>Ga0315900_10011719_pt1 | contig 10833 bp, 24 predicted proteins | sample LakEriMetagenome_FD_203521 | JGI IMG/M metagenome (GOLD analysis project Ga0315900, IMG submission 203521) | Freshwater fungal communities from buoy surface, Lake Erie, Ohio, United States - Buoy 12 MA114 | ecosystem: Environmental > Aquatic > Freshwater > Lake > Lake biofilm | place: USA: Lake...
TTGAAGGTAAAATAGTTGTAGCTATCTGAAGTGAAGTGTAATTTTATTGCAAGGTAAAGTTTGTAAACTTCAAACCCATTCATAAAGGCAATCGTGCACGAGAAGTTTTTTTCATAAAGTTCATACGCTGGGCATCAACTTTAAGTTTTTCTTTAAGTGGCTTGGAAATTAGTTTTGAAACACTTTCCAATTCAATACTATTCTGCTCACAATATACTAATATTGCGTCAATGTAACTAAGTCCACCATGATTTGTTTTAACAATTTCTTCCACTTCCATGGAAAATTTAGATGCTGTCATAAATTTATTCTCTATAATTTCATCAAATGACTCAGTAGCTTGGGGGGTATGTTTATAAAACGATTCGTTTCGTATTGGACCCCTTCCGTTTTTTTTAAGTTGTTTATCTGAATTCATTATTGAAGTGGCATAGAATTTTGAGTGTTCCATTCTTTAATGTATCCCATCAAAACATTCATGTATTTCATGATATCGTACTCCTGGAAGACTTGAATTTCTCCGTTTTCGCAGGCAATTAAAGTTACAAGTTTCTTTACTTTGATACCAGTACGTTCATAATACATCATTGCATACGCACATTCCTGAGCAATATAGTTTTCGATCCACTCTCGCTTTTTAGGTTCAGTGGAACTTTTGAAATCTATGATTGCTAGTTCATTCTCATATTCTGCAATGCAGTCAACTCGTCCAGCAAGTTTTAGTCTGTCACTATATAATGCTCCTTCCAAAACATGGATATTATTAATCTTGTTTAGGAAGGGCTTTAAATGTTTGAACATGAACAATGGAAGTACTTTATCCTTGTACTTATCTTCATTGAACATATTATTTAGGTAGTCTTCATTCATAGAGTGAAGACTTGTACCTCGGGAAGCTGCCCGTGAGGAAATTCGATTAGCTTCCTTTTCTCCTACTCGCTTCCTCCATTGTAGAATGGATTTTTTTGAAGTGGCACCAATGACAGTAGTAACGGAAGGATACTTGTTACCTTCAGGGGTAACATATAACCTTCCGTTGTCTGAGGTTATGGCTTCTAAATCAATTAAAGGTGCATGATCTAAATGTACAAACACGTCAGAATCCCAAATTCAATTTACTAATTAGATAACTGCGGATAAGACCAGATCGTACAATATCTGGAATTCCAAACTCTACCATGGAAAACTCTTCCATAGTTTGAAGAATGCTCATAAAGTTTAGAACTCCATTCTTTTCATTGGTCTTGACCAAATCAGTCTGCTGGACATCACCACAGAAGATAATTTTAGTATCCTGACCAACACGAGTGATGATAGAATCTAGTTCATGGAAGTTAAGGTTCTGGCTTTCATCTACAATGATAACACAGTTGTCAAGAGTAGTTCCACGAATGAATGAAGTGCTCCAGAAACTTACTGTTCCTTGACCCTTTAGGTTGCCATATAGAGCTTCAAACGAAGCATCGTCTGGCATTTCAAACATGTACTTCACCATGTTCTTATATGGGATCTGGTAAAGACTTGACTTATCTTCATGATCTCCAGGAAGGAAACCAATTTCTCTAGTGGAAACTAGAGAACGAACCATATAAACTTTTTCATATGGAGTCTTTTCATTTAAAACATCTTGAAGAGCAAGATATAGGCTAATGAAAGTTTTACCAGTGCCAGCAGCACCATAAAGGAATAGATTCTTTTCTTGGGCATATGCTTCAAACACCTTTTCTTGTGCTGGAGTCAGTGGTTGAATATCAACCATAAGGTCTGCATCAATTGGCTTCTTACGCCTCATCTTTTTAGAGGACATATCTGCAAATGAGCTTTCATTCTTTCTTCGGCGGGAACTTGTCATACTTCAAAAGTTGAGTTGGGATATGAGTTTTTGATGCGACCTAACACATCTTTGAATGAGCCAGGGACTTTAGAATTTTTCCAGTCCCCAACTTCACTGATGGAATACATTCCTGTTGGAACTTGGGTGATGTGTGGGTTTTCTTTTAGATATGGCTCTCGATCAGCCATATACATCCACTTCTCAAATTCTTCACCTGTGTTATTATCTTTGAATCTATAAGTAGGCATGTGTCTTAAACCATTCAGGAGTGATAGCTGGAGATTTCCATTTCGCAAATGAAACTTTTTCTCCGAGGTAATAATTACGATAAGACTGAATTGTGTCAGTTTGCTTATATTTATCGGGCATTGCTAAAGGCGGATCAATCCAACCTAATTCTGAAAGATTAGTAGGAGGATATTTTAGATACTCCTTCAAAGATTCGGTAGCATGAAATTTACCGTATCTCCTAGTGTATTCGATGCAACATTGCTCAAACAGTTCATAGAGCCAGTTGTAATGTGATCTAGAACTCCTAGCCCAGATAGCAGAAGGGTGGTTAATATGACAAGCTTTATAGAGATTTGATTCTCTTGGCTCATCGAGTTTGAATCTCTTGATCTGTCGATTCTTATTAGAAAGTTCGTAATAACCAATACCGTCAAGAACTCGATGAGCGGTTGATAAAAGCTGTGCATATTCAACAATCATTTTAACACAATGTTTGTCACAATGTTCCTGGGCACAGATGGTTGGGTTGCAATTCAAATAAAAAATGTTCATAATGAAGAAATTTCACATTACCAGTCTAGTGCTTCTGCTACGTCAGGGAAGCAGGTTCTAAACACATCTTTACATTCGTTTGCGATGTCCATGTGTTCTTTCTGAGTTCCATTTGAAGAACGCAGATTGATATAATGAATCCATGACCTGGCTGAGCCCTTCATATAAATTCGAGTTGGAGTTGCTAAGGGAAGTACAAATCTTGCACATTCCTTTGCTACACCCTGTTTGAGAAGAGAATCATAGAGTTGCTGACCTTTCTCAAAGTATTCTTGAATCTCACCTTGCATCTTTAGTTTTAGATAGTCACCAAAATCATCAATAGAGTTTTGGCGATTCTTGGTATCCTGACGACGAAGATCTGGTACTCCTGGCTTGTCAGTTAGGAGTTTTGTATCAGCATACCGTTGTGAAAATTCTTGAAATGTAAATGAACGGTGACGAAGCACTTGCGCCGCTATTCCTCGGGTAGTATTAATCTCCAGAGTCATATCAGCTTGCTCAAAAATACTCCAGTGGTTTTCACGAATACAATAGCGAAGAAGTCCAGCAGCAGTATCAAATTTTTCTTGGTTTGCTGGATTACTTACACGAGCAGTATAAGTAATCACTTCCTGGGCAGACTTACCTTCCAGCTTGCCTGCACCTTGGCTTAATGAAATCAAAAAAACATTGCTCATAATTAACCTCCAATAGCTTGGCGAAATTGATTACTCATGTTTGATGAATATTTTGGTTCAGTGAATAAATTTTCTGGAACTTCTCCAATCATTGATTCATGAATAATTATAAGTTTCCGTTGAATATCATTAATAATTTGATATTCTTGAACTTCACGATCTTCACCAGGAATAGAATCAAGATTTGCAGATTCTTCATTACTATCTCGTGTAGTTTCATAGATACTATCTTGGTATGCAATGTTATTTTCATATTGAATATACATCAAAATATTTTCCAAAATAATTAATTCTTTAGGAGAAAAGACCTCCATCAGTTTTGGATTCCATTCAGAATAAATTGCATTCATAATTACTTTTTCTTTTTGGGTTCTTTTGGTTGAACTCCCCATAGTTTGGGGTTGACTTTTCCATCAGTCCAGCGGATGTCTTTCAGACCTTCTCGGTACTTGTCCCAGTACATGTCGAAGATCTGTGCCCGCTTGTTACACACTATTATATCATACCTTGTCTGGTTGTCAACCTCATAGGTGACGAGATATGAATTGAGTGGTAACGACTTATCTTTAGCTAGTTCTCTATTACAATCCTGATGTACGATTTTACACATGTCACGACCTATTTCCCCACTTAATCTCTGGATAGGCTTCCTCGATGCAAGCTCTGGTAATTTTATATTTCTTACCTAGAGTTTTATCCTTTACCATGCAGAGAACTTTAGCTTCATCCTGATGAAGACTTTCTAGTAGTTGGATAAACATGGTCTCTCGCTTGTTGTTTGCAAGACCATCATTACCACCCTTGACAAAGTTATACAGAATTCGATATTCATGTAGAAGGCGAGTATGCTCGGTATCTACTGGAGCTTCGTTTGGTGTGTATGGAACTTCACCTGAGGGAAGAAGTGTAATAACACTTTCATCGAAGTTCCAAATTAGGATGGATTGAAGTGCTGCAGTTTTATACTTGTGAAGCAGATCAATTTTTTCCTTTTTTGTTTTTGCGTTTGATATTTTTTGTAGGACTTCAGAAAGTAGAAGTCGTTCTACTGGTAGTTCAGCCATGAGTTAAAAATCCTCCAATTCATTTAATAATGATGCTAACCTGTTTTCAATGAAGTAATTCATTGAAATTTTATTTGGTGTATGACTATTTAACAAGTTATACTCCGAGATAATTTTATCCTCTATTTCAGATGGGATACAGGCTAAATCTATAAGTTTTTGATTGCGATGATAGTTAATTAATTGTTGTTCATTGCAATAACTTTCTGGCTCAGCATTAATCCATTTCGCAATGTTCTTTTTGCTAATAGGTTTTTGCCGTTTACCAGAGACAAAGGTATCGGATTCAGATAGAAAATTTGGAATACCATCTGATCTATCACCTTTAATCACATGTTCTTTGATGTATAACTTAGGATTGATCCCATCGTTAACATACTTTTTTTGAACAGGATTGTATTGGGTTACACAGGGATACTTCGATAATTGAATGAAGTCCTTATCACCTGATAGAATTAAAACCTTTTCGGTTTTTAAATTTTCTTTTTGCTTTTTGATATTTTGTACGGTAACGTACTTCGATAGAGTTGCAATAATGTCATCTGCCTCGGCCCCATAAATTTCCAATACAACGTATGGAAAATTTTCTCTGATTTCATCCCGAATTTTATTCAAGATTTCAAAGATCTGAGACCAATCAAATACAGATTTCTCTCTATCTTTTTTTCTGTTTTGTTTATAGTATGGAAAAACTTCTTTTCGCCAATAGTGTTTACTATCGTAGCAAAGAACTAGATTTCCATACTCTGCATGAAATTTTTTCTTGTATGATTTGAGAGATGTAAGTACCATGTGACGAACCATATTTTCATCTAGTCCGTCACTCAGTCTAGTTTGCATCATCAAATTACTAATCATACACTGATTCATATCGACCAGTATCATAAATTAATCCTCTTCGTCGTCTTCGTCGTCTTCTTCCTCGAAACGTACAGCAATTAATTCTTCGGTAATGTAGTTTCCATTTTCGTCATACATTTCTGGATGACCAGTTGCATGTGATGAAATTGGATTAAAATATTCGTTTGCGAACCATCCAAAAACAATACCAACTAAAAATGATAAGCCTATTAAAACAAATCCTACTGCAAATACAGTAAGCAAAAGTAATAGATTTTCCATTGATTTTTCCTTTAGAGTTTTAGTCTTGTATATCTTCTATGAAGATCTTGACTTCCACCCTGTAGTTTCTTTTGAAAAAGGAAACTAATTTATCGAAGTGGAAGTCAGGCTTTTGCAAGTCTTTTTTCCTCCCACTTATCATTGCTCTTACATTTTTATTTAGTAACTTTTCAGTCATGTAATAACCTTGATGAGAATGTGTTTGGAAGTCATTCGTCCAGTTGGAGTCTTTGGTTTAGTAGTCAAATGATTCCCAATAGTTTCCACATTAAATTTAGTAGATGAGATTACTTCAGATAGAAACTCTTCTGGCTTCCTGAGAGTTCGGACCCAGGACTTATCAGGATCAAACCCATCTACCATAGTGCGTCGAACTGTTAGTGATCGCCCAGTGTAATAACAGAGTTCTCGCTTCTCGACATTGTACAAGAACACATGTTTTGAACCAATGATTTCTGTTGGCGAATGTGGCTTGTAGGTATCATTTCCAAATACAAGTTCTTTGTCGTATAATGTGACGAGTCGAACTAGTTTTTCTGGAGTAACTCGACGTTTCTTACGAGTAATCTTTTTAGCACTTTTGTATGCATAAAGATCATCTACAATCTGATTGAGGAGTTCTTTGAAGTCACGAAGCTCTGGACGACGAAAGTTACCATAGCCTTCTTTGATTACTTCATCATCACCATCTAGTGCAATAGATAGTTCTTCAATCTGATCAGTAACAAAACTGAGTTTGTTATCTACAAAATCGTTGATCGTCCTACGATCAATATCTTGAGACTTTAGGAATTGAGTAAAGCTAGCCTTTGGCTTTTTACGAGTTACGACAAAGTTATCAATAACTGTGTCGATAAAAGCTGCGATTTCACTCATAGTAGATTGTTTTCCTTTAGGTATTGAATGGTATCAGAAGCTCCACCGATTAGCTTGTCGCCAATAACAACTCGTGGAAAGGTGGAACCTTCTCCAAATTCTTGAATAAAGTTTACTCTAGTAAAATCAGTATCTAGTTTGTACTCGACAAATTGAACCTCAAGTAGCTCAAAAACTTTTTTAACCTTTTCGCAATAGGGACAATTTTCTTTGCTGTAAATCGTGACTTTCATAGGACCTTGGTTTGCCTTCGTAGTATAGCAGAAAAAAGGAGGGCTGTCAAGCCCTCCAGAAAATTAAAATTTCTTAAACATCCATAGAAATTTGATGTATCGCAATTGCAAATATACTAGAAAATGGTTTACCTTTATGGCAATCCAATCTAATACATTTGGATCGCTAACGCAAACATAAATAAACACTGTTGCGAATAGTAAAAAGTATAATTGCATTATACTAGTGAATCATCTGTAGTGACATTTTCTGGTCGATCAAAGTAACCATTTTCCATAGCTTCTGTTAGAAGTTCTGTAATGTATTGGTCTACTGAGATACCTTTTTCTTCCGCCAGGATGTGAGCAATGGCAGCAGTCTTATCATCTAGTTCAATTTCAATCTGTTCATTTTCAGTAGTCATGATGGGAAATTAAAATAAGGGTTTTCATCGTATCCTGGGGGATAGCTTGCTTCTTCATCATAGCATGGATTTGCACAGGGAGCATCAACTTTACGATACTGACATACTCGCTTTGCTAGATACTCTAAATCTCCTGGCTTCCCAAAAGAAAATTTAGCAACACCATCTTCAATAATAACACCACACGCAGGACATTGTTTCATATGCACCCCGATCAATAGTGATACTATTTAGTCTCAGGGTGATATTTGTGCTTTAATTCGTTGACAATCATAACAGATTTTTTTAATCCGAGAGCATATTCATTATGCCCATGTTTAATTGAAATCTGTATGCTGTGTTGGATCCGTTCATAAAATTCTTTGTAGAATTGTTCGCTCATAAAATAATAACGGACAGCGGAGAGAACAGGAATCGAACCTGCGAAGCTTTTACACCCAGCCGCTTTCAAGGCGGTGTCCTCGACCAACCGGACTCTCTCCAAAAAAGTAACCTTACGGTTACATATTATATATATCAAAGATTAGCCTGAGCCCTTGCGTCCATTTGACGTACAGTATAGATTGGACTCTTCATGTAGCGTTTAATTTTTTTAAGTTGCTTATTAAGTTGTCTTAGTTGCTGTAGATCTTGTTGAATTTCTGCAGGACTTTTGATTTTGTCTTCATTCAGACTAAGTTCTGGAGTTAGTACGGTTTCTTCTTCCTCTACAACAGAGGATTCAATGTCAATGATTTGATCTTCCATATGATTGTAATAGTAAAATTTTAGTTATCAATTTATATATCTGACATCATCTACATACCCAGCATTGATTGCATTTTGTATCATCATGTCAGATGAACTTCCGGGGGTAGGTTTAGCAGAAAAATAAACTACAAAATATGCATCAGGATTGACTGCTTTCAATAAAGCACCATTTGCTATAGCTTTTTTAACGCTATCGGTACGTTGGGCTCCTGGACGCTTTTTATGTCCAGAAAGTCCACCTTTTGCTTCGATGTATTCAGTAATTAACCCATCTGTTGCAACAAAGTCTACATCAATTCCAATTGAACTAAATTTAAAATTTCTATGTACAATTTGTTTCATGGAATCTTTTAGATGCTTCTCTACCAAAGATTCAAATAACATTCCTGTTTGTTTACTTGTTGATTGAAAATTTTGACTCATAAAAAAGGGAGCCTAGTGAGGCTCCCATATCATAGCATGTTAGGTTCGATTTGTCAACCGATTGCAGGTGCGGTCAGGGCCACAGGAGTGGTACCCGCAGCAGCAAGGTCCAGAGGGAAGTTGTGAGCGTTACGCTCATGCATTACCTCAAAGCCAAGGTTGGCACGGTTCAGAACGTCAGCCCAAGTGTTTACAACACGGCCACTGCTATCAAGTAGTGACTGGTTAAAGTTGAAGCCGTTTAGGTTGAAGGCCATCGTGCTAACTCCAAGAGCAGCGAACCAAATACCAACAACAGGCCAAGCAGCCAGGAAGAAATGTAGACTGCGAGAGTTGTTGAATGATGCGTATTGGAAGATGAGTCGTCCAAAGTAACCGTGGGCGGCAACGATGTTGTAGGTTTCTTCTTCTTGTCCGAACTTGTATCCATAGTTTTGTGATTCTACTTCTGTGGTTTCACGAACGAGGCTACTCGTAACCAGACTTCCGTGCATAGCACTAAAGAGACTGCCACCAAATACCCCAGCCACACCGAGCATATGGAAAGGATGCATGAGAATGTTGTGTTCAGCTTGGAAGACGAGCATGTAGTTGAACGTGCCTGAGATTCCGAGAGGCATTGCATCACTGAAGGAACCTTGACCGAAAGGATAGACAAGGAATACTGCAGAAGCAGCGGCAACAGGAGCACTGTAAGCAACACAAATCCAAGGACGCATACCCAGACGGTAGGAAAGTTCCCACTCACGACCCATGTAAGCATAGATACCGATTAGAAAATGGAAGACGACCAGTTGGAATGGTCCACCATTATATAGCCACTCATCAAGTGAGTTTGCTTCCCAGATGGGATAGAAGTGTAGACCGATTGCATTGGATGAAGGAACAACAGCACCAGAGATGATGTTGTTTCCATACATTAGAGAACCAGCAACTGGTTCACGGATACCGTCGATATCAACGGGAGGTGCAGCGACAAAAGCAACGATGAAACAGATAGCAGCTGCAAGAAGGGTTGGAATCATTAGAGTTCCAAACCAACCGACATATAGACGGTTTTCGGTAGAAGTTACCCACTCGCAGAACTGTTCCCAAGTGTTACTTCCACGCTGTTGAGCGATGGATGCAGTCATAGTTTTAAAAGTTCGTAATTAGTTATAAATGTTATGTGAAGAAACGTAACGTCCCTTCGACTTATTTATAGTACCATGGTTTCCAGTGCTTGTCAAGGGGTCTAGGATAAATACATATAAACTGTTCTTATGAATGAGAGAAGAACATTTAATACTCCCATTAGGGAGCCTTGGAATGCCCCAATCCATAATATGCTAAAAGCAATAGACAATCATACTAGATTGTATATGCAGACAGGTGATATCTGGCACGAACAAAAAGCAAATCAACTCAGGCAATATCTGCACGAGTTAAAAACTTGGATACACAAAGAGGAACACCATGAATGATTTTCCCTGGGGAGTTGCAATAGGACTTGGTATAGTTCTATCAGGAACTTTGGGTTGTATAGTTTATATTATGATGTTGGACTATCTAGAAAGTAATGAAAAACATTAGTGCATTTACAGTAGTCAGGTTAGTAATCCTTGCATGGTCTGCAGTATTACTGACGTTTGGTTATATGGATTACCTAAAAAAAATGGATGCCACTTTCATAGCATCCATCTTTACATCTACATTAGCAACCTTTGGAGTGGATGCAGCAAATAAAAAATCAAAGACCAGCTTTGATAAATCTGTAGATTGTGATGCCTGCAGATCCAAGAGTAGCAAAGAGAGCACCCAAACTACTGAAGAAACTTGATACTTGTTCCTCTAAAGGTTTTTTCTCCATGTGGAATAGATCTCGGTTTTCGTAAACCCATTTCCACATAGGCACTCTCATATCCTCTGGAACCATTGGGTCAATCCAAGAGCTGACTTCATTCTCTCTATCATCCACAAGAATGCCTTTACTATTGTATGAGCGAATTCTTTGAATGTTATATTCACCTGTATAATCTACACGTTTGTTAGCAATCTCATCGGCAACCCAGAAATCTACATCTGCTTGTATTCTTTCCCAATGTGTTCTCATAAAGGTAACGTCTAATTCAACATCACCATTTTCTGCTCTATAAGGATGTGATACACCATTAACACAAACTTGTAGTTTGCCTGGATGTAATTTGCTTTTGGTAGGAAACTCTTGGCACAATAATGGTTTAGGCATCATCCAAGATGTTTTTGTCATCACAACATAGGGAATAGCAATAGACAAAGTTACTGGTATTCCCCATAAAAGTATTCTTTTTCTGTGCCCATTGATTAGTGATTGGGCGGCTTCACCAAGGTCTTTTGTTTTAGCAGCATGGATTACCAAAAGATTACGAAATGATTGTAGTCTTCTACGAAATCCACTGTCATATTCCGAAGCTTCAGCAACAAGTATCATCTTATCCAGCTTCTGTAACAAGACCACATGATCTGTGTTGTTACATTGCTCGGCAGGCATTAGTTTATTATAGAGATTTATTAACTATTTATTTAAGTTTAGCTAATCCTTTATCCCATAAGGCACCTTCAGCTCTGCGTCTACGTGCAAGACCTTTCTCTACACTGGAGCCTGGGTTACGATAACGATAAAGTGACTCTGGCACCATATGCCAA
>Ga0315900_10011720_pt1 | contig 10832 bp, 7 predicted proteins | sample LakEriMetagenome_FD_203521 | JGI IMG/M metagenome (GOLD analysis project Ga0315900, IMG submission 203521) | Freshwater fungal communities from buoy surface, Lake Erie, Ohio, United States - Buoy 12 MA114 | ecosystem: Environmental > Aquatic > Freshwater > Lake > Lake biofilm | place: USA: Lake...
CCCATGGCTTGTTCTACCTTTGCCATTGCTTCATCCTTCTTAGGTTCTTCAGCAGGTACTTCAGCAGCAGCCTCAATCTCAACTTCGATCTTAGCCTCTTCTTCTGCCTTCTTTACTTCTGCAATTTTACCTTCTTCAAGGACTACTACTACTTCACCTGATTCTAGTTGATGCTCTCCAACAGGTGCAGGGATTTGTGCCCCATCTTCACCAATCACAAAGATCGAACCTGCCTCAAGATCATAGGCTACCATAGTGCCATCTACTAGCTTACCTTCAACCAATGCGAAGGCTGCCTGCTTTTCTGCCTCTGAGAAAAGTAGTTTTTTGATTTCTACTAGTGCTTCTTTTGCGTTCATAATTGTAAATATTTAGTTAATTAATTTTGTTCAATTTGGCTAAGAATTTTGAAGATCTGCTGCATGATCTGTTCCTCCTGGGTGATTACCTTATTTGTCTTCTCATATCTAAATAAACCCTCCACAGAGAACCCTTTGAAAGTCCCTGCCTTCACTTCGTTCCATATCTTCTCATTATCTACTTTGAAGCTACCGAACCATGATCCATTTGAGATGTCTTCAAATCCCTTGGGAGGCATGATTCCCTTCTCCCGATCAATGATAAAAGATTCAAACATATATACCCCATCTACAGGAGTAGAATGCTCTACATTTACCTTCGATTGGTAGCCCTTCTTGAAGAATCTCTGTACTATCTTCTTGATCTCAGCAGCAGAAAAGGAAACATAGTATTCCTCATCTTCATCCCTTCTGTAGATCGGTAAATCCGCAATCATCAAAGCACCTGTTACAATTCTCTGATCTTGATTCTCAATGCTGAATTTGTTGAATCCTACAGATCTAAAATCTTCTTGATTCATCTTAGATTCTGCCCATCTTAGCATAGGTTCACCACCCCAAAGAAGATAGCTGATAGTGCCACAGGCTTCAGTATCTTCAGGGTTGTAGTATTCGGCAGCCCTGCTTAGGTAGGAGTAAGTTCTTTTTATGGTCTCTCTAGAAAGGTTCTCACCATTCATGATTTGAGTAGCACGAACTTTCCCTACCTGAGTAGCGCATCTATTCCCTATTTCTTCATTCAAACGGATTCCCCGTTCTGCATTATCCTTTGCGCTCTGAGGGTAGTCATTAAATGAATCTTCTTGAAATCTACCTTCCCATAGATTGGAACAGATAGCTACAGCCTGCTCTGATTCCTTACCTTCATTGATCACATACTCGATACATCTAGGTAGGAAGTCTTCTTTGCTTTCACCTTGACTAGGTTCTACAAACTGCTGAGAAAAGGCTAGGAAGTTTTTCTGAATTGCAGGGTATTCTACTAGGGCAATGAAGTCAACTTCTTCTTCACCTTCGATAGTATCCCCTATCATCATTTCATATAGTGGTAGTTTCTTATCCATATCTGTAAGTATTAAAATCCTGCCCTTCGTTCAATATCCGCTACCCTCTTCTGAGATCCTGTAACTTCACTCTCGACCACATAAGCCCTCAAAGGTTGAGCAGGTGTCATAGCAGCACCTAGTGCCGTGATTGGGCTTTCTCCAATTGTAGGAACTTGCTGAACACTAGCAGGAGCAGAAGCAGAAATAGAAGGAGCAGATGCACCACCACCTCCTGGGACTTTCGTTTTCACAATCTCCCTAACATTTTTGATACCACCTGCCACCGCAATAGCAGCAGCAATAGCAGCACGAATAGGGGAAGAAGGATCTCCTGGAATTAGCTGAGAAGTGTAGGCTTTTTGTGCCCCTAGGTAGGTATCAATTGTAGTAGCAGCAATTGCCGTAGCCTTTCCTGCTGCCGTGTTCTTTCCTACTAGACTAGAAACTGTATTCAAGAGACCTGCTGCCATTGCTGCGTTCTGCATCTTGGCTTCATTCTCCTTTCTATCAATCTCGATCCGTGCATCTGAATATCCCTTCAAGGCATCATTGTACTGCTGCTCATTGATCAATCCTTTTTGGAACTGCTCAATGGATAGGGCTTCTTTTTTGTCAATTAGATCCTTCTGAATTTGGAAGCTAGCATCCGCCTCCTTCATCTGCATATCTAATTCAAGGAGTGCCTTCTCTGCATTCTGCTGATCTATGGTCAATTGAAGGGCTGCTAGTTGCTGCTGCTCCTGTTGTGCTAGTTCTAACTGAAGTGCAATCCTTTGTTCTCCTGTTAGCTTTTCATCTTTTAGGACATCCTGCCTCTTGCTTTCAAAGTCAAGTAGAATCTGCTGTCTAGCTTTCTCATTTTCATCCTTGATCCCTGCAAGTCGGATCTCAGTTCTGATATCATTTAGCCTCTTTTGGAATTCCTGCTCCCTAGAATCTTCTTCATCTTGGTATTGCTTCTTGATCTGTGCAATTCTGTTCTGCCGTGCCATCTCTAGGCTGCCATCATCTTCAATTCCTGCTTCTTTTAGCTTCTGTCTTTTGGCTTCAAATTCCTTTTCTACTGCTGCTTCTTCCTGCTGTCTTTGATCTAGCAATTCTAGTTTTGATTCCTCTAGGATGCCTTGCGCTTCAAGTTCCAAAGCCCTTCTTTTGTCTGCTTCAGCCTTTGCTTTCTCACCTGCTGCCTTGCTCTTTTCCGCTGCTGCTTTCTCCTGCTCTGATTGGAACTTCAAGAAGTTGTATGCTTCAGCAGTTCTTTCTGCATTGAGTTCCTTTTGTCTTTTCTGTTCTTCATCTGTTAGCTGCCCCTTGACCTTTTGGCTTTCTTCCAAGAGTGCTATCTCACTATCTATCTGCTTGGCTCTAAGTTGGTAGATCTCCTTCTCTTTTCCACCTTGGGCAGACAGGATCTTGATCTTATTGTTGATATCATCATTCAACTTTTCGTTTGACTTTCCTAGGGCTTCAAGATTTCTTTCCGCTTTATTTGTCAATCCGATAAAGTCCGTGAATCCCGTGATCAGTCCACCTATGAATTTGCCTATTTCCTCAAATACAGGGAATAGCTTCATCATGACTTCCTTCACCTTGTCAAAGTTGGCTATCAATAGACCTAGGGCTGCTACTAAAGCCCCTACCCCTGTGGCTATGATTGCCTTTCCAAATCCTTTCGTGCTTTTTGTCAAACCATCTGTGGAAGATGTAGCCCCTTTTGCTGAAGTTCCTAATCCCTTGAATGTGAGTTTTAACTGCTCACCTACTTTTCCTACATCTTTTAGCTGAGATAGTCCCTGAGATAAAGCCATAGCCCCCTGTACTTTTAGGAGTGCCTTTTCTACTTCCTCTGATTCACCACCGAAAAGAGCCATAGCACCCTGAACCGCTGCTATTCCTCCTGCTGCTGTGGAGGCTGCTGTAGTTAATGCCTGAAATCTTTTCCCTGGATCAAATAGCTGAGAGGCTTCATTTGCATCTTCTATAGAATCACGGATAGTCGCTACTTTCTTAGCAGCATTGACAGCCTCATTGGAAAATTCCCCGTACTTCTGCCGTGCTACTTGTAGTTCCTGTGTCGCTTCCCTTAATTGTTTCTTCAGGGGTTTGACATCCGCATCTAAAATGATCTTATTTTCTTCAGCCATTGGTGTGGGTTTTTAAAGGTTAGGGGAATCGTTTGATTCCCCATGTTTTATTCTGCTTCTTCCTTCGGGTTCTGCTCCTGCACTTGCTGTGCTAGGAATTGGATGAAGGACATCCCGTACTTGGTAGGCAGTTCTTGTGCCCATGCTTCTAGCATTTTGATTTGTTCTTCTGTTAGTGTGATTTTCATTTGATTTGGTTTTTAAGTGAATCTATTTCTGTTTTAAGTTCTTGTATTGCTTTGATTAGCATAGGTACAAATACTGAATATTTCACGGATTTTGTTGTAGTGCCTTTGCTTACTCTTTCCTTGATAGTTACAACTTCCCCTTCTTCATTTAGTACCTCGTTTCCTTCTTCATCTAGTTGAGGCACTTCCACCTCTTCAAAGTCTTCTAATTCATCAACCATTAAAGGAAAAATTTCTTCTAATTCTTGAGCAATTACCCCTATTTGCTTTCTGTCATCACCTATTAAATTGTAGTTCCTAACCTTAACCTTTATCAAGTCATCTAATTTTGGTGTTGCATCTTCAATATTTTCCTTTAATTTAATGTCCGATATAGCACCATAACTATTATTTGTATTTTTTACATCCCCTGTTCCTAGAACATAAAATGTTCTTACATCACTACTATTTACACCTGTATATAAGAAGTATGCATTATTACTTACTTTTGCTCCAAATCCATTTAACCCACTTACAAAAGTAGATGTTGAAGCAGAATCAACAGGTGCTCCAACATACATACTCCCCCCCGAAGTGATGCGCATTCTTTCTGCTCCGCTTCCACCATCGGCTTTAGTGTTGAATGTTAGATATCCACCTCCTGTATTTGTTGCACTTGCATTAGTTGTGAATCCTCTGATTGAAGCAATTCCATATCTACCTGCACCTGCAGCACCTGTATTAGAAGTGTTGATAAAATCAACTGCACCTACAAATCCATCATTTGCAGTAGTTCCCGTTGCTAGTTCTAAGTTGCTACCTGTTCCTGAAGTATTGTTTATAGTTACATATCTTATTGGACCATATCCTGCACCATCATATCCTATAATTTCTGTTGTGATTCCTAAATCACCATCCGAAGTAATTTTTAAAAATCTTTTAGCAGCAGCATAATTATAAACATTCCATGAATTATCACCACTTCCAAAATTAGTACCGAATGCCCATTTATTTGCTCCATTTTCTTGAGTACCTATTCCGCTTGGTTGATTTGTACCTGTAGTATTTAAAATTAATATAGGAGTACTTGAATTTGCACTGAAAAGTGTTGCTCCACCTGAAGGTGATAAGGTAAATTGTGTTGCATCTGTTCTTAGGTGTATTTTTTTGGCAGAACCCGACCTTATTTCAAGGTCATCCAAAATTCCAACAGTCAAGCTACCTGAGTTACCAATATTTCCAACACCTACACCATTTCTACTAAATGCAAGAACTCCACCCGTAGCAAATGTTGAATTGAATATTGCCATTTCAACTGAACTAGTGCTAAATGTTTTTAGCGCAGTGATAGTTTGTGCAGTATCTAATGTTACATAATTACCTGCTGCTTGCTTTCCGTTAAAGGTAGTCCAATCCGTACTAGATAATAAGCCGTTTTGTGAACTGCTAGCAGTTGCAATAGTGAAAGAAAGTGAACCACTTGTTGTTATAGGTGTAGTGCCAATAAATACACCGCTAGTAGCTGAAGATAGGCCTACAGAGGTAACTGTTCCTACATTGGAAGTAAATCCTGAAGGGTTTGAATTTGGATAATAAGCAGTAGAATCTACACTACCATCAGCCTTCAAGAATTGACTAGAAGTTCCACCTGTTCGAATTAATGATGAAGCCGTAACGCTACTATTGAAAGTCTTCGCACCTGCAATAGTCTGTGTCCCTGTAGTGATTACACCTCTAGCCGTAGCAGAAGCATCAGGTAGATTGAAGGTGTGGGTAGTACTTGCGCTTGAGATAGCAAAGTCTGTTCCACTTGTCCCTGTAGCGAAGTTCTGAACCTGAGCAGTCAAGCCATTCAAAGCCGTCAAGCCTGTGGTGAATGTGGTTATGATTTGGCAAAGGTGACTATTTTCCGTGTGCATGGTGATAGTCCTTCCCGCAGGAGTTACATAGTACCGAAGTGCTAGTCTATCCGTAATAGTTAGCGAAGTAGTAGGGACTGCAAGGGTAGAAAAGTATGGGGTGATAGTAGTGCCAAACGCTATGAGTTCAGGAGTGCCTGAATTTGAAGCTATCAAAGTAGCAGTTCCTCCTGAATTTACCTTGTAAAGTTCTACATAGAAAGTAGGAGTACCACCTCCTGAAGATGCACTAAAGTAGGTTTCAAAATTCCAATTCCCTCCTGGGATTTCTAGTAGTCCTGGATCTCCTGCATCCGTAATGAATGAGGCTATGTATCCGTTTGAAGATATGGTGAAGTCTGTGCCTGTGCCTAGAATAGGTGTCTTATTCATTTCAAGATAAGCCACACCTCCGATAGTACCCTGAGATACTGATCCATTTAGGTAGTAATTAACAGAAGCACCGCCACCGCCTCCACCTTGAGGAAAGTCTGCTAGGCTACCATCACCCCTGATGTATTGGGATACAGATCCTGCACCTACTACAGAGATATTCCCTGAAGTAGTTACGGGGCTATTGGTGACTGTGAAAGCCGAAGGCATAGAAAGACCTACAGAAGTGACCCCTACATCTAGGTTGTCCTGCATCCAATCTTGCAAGGTGGAAACAGTTACTTTGTTGGTAGTGGTAGCACCGCTTGCTACTATAGGTAAAACATCATTATTCGCAATGTTTATGCGCTCTACTAGTTGACTTATTCTCTTATCTGCCATATCGATTAAATATAAAATCTAGAAGTTCCGTTTTCCTGTAGCATATAGAAGTCATCTTCAAGAAGGATGTAGTCATAGTCTACAGGGCTGATGTTTCTTAGGATCTTGAATAGGGATACATAGGAAAGCCCGTTCGCTATAGGGTTATATTTATCCACCTTCTCAAGTTGGAAGTAGTGAACCCCTACTTTCACAATAGTCCTGAAATCTAGGTTCATGATGTCCGTAGGTGTCAAGTAGAAATACCCCTCAAGAAGCCTACTATTCCTGTCCCCTATTGAAGTGATCAGTCCTTCGTAGTATTCCTTGTATAGATTAACTCCTGGGTATACCCCAATAGAGAAATAGACCTCCCTAGGGTTAGCGAAAAGCACATCTGTATTCGGTGCTATAGGATCATCTAGGTGACCTGCATACGGGTAGTTGGTATAGGTCACATCTACATTCCCTGCATATCTTATCTTCCAAGCAGGGCACGCTACCTGTGGCTTCCAATAGGCTATTCTAGGCTTGAAGTTATCAGGTATTTTGACTCCGTTTTCTACCTTGTATAGGTGAATCATGATCTGCCCTGCTACCTGCTCTCTCATTACAGGTGGACTGAATACCACCTTTACAGTCTTTGTGTCTAGTATGAAATCATTGTCTATGATAGTTCTACTTTCACCATAGGCTTCATTGAATTTAGTCTTGTAGGAAGTAGACCAATAGTCACTATCATCATCAAATGTAAGCCTGTATTCCTTGGCTGAAAGTTCTGATAGTGGGGTGATTGAGATCTCTTTGCTTTGATCTAGCTTATCACTCCAATCTAGTGCCTGATCCTTGAAGGTTCTGTAGAATTCATTGTAGGGGATTATCTCTAGGACATTTGTCCGAAGCCTGTCTTGAGTTACATACAAATTGTACATAGAGATGATAGACTTTAAGAAGTCACGCTGCTTCAAAGATTTTGGAAGGGTGTACTCTATCTTCATAGTATCCTCCTGCTCAAGTTCTACTGCCACGGGTACTGTATTGCCTATCTTGAAAGATCCTATAGGTGCTACTACTACTTCTGTCTGAAGTTGGGTATTAGTTCCTGATCCTGCAATCTCACCCTTCAATCGGATCTCAAAGTAGTCATTGAAAGCAAGGTCTATTCCTCCTGTGATTTCTACATCCCATAGATAAAATTGACCTACTGAAATGAAATTCACATTCCTAGCAGAGTACAAAATCTCTGATCCATTCTTCAATACTGAGATAGTCCACACATTCTCTGTGAATGCCTGCAAGGATTCAAAAGATAGCCTTAGATTCAATGTCAAACCTGTGTTTAGGTTCTGTGTCTTATTCCATCTAAATCTAGTGCCTGAATTTTGGATCGTGAACCCTGAAGCTAAGGTGCTACTGAAATTCAATAGCCTTGAGAAGGATGCATCTGTAGTGACTTCCTGCTGATAAAGTACAGGAGTCTGATGTAGAAGGGTGGTGCTTTCCTTGGTGATGGTCTTCTCTGCCGTGATCAAAAGTAGCTTTCTGAAATAGACTGAACTGAAGATCGGGGCAGTCACTTGGAAGTTAGCTTCATCAAAGATTCTCTTGAGAATCTCACTCACAAATACAGCAGGTTTGAAGTTGGTGATAGGGTAGGTGATTGAGTCTACAGAGTAGCCATAATCTACCAAAGGATAGACATAGTTCTGCGCACCATCTACCCAATCTGTTCTACTCCAAGAAGCCTCTATATTGGTTCTATTCCATACATGATCATAGTCATCAAAATCAAGATCCGCTAGAGTCTTATCTCCTAGTTCATGAAGGATGTCCCGAAGCCTTCCGAACATATTCACCTCATATACTATGTCCCCTTCTTTGGAGTTTATCTTCATCATCCTTAGAACCCCATCAAAGATTTTGACATTATCTAGGAAGATCTGTGCCTGTGCCTGCTTTGCAGGGTTGAAGTTCTGCCCTATGTTTACATCCCCTACTATGTAGTCATTGCTCACAGAGATATCAAAGATATTCCCGAATAGCTGCTGATTCTTTGCCGTACTTGGCAGGGTCAATGTCTTTGAATAGGATGTGTTTCTTCTCTCAATGTCGCTAACATCAGCCACAGAGAAGGTGAACTCTACATCTATATCACCTAGGGTATCAGCCTCAATTCCTTCTACAAATAGCCGTGCGCTCATATTACCTGTCGGGGGTTAGAAAGTTGAAGTTCCACATCTAGTTCAATATTGAAGACCTTATCAGAAGCAGTCTTCTTGATCTCATAGCTAGTAGGCATAGGCTTCACAGGAATCCATGAAGGGGTGATGTAGTTATCATTCACCACATTCAAGAAGACCAAAGGGGAAGAATGTAGTTCCCTAAGTAGTTCAGCCTGGGCATCTGTTAGATAGTCTGAAATGATCTTCCAATTCTGTGTTTCATTTGTGTAGTAGATCGGATTGATATTTTTGACCACTATCCCATTAGCCTCATAGATATCTCCTGAATAGTTTCTTTCATATCCCTTCTTTTCAATCTGAAAACTAGTCTTATTCACTAGGTCAAAGTTAAAGAAATCAAAAGCCCCGAACTTATTCAAGTAGGCTATGCGCATAGGATCATACTTTCCACAGGATTGGGTGAATAGGGTGGCAAATTTGTACCGCCTTGCAGATCCGTTATTCCAATTCACAAATAACTGAATAGATTCCACATTCGACCCGTAGGTCATGGGAGTGATCTTGAAATAGGTCACACTTGTAGTAGCTACTGCCGAAGGTGTGATATAGTAGGTTGCCGTAGTAGCGTTTGTATAGGTGACTAGTAGTTCGCAGTTTGTCAAAAGCCCTGTATTTATGAAGGATATGATCTGTGAATCTGATTCCCTTACTTTGATCGTAGTCCAATCTGATAAAGGCTTGTAGACAGTATTACTAGATCCCCAATATTGTGCCTGATTTGCGTACCAATTTTTTAATTCTAGCAAAGGCAAAGCACCTGCAAAAGCATACTTGGTAGAACTCACTACCTCACTAGCCAAAACTATGACAAACTCCCCACCTACTTCATAGTACTCATAGCACTTCAGGTAGAAGCCCTTAATCACATTGGTAGAACTAGATGAATTTGCAGTTTCATAGAATCCCTTGGAATAGGTGAAATCTACAGAGACATACTTAGAGACATCAAATTCTACAGGATCTCCTGCATCAGCAGGACTATCATAGTAGGCAGTAGTCACAAGTTCATTTGCTGCATTGTAAACCTTGACCACATACTTGAAACCGATCTCCTCAGAGTTCGTGCTGCTTATGCTGTAGTTAATCCTATTGAATGCAGGTAGGATATTTATGCTAGGTTGGGTGAGGGTGATCATTTGCTTATTTTTAAAATGAGTGAATCGCTTCCAATGGTTTGGATATCGACATTGAATTCAGGAGTAGCTTCATCAATTGATTTCTTAATGAATTGCCTTCCTTCAATACCATATTTTTTGATGTAGTAGGCTAGTCTTTTTGCACTAGTTGAGATCTGTGGAAGCACCTGTCTACCTTCAATCAAGTTAGTAGCATCTATCTCCATGTTCTTGCGCTGCATCCATCCTTCCAATTGTTTCAAGGCTTCCAAAGGCATGAAATAATTCTGAAATTGATAGTACCTACCTTCATCATTCTTGTAGGTCTTCCGCTTATTTTGAACACCCCTCACACCCTTATCTATGTAGTCGGCATAGTCTACCCCTACCTTTATTTCAAGCCTGTATCCTGTCCTTGTTTCACTTACTCCAATGACTGAAAAGGAGGAAGCTAATTTGCCCTGATCCGCAGGTGAATATTTGGCTAGGTTATCTACTAGATTGATCCCTAGCTTTTCCATAGCGTTCTTGACATTTGCCACAAGTGTACCCTCTACCTTAGCTATGTATTCGCTAGGCTTGAGTTTCCTTCCTCCTATTACTAGGTCTGCTACTTGAGTTTCTGTTGCAACTGCCATTTCTTGTACTGCGCTTCTTTATCCTTGTTATAATCCTTCAAATATGCTAGGGTGTTCAAGTACTCAATCACCCTGAGATCATAGGCTGCATTGACTGTGATGTTTTGGAAGTCTGCAACTTGCTTAGTGCTAAATACCCACCCCCACCTTTCCATAAATCCACTACCTTCTCCGCTAGATCCTGATTCAGCATTGAGTAGGTTATTGTATTGCTTATTAATTCGCTGAATAATTGACAAAAAAAAAGCATACAACTATATACTTCTAGAAAATTTGCCCCTAGCAAATCATCAGCCACCACATCATGAGGGACTACCCCATAGCCTTGATACTTATCACCTTGCATAGGAAGAAAGAAGCAGGCAGCAATCTTATTGATCTGCATGATCTCCCCACTAAATGAAAGGATATCTATGTACTGCCCTGCCGTGATCTCGTGTAGTTCAAAGCAGAACTTGTATCTGTTATC
>Ga0315900_10011722_pt1 | contig 10831 bp, 12 predicted proteins | sample LakEriMetagenome_FD_203521 | JGI IMG/M metagenome (GOLD analysis project Ga0315900, IMG submission 203521) | Freshwater fungal communities from buoy surface, Lake Erie, Ohio, United States - Buoy 12 MA114 | ecosystem: Environmental > Aquatic > Freshwater > Lake > Lake biofilm | place: USA: Lake...
AAAGTTTCGGCTTCGATTTTGGTAACTCCGTCGCCCATAAGCATTTGTTCTAACTTAATTTCGTTAGATAACATTGCTTTGATTTTTTCTAATAGTGTGCTATTTTTCATTTTGTTTTTATTTAGATAAATTTTTGAGTCATTTTTACGATATTATCTAACGGCCCTAAAGAATCGTTAGCTTTTTTGAATTCGGGTAGCGTTTCGGCTTTTAACCCTAATTGGTTTGCTTGTTGCTTAAAGTCGTTTAATTCTTTTGATAAACCACTAATTAAACCTTTTGCTTCTGCATTTAACACCCTTGCTTTTTTTGTAAACGCTTCCATTTCTTTAGTCCAATCAAGGCCTTTTTTATAAGTGGCGTTAGAATCGTTTAACATTGCTTTAATCATATCTAAAGAAGCTAATTCTACTTCGTGCGTTCCTAACTCGGTTTTATCTAATTCTAAACCCGCTTGGATTTCATCGGCTCGGTTAATTTTGTCTAAAATGTTTTTCATAATCTAATAACTTATTTAATTTTTTTTTGTTGCATTTTTATGGTTTCGGATACCAAAGGGGTGGGGGTGGTACGGGGTTCGGTGGTGTAACGTCGCTTCCTATTCCTTGGTTTTGTAGTTCGCCCGTACAACATTTTTTATGATATTTTCCGTTTTTGCATAGACACCCTCTTTTGCCCCCTATTGGGCTGCTTCTTTTACCTTCAATCATTATCCTTGACCTTTATATATTTTTAAATAATTCTTACTTGTTTTTAACTTACTCGCTTTGCTTTTTGCGTGTACGTTTGGGCGTTTTACCTTGGGTTTTGCAACGTGAACTTTTACGTTAGTTTGCTTTGCCATTTCTAATATTTAGAAATTAATTCCCAATTAGTTTGGTTAGATTTATTTAATTCGTTCAAAATATTTGAAGCATTTACATACTCCTTGTAAATAGGTAATTCAGTAACTGCAATTCCAAGTTCTTTAGCTTGGTTAGAAATGCCTTTAAATAAAGCGTTGTTTTCTTGCAGTTGTTTGTTGTATTTAACCTTGTTAGATTCGTAGGTATTTTGTAAAGAGTTCTTTAAGTTGGTTGCATCGTCAAACATTTTTTTAGCTTTTAATGCTTCCGTTTTCATTTTGTTAGATTCTCCTTCTTCTGATTTTACTTTGGCTATAACGCTTTTTAAATCGTCTATTAAAGCTAATTTTGTTTCGTGTGTTTCTAATTCTGTTTTATGAATCTTATTTAAGATTGAATTAATAGTAGCCATTTTATTTTATGTTTAATAGTTTTTTAAGTTCGTTTACAACTTCGGTTGCTTCGTCTTCTTCTGCGCTCATTTCGAATTTATCAGCAAAATAACCTTCTATTGAGAATCCTTTTACCTTTCCTTCTTTAACATCGTTCCACACTTCGTCGTTATTTACTTTCATCGAAATCATCCAAGTTCCTTTAGGTAAGTCGAATCCGTATAATTTAGATTTGTCTTTTTGTTCGTCTTCAATTATCCACGATTCCACAACACTTAAACCCGTTAACTTTTTTTCGTGTTCGTAAGTAGCGTTGTTTTGGTTTGAGCGCATCAAGAATAATTCACTTGCTTTTCTAATTGTGTCGGGAGAAAAGTAAATATAGTATTCTTCGCCCTTTGCGTTTTTGCGGTATATCTGTTTGTTTGGAATTAAAGCCGCACCCATTAAAATCTTTTTCTCGGTGTCAACTTCTTTTAGTTCTACTTCGTGTTTATTTAGCGCTATAAAGTTTTCTTCGATTGCGGGACTATGTACAACGCTAACCGCATCTATTCCGCTTTGTTCGTCTTTATCGTCTATAATGAGTTCGATTATTCTCATATCTAATTAATTAAATTATTTTTAAAGTGTTGCGTTTTCTATTCGGTTTCTGTCCAAACTTTGAGCCGTGGTAACGTGTCCACTAACTACGAAGGCTTGGGTTGGTTGCTGTTGAAGTTGTGCCAACTGATTAAGTCCGTTGTTTCCTACAACGTTAAACGTAGGGGCTTGTGTTGCACCACCTAAACCACCACCGCCACCGTTAGCGCCACCACCACCACCCGAAGAACCACCGCCTTCGAATTTCTGCATTCCAATTTTAGCGACGTTGGCTAAACCTGCGGCAACGGCTAACCCCGCAGCGATACCACCACGAACGGGACTACTTGCGTCGGGTAAAGGTAGGAACTGCGAACCATAGGCGGCAGTTGCATTCATATAAGTATCTATTAACGCGTTAGCCATTTGAGCGGCTTTCTTAATCTTAAACGCTTTCTTTGCGCTTTCCGTTCCTTTCTTATTGAATAGGTCGGTAAGGTCTGCAATAATTGTTAGTCCTTGCTTGGCAAAGCCTACGTTTCGTTCGAGTTCTGCGCGTTTTCTTGCTTTACTTTCTTCGTCGTACTTCTTTTCAATTTCGTTTATTTCGTTAGCTTTGGCTTCGGCTATTATCGCTTCTTGTTCGGCGTTTCCTAACGCTAAGTTTTCTAACTCAAAGTATTTTTGTCGTACTAATTCGAGTTCGTATTTTTGTGCGCCTAATTGTTTTTCGGTTCTTTTTTGAAAGTTGCTTTCGTCTATTCCTTCAATGGTCGCTTGAAATTCTTGTTCTTTCGCTAACTTATTTTTATTCGCTTCGGCAATAGCGTTTAGTTCGACTTCTTTGTACTTGTCATCTATTGCTTTAAGGTCTTTTTGTAAGACTTCTTCAGCGGTTTTTAAAATAGCGGCTTCTTCTTCAGTTAGGTTTTTAGCGTAGTTAAGTTGAAGATTCTTTAGTTCTTCTTCGTATTTAGTGCGGTTTATTTTTCCGTCGATAAATTTTTTATCTAACGCTTCCCTTTCCGCTTTGTTTTGTTCTTTTAGGAAGTTGTCCCTAAATTCTACAAACGCATTATTACGGGCTTGTTTCTCTTTGTCTATTCCTTCTTCAAGTAAGGAAAGGTCTTGGTTTAATTTCTCCTTACGAAGTTTGGATTCTTCGTCTTGTGTTTTGTTTATATTATCTATTATTTCCTTGTTCGCTGCCTTCGTGTCTTTAACTACTTTTTGGTTATTGCTTATGGTAGTTTTGGTAGTAGTGTTACTATTCTTGGCTTGTTGGGCGGCTTGTTCTTTTTGTGTTCTTGCTAAATCAGCTTCGAATACTTTTAGGTCATTATTCGCGTTGGCTAAATCATTTTTGGAAGCCGCTAAATCTTTATTACTTTTTTCGATAGTAGACCAAAGTTCATTTAGTCGGGCTATTTCTTCTTTAGACCCAAACACGGTAGAACCTTCGCCTTTTCGTAAAGTACTTTTAAAAAGGTCGTATTGTAGTTTCGTTTGCTTAACGATACCTTCGTTCTCCTTTACCAAGTCTTTTCGGTATTGAATAGACGCTTTAAGTCGCGCTCTTTCTAAATCTGTGGTATTTTTTCCTTGTGCTTTGGCTAAACTTATTTGGCGATTAAACGCTTGGTCTTCGGTGTTAAAGGATTCTTCCCTAACTGCCATTCGTTGTCGGGCTTTTGCTATTTCTCGGTCTATATTAGCAATTTGGGCGTTAGTTCGTTTCTTGTCGTTTTCAGACATTTGTTCGGAAGCCCCGTCCGTTAGTCCAATCCAATCGGTAAACTCGGCTATTTTTTCACCACACCAAGTAAATGCAGCTCCTAATTTGTCAAGGTTTCCAATTAACATACCAACCAAAACAACTATTGCACCTATTCCCGTGCTAATTAACGCGGCTCTAAATGCTTTCATAGCTACGCTCGAAGCCGTTGTAGTAGTAGTTAACGTTGTTTGTGCGGTTGTTTGTGCTTTGGTGGTCGCCGTGTCTACTTGTTTGGCTACTATGTTTTCTTTGGTAGTTTTAAAGCTACCCGTTTGGACAAATCGGTAGGCGGCAGTTGCGGCGGTTAATAATCCTTGACCTATTGCGGTTTGGCTTAATACCGTGCCTAAGTTTTTGAATTGGTCTTTCGCTTCCATTACGCCTTGTAGCCCTTGACTTAAAGCCATTGCGCTTTGGATTCGTACCATTGTTTTTTGTAGGTTTTCGGATTCAACACCGATTAAACCCATTGCACCTTCGTATGCTTGGAAGGCGTTTAGTGCGCCCCCAATAGAACCCGACAAGGCGTTAAACTTTGCGTCGGGGTTAAATGCGTCTACTAAGTTTTTAGAATCTTCTATTTGGTCTTTTAATTCGGCGGCTGCCTTGGCGGCTTTGACCGCTTCTTCGGACGTAGCCCCGTATTGTTCTGTAACTTTTTGAAGTTCTGCTAACGCTTCGCGGTATTGGCTTTTTAAGGATTTAACATTGTCCTTTATTTCTACTTCTATTTGTCGCTTTTCTGCCATTGGTTTTCCCTTTTAATAATTAACTCGCGTTTCGCTTGTTTGTACGCCCCCTTAACTGACGTATGTAGTTTGTATTTTCCCTTTGCAATCTCTATTGTTTCGTGTTTATTTACGAATTCATCTATTTGCAAAAGTTGGATAATCGTGTTTAAATAGTTCATCGCGTTTGTCTGATTATGTTAATAGTTTCGTCTTGCGTTTCTCCGTTGGTTAAATCGTAAACTACGAATATTGTTGTTACTTGGTCAACACTTAAAGTAATATTAATAAATTGGCTTTGTGTTATTTCTAACGGGTCAATAATAACGTCGCTTTGCCCACTTGAAAACGTAGCCTTGTAGGCTTGGTTTGGTAAATTAATACCTATATCTATATCTTCTTCTTCGTAGCCTACTTGAATAGTTCGAATTGGACTAATAGGCATAAAATCGTTAAGTAGTTCGAAGGTAGTTTCACCCGTTACCATATTCGTCTTCATCTGATTAATTAGGTATCGTTTGTCTCGTATAACTAACCTATCGTTTAGTTGTAGGCTTGTCAGTAAACTTGTAGGAAGATTCGCCTTAATTGTGGTAAGTCGGTTTTTTGGATTAAACAAATTCGTCAAGTACGGAAAATAATACGTTCGGAACATTGATTGGTTAATAACTTGTAACCAATAGGTAGAAGTTTCGGGCGCAAAGTTCAAAGAGTAATCAATACCCAATACTTGCAAGTCTTGACCAAACATTACGTAGTCGAAGTTGGTAACGTTTCCCGTTCCGTCTGTGTAGTGGATATGGTGCGGTAAAGTAACCGAACCAAATTTGTAAAGTAAACAAGGTTTAGGAATATAAGGCGCAAACGCACTATCTAACGAATAGCCTACTTGAAGTCCCGTTGGGTTTCCTAATTCAAAGAATTGATTAAATAGTAGATTCTCAAAAGGAAGTTCTACGTTAAATTCTCCCCCGTCGTATGGGTATTGATATTCCGTGTTTCCGTATTCTCGTAGCGCTTGGTCGAAAAAGGCTTTGTTCATAAAGCTATTTGATTGCTGATACCTAAAAGCTATTTTCTTGTATAACCTTACGCGGTCTATTCCTATTTCGGTTTTGTCTGTAAACTTCGTTATGTCGATAATTGCCCCCGCAGCATACCAATCGTCCAACGGTATAACTTCGTAAGTGTTTGGCGCAGTACCATAGCAAGTTAGGTTATATTCCTTTAGGATTCCCGAAACAAAATCTTGTACCTTCATAGTAGGCGCTAACCAAGCAAGGTTAGTCGTAGCGCTTGTAGTTATGGTGTTAGTTGAATAGTCGACAAAGTCATTATAACTTACAGAACTAATAACATAATCAACTGAATACGTCAATAAAAAATCAATGCTTAAACCAACGTCGCTTCGAAGCTGAAAGGTGTACACGTCATTTAATCCTTGAACGTTTGGAATCGCCACCAAGTTTCCGTTAGTATTATATCCTAATCCATTCCAAGTTGCATAAAGAGTACCATTCTGATAAACATCTATATAAAATGGAATTGTAGGGTTTGAGTTGTTTGATATAAATAAATAAACATTATGAAAACTAACGCCCGACAAAAAGTTTAAAGTTACCGTACTATTTAAGATGTCAACGTAAGGAATAAGATTATAAATTCCGTGACCACCCCCACCGACAAAACTATTTAAAGTGATATTTTCGGGTTGGCTTGTAAAGGCAAAGTTATTTCTATTTTTAAACCAAAGGTAAGATTGCGTAAACTTTGGGTCGCTCAAAAAAGTACCCGTAAAATTAACACCGTATCTATTTTCAATTAAATTAAATATCGAAGCAACCCTAACGGCAGGGAATAGTTCTCTGTAGTCTATTGCCCCTTGGTTCGTCCTTATGTCGTTAGTGTTCATAGGAATATTAACAAAAGGTAACCAATTAGGAAGGGTTGCAGTCGGTTGAACTGCGCCGTATTCCCAAATCCGATTGGAAGTTATTAGCGGGTAACATACGTCCCAATCAATAGCCCCGTTAGTAATTCTTTGGTAAACTTCAGCGAAACTATAGGTATGATTTATTGGGGTGTAGTCAAGGTCGCTTAATAAATCTTCGCCTACCAAGTCTTTAAGGGTTGTAACGTCTCCATAAAAAGTAATCGTATAGGAGTCGGGTTGCCCGTTTTTCAATTGGCTCTTTTCCATTTGAATTTTGCCCCTACGAAAAAAAGTCATATCAATTTCTATGTACCCGTCTAAACGTTCTTGGTAGTTAATAGAACTATTCAAGGCGTTCTCGTAGAAGTATTCCCAAATTGAATTATTCTTGGGGCTTGTAGGAATCGTAAACGACTGCGAGAAGTCGGTAAACGTTTTACTTATGTCTTGTATATTTTGAATAGTCGAAGTTACTTCTATTACTTCGTCGTTAAATAGGTCTAATTGTTGACCTTCTACAAAAACCCTTACTTGTCTTTTCATTAGATAACGTTATTAATTAAGTCGTTACTTTGCTCGAACTCCAAAACGTAGTTAATCATATAGTTATTAATGCTCTTTTGTTTGTCGATTCCTTTAGTCTTCAGTTTGACGGGTTCGTTATTCAATAAGATTCGTTCACTTAACATTAGTTGTTGAAGGTTAGAACTAAATGATTCGTCTACCCAACCCGTATTAACTCGGTAGCTAATTATTCCGTTCGTGTTGAAGGTTTGCCGTTGGTTGGCTTGAGTGTCCCAACTTCCAAACAATCCCATTTCTTGCATTAGGTTAAACTCGGTTGTAGAAGTTTCTAAATTTTCGTAAGATGCTTTAAAGAAAAATTCCCTTTGCCAAGCCCCGTACATATTAATGAAGTCCACTACTTGAACGTCGTATTTACATTCTTCGATTGGGTAAAAAGTAGCAGTCCAAAGTAATTGCGCTCCGTTAAATATTTCTACCTTGTTTCCCGTAAGATAATAACTTGGTCGAACTCGGTAAAGATTGTACATAGAATTTCCACCCGTAATTGAATACTGCCAAAACAAACCCGTTTGTAACTGCGTGTATTTTACCGTCCAATGTGTTTCTAAATATGCCGTAAAAGTACCCGCCCGTTCAAGGCTATTTAACAAAGGGTTATTGTTTGCGTCGCTCCAAAAGTAATAGTCTTTTTTGTCAAGGTGTACGGGCATTGTAAATATATGGCTTGGGTTGTAACCTTGCGAATAATAACCGAAGCCATCGTATGCCCAATAGGTTGTAGTTCCTAAAAGTACATAGGATTGCGTAAAGGGGTCTAACCAATATTCTTTAACGTCTACTATAATGTATTCGTTTACGTTTAGTAAACCTTCATCTGTGGCGTAATTATTAATAAAAGTCGTGTGTTCTATGTACTCCAATAGGTATGGGGAAATATTGTAAAGGGTTTGGGTGTTGTTACTTGCAGGAATCAGTTTCTCCAACGTGTAACTTGGTGCTATTGGGGGCGGGTTTCCGTTTTGATATATGTAAAGTTCAACCTTGCTACCTTCTTGGGTAGGTTGGTTAATTTCCACTATAAAAGGGCTTCGTGCAAATATTCTATTAATCGCCATAGTTCTTAAAATTTTCTTTCATTATTGTGTCAAATAATTCTTCGGCTTCTAATCCGTAAAGTTCTACCATTTCGTCGGGTAGGTTTTTAAATGCTTCTTCAAAAGGTCGTGTAAAAAACATACTCGGTTTTATTCCCCTATTCCAAATAGACCTAATTATAAAAGTGGCAGTCATATCGTAGGAAATAAACTTTCCTCGCTTGTCGCGGAACTTTAACCCTTTACGTTTAACCCATTCTTTTATGCCTTTGGTTAAGCCACCTTTAACGCCCGTTCCCGTGCCAAATTGGAAGTCGCTTAAACTTCTTCCCGACTTTACACCTCGTACCCCTTGGTCTTGGTAAAAGCCGTATTCGAGCATTTCAAAGTAAAGGGTAATGGAATTAGGATTAACCGCTACTTCGCCTTCTAAACTTTGTTGTAAACTACCCGTACTATTTTTTGCGGATAGATTATTTTTCGCGTTCTGTATAACGTGGTCTCGGAATATCTTTAAGGCTTCTAATTGGCGTTCCTTTTCCATTTAACAAATAGTCATTTCGTTAGGGAAGTCCACGTTAAAAGTCATAGCCCACCCCGCCAAATAGTTTTCGAATCGTTCTATAAATGGTTCGCAGTTAGGTGCGCCGTTTAGTTGGTACAAATCGTCCCAAATGTTTCCGTGTTTTAGCATCTCGAAACATCGGTTTAAAATTGCTAACTGAGTATTTAAAACGTCTATTTCGTTGTCTGAAGTTTCAAATTTTCCCGTAGGTTCTTCCTTGCGTTGGCTTACGTTATCCATTGCGAGAATAGTAACCGACGCGCTAATAACGTTGTCGTTAAAGTTTACATTATTTACCATAACGTGAACCAATGGAAAGATATTTTGTTTGCCTAAATCCACGTTAAAAATAGACCCTTGCGTTATCGTGTTAACCAAGGGGTCGTTAGTGAAGTGTGTTTTAAGTGTGTCAAGTAAAGAATAGTAACCCGTCATAATTTAGCCTTTTTTATTTCCATTAATTCTATTTCGTTTTTCTCCGATTCAAAAGTTAGATAGGTAAGACATTTAAATAATCCGTATTTTGTAACTGTGTCATATTTTGTAAGGTCTCCTTTAGCGAGTCCGTAAATGCTTGAATACCACCCCCACTTTTTGCCAAACTGAGTTCGTGCGCTAAAGTCAGAAACTCTTTCTCGTTCGTCTTTATCTCGCTCGTCAAATAATCGAGGGTAGCGCTTAATAACTCGCTTCCTAAACTCCAAAAAAAAACACTTGAAGAAATAGCTACGTCCATAGGCGCGAACTTCATACCTTCGCTAAATGCAGCTGCCCCCGTGTATTCCATAATCTCGTACTTGTCTTCTTTACGAATTGTAATTGGTCGGTACATTACTGCCATTGCTTTGTGGAAATCTTCCCACTTACTTAAATAGTTTTCAAGGTCTACATATTCCCCAAAGGTTATATTCTCAAGGTCGGGAATAAATCCAAATTCTATATCGCCTATTTTAAAGGTAGGTTTAAACTTTGGTTTAGCCTTGAAGATTTCCGTAAAGTGTACGATTAGTTCATTAATAGAAGTTAGTTTTAGTTTGACTACTTCTTGTAATTTCAGACCGCAAAATATTTCAATCATTTTTTGTGCTATAAATTCTTCGTCGTTTGACGTTGCTTGTAGCTTTAAAAACTCTTGGTAGTTACATAATGGTATTTCACTAATTGAACTTGGTACGACTATATCTAACTTCATATTATTATAATTAATTTTTCGTGTTTTTGTAATTCAAAACAAATTCGTGCGCTCGTACAAGCATTTCAAAGTGTTGGGGAAAACGTGCCATATTATTAAATACTATTTTAACCTGCTTACCCGTTCGTTCATATATGTACGATTCTACCCGCGCAATCATTACTTGAAGGTCGTTCGTATTACCGTACTGCATAACTTCCGTAATATGAACCTAACCCTAACGTTTCCATTTCGTGGTATCTAAACGCATCGATAGCGTGGTTATTAAAATCGATTGGTTTGTTTAATCGTTTTCCTTGCTTGTCCGTGTCCCAAATGTACGAGCGTAATTCTTTGATTAAATTACCGCTATTAGAAGTAACAAGGTATTCGTTACGCTGAATTACGTCTATTCCGTAGTTTATGGAATCCTTACCCTTTGTTACTCCTTTAATCGTTATTCCGTATCTTCTTATTTCATCTATTGATTTAGGTTCGGAACTATCAGCATAAACTATTACGTTTTTTGGTAGCAACTTAGCTATGTCGCTATTTAATAACCCCGTTTGGTAAACTAATTCGTTTACTATTCGTTGCCCGTTGTAATTGTATATTTCAATTATTGCGGTCGGGTCGTTCGTGTAACCGAAGTCCAACCCTAATCCAATTAGCTTGGCTTCCTTTGGTATAGTGTCAATTTGTTTCCAATTAGAGAATACAACACCTTCTAACATTCCTAATTGACCTTCGCCGTATACCTTCCACCAATTAGCCCAATAAGAACTTGTCTTGGCTTTGTCGCGGTTCTTTTCTATTTGGTCTATAATTGATTGGTCTAACGCTTCGTTATCCTTGTAAGTCAATATTAAAAAGTCGGAGTCTGATTCGTCTTTTAGTTCGGTGTGTACCCAAAACTCGTTGGCGGGGTTGAAGTCTAAATAAACTTCCTTCCGTGTTCGAATAGCTAATTCGTTGTAGGCATCAAAGGTAATATTGTTACATTCGTTTATGTATAGTATGTCCCTTCGCGCACCCCGTAACTTACTCGAATCATCTGCGCTAAAAAATTCTATTACGCTTCCGTTGGCAAACTCGTAACGAAGTAATGAGCGGTTAAAACGTTCTTCGAAATACCTGCCCGTTGATTTCATTATTTTTAGGAAGTCCCGTAGCGCACCACGCCTTAAATGGGGGATAGTTTCCGCGACTATTGATA
>Ga0315900_10011725_pt1 | contig 10829 bp, 14 predicted proteins | sample LakEriMetagenome_FD_203521 | JGI IMG/M metagenome (GOLD analysis project Ga0315900, IMG submission 203521) | Freshwater fungal communities from buoy surface, Lake Erie, Ohio, United States - Buoy 12 MA114 | ecosystem: Environmental > Aquatic > Freshwater > Lake > Lake biofilm | place: USA: Lake...
AAGAAAAGACCTTTACCAATTTATGAATAACAAATGTGGGCTTATCAACAAATCAAATCCGTGTCGTTGCGACAAAAAAACAAAAGCATTTATTCAAGCAGGTTGGGTGGACAAGGAGAATTTAAAATTCAACACTTCATACTTAAAACGAATTTCAGAAGTAGCACCTAACAAGTCAAACGATTTAAATGACTTGACAGAAAGTAAATATGCAGACCTTTTTAAGGCTCAACCATTCCAAGAAAAGGAACACAGCAAAAAATTATTTTTAAACCTACTATCAGACAATAAATTTAAGGATATCTTTAACCTGAACTGACAATAAGGGCAGCCGATAACAGCGTTTTGGCGTAATGGAGGGTTACGTTTTTTGTATGAACATTTGTGCTATATTTGAACTACGTGCTTCGTATCAACATTTGTAGTAAAAATTCGCCACTAAGACAAACCACAAAACGTTATGCGTAAATTTATGACACGTCACATTTACATAATATTGACATTTATTTTGACCGCTTGCGGGACAAATTCCTCTGACAAGAACGATATGAAAATTGAATCGAACAAAGTTGACACAACTACTAAAATACAGACCCCTTTACCGACAAACAATAATCAATCGGAAGACACAACCGATTATAATAACGCTACTTTTTTTGTCGTGGTGGCGGACACGAGTAAAGACTATTCGTTTCTTCACAAAAAAATGTTTGACCTAAACAGAAAATTAAATATCCCAATCGACACAATGGGACGTTTTTACAACAAGACCAAAAATCTTATTGCTTTACCCGACAATGATGAAGATGAGATGTATGCTGGCGACTATTTCCCAAGACGCTTTCCATCGGACAATTTGAGTTTAGAATATTTAAACTTTTACCAAAGAAAAGTGGGTGAAAAAACTATTGCCTTGGTGACTGGCATTTACGAAACAGAAAAAAGTGCAGACAGTGCAATGACTGTTTTATATAAAACAGAGAAAAAAGCATTTAAAATAAAAGCAGACATTTATGTGGGTTGTATGCACTGACAGACAAAGAAAATCTAGGCACAACACGGGCTACTATGTAAAGCAGTAACTTTTTCTCAAATTCAGTTGTACACGCAAAAATTTTCTTTTCAAGAGGAAGGCATGCTTTTAGCAATGCCATCCTTATTCTCCGGCCGTTGTTGGCCGCAGGAATCAGTGTGAGGGAGAGAGGGAGTGTGTCCGACCCGTCCCGCCTCCTGCCGTTGTTGGACCTGTGCGCCTCTGGCGCATCGCCTGACCAACAACTAATTAAATCTCTGCCGTTATTGGCCTCAGGAATCAGTGTGAGGGTGAGAGGGAGTGTGTCCGTCCCGTCCCGCCTCATGCCGTTATTGGCCTCAGGAATCAGTGTGAGGGTGAGAGGGAGTGTGTCCGCCCCGTCCCGCCTCCTGCCGTTGTTGGAACTTGTTCGTGTCGACTGAGTCGGGGCGTAACTTGTCCGCCTCTGGCGTAACTTGTGCGCCTTTGGCGCATCGCCTGACCAACAACCATGAACGATTTCCCTCGCACAATGATCTATTAGTATGCCGCACCGCCAGAGGCGGGCTAGGATTTATTTTAAGCGAATTCTACTAAGCGCAGCGAAGGTTTAGTCCGCCTCTGGCGGAACCTTACGCTCAGCCATGCTAGCTTTACAGTCGAGTCATATAGATTCATAAAGAGGAACAGATTTAAGTTATATTCAAGAGATTTTGGGGCATAGCAGTAGTAAGACAACGGAGATATATACCCATGTTTCTACCAAGAGCATACAGCAGATAAGAAGTCCGTTTGACGACTTATGACATTTTTCTTAAATTTGAATAATGTGCTACATTTACACGCATTACCTACCCTATTCTGATGGGTATGCGAAAAAGGGTAGCGGGTATAAACGAGTTATGTGCCATTATACCAAAACTCGAACGACAACTTATCTCCTGACAACTTTAAATGCCATATTGCGACCATGACCTTGCATTATAGCTAAATTAATCCAAGACAAAGCAAATTTTTCTAACAGTTCTACTTTATCTGACATTCCAAAATCAAGACAAGAACTAAAACCATTATCCAGAGCTAATTGCCGGGCGACAGATTTTGCCCTTTCACTATCACCAGCCATAAACATATCAATACCTTCGCCATTATATATAGGGTTCAGCATATTTTCAAAACCCGTACTATTAAAACATTTTACAACTTCGGCTTGTGTTTTATCAGTTAGACAATGATAGACTGTTTTGTATGGATCAGGTGTTTGGCGAACCGCATTAGTAGCATCAATAATTACCTTTCCTGATACATCACCCAGTTTTTCAATAACATTAAAAATGGCAGTAGGCGGTATAGCAATTAAGATAACTTTGGATTTTGTAACGGCTTCATTAATTGAAAAAACTTTTGTGCTTTCATTTTTCAACAACTCAATGCCTTTGAAATTATTGACATCCTGCACACCTAAATTTATTCTGTGTCCTTTTTTTGACCAGTTGGTGGCTAATGCTCCACCAACATTTCCTGTTCCAATGATTGTAATATTCATTTATTTTTTATTTACCATGGTAATGATTCGCCTAAATGTATAAATGTACCTGTTTTTCCATTTACATCAAGTGTGCTCAAATCTACAATTGTTTTTACACCATCTTCAATTGACATTGGAGCATACTCTCCTCCTAAATCTGTTTTTACCCAACCTGGATGAGCCGAATTTACTTTTATTAAAGTATCTTTTAATGCTTCAGCCAAATGTAAAGTAAACTGATTTAACGCTGTTTTGGATGAATTGTATGCCAATAATTTTATACCATAAATTGGAGAACTTGCATCTGCATGAAGAGCCAATGAACCCATAATACTTGATACATTGACAATTCTGCCGGCATCAGATTTTTTTAGTAAAGGCAATAACTTTTGTGTTAATGCTATTGGTGCAAAGAAATTAGTTTCAAAAGTCTGCTTCAATATTTCCATTGAAACTGTTTCTGTTGAATTTCCGGGCATAAATCCAGGAAAATCTAATTGCACTCCCGCATTATTAATCAATATATCTAATTTGCCAAATCGCTCATTTAAAAAACTTACGAGATTAGCAATGTCCTTGCTATTACTCACATCTAATTGTACGCCCAAAGCATCGATGTCTTTTGTTTTTAATTTTGCTGCGGCTTCGTCACTTTTATGTTGAGTACGGGCAGTTACAATTACTGTAAATCCTTTTTTACCTAACTGTAAGGCTGTTTCAAAACCAAGACCTTTAGAGGCTCCTGTAATTAATGCAATTTTTTTCATATTTATATTTTTTTAAGGTTTTATGCCGCAAAGTTATTATCTACATATACTTTTACATACAGTATAACATAAAAGTATGATACATACTTTTATGAAAGTATTAATAAAATAAACAGTTTTAAATAATGCCAGACTTTAAATACAACGGTAAAATTTACTACAATCCTGTTCAGTTAGTAATGGAACAGATTGGTGGCGCTTGGAAGGCACCTATTTTATGGCGACTAAAAAACAAAACTATGCGATATGGAGAATTACGAAAAGACATTCCCCACATATCAGACAAAATGTTGACAACACAATTAAGAGAATTGGAGCAAGACGGTTATATTAGTAGAAAGGTTTTTGCTGTTGTGCCACCCAAGACAGAATATTCATTGACAGAGCAAGGTAAAGACATCTTAAAATTAATAACATCAATCAGAAACTTCGGATTGAAAATGATAGAAAAACAAAACTTAAAAAAATAACGGCACATAACACGGGCTTGGCTAAAGTGGCGGTTCAGTGCTCCGCAGTTCAGCCGCGGCTGATGGTTAATCAAAAATTGGTTCATCGCATCAATCCGCCGCGGCGGATGTTGAAAATCGCCACCTTCGCCAAGCCCAGAAACGTTAGCTGGAACTTAAGAAAGATACCATATGACTAATAAGATTAATCTAATTGACTTTGGAAAAGATATTCTTGAGCATCATTACAATGACAAGATCGTTTCAGTAAATAACCATTGTTTAAGAATTGCAATCAACCAAGACAACACTTTCCCATGGCATAGACACAATAGGACAGATGAGCTATTCCTAGTTCTAGAAGGTAATCTGAGAATTGAATTTGAGAACGGAGAATTTGTTGACCTTTTTCCAAACGAAACATATTGCGTAAAATCGGGTATAATTCATCGTACAATTGCTATTGGTCGAACAATAAATCTATGTTTTGAAAGTGACGAGGAAGACACTGAATATATAGATTTTAATAAATAAACTGACACTGAAAAAAAAAGTTTAGATAAGATTATATGACAGATCACTTTTTCTTCTTACTAGGAATCACATTTTTGTCAATGCACGAAATGGACGCGATTCGATGCAGAGAATGGCGAATTTTTCCAGGACTTTCAATGCTCAGTGACAAACTAGGTCACATAATATTTGTTTTCGCACATATTCCTTTATTCTTCTTTATATTTTGGCAGATGACACACAGCCAAGACATAGAAACGTTTATAAGGGGGTTTAATATTTTTATGATTGTACATTTAGGTCTTCATATTTTGTTTCTTAAACACAAAAACAATGAATTCAAGGACTGGCTTTCGTGGACAATTATAGTAGGAGCAGGTTTATGCGGACTAATTGATTTATTTCTTTAAATATAACAATAAAAATGACAAGCAATTCGTAGTGCAACAAGTAACTAAATTATGAAGGAACAAGACTATTCAACTATCTGGACAGAATGGGCAGCAGCTAACAGCCGTTTTGCAAAAGCGGGGGTCTCGTCTTCCAAAGACAGTTTTTTGGTTAAAGAAACATTCGTTTCTCAAATTAAGTTATGTAGTAAAATTCCCCTCCTTCGGGTAGCTGCAAACCGTTGGCCTCCAGTTTTTTGAACACCCTAATTGATTAATCAGACTTCTCTACTTCAAAAAGGGTTTCCACTTTCTTACCTAAGACGGCTGCTAATTTTATAGCTAATATGACGGACGGTGTATAGCGACTTGTTTCTATTGAGATTATTGTTTGCCTTGACACATTGACCATTTCGGCCAATTGTACTTGTGTAAGTTCTTTTTTAGTTCGCTCTTCTCTTACATAATTTTTCATGGCTTACTTAATCTAATAATCTTAATATGCAAAATGTAGTTGAACCGACCGATAAAGCAAAGCCAAAAAAGAAAAATGGTAGCTATAAAGAAAAGCATTAATCCACCTTCGCCAGGCTCTTTGAATAGGAGCATAAACAAAAAGCTAATAATGATAAAAATAATCTGAGCAAGTGCGGCAAACTGAAAACTATCTAGTCTTGTTCTTTGTACCATTTCGTCTTCTACTTTTTCTTTTGAAAAGGTAACAAAATATATGCCTGCAAGGAAAGAAAAGAAAGATAAAATAGCGACACAGACATTTACAATATGATAAGGAGAATTGCTTTGAGTTGCAGAACTTTCCCCAAATAGGAAAATCAATACTTTGGTGACAAACCCGAATTGCATACAAATCCAGAGAGCAAAACCAATCGGAGCTATGATAGCTCCAATCTTTTTAAAGCGATGTGGGAGTAAGTATTTCATTTCAGCAAATTTTTTATAGTAAAACAAATGTAAAGCTTACTTAACATTCATCCAAATCTATTTTAAGTAAACCAACGACCAACTAAAGGTTTGCCGCAAGGCTGGCGGATGTAACAACAATCGGCTGTTGTACTACTATCAGATAATATCGGGCTTGACTGAATTCTATTTGGCTTTTAGTTGTTAACTTCAACTTCAGTTTTTCAATCGGCTTCAGTTGCCGGGCAGACAGTTATTAAATTCCAGCCCTGCAGTAAGCCCTTAACGTTAGCTGTGATTTTAAAAGACGACCGTGCTTAAAGAAACATTTATAGGACTCCTGCCGTTGTTGGGACTTGTTCGTCCCGACTGAGTCGGGACGAAACTTGTGCGCCTCTGGCGTAACCTGTCCGCCTCTGGCGTAACTTGTGCGCCTTTGGCGCATCGCCTGACCAACAACCTTATAAAATTCTCTACTTATCGCAGCGAAGAATGAAGATTCTCCGCATATGTCTTCCGCCTCCGGCGGAGACTCTGCGGCTTGAAAGATAATTTTGTTTTCTGAATAATTCATGCGAATACAATGTGATCATGTGCGCTTGAGACGCACTTTTAAATATTGCATCTTACGATGATTTTGTATTCAACTCCTTCGGAGTTGATAACATATGTATACGATTTTTCTATTAGTATGACGCACCGCCAGAGGCGGGCTAGGATTTATTTTAAGCAAAGTCTACTAAGCGCAGCCCTGCCGTTGTTGGACCTGTGCGCCTCTGGCGTAACTTGTGCGCCTCTGGCGCATCGCCTGACCAACAACCAATACCCCCACTTGCACTCCATCCCTTTTCCGGCCATCCCTAACCTTTCCTGAAAATATTTTTGTACATCTTCCCTCAACTTCCTAATATTGCACTGTCATCAAGAACGCTCGAAAGAGCTGCCAACCGAGAGACACAACTCCACGGTGGTTCAATGATGAGGGCTTACCAGTCAAAATAAAAAGTAACCTTCCCCATTTTTTCTTGATGAATTTTTTGAACAAAAAATTGCATCAGATGTCCAACAACTACCACCAGTTGCCTCATAACCCAGAGGAGCAACGCAAAATTGATAGGCAGAATCAATTGGCTAAGTATCGGTTTGAACTTGAAGAACTGAAAAAAAGCCATTCAGGTCTACCCCATGATCATCAAAATATGTTGATGCAAGTAACATTAAAAGGTAAAATATGGGAGTTGGAATTTCAAGGTAATACCCATGAGGAATTGATTGATAGTTTTAATAAGTTGGTTGGCCTCCGTAACTGGGGATTTTATATCAGCATATATGTTGAGGTATTGACAACTGAAATTCAATCACGTGAATTTGATTCTTCGATCATTTTTTCAATAGATGAAGCAGGACGTAGGCGTACTTCATTGAACAGAAAAGTGGTACTAAGAGGCAATCAACTTGAGTTTGAATGATTATCCAATGGTGGATATGCAACAAATAGTGTGCAGGTTTACATGACTCACCTATCGATCATTATTTATTTCAATCATAACTTTCTAACAATGGAAAATAACAATAAGCAAGAAAAGCCGATCCGATGGAAATACAGTGATATGATGCGTTGGATGGATGAAATGCATCGTGAAGTGGGATTAACTATTCCGCCGAAAAAACCTGAACAGCAGCCGGATAAGGATACAAGCATAGCAGTAATTTTTATCAAGCGGAGGAAATAATACCTATCAAAAATTTCAACCCAAGACATTGCAACCAAGATAATTCAACCCAAGAAAATTCAACCATGACAATTCAACCCAAGAAAATGCAACAACTGATTTTACACATCCCGCATTCCTCAACCCATATTCCCTCCCGGGAGGGCTATGTGGTGGAAGAGGAAGTACTGAAGCAGGAAATGCTAAAGTTAACTGACTGGTATACCGATGATCTTTTTTACTCACAGGGGGAGGTACAGGTGGTGGCTCCTTTTTCACGGATTTTTTGTGATCCGGAGCGTTTCACCGATGATGCCCTCGAGCCCATGGCTAAATTTGGTATGGGGGTACTGTATGCAACTACTGATGAAGGTCAAATCATGCGGGTTGTGAATAAGGAATTACGAGAATCGATACTTACCAGCTATTACTGGAACCACCACGAAAAGTTGAATCTCTTGGTGCATGCGCAGCTGAAGGAGCATGGGAGGGCATTGATTTTGGATTGCCATTCGTTTCCCAGTAAGCCATTTAAGCGAGACCTGGACCAGTCCCCCAATCGCCCGGATTTCAATATTGGAACGGATGCTTATCATACCCCGCAGCGGTTAATTGATTTTTCGCTGGATTTCTTTCACCGGTTGGGATATAGTGTAGGCATTGATTGGCCGTATCGGGGTTCTATTGTACCTCTGGAGCAGTATGGAAAAAATAAAAATGTTGAATCCATCATGCTCGAGGTGAACCGGGCTCTTTACTTAAGGGAGCCCACCAACGAAAAATCGGATCGCTATCCCGAGATTAGACGCGTGGTTGGAGAATATATTCGGGGGTTGAAAGAGGTACTAGGTAGATAAGAAGTGCAGCCGTTTACTCCAAGCAAAGTTTACTGCTATTGTTGGAAAAAAAGTATTTGAATTAATTAATGAAGAAGCAATGGCCCTTCAGCCGAGCCGGTTCTTGCAGTGAAGTGGTATGCGGAACCCCGGGCGGAAGCTCCGGTCCGAAAGCCGAAGGCTGAAGGTAAGGAGATCGCCGTCCGGGGGGCAATACCGCAAACGAAAAGAATTTCCGCCTCCAGCGGAAAAGGCGAGGGTGAGGCCTTGAACTTTTTGGTTCCTTTTTGGGTCGAGCCAAAAAGGAACTCCGGGTGAAGGGGCGGAAAGCCCCTTCATACTAAAAGGAAAATGATATCACGCTTATTTCCAGGGTTTATTGTTGGACTCCCGACCAACAATCATATAAATTTCCCTCGTTCGCCATTGTTGGAAAAAAAGTATTTGAATTAATTAGTGAAGAAGCAATGGCCCTTCAGCCGAGCAGGTTCTTGCAGTTAAGTGGTATGCGGAACCCTGGGTCCGAAAGCTGTAGGCTGAAGGTAATGAGATCGCCGTCGGGGGGCAATACCGCAAACGAAAGGAATTTACGCCTCCAGCGGAAAAGGCGAGGGTGAGGCCCTGAACTTTTTGGTTCCTTTTTGGGTCGAGCCAAAAAGGAACTCCGGGTGAAGGGGTGGACAGCCCCTTCATACTAAAAGAAAAATGATATCACGCTTATTTCCAGGGTTTATTGTTGATCGCTTTATCTGATTCGAATATCTTTTTCCCTGTAAAATATTTCAAATCCCTCTTCACTCTAAAAATACATGGCAGACCCCCTTGCTAGCATGCTCATTCAAGGTCTTAGTGGAAGGAGCAGAAAGAGGGGAAGGTGATAATGCCCATCTACTACTTTTACTTTTGGGGTGTTACTAGTATTGAATGTAGTTATGATAGCCACTACCATAGCCCTCTTCTTCAATTCTGCGTTGAACAGTTTATGTCATGGGTGTCCCTTCGATGATTTTATGAAAAAATTAAGGTAATAAAGGGTGCCAGGTATAGGTAAGCCGCCGTTTTCATAATAATGAATATTTATATTTGAATGAGGTGATATGATCACGCGAATACCTTACAGACGGGTAGATGGGTTTACCCTTACGGCATCGGGACTATGTAATTTATGCACAAGTTTAAAACGATATCGACCATGAAAAAAAGCGCCACCCTACTAATCGGATTAGTCTCTACCATCACAGCGTTCTGTCAGGACGGAGAATTTAAAGTGTATCCGAATGGTTTAATTTATAGTGAAAAGACAATGGGAAAATTGAGTCACATTGTGGACTCACTGAACCTGAAATTCAAGAGTTGTAATTTCAACAAAGTTTTTTATTCCAAAAGTCAAACGTTTGGATACATAGTACATGTTAACAAAAGCAACATTAAGGAAGCAAAGAGAGATATGGAAAACCTAATTTCCATTGACAACTTTCTAAAAAAATATCCGAATTCTACTGTTGAACACGATGTGTTAATCATAAAAAATAAATACAAAAACTACAAAAATCAAGCGGTTGTAGAAATTGAAGAATTTGACTTAAAAAGTGATAATGGGTTCAGTATCACATTAGATAATGGTTCACATTATTTCAAAGATTTCTCTAATCAATGGCTTTTACGTTACAGAGAAAAAACTCAATACGCTGACGAATCTTTATCGGCTTTTTATTTTCCAACAAATTTTCAATCGGTCTCTATTCCGCAAAAGTATTCACAAATGATTGGATATTCGGACTGTATAATAGACACTACAACTACAAAGTTTAAAAATATTTTAAAAAGTGGTTGGATTGATCTTCCAGAAAATTGGACTTCGCTATCTGCGAAAAAGAAAGTTCAACTTCTTGATGAGATGAGAAGTATAAGAGTAATTGGCGATTGTAGTCAAGACAGCAGACCTAGAGCACACGCAATTAACATTGCCTTGCTTTCTGCGGAAACCTATAAGTGGGAAGTTTTCTTAAAAGCACATTTGGATATAATGAACGACCATTTTGAAAGAATGTCGGACGGCAACTATGCATGGGAGCGGAGAAACACCTATATTAAAGAACTTGAAGAATTAAACATAAATGTTGCTGACCTTATGTTTGGTATTTCGTTCCGTATAGAAAATCCTTCAAGCAACCACTATTTTGGCAGTATTGGGCGACTCGGACGAGCATTTTCAGAAACAAAAAACAGAAGTGAAATAGAACAATCTATGTTAGCCATAGTATCTGACAAGGAGTTGGATATCTATAACAGACTTTTGTTTTATTTTCTTTTCCTTAATTACAACGAAAACATAAGGGATGAAGCAATAAAAAAGAAAAATAACGATAAGTTAGTAGCCGCGACAAAGACCTTACCAAACTTTATTTCCGAAAAACTATTAGAAAAATGAAAAACTTTCACCTGACCAACAACCAAATGTTTCAATTTTGACAATTTGTTGGTGCTTAAATTATCCTTCTGTGCGCTGGAGGCGCACCAATGAATTCTACTCCTTACATTGATTTTAAAATTCAACTCCTTCGGAGTTGATGATTACATTATTTTGAAATTTGCTATTAATATGTCCCCCGCCTGAGGCGGGGTTTTAATGCCTTTTTTGATCGCTCGCCCCTCCTGTTCGCCGTTGTTGGACTTGTGCGTCTCCGGCGTAACCTGTCCGC
>Ga0315900_10011727_pt1 | contig 10827 bp, 10 predicted proteins | sample LakEriMetagenome_FD_203521 | JGI IMG/M metagenome (GOLD analysis project Ga0315900, IMG submission 203521) | Freshwater fungal communities from buoy surface, Lake Erie, Ohio, United States - Buoy 12 MA114 | ecosystem: Environmental > Aquatic > Freshwater > Lake > Lake biofilm | place: USA: Lake...
CTGGACGTGGTGCAGTTCCATGGCAACGAGAGCCCGGCTACCTGCCGGGCGAGCCGCCCTGAAAACACGCCCTGGTGGCGCGCCGTGCGGATGCGGGGCCCTGACGATTTGCTAGAATCGACGCGGTCGTTTGGCGACGCGGAGGCCTTTCTGGTCGATTCCTTCAGCGACAGCTTCGGCGGCACGGGCAAGCGTTTCGACTGGTCCTGGATCGGCGCTGGTCGTCCCGACCGCCTCATCCTGTCGGGTGGCCTCGACGACGCCAGCGTCGGTCAGGCCATCGAGCGGATCGCCCCCGCCATGGTCGATGTTTCCAGTGGCATCCAGGGCCTCGACCCTCGTACCAAGGATCCCGGGCGCATGGCCCGGTTCGTTGCCGCCGTGCTTCGCGCCGATGCGCGCCGTACCCCTGAACCCCCGACTGGTCCACTCGCATGAAGCCCTACGACCTGCCCGATGCCCGCGGCCATTTCGGCCCCTACGGTGGCACCTTCGTGGCCGAGACCCTGATGCACGCGCTCGAGGAGTTGCGCCAGGCCTACGAGCGCTACCGTGTCGACCCGGAGTTCATCGCGGAGTTTCGCGACGAGCTCGAGCACTTCGTCGGACGACCCAGCCCGATCTATCACGCGCGGCGCTGGTCCTCGATGCTGGGTGGCGCGCAGATCTATTTCAAGCGCGAAGACCTCAATCACACCGGCGCCCACAAGATCAACAACACCATCGGCCAGGCGCTGCTCGCCCGGCGCATGGGCAAGCCGCGGGTCATCGCCGAGACCGGCGCGGGCCAGCACGGGGTTGCGACCGCAACCATCGCGGCACGCTACGGCATGCGCTGCATCGTTTACATGGGCAGTGAGGACGTTGCCCGGCAGGCTCAGAACGTCTACCGGATGCGCCTGCTGGGCGCCGAGGTGGTGCCCGTCGAATCGGGCAGCCGGACCCTCAAGGACGCGCTCAACGAGGCCATGCGCGACTGGGTCACCAACGTCGAGGACACCTTCTACATCATCGGAACCGTCGCCGGGCCGCATCCCTACCCGATGATGGTGCGCGACTTCCAGTCGGTGATCGGCATCGAGTGCCGCGAGCAGATGCCGGTCATGGCCGGCCGACAGCCCGATTACGTCGTCGCCTGCGTTGGTGGCGGCTCCAATGCGATCGGCATCTTCCATCCCTACCTCGACGTGCCCGGCGTCAGGCTCGTCGGGGTCGAGGCAGGTGGCGAAGGGCTGCAGAGCGGTCGCCACGCCGCGTCGCTCACGGCGGGCACGCCCGGCGTGCTGCACGGCAATCGCACGTACCTGCTGCAGGACGACAACGGCCAGATCATCGATACCCATTCGGTATCGGCCGGCCTCGACTACCCGGGCGTCGGACCCGAGCACGCCTGGCTCAAGGACAGCGGTCGCGCCTCCTACGTTCCCATCGACGACGCCGAGACGCTGAAGGCCTTCCATGACTGCTGCCGCATCGAGGGCATCATCCCGGCGCTCGAGTCGAGCCATGCGCTCGCCTACGCGGCCAAGCTCGCGCCGACGCTGCCGCGCGATCGCATCATCCTGGTGAACCTTTCCGGCCGCGGCGACAAGGACATGCACACCGTCGCGCAGCGCATGGGTCAGAGCGACTGAGGCGGCTCGATGTCCCGAATCCGCGGTGCCCTCGAGAAGCTGCGAACCACTGGTCGCAAGGCGCTCGTCCCCTACGTCACGGCGGGTTTCCCGAGTCGCGAACTCGGTCTGCCGATCATGCACGCGCTGGTCGAGGGGGGCGCCGACATCATCGAACTCGGCGTGCCTTTCTCGGATCCGATGGCCGATGGCCCGACGATCCAGCGCTCCAACGAGCGGGCGCTTGCCCTCGGCGTGGGGCTTGGCGATGTGCTCGCGTCGGTGCGGGCGTTCCGTGAGCGCGATCCCGACACGCCGATCGTCCTCATGGGCTATGCCAACCCCATCGAGCGGATGGGCGCGGAGCGGTTCGCCCAGGCGGCGGCCGAGGCAGGGGTCGACGGCGTCATCGTCGTTGATTACCCGCCCGAGGAATCCGCCGCCTTCGCGGTGCTGCTGCGCGCGCAGGGCATCGACCCGATCTTTCTGCTTGCGCCCACCACGACCGAGTCGCGCGTGGCCGATGTACTCGCGCTGGCCAGCGGCTACGTGTACTACGTGTCGCTCAAGGGCATCACCGGCGGAACCCTCGACATCGACGATGTCCGTCGTCGCGTGGCCGGTATCCGCGGTCGTACCTCGCTGCCCATCGGCGTGGGTTTCGGGATCCGCGACCCCCACACCGCGCGCGCGGTGGCCGAGGTGGCCGATGCCGTCATCATCGGTACCCGGATGATCCAGATCCTCGACGAAGGCGACCCCGCCGGCGCACCGGCTCGGGCCCGCGACTTCATGGCGAGCATCCGTGACGCCCTCGACACCGTTGTCACCGATCCATCTGTCCAAGGCGGAGACCGTTCATGACCTGGCTCGACAAGCTGCTGCCTCCGCGAATCAAGCGATCGAATCTTGGCGGCAGGCGGGTCCCGGAGGGGCTCTGGGTCAAGTGTCCTGCCTGCGACGCGGTGCTCTACGGAGCCGATCTCGAGGCGAGCCTCAGCGTCTGCCCGAAGTGCAGCCATCATCTGCGGATGAAGGCGCGTCGCCGCATCGACAGCCTGCTCGATCCGGAGGGGCGTTACGAAATCGGTCAGGAGGTGCTGCCCGTCGATGCCCTCAAGTTCAAGGACAGTCGCAAGTACGTCGATCGCCTGCGCGAAGCGCTCGAGGAAACCGAGGAGACCGACGCGCTCGTCGTGATGGGTGGTGCGATCCGGGCGCTGCCGGTGGTGGTCGCGGTGTTCGAGTTCGAGTTCATGGCCGGTTCGATGGGGTCGGTTGTCGGTGAGCGCTTCGCGCGAGGCGTGCAGGCTGCCATCGACCAGAAGGTGCCCTTCATCTCGGTGGCGGCTTCGGGTGGCGCCCGCATGCAGGAAGGCGTGCTTTCGCTGATGCAGATGGCCAAGACCACGGCTGCGCTGTCGCAGCTGGCCGAGCGTCGACTGCCCTATGTGTCGGTGCTTACCGATCCCACGATGGGCGGCGTGTCCGCGAGTTTCTGCTTTCTCGGGGACGTGGTCATTGCCGAGCCCCAGGCGCTGATCGGTTTCGCGGGCCCCAGGGTCATCGAGCAGACGGTGCGCGAGAAGCTTCCCGAGGGGTTCCAGCGGGCTGAGTTCCTGCTCGAGAAGGGTGCCATCGACATGATCGTCGACCGGCGCGAGATGCGCGACGAGATCGCGCGGCTGCTGGCGCTGATGCTCAGACAGCCGAGCGAATCACTGGCTTGAGCACGACCGTCGCGGGGGCCGGGCGGCTGCCGCTCGCCCACTGGCTCGAACGTGCGCTCGGGCTTCACCCGAGCGGGATCGCGATGGGCCTCGAGCGGGTCCGCGAGGTGGCGTCCCGCCTCGACCTCGCCTTCGAGTGCCCGGTCATCACGGTGGGCGGAACCAACGGCAAGGGCTCGACCTGCGCGATGCTCGAGTCGATCCTGCTGTCGGCGGGCTATCGGGTCGCGCTGCACACTTCGCCGCACCTGCTGGACTTCAACGAGCGCGCAAGGCTCGATGGCGTGAGCGCCCCCGACGAGGCGCTGGCCGATCACATGGCCGAGGTCGAGACCGCCCGACACGATGTGCCGCTGACCTTCTTCGAATTCACGCTGCTCGCGATCCTGCGCTGGTTTCGCTGCTCGGCGCCGGATGTCGTCATCCTGGAGGTCGGTCTGGGTGGTCGGCTCGATGCGGTCAACCTGATCGATGCCGATTGCTCGATCATCACCTGCGTCGATATCGACCATGCCGAGTACCTCGGCGGCACCCGCGAGGCGATCGGCTGGGAGAAGGCCCACATTTACCGGCCTGGACGGCCGGCGATCTGTGCCGATCCGGTGCCGCCCGCCACGCTGGTCGAGCATGCCAGCAGCATCGGCGCGGATCTTCGGCTCTTCGGTCGCGATTTCAACTACGCGGGCGATCGGCAGCAGTGGTCCTGGGGAGGGCGTTCGCAGCGCCGCAGCGGCATGGCCTACCCGGCGCTGCGCGGAGCCAACCAGCTGCTCAACGCCTCCGGCGTCCTCGCCGCACTCGAGGCCCTGCGCGACCGGCTGCCGGTCAGTCAGCAGGCGGTTCGCCAGGGGCTGGCCACGGTGGAATTGCCGGGGCGCTTCCAGGTGCTGCCCGGTCGGCCGGCGGTGGTGCTCGATGTCGCGCACAATCCGCATGCGGCGGCTCATCTCGGCGAAAACCTCGACAACATGGGCTTCTTCCCCGAGACCTGGGCGGTTTTTGGCGCGATGCGCGACAAGGATCTCGCGGGAATCCTGGCCCCCTTGAAATCGCGCATCGATCGCTGGCTGGTGGTCGATCTGCCGCTGCCTCGCGCGGCGGGTAGCGCCGAACTGCTTGCCGCGCTCGCCGCGGCCGGCATCGAGGGTGATCAGGGCAGGGCGCCGATGGCCTTCGGGCGGCCTCGCGATGCCCTCGCGCATGCCCGGGCCCACGCTCAGGAGGGTGATAGAATCGTTGTGTTCGGTTCTTTCCTCACCGTCGCCGATGTCCTGGCCGACCGGCGCGCATCGGGTGGCTCCCGCTGAATGGCCTCACGAACCCGATCCGATACCCCTTCAGACGCCGCCGACCCCGCTCTGCCTCTCAAGCGCCAGGCTCGAAGGCGCCTGCTCGGCGCGCTCGTGCTTGCCGTCGGCGTTGCTTCGCTGGCCGCGCTTTTCTTCGACGCCGAACCAAGACCTGCACTCGACGATGTTCAGGTCCGAATCCCCGCGCGCGACACCCCGCTGAACGATCGAGCCGCGGTGCGCGACCCCGCCGCATCGCCTGCGCCTCCCGCAGGCGGGGCGAGCCCGATGCCCGAGACGCCGGTTGTCACCGCGCCGGCACCGACCGAGCCGGCGCTACCCCTGCAGGCGGAGACCACCGAATCGCGCCCGGATGCCGTTGGCGCTGCCGGCAGTCCTAGCGCGCCGGTAGGCGCCTCCCCGACGGCGGACGGGCCGGCGGTTTCCGCGGCGGCGGCTGTCACAGCGGCAGCCGGCGCCGCCGCGGCTGCCAGCGCCGAACCGAAGGTGCCTGCTACCGCGACCAAGGCGGCAGGTGCCGATGCCAGGGCTGCAGGTGCCGATGCCAAGGCCCCACCAGCTACCGCCCGTGCTGCCGAGAACAAGAGCGCCGAAGCGCCCCGTGGCCAGGGCTATTTCCTGCAAGTGGGCGCCTTCGCCAGCGAGAAGGCCGCGCGCGATCAGGTCGAGCGTATCCGACGGCTGGGCGCCACGGCTTTTACCGAGCGGATCCGGACCCAGCAGGGCGAGCGCATCCGCGTGCGACTCGGCCCCTTCCCGACACGCGACGCCAGTGACGCCATGCGCAATCGTCTGCGCGCGGCCGGGGTCGATGTCACGCTGGTCTCGCCCTGACCCAGGGCCAGCCGAGCCTGCCGCATGACCATGCCAACGCTCACTGGGTGGGACTGGTTCGTGCTGGTCACGATCGGGCTGTCGGTGTTCTCGGGTGCGGCCACCGGGTTGTCCCGGACGCTCGCGGGGCTCCTTGCCTGGGTCATCGCACTCGTCGGCACGCCGCTGGCGGCGCCCGCGCTGGTTCGCGCGGCCGACCTGCAGCCTTTCGAGGTGATCGTCTGGCTCGCCATGTTCATCGTGCTGCTGCTGCTGGGGCGGCTCGGCGGGCTGCTGATCGCGAAGTCGCCCGGCACCCGTGGTCCCGGTAGCGCCGACCGTCTTGGCGGGGCGATGTGGGGGCTGGCACGCGCGATGGTTCTCATCGTGGCCGCTGTCGCGATTGCTGGCATGATGGGGATGAGCGGTCAGCCCTCGTGGCGCCATTCGCTGTCCCGGCCTTTGCTCGATCTCGTTCTGCAGGGTGTCGAGCCCCATCTCCCGCTGACCCGCGCCGGTCCGGCACGGAACTGAAAGCGAGCACGACCATGTGCGGCATTCTCGGTGTGGTGTCCCGAAACCCGGTCAACCAGCTGCTCTACGACGGGTTGCTGCTGCTGCAGCATCGCGGGCAGGATGCCGCCGGCATCGCCACGGCCACCGGCAAGAAGTTCGCGATGCACAAGGGCAACGGGCAGGTGCGCGATGTCTTTCGCACGCGCAACATGCGCGCGCTGCCGGGCAATTCCGGCATTGCGCATGTGCGTTACCCGACCGCGGGGTCCTCGGGCGACTCCGAAGAGGCGCAGCCCTTCTACGTCAACGCGCCCTTCGGCGTGACGCTCGCGCACAACGGCAATCTCACGAATTCCGAGCAGCTCAAGGACGAGATGTTCCGGCGCGATCGCCGTCATATCAACACCGAGTCCGATTCCGAGGTGCTGCTCAACGTGCTCGCCAACGAGCTGCAGGCGGTGGCTCGCAGCGAAAGGCTCGAACCCGACGACATTTTCCGGGCGGTGGCCGAGCTCCATCGGCGGGTGCAGGGTGCCTACGCGTGCGTGGCCGAGATCGCCGGCTACGGCGTGCTCGCCTTTCGCGACCCCTTCGGGATCCGGCCGCTTTGCTACGGCGTAGCCGAGACCGATGCCGGGACCGAGTATCTGGTGGCGTCGGAATCGGTTGCCCTCGAGGGCCTCGGCTTCCGGATGGTTCGCGACCTTCAGCCGGGCGAGGCGGTCTTCATCCACCTCGACGGCAGCTTCCATGCGCGGCAGTGCGCCGATCGGCCGGTGCTGGCGCCCTGCGTCTTCGAGTACGTGTACTTCGCTCGCCCGGATTCGGTGATCGACGGCGCCTCCATCTATGCCACCCGTCTGAGGATGGGTGAGTACCTCGCCGAGCGCGTCGAGCGCGAATTGCGCCTGGGCGATATCGACGTCGTGATGCCGATTCCCGACACCTCGCGTCCCTCGGCGATGCAGCTCGCGCGGCGGCTGAACCTCGATTACCGCGAAGGTTTCCTGAAGAACCGCTACGTCGGTCGCACCTTCATCATGCCCGGGCAGGCCGTGCGCCGGAAGTCGGTGCGCCAGAAGCTCAACGCGATGAGCGTCGAGTTCAAGGGCAAGAACGTCCTGCTCGTCGATGACTCCATCGTGCGCGGCACCACGTCCCACGAGATTGTCCAGATGGCCCGCGACGCGGGTGCGAACCGCGTGTATTTCGCCTCGGCTTCGCCCCCGGTGCGTCATGCCAATGTCTACGGGATCGATATGCCGACCCGCAGCGAACTGATCGCCAGCGGCCGCACCGATGACGAGATCCGGATCGCGATCGGCGCCGACGCGCTGGTGTATCAGGACATCGATGCGATGAAGCGCTCGGTCACCGACACGAACCCTGCGCTCACCCGCTTCGAGGCCTCGTGCTTCGACGGACGTTATGTCACCGGCGACGTCTCGCCGGAGTACCTCGACCGCGTCGAGGCCGGGCGCAACGCCGGTCGTCAGGGTGCCGAGGAGGAAGGTGGCAAGAGCTCGATCAACCTGCAGTTCAGCGTCGCTGGCGACTGATCGGCTGATCGGGTTGTCAGGCGTCGCCCTGGCGCGCCCGCAGTCGGAAGGGCAGGGGGGTTTGCTATACTGCCGGGTTCCGGAGGGGTGGATGAGTGGTTTAAGTCGCACGCCTGGAAAGCGTGTTCAGGTTAACGCCTGACGGGGGTTCGAATCCCCCTCCCTCCGCCAAGACGACGTCGCCCGCGAAAGCGGGCGTTGTCGTCTGTGGAGGGAAGGACAGGCCCTGCGGCCTGTCCGCGGGGGATGAGAAGGGCCGGGCATGTCGGAGGGTAGCCCGCGGTCGTTGGCTTCCTCTCAGCGGTTGCAGATGCCGAAGACCGCATCGAACCGCTTGAGGGCTGCTGCCAGCAGCTTGGTGTGGCCAGGCCCCCATGGGTGCTGGCGGGCCTTGCGCTCGTGCCAGTCGAAGGACTTCGGTTGATGGGTCAGCAGGTAACCCGGCTCGCCCTTGGCGCCGGACGCCGGGATCGCAAAGGGGTTGTCTGCATGGCGGTCGGCATGTGTCATCGGGAAGCCGACGACCAGGCCGGTGCGCTCGTTGAAGGCCCTGGTGGAAATCACCAACATTGGGTGATCGTTGGGCATCTCTTCGCCGACCGCTGGGTTGTACTGGATGAAGATGATCTCCGCGCGCTCCGGCACCCAGAGCGTGGCCTTAGGGTTTGCCATGGGCGAAAGCCTCCGCGCCAACGGCGCCGCCAGCCATTGCCTCGCGCCCATGCTTGGCCGGGTCGAACGCAGCCAGCATCTCGTCCAGCGATGGTTCCACCACGGTTTCGATGACGATCCGCCCCGGCTTGACCGTCACTCGGACCGGCGAGCCGGCCTCCACGCCAGCTGTCTTGGCCATAGGCTTGGTCAGCCGAAGGGCGAGGCCATTGCCCCAGGCACTGATTTGCGCAGCCGAAGTGCTCATGTTTCGCTCGGTATGAAGTTGACACAATGGTATAAACGCGGCCGCGTCGTGTCTACGCTCGTATCAACTTGAGCGCCGGCCCGGCGCTTCTGTCCTCCCCCTACCTGGCGGCACGACAAGGGGCGGGCCCAGATGCCCGCGCTCTCACACCCGTCCAGCGTCGGCTGGCTGAGTTACTCGGGCCCGTTGGCACAGCGGACAGCCCCGGGTTTGCCCCGCCATGGGATTGGTGATGTCGCCCGCGAAAGCGGGCGTTGTCGCTAGTCGAGTCGGCGCAGGCCGCGAACCAGCCGCAGCGTGTCGCGTTCCATCTCGCCGTCACCCTTGCTCGGAATCGTCACGTAATCGATCAGCCCGTCACCGTCGAAATCGCCCAGGATCGCCGCGTAGTTGTCCTGCTCCTGCGGTGTCGTGTAGGAAACGAATCCGCCGCGCGGCACCCGCCGGAACGATCCCTGGCGATCATTGAGGAACAGCAGAGGCTGGGTGCCCTGGTCGCCGTCGCGCAAGGCTTCGATCCAGATGTCGTCGTAGCCGTCGCCGTTGACGTCCTTGCAGTGAAGCGCCCAGGAATTCAGGTTGGTTTCCCAGCCAACGATCGAGAGCGTCGCGGGCTCCAGGCGACCTTGCTGCATCCGGAAGTAGAGATAAAACTTGGCGTTCTCGAACTGGCTTGGCACGACTCCAGGCTGATAGTCGAGGATGCGCAGCATGTCGGCGTAGGCCAGCAGATGCGGTTCGGCATCCGGGCTGGGCTTTATCAGGCATGCATCGTAGATGCCGTACCCGCCGCCGGCAATGAAGTGGCTCGAGCCGTCGGTGACGACGTTGACCGTGCTGGTGCTGCCTTGCCAGGTGGTGAATTCCGTCGTTCCCGCAATGGTCAGGGGACTGCGAGCAACGTCCTCGCGTACGACATTCAACCCCGGCCCGAGTTCGAGAAGACGCAGCGTGAAGACATCGGGGTAGAAGGCGGTCGTCGCGAGGTAGCGAACGCCCGCCCGGTCCTGGAAGGTCCTCATGAAACCTCCACCCGCCGGCACGGCAGTCCCGCTGGGCTTCAACTGCCCCTGGTCGAGGGAATAGCCCTGCCAGCCACCGGTCCCGGTGTTGACGCCGAGTACGCGTTCACCATTCGGGCCGGGGATGATGTAGGGGGTTCCGAGGTTCCAGCCTGGTTCGCCGAAGGGCATGAGCTGATGCTTGCCGCCGGGCGTCGACAGGATCGCCACTGGCCGAGCCTCCATCATGGAGCCCGTGGCATCGTTGCGTCCGTCTTCCTGATGGGCCGCAAGGATCACATCGGGCCGCCCATCGTTGTTGAGGTCGACGACGAGCGGAGCCCCTGGTGCCGCGCGGATGATCGTGTCGCCCGCGATGAAGTCGGCCGTGCGATCGCGAAATTTCGACGTCGTTCGATCGAATCCATAAATGAAGACTCGTGCGTAGACCGGATCGGTCACCTTGACCGACTGGATGCCAGGCGGCTGCATCGTGGCGAGGATGAGCATCAGTTCGGAGGCACCGTCACGATCGAGGTCGATCGCAACCCAGGTCCCCACGCCCACCGTGTCGTTGATGTTCAAGCCAAGGGCCCGAGCCTCGGTACGCGTCTGGACGAAGGGGCTGGTGATCGCCGAGAAGGCGCCGGCAACCTCCGAGAAGAGCGGTGAGGCCGCGATGACCGCAGCCCGATAATCCAGGAGGTCACCCAAGGCCACGAGCCGATTGCCGGTGGGTCCCCCGAGAGCGACGACGCGCGAGCCCCCCTCGACGGCGAGGTAGAGATCAGTATCCCGGTAGTAGCGAAAACGGTAGGTGCCCCACTCGAGCGTCTGCTGTCTTGCCGGAAAGAGCTGCGGGAAGCTGGCTTCGGCCCAGTCGAAGAGCTGATCGGCCGTGATCGGGGGGTAGTCGGCGGCCGTCAGGGACGGCATGGCCGAGGGCTGCAGTTGCCTCAGGGGCGCTGGCACCGCCGCAGCCGATGCATCGGAGCCGGGGGCTTGCAGCATGCGGCTCGCGAAGTCGCGCGAGGCATCCGAGCCGCAACCGGTCATCGAGATCGCGATCGCCAGCGCGGCTGCGGACGCGAAGACAAGTCTGACGAAGCTCGCAACGGACCGCTGAAGGTGATGGCCTTCGACCTTCCGGATGATCGTCTCGAGTGCGCTGGCGACAGCGAAGCGGAGCGTTTTCGGGCGGTGGCGAAGCATCGGGATCTTCACTCGAGCCATCGGGCAGTCTCGGTCGCAGCGCAGCCGGGTAGGCGAGAGCAACGACGCCGCGAAATCATGCGCCCGCAGCGAAAACCGGAATTGTAGCGTGTCAGCCTTGCATCAGCCCGGCGCGCATCAGTGTCGGTTTGAT
>Ga0315900_10011728_pt1 | contig 10826 bp, 8 predicted proteins | sample LakEriMetagenome_FD_203521 | JGI IMG/M metagenome (GOLD analysis project Ga0315900, IMG submission 203521) | Freshwater fungal communities from buoy surface, Lake Erie, Ohio, United States - Buoy 12 MA114 | ecosystem: Environmental > Aquatic > Freshwater > Lake > Lake biofilm | place: USA: Lake...
ACGTCGGGCACCCACATATGGAACGGCACCGCACCCAGCTTGAACGCCAGGCCGGCCACGATGAACACCAGGCCGAACACCAGCACCTCGTGCTTGATGTGGCCCGAGCCGATGGCCTTGAAGATCTGGTTGATATCGAGGGAGCCCGTCGCGCCATAGAGCATGGACATGCCATACAGCAGGAAACCCGATGCCATCGCACCCAGCACGAAGTACTTCATGGCCGCCTCGGTGGCCTTCTCATGGTCACGACGCAGGGCCACCATCGCATAGCTGCAAAGCGTCAGCATCTCCAGGCCCAGGTAGATCACCAGCAGGTTACTGCCGGAGACCATGATGAACATGCCCAGGAGCGAGAACAGCGCCAGGCTGAACAGCTCACCGCCACGCAGCATGTCGCGGTCAGCGGCATAGGGCCGGCTGTACACCAGGGTCACAGCCACGGCCACCGTGGCAAACACCTTCAGCCAGTTAGCCAGCGGATCGCTGACCATCATGCCGCTGAAGGCGTAGTGGGTTTCACCGCGCATCGCCAGATCGGCGCACAGCCAGGCCACGGCCGCCAGGGTGGCCAGCGTGAGCACATGGGTGGCGCCGCGCAGGCGGCTCTTGACGCCCAGGTCCAGCAGCAGGATGGCGCAGGTCGCCACCAGCAGCAGGATCTCGGGCGCAACGACGAGAAGGCTCAGGGTGTCCAGCATGGGAATGTCGGCCTCGAGGTCAATTCAGTTTGGAAGCCGCCACATGCTTGAGGAATTCGGCGACGGAGACGTCCATGACGTCGGTGAACGGTTTGGGATGGATGCCCATGTACAGGACCGCAATGGCCAGCAGCGACAGCATCAGGAACTCGCGGTCATTGATATCGGTCAGGTTGCGGACATCATCGTTGGTCACCGGCCCCAGGTACACACGCTTGAACATCCACAGGGTGTAGGCGGCGCCGAAAATCAGTGCGGTGGCTGCGGCCAGTCCCAGCCAGAAGTTGGCCTTGGTAGCCCCAAGAATGACCATCCACTCGCCGACGAAACCGGCCGTGGCCGGCAGGCCGCAATTGGCCATCGCGAACAACAGCGCGAACGCGCTGAACTTGGGCATGGTGTTCACCACTCCGCCGTAGCTGGCGATCTCGCGCGAATGCACCCGGTCATACAGCACGCCGATGCACAGGAACATCGCGCCCGACACGAAGCCGTGCGCGATCATCTGCACCAGGCCGCCGGCCACGCCCAGGTCATTGAAGATGAAGAATCCCAGGGTCACGAAGCCCATGTGAGCCACTGACGAATAGGCCACCAGCTTCTTCATGTCCTGCTGCACCATCGCCACCAGGCCCACATAGATCACCGCCACCAGCGACAGCCCGATCATCAGCCAGGCCCATTCGCGCGAGGCATCGGGAGCGATCGGCATGGAAAAACGCAGGAACCCATAGGCCCCGAGTTTGAGCATGATTGCCGCCAGCACCGCCGAGCCGCCGGTGGGTGCTTCCACGTGCACGTCGGGCAGCCAGGTGTGCACCGGCCACATCGGCACCTTCACCGCGAAGGCGGCGAAGAATGCGAAGAACAGCAAGGTCTGCACACCGCCCGCCAGCGGCAGCTTGTGCCAGGCGAGAATGTCAAAACTGCCGCCCGCCTTGTTGTACAGGTAGATCAGGGCCACGAGCATCAGCAGCGACCCCAGCAACGTATACAGGAAGAACTTGAACGCAGCGTAGATCTTGCGCGGCCCGCCCCAGATGCCGATGATCAAATACATCGGAATCAGCGTGGCCTCGAAGAACACGTAAAACAGCATCGCATCAAGCGCGCTGAACACACCGATCATCAGCCCCGACAGGATCAGGAACGCGCCCATGTACTGGTTCACACGCTCCGTGATCGCCTCCCAGGCCGAAATGACCACGATCACCGTGATGAATGCGGTGAGCAGAACAAACCACAGCGAAATGCCGTCCACTCCCAGGTGGTAGTGCATGTTGAAGCGCGCGATCCACGGCGCCTTCTCGACGAACTGCATCGACGCCGTGGTGGCGTCAAAGCCGGTGTACAGCGGCAGCGTGACCAGCAGGCTGACCACGGCACCCACCAGCGCAATCCAGCGCACCACGCGGGCGTGCTCGTCACGTCCCAGCGCCAGCAGCACCACGCCGAAAAACACCGGCGTCCAGATGGCAAGGCTCAACAAACCCATTTTTATTTGACTCCTTGCGGCCTTACTTGCCGAGCCAGGCGGACCACGGCGCGACGAACCAGGTGATCAGGGCGAACAGCCCCAGGATCATCGCCAGCGCATAGTGGTACAGGAAGCCGGTCTGAAGCCGGCGGGTGACCGCGGCGAACACCCCGACCAGGCGCGCGCTGCCATTGACGGCGGCGCCATCGATGATCGCCTGGTCGCCCCCCTTCCAGAGCACCACCCCCAGGCCACGGGCCAGGCGGGCGATGATGTTCTCGTTGATCCAGTCCATGTAGTACTTGTTTTCCAGCAGCGTGTAAACGGGTGCAAGCGCCCGCCTGATGGCCGCCGGCAGGGCCGGATTCTTCATGTACATGTACCAGGCCAGCACCACGCCGGCCACCGCGAGCCAGAACGGCGCGGTCTGCACCCCGTGCAGCGCCATCGCCAGCGGGCCATGGAACTCGCTGGCCAGTTTCTGCATGACCGGATGCTTGGCCGCATCGATCACGATCGCATCCTTGAAGAAATCGCCAAAGAGCATCGGCCCGATCGTCAGGTAGCCGATCACGACGGACGGAATCGCCAGCATGACCAGCGGTACCGTCACCACCCAGGGCGATTCATGAGGCTCATGATGCTCATCGTGGTCACCAAGGCCATGGTCATCATGGTGCGCATCGGGATTCTGGTCGAAGCGCTCCTGGCCATGGAACACCAGGAAGTACATCCGGAAGGAATAAAACGCCGTGACGAATACGCCAGCCATCACCGCGAAGTTGGCAAAGCCCGCGCCCCACAGCTGGCTCTCATGCACCGCCAGGATGATGCTGTCCTTCGAATAGAAGCCGGCAAACAGCGGCGTGCCGATCAGGGCCAGGGACCCCAGCAGCGACGTGATCCAGGTGATCGGCATGTACTTGCGCACCCCGCCCATATAGCGGATGTCCTGGTTGTGGTGCATGCCGATGATCACCGAGCCTGCTGCCAGGAACAGCAGCGCCTTGAAGAAGGCATGGGTCATCAGGTGGAACACCGCCACCGAATAGGCCGATGCGCCCAGGGCCACGGTCATGTAGCCCAGTTGCGACAGCGTCGAATACGCCACCACCCGCTTGATGTCGTTCTGGATGATGCCCAGAAACCCCATGAACAGCGCGGTGATCGCGCCGATCACCAGGATAAACGACAGCGCGGTATCGCTCAGCTCGTAGATCGGCGACATGCGGGCCACCATGAAGATGCCCGCCGTGACCATCGTCGCGGCGTGAATCAGCGCAGAGATCGGCGTCGGGCCTTCCATCGAATCGGGCAGCCACACATGCAGCGGAAACTGCGCGCTCTTGCCCATCGCGCCGATGAACAGGCAGATGCAGATCACGGTGACCAGCATCCAGTCGGTGCCCGGGAACCCCAGCTTGGCCAGCTCGCCCGCCTTGGCGAAGGTCTCGGTGTAATTGAGCGTGCCGGCATACGCGCCGATCAGGCCGATGCCCAAGATGAAGCCGAAGTCGCCCACCCGGTTGACGAGGAAGGCCTTCATGTTGGCAAAGATCGCCGTCGGCTTGTTGTACCAAAAGCCGATCAGCAGATACGACACCAGGCCCACCGCCTCCCAGCCGAAAAACAGCTGCAGGAAGTTGTTGCTCATGACGAGCATCAACATCGAAAAGGTAAACAGCGAGATGTAGGCGAAAAAGCGGTTGTAGCCCTCGTCCTCCTCCATGTAGCCGATGGTGTAGATGTGCACCATCAGGGACACAAAGGTCACCACGCACATCATCATCGCGGTCAGGCCGTCGACGAGAAAGCCGATCTCCATCTTCAGGCCGCCGATCACCATCCACTCATAGAGCGTGGCATTGAAGCGCGCGCCGTCCAGCGCCACACTCTTGAGCGTCATCACCGAGAGGATGAACGCCACCAGCACGCCGAGGATGGTCAGCGAATGGGACAGGCGTCGGCCGATCCAGTTGCCGCCGAATTTCGTGCCCAGGATGCCGGCGGCGACTGCGCCGGCCAGGGGCGCCAGCGGAACGGCCAGCAGGGTCGAAGCGTTGAGGGTCTGACTCATGGTGGTGGTTCTCTCAGCCCTTGAGCGTGTTCAGTTCTTCGACGTTGATGTTCGACTTGTTCCGGAACAGGAGCACCAGAATCGCCAGGCCGATCGCCGACTCCGCGGCCGCCACGGTCAGGATGAAGAACACGAAGATCTGGCCATGCATGTCGCCCAGGTAATAGGAGAAGGCGACGAAGTTCATATTGACGGCCAGCAGCATCAGCTCGATGGCCATGAGCAAAATGATCAGATTGCGGCGATTGAGGAAGATCCCCACCACCGACAGCGCGAACAAGATCGCGCCCAGCGAAAGAAAATGTCCCAGCGTGAGGCTCATGCCTTGCCCTCCGTCGGCTTGGTGTTTTCGGCGGCAGGGGGTGCCGGCGGCGCAGCCACGGTCGCGGGCATCTTGAGCACCTCGAACCGGTCACGCGCCTTGACGCGCACCTGCAGCGAAGCGTCAAGATGGCGGGAATCCTTGCGCTCACGCAGCGTCAGTGCGATCGCGGCAATGATCGCCACCAGCAGCAGCACGGCGGCGGCCTGCAGCGGGAAGATGTACTGCGAATACAGCAGCTTGCCCAGTTCCTTGGTGTTGGAGTAGTCGGCAGCGGCCTGGGCGGCGCCCGCCACGGCCTTGGGCGACTCGGTCACGCGAAACCCACCAAGCAGCACCGCGGCCATCTCCAGCGCGATGATCGCGCCGATCAGCCCGGCCAGCGGGAAGTGGCGCCAGAAGCCAGCCCGCATCGCATCGATCTTGATGTCCAGCATCATCACGACGAACAGGAACAACACCATCACCGCGCCGACATACACCAGCACCAGCGTGATCGCGAGGAATTCCGCCTTGAGCAGCAGCCACACCGCCGCGGCCTGCGAGAAGGCCAGCACCAGGTACAGCGCCGCATGCACCGGGTTGCGCGCGGTGATCACGCGAAACGAGGCAAACAGCAAGATGGCGGAGAACAGGTAGAAGAAACCGGTCTTGACGTCCATGATGGTTCTTTTCTTCTTTCGGTGCGTCAGCGGTACTTGGCGTCGGCCGCCTTGTTGGCCGCGATTTCGGCCTCATAGCGGTCACCCACGGCCAGCAGCATGTCCTTGGTGAAGTACAGGTCGCCGCGCTTTTCGCCGTGGTATTCAAAAATATGCGTTTCGACAATCGAGTCGACCGGGCAGCTTTCTTCGCAGAAGCCGCAGAAGATGCACTTGGTCAGGTCGATGTCATAGCGCGTGGTGCGACGGGTGCCGTCGGCGCGCTGGTCGGATTCAATGGTGATCGCCATCGCCGGGCACACCGCCTCGCACAGCTTGCAGGCGATGCAGCGCTCTTCGCCGTTGTCGTAGCGGCGCAGCGCATGCAGCCCGCGAAAGCGCGGCGACAGCGGCGTCTTTTCTTCCGGGAACTGGATGGTGATCTTGCGGCTGAAGGCGTAGCGGCCAGTAATGGCCAAGCCCTTGAACAACTCCACCAGCATGAAGCTGGAGAGAAAGTCCTTGAGCGAAAACGCGGTCGGCTTGTTCAGGGCTTGCGTGGTCATGGGCAGGCCTCTTTATTTCCAGATGTTGTAGGGGGTCTGCATCCACAGGCCCACGACGACCAGCCAGACCAGCGTGACGGGAATGAAGATCTTCCAGCCCAGTCGCATGATCTGGTCGTAGCGAAAACGCGGGAACGTGGCACGCACCCACAGGAACAGGGTCACGACGATGAAGGTCTTGAGGCCCAGCCAGATCCAGCCCGGCACCGCGTTGAACAGCGCATGGTCGATCGGGGGCAGCCAGCCGCCGAGGAACATGATCACCGCCAGGATCGAGATCAGCCACATGTTGGCGTACTCGGCAAGGAAGAACATGGCAAAGCTCATGCCCGAGTACTCGATCATGTGGCCCGCGACGATCTCGGACTCGCCTTCGACCACGTCGAACGGATGGCGGTTGGTTTCGGCCAGGCCGGCGATGAAATACACCACGAACACTGGCAGCAGCGGCAGCCAGTTCCAGGACAGGAAATTCAGCCCCATCCCGGCGAAGGTGCCCTGCCCCTGGCCCATGACGATCTGCGTCATGTTCATGCTGCCGGCCACCATCAGCACCACCACCAGGCAAAAGCCCATGGCGATCTCGTAGCTCACCATCTGGGCCGAAGCGCGCAGCGCGCCCAGGAAGGCGTACTTGGAGTTGGAGGCCCAGCCCGCGATGATCACGCCATACACCTCCAGCGAGGTGATCGCCATCAGGAACAGCAGGCCGGCATTGATGTTGGCCAGCGCGACGTCGGGACCGAACGGAATCACCGCCCAGGCAGCCAGCGCCGGCATGATGGTCATGATCGGCCCGAGAAAGAACAGGCCCTTGCTTGCCGCGCTGGGGCGAATGATTTCCTTGGAAATCAGCTTGAGCGCATCGGCGATCGGCTGCAGCAGGCCGAAAGGCCCAGTGCGGTTGGGGCCCACGCGCACCTGCGTGAAGCCGATGGCCTTGCGCTCCCACAGCGTCAGGTAGGCCACCGCACCCATCAGCGGCAGCACCACCGCGATGATCTTGATCAGATTCCACACGACCGGCCAGGCCAGGGTGGACCACCAGGGCGCGGCGACCAGGCCCTGCCCCATGCCGTAGATCTGGTCGATCATGCGGACACTCCTTCGGCGGCCCGGGCCTTGCGGGCGTCGGCCGTCAGTTGCAGGGACGGCGCGCGTCGCACGGTGCCGTCAAGCTGGTAGATCGACGCGGTGGCCGGAGGGCCGGCGGTCTCAGCCTGGCTGATCGCGGCAGGGTCGATCGTCACTTGCGTGCGATTGTCCAGACGCGGGCCCTGCACGAACGGCTGGTCGGCATCCTGCGGGCCGCGGGCGGCCGCCAGCACGTCTTGCGACGACTCGAACTCGAAACCGGGCAGACCCAGCAAGTTGGCCAGCACGCGCAGCACCTTCCAGGCCGGACGGGCTTCGCCTTGGGGCTTGACCACCGCATGGAAGCTTTGCACCCGGCCCTCGGCGTTCACGAACGTGCCCGGGGTCTCGGTGAAGGGGGCGATCGGCAGCAGCACGTCAGAGAAGGCCAGGTTGGCCTTGAACGGGCTGAGCGTGACGACCATGTCGGCCTTGCCCAGGGACTCGGCCGCGGCCGCCCCGGCCGCCGAATCGAACTCGGGCTCGGTGTTCAGAAGGACCACGGCCTTCAGGCCGCCCGCCAGCATCTGGCCGGCGTTCAGGCCGTCGGGGCCCGGCAGCGCGCCCGCCAGCTGCGCACCGACGGTGTTGGCGGCTTCGGTCAGATAGCCGAAGCTCGCGCCGGTCTGGTCGGCGATCCACTGCGCCAAGGCCAGCAGCGACGAGGCCTGGGCATGGTGGGCCGCCGCATTGCCCAGAAAAATCGCCTTGCGCTCACCCGAGAGCAGCGATTGCGCGATGGCTTGCGCCGTCGCGTCGGCCGTGGCAGCCACCGGCGCCGGCACGCCCTTGGCGGTGGCCACCGCGGCGGCCACGCCCGCCAGTGCCTGCAGCCAGCGGCCGGCCGGCACGACGAGCTGGGCGCGCATCGTCATCGCCCAGTCGGGGTTGGCATCATGGATCGCGCTCACCTGGGCGCCCTTGCGGGTCGCGGCGCGCACGCGCAGCGCGAACAGCGGATGGTCCTTGCGCAGGTTGGAGCCCACCACCAGCACGCGCTGCAGGTCGGACAGGGCGGCGATGCGCGTGCCCAGCCAGCGCACGCCCTCACCGGCGGTGAACTCGGCATGGCGCAGGCGGTGATCGATGTTCTCGCTGCCCAGGCCACGCACCAGCGCGCCGGCCAGATAGAGCTCCTCGACGGTGCTGTGCGGGCTCACCAGCGCGCCGATGGCCTTGGCGCCGTGGTCGGCCTTGATCTGCTTGAGTCCGTTGGAGACGTATTCGAGCGCGGTCTGCCAGTCAACGGTCTTCCACTGGCCACCCTGCTTGACCATGGGCGCGGTCAGTCGCTCCTCGGTGTTGAGCGCTTCGTAGGAAAACCGATCACGGTCGGCCAGCCAACATTCGTTGACCTCGTCGTTCTCGAGCGGCAAGACGCGCATCACGCGGTTGTTCTTCACCTGCACCACCAGGTTCGCGCCGGTGGAATCATGCGGCGATACCGACTTGCGGCGTGACAGCTCCCAGGTGCGGGCGCTGTAGCGGAACGGCTTGCTGGTGAGAGCGCCCACCGGGCACAGGTCGATCATATTGCCCGAGAGCTCGGAATCGACGGTGTCGCCGGTCACGGTGGTGATCTCGGAGTGCTCGCCCCGGTGCACCATGCCCAGCTCCATGTCGCCGGCAATTTCCTGGCCGAAACGCACGCAGCGGGTGCAGTGGATGCAGCGGCTCATTTCCTCCATCGAAATGAGCGGGCCGACGTCCTTGTGCATGACGACGCGCTTTTCTTCCTCATAGCGCGAGGCCGAACCGCCATAGCCCACCGCCAGGTCCTGCAGCTGGCATTCGCCGCCCTGGTCGCAGATCGGGCAATCGAGCGGATGGTTGATCAGGAGGAACTCCATGACCGACTTCTGCGCCTTGATCGCCTTGTCGCTGTGGGTGCGCACGATCATGCCGTTGGTCACGGGCGTGGCGCAGGCTGGCATCGGCTTGGGTGCCTTTTCCACCTCCACCAGGCACATGCGGCAGTTGGCCGCGATGGACAGCTTCTTGTGATAGCAGAAGTGCGGAATGTAGGTGCCGGCCTTTTCGGCCGCATGCATCACCATGCTGCCTTCGGCAACCTCGACCTTCTTTCCGTCCAGTTCGATTTCAACCATGTTGTGCTTTCGGGATCAGCCGCGGGCACCGGCGGGCACCGGCGCAGGGTCGTGCGAGGTGGGCAACGCATTCGCGGCCTTCACCTTGGCCTCGAACTCATGCCGGAAGTGCTTGAGCATCGCGCGCACCGGCATGGCGGCGGCATCGCCCAGGGCGCAGATGGTGCGACCCTGGATGTTGTCGGCCACCGAATTGAGCAGGTCCATGTCGTCGGGCTTGCCATGGCCGTTGGCGATGCGATCCACCACGCGCCAGAGCCAGCCGGTGCCTTCGCGGCAGGGTGTGCACTGGCCGCAGGACTCGTGCATGTAGAAGTAGGACAGCCGGCGCAGGCACTCGACCATGTCGCGGGTCTCGTCCATCACGATCACTGCGCCGGAGCCGAGCATCGAGCCGGCCTTGGCGATCGCGTCGTAGTCCATCGTGGTGTCCATCATGATGGACGCAGGCAGCACCGGCGCCGAGGAGCCGCCAGGAATCACCGCCTTGAGCTTCTTGCCGCCCCGCACGCCGCCGGCGAGCTCGAGCAGCTTCGCAAACGGGGTACCCAGCGGAATCTCGTAGTTGCCCGGGCACTCCACATCGCCCGAGATCGAGAAGATCTTGGTACCGCCGTTATTGGGCTTGCCGCACTCCAGATAGGCCTGCCCGCCATGGCGGATGATCCAGGGCACCGCCGCGAACGTCTCGGTGTTGTTGATGGTGGTGGGCTTGCCGTACAGGCCGAAGCTCGCCGGAAACGGCGGCTTGAATCGGGGCTGGCCCTTCTTGCCTTCGAGCGATTCGAGCAGCGCGGTTTCTTCGCCGCAGATGTAGGCGCCAAACCCATGATGGGCGTGCAGCTGGAAGCTGAACGCGCTGCCCATGATCTGCTGGCCCAGATAGCCTGCGGCGCGGGCTTCTTCCAGGGCCTCCTCGAAGCGCTCGTACACCTCGAAGATCTCACCGTGGATGTAGTTGTAGCCCACGGTGATGCCCATGGCATAGCCTGCGATGATCATCCCCTCGATGACGATGTGCGGGTTGTACATGAGGATGTCGCGGTCCTTGCAGGTACCCGGCTCGCCCTCATCGGAATTGCACACCAGGTACTTCTGGCCTGGGAACTGGCGGGGCATGAAGCTCCACTTCAGGCCAGTGGGGAAACCCGCGCCGCCGCGACCACGCAGGGCGCTTTCCTTGACGGTGGCAATCACCTGGTCCTGCGTGAGACCGGCCACGCCCGTTTCGGCATTGGGCGGGCTGCCGTCCTGACCGAGGATCTTGCGCAGCGCGGCATAGCCACCGCGTGCCTCGTAATCCTTCAGGCGCCAATTGGTGCCATCCAGACCCGCGTAGATCTGCGGGTGGATGTGGCGGCCATGGAAGCAGGTTTGCACGCCGGTGGCGGCGAACTGCGCGAGCACGTGGTCGGCGTTCATGACTGCGTCTCCGCTTTCTTCAGGCCGTCGATCAGCTGGTCCAGCTTGTCGTGGCTCATGAAACTGCACATGGTGAGATCATTGACCAGCATCACCGGCGCATCGGCACAGGCCCCCAGGCATTCGCACTGCTGCAGGGTGAACAGCCCGTCGGCCGTGGTCTCGCCCATCTCGATGCCCAGTCGCTGCTCCAGGTGCCGCAGGGCGGTACCGCCGCCGCGCAGCTGGCACGGCAGGTTGGTGCAGACGTTGAGCTTGAACCGGCCCACCGGCCGCTGGTTGTACATGTTGTAGAAGGTCGTGACCTCGTGCACCGCGATCGCGGGCATGCCGAGATAGTCGGCCACCGCCTGCTCGCTCTCGGGGCTCACCCAGCCC
>Ga0315900_10011730_pt1 | contig 10825 bp, 9 predicted proteins | sample LakEriMetagenome_FD_203521 | JGI IMG/M metagenome (GOLD analysis project Ga0315900, IMG submission 203521) | Freshwater fungal communities from buoy surface, Lake Erie, Ohio, United States - Buoy 12 MA114 | ecosystem: Environmental > Aquatic > Freshwater > Lake > Lake biofilm | place: USA: Lake...
CTACTGATGCCATGAGATTGCTCTCCTTCTCCGGGCAGGTACGTGCCCGACGGTCCGAGGATGAAGGTGATGGCCGGTTGGCCAACGGGGCAAGATTACGCACAAACCCCCCATAAGGGAAGGCTTCGTGCCACGGCCTGGCTTTCTCAAAGGATTCGGAGAATGTATACTTGGCCCATAATGGAACCTCCCTCGTTGGCTTCACTATTTCTTGATCTAGCAACTATTGCTGGCCTGATTGTTCTGGCCTCATTCTTCGTAGCAGCTGAAATCGCCCTCATATCTCTTCGAGATAGCCAAGTCCGCGAAATTGCCACCCGTGGCAAACGTGGCGCTCGCGTTGCAGCTCTGGCGGCACACCCCAATCGATTGTTGGCTGCGGTCCAAATCGGCGTAACTGTCAGCGGTTTTCTCTCTGCCGCCCTTGGTGCCGATCAGCTCGGTGATTACGTGATTCCTTGGCTGGAATCTTTAGGTATTGCAAACGCCTGGGCAACGACAATTTCACTTATCGGTGTCACTTTGGTGATCGCCTACTTCTCTTTGGTTTTTGGTGAATTAGTTCCAAAGCGCGTGGCCTTATTTAGAGCTGAAGAGATTGCAATGGCAACTGCAGGAATCATTAATGTGGTGGCAAATATTTTCCGCCCATTGATCTGGCTGCTCTCAAAATCTACCGACATTATCCTGCGCGCATTTGGTGTGGATCCCAAAGTCCAGCGCAGTCAAATGTCTGAAGAAGAGTTATTGGATCTTGTCACCGGCCATGCCGCTCTGACAGATGAAGAGCGCGACATTGTTGAAGAAGTCTTTAATGCCTCAGAACGTCAGGTTCACGAGGTCATGGTTCCGCGCACCGAAGTTGATTTCATGGATGCTTCATTGACGGTTAGTAAAGCCATTGAGATTGCAGTAGATAAGGCCCATTCGCGTTATCCAGTTGTGCGTGGATCTTCTGATGAAGTAGTTGGCTTTATCCATGTTCGCGATCTCCTCGATAGCTCACTTGCAAGTAAGAACACCAAGATTGTTGAACTTGCACGAAACATTATGTATTTGCCAGGAACCAAAGGTGTTTTGCCTGCGCTCTCTGAGATGCGCATACAAGGTCAGCACCTTGCAATCGTTTTGGATGAATACGGTGGCACCGACGGCATCGTCACTCTTGAAGACCTTGTAGAAGTGCTTATTGGTGATATTCGCGATGAATACGATGAGCACGAGAACGAGGTTTCTGTCGAAGAGCGAACCGGTGACTTTGAAATAGATGGCTTGATTTCAATTGATGACTTAATTGAAGAGACCAAGCTGGATATTCCTGAAGGTCCATATGAGACAGCTAGTGGTTTTGTCATGCACTTCTTGGGTCGAATCCCGCAGGTTAATGATGTTGTTAACGTTAATGGCCTGCGAATAACTGTATTAACCATGGAAGGCAAGCGCGCGGGGCAGTTATTGATCTCCCGATCTGCATCTGTGTGAAAGAATTACGCCCATGACACAGAAGCGAGTTCTTTCAGGCATTCAGCCAACAAGTAACTCCTTCCACCTGGGCAATTACTTAGGTGCGCTTAAGCAATGGGTAGAGCTTCAAGATGGCAACGACGCTTTTTACTGCATCGTTGATCTACATGCTTTAACTGGCGAGATTGAACCTGCGCTCTTTAGAAAGCGCACTTTGGCATCTGCGGCACAATTGATTGCTCTCGGTATCTCACCTGAAAAATCAACGCTGTTTGTTCAGTCCCATGTTGCAGAACATAATCAGTTGGGCTGGATCATGGAGTGTCTTGCAGGCTTTGGCGAGGCAAGTCGCATGACTCAGTTCAAAGATAAGTCAGCAAAAGGTGGTGCAGATAGTGCTCGCGTTGGGCTTTTCACTTATCCAATGCTGCAAGCTGCGGACATTCTTTTGTATCAGGCACATTATGTTCCGGTAGGTGAAGATCAACGCCAGCACATCGAATTAACCCGTGATCTAGCCACTCGATTTAACTCTCGTTTTGGTGAAACCTTTAGATTGCCAGAAGGTTACATTTTGAAAGCTGGCGCAAAGATTTATGATCTTCAAGAGCCAACATCAAAGATGAGCAAATCATCAGGTTCTGTTGCTGGCGTTCTAGAAATTATGGATACACCAGAGGCAAATACAAAGAAGATTAAAAGCGCAGCAACAGATGCGGGTCGCGAAGTGAAGTTTGATGAAAAAGAAAAGCCTGGCATTAGCAATTTACTAACAATCCATTCATCACTTTCTGGCCGTTTAATTTCAGAGTTGGAAAATGAGTTTGAAGGCAAGGGATATGGCGATTTTAAGGCCGCTGTTGCCGAAGTAGTTGTCGAATACCTGCGCCCAATACGTTCAAAGGCACTAGAACTGCTAGAGGATGAAAAGCATTTGATCGATCTGCTTCATAGTGGGGCTGAAAAGGCCAGAAAAGTTGCCAGCCAGACCCTCTCAGATACCTATGAGAACCTGGGTTTAGTGAAGTAATTAGGCAGGCCTCTCAACCCCAAGTTGAGAGTTTTCCAAAATGTTACACCCTCGATAGCAAAACCAGTCCTAGCGTGTTGAGTTTATTCATGCGCAAGTAATAGGCTCACGATTACTTAAAGCTTCCTTAATTGCCTTGATAAGCAGCTAATGAAGTCCTATTTCATTCCTTGGAGGAAAATTGTATGAAGTTTTTCCGTAAAAGCACACTCGCTATCTTGGTAGCGGTTGCAGCTCTAACACTATCGGCCTGCGGAAGCAGTGCAGATGAAGCAGCACTAGGTGGCAAGGTTGGTCTTGCTTATGACATCGGCGGTCGTGGCGATAAGTCATTCAATGACTCAGCTGCAGAAGGTCTAGATCGTGCGGTTGCAGAGTTCGGACTAGAAGCTAAGGAAGTAACAGTAACTACAGGTTCAGAATCTGAACGCGAAGATAAGTTGCGTTTGCTTGCAAAGGCTGGTTACAACCCAATTATTGCAGTTGGTTTCCTATACGCGGGACCAATCAAGACAGTTGCAACCGATTATCCAAATATCAGCTTTGCAATTATCGATGATTCATCTGTACAGATGCCAAACGTTTCATCTTTGGTTTTTGCTGAAGAACAGGGTTCATATCTTGTTGGTGTAGCAGCAGCTCTTGCTTCAAAGTCAGGCAAGGTTGGTTACATCGGTGGAGTTCGTACTCCTCTACTTCAGAAGTTTGAAGCAGGATTCGTTGCTGGCGTTAAGGCAACAAAGGCTTCTGCAACGGTTGATGTCAAGTACATCACTGAGCCACCTGATTTCGGTGGTTTCAACGATCCAGCTAAGGCAAAGGTTATTGCTAAGGGAATGATCGACAAGGGTGTAGATGTCATTTACTCAGCAGCAGGTGGTTCAGGTGCGGGTAACTTCGCAGCTGCTACAGAGGCTGCAGCAGCAGGCAAGAAGGTTTGGACTATCGGAGTTGACTCTGACCAGTACCTAAATGCATCAGCTGATGAGCAGGCAAATATGCTTACATCAATGCTTAAGCAGGTCGGAAACTCTGTTTACGATGTCATTTCATCTGCGAAGTCAGGCACCACTGTAAGTGATCCAATTTCTGATGGAGTTGTTGGCCGCGTTTACGATCTATCTCGTGATGGCGTCGGCGTTTCATACTCTGGTGGATACATCGACCAGTACAAGGCGCAAATCGATGCAGCAATTGAGGGCATCAAGTCCGGTGCGATTGTGATCCCAACAAAGCCATAAGCTTTGTGGAGTTAAATCACTAGGTAAACTAGACGCAGTTCGAAAGTAGCGTTTGGCCCAACAATGGAGTTAGATCTCCTTGTTGGGCCAAATGTTTTTCTCACCCAGAGAGTCAAAGGAGACCACAGTGTCTGTAGCAGTTGAACTGCGGCACATTAGTAAGCACTTTCCTGGAGTAATTGCCAACAAAGATGTCTCACTTAAAGTTGAATCTGGCTCAGTCCACGCCCTTGTTGGTGAAAATGGTGCGGGAAAATCAACTGTAATGAAGATACTTTACGGAATGCAGCGCCCAGATGGTGGCGAAATTTTGGTTAACGGACAACAGGTTCAGTTTAAAACCCCCAATGATGCGATCGAGGCGGGCATCGGCATGGTCCACCAACACTTTATGTTGGCCGACAATTTTACAGTCTTAGAAAATATTATTTTAGGTTCTGAACCGACACATGGAGCCACGATTGATTTTGCAACTGCGCGTAAAAAGATTATTGAAATGGCCGAACAGTATGGATTAGATATCAATCCAGATGTTTTGGTTGAAGAACTTGGCGTTGGGCAACGTCAGCGCGTAGAAATTTTAAAAGTTTTGTTTCGCGGGGCTCGTATATTAATTTTTGATGAGCCAACCGCTGTTTTAGTCCCACAAGAAGTAGATGAACTTTTTGCCGCACTGCAAGGCCTGCGCGCGCAAGGTATGGCGCTAATTTTTATCTCGCACAAGCTTGATGAGGTTTTGCGCGTTGCAGATGAGGTCACGGTTGTGCGTCAAGGTTCCACGGTTGCACAAGTAAAATCTAAAGATGTTACTGCTCGACAGTTAGCTGAGCTAATGGTCGGAAGCGAGCTTCCCAAGCCTTCTACAGTTGGGCACACACGCCGAGAGGAAATTACTTTGGCGCTAAAGCAAGTGTGCCTGCCATCAACTGGAGGTCGAGATTTGTTGTCCGATATCTCATTTGATCTACATGCTGGAGAAGTAATTGGAATTGCCGGAGTTGAAGGAAACGGACAGGCTGAACTTGTTGAAGTGATTATGGGTCTACGTGATTACACGGGTTCTATCCAATTTCAGGGCTCATCAATTGATGCTTTAAGTGTGGCTGAAAGACATGATCTAGGTATTGGATTAATCCCCGAAGATCGTCAGCGTCAAGCGTTAATGATGGATTCACCACTGTGGGAAAACAGAATTCTTGGACATCAACGAAACAAGCCAGTTATGCGCGGCTTTGTAATTGATAAGAAAGCAACAATCGAAAGCACGCGCATAATCATGCAAGATTTTGATGTGAGAGCTCCCGGTCCGGACACATTGGCGGCGGCTTTATCTGGCGGTAATCAGCAAAAATTCATCGTTGGACGCGAAATGAGCAAAGCACCGGCGCTCTTGATTGCATCTCATCCAACACGTGGAGTCGATGTAGGAGCACAAGGTGCGATTTGGGATGTTTTGCGAAGTGCGCGAGATAAAGGAATGGCAATTGTGCTTATTTCAGCAGATCTAGAAGAGTTAATCGGAATGTCAGATAGATTATTGGTTATGTTGCGTGGAAAGTTAACTGCAGAGTTAGATCCAGCAAAAACAACTCCTGAACAACTGGGATCAGCAATGACAGGTGCAGCATGAACATAAGCCAGTCAGAAAAATTCTCCCTGAGTAAAATTGGTTTAGCTATTGCAGCCCCATTGGCTGCCGCAGTGTTTTCTATTGTAATTTCAAGTCTTGCTGTTATTGCTAGCAAAAAATCTCCAATTGATGCTTTCTCATCCATGTTGCAGTTTGGTGCCGAAACCAGCTCGCTAATGGAGGTTATTAACATTGCGACGCCTTATTACATTGCAGCAATTGCTATCGCCGTAACCTTCAGAGCAGGTCTGTTTAATATAGGTGTCGAGGGACAATTGCGAATTGGTGCTCTCTTTAGTTGTTATTTGGGAGCGATGTTTGTGCTTCCTCCAGTTTTACATGTCGCAGCTGTGTTTATTGTCGCGATGACCTTTGGTGGCTTATGGGCAGCTATAGCTGCTTACTTAAAGGTTAAGCGCGGAGTAAATGAAGTTATTTCAACCATCATGCTCAATAGCCTTGCTGGTGGCCTATCTGCTTACTTACTATCAAAACACTTTGCCCTAATTGAAGAAGGCTCTAACAATCTTCAAACTAAACAACTTCCAGCATCTGCTCAAGTTCCAGATCTAATGCCAATTCTTCGCAAACTAGGAGTTGAAGATCAACCCGGCGGTGGGGTCTATGGCATGTTCTTTGTTGCGGTTGCGCTGGGATTTACATTTTGGTTTGTTGTAAATCGTACCCGTTTTGGTTTTGAACTACGAGCCTCTGGATTGAATCCAATTGCTGCCCGTGTAAGCGGAGTCAACTCGAAGAAGATGACATTTCTTGCACTTGTTATTTCAGGTGCAATTGCTGGACTTGCGGGGTTGCCAGAAGTTCTAGGCCAAACCCATTCTTACAATTTAGGTTTCCGTGCAGGAATTGGATTTTCAGCAATTGCGGTTGCATTACTTGGTCGCAACTCTGCCGGTGGAATGGCCTTCAGTGCACTTTTATTTGGATTTTTAGAAGTAAGTTCCCGCTCCTTGGAACTCATTGATATTGCCCCTGAGACTTATGTGATTATGCAAGGCTCAATCCTATTGAGCTCTGTTATTGCCTACGAAGTTGTACGACGATTCAAATTAACATTACAAAGCAAAGAGCTAGCTAAGGTGGTGCAGGCATGAAACTACTGAAGGTGTTGCGATATGCAACCATGCTTGTGTTTGTACTAGCCTCAATTCGCGTCATTACGGGTGCTACAGATTTAACAAGTACTGGTACCGCGTCAGCTGCCTTGCTATTGTCCGTACCTATTGTTTTGGCAGCACTTGGCGGTTTGTTTTCAGAGCGTGCTGGGGTTGTAAATATTGGACTTGAAGGCATGATGATCATGGGAGCTTGGGCCGGTGGCTTCATTGGTTCACAACATGGCCCGTGGGCAGGATTGCTAGCCGCAGTTATCTTTGGATCAATTGGTGCACTAGTCCACGCAATTGCAACAGTTACTTTCGGTGTAGACCATGTAGTTTCAGGTGTAGCAATTAACATCATTGCCGCAGGTTTAGTGCGCTACCTTTCAACACTCTTAACACAATCTGGCTCATGGCCTGGTCCATCTCAATCACCTACGATCAAATCTATTCCTTTAAATGGTTTACCTGTTTTATCTGGCGGTCAGTTCTTTGGCTGGAAGAGCCCTGATATTTTGGGAACAATTGCCAGCTACAAATGGTTCTTTATTTCAGATATGGCAGCCATACTTCGTGGCTTAACGGGAAATGTTTCTTATGTAACCATTGTGGCGATTTCCTTTGTTCCACTCGCTTATTTCATCTTGTGGCATACGGCATTTGGATTAAGACTTCGTAGCGCCGGAGAAGCGCCATATGCTGCTGAATCCTTAGGTGTAAATGTCTATGCCATGAAGTATGCAGGCGTTTTGATTTCAGGAGGATTTGCTGGTTTAGGTGGTGGATTCTTAGCAATCGTTGCAGCAAGTAATTATCAAGAGAACCAGGTTGCAGGCCGCGGATATATTGGCCTCGCAGCATTGATCTTTGGAAATTATCGACCTGGTGGATTACTTGCCGGTGCGGGCTTGTTTGGATTTGCAGATGCGCTGCAACTTCGTGATTCAGAATCCATCCATGCATTATTACTCTTCGTTGTCGCAATTTTATTATTTGTCGCGTTTAGAAAATTTAAGAGTGGCAAGCAAGTCAGCGCACTGATTAGTCTTGCATCTGCTGGAATAACTTTGTGGTTCTTCTTTGCTGTGGATGAGCTACCTGGTCAGTTGGTAACAATGACACCATACATTGCAACAATTCTTGTCATGGCACTTGCATCGCAAAGATTGCGAATGCCTGCAGCCGATGGAATTCCATACCGTCGAGGCGGGCTTCGATGACAGCCATTGATTGGGAAACAATTCACCAATCAGCAATTGGTGCAATGAAGATGGCCTATGCGCCGTACTCAAAGTTTCCAGTTGGTGTTGCAGCTTTAGTAAATGATGGACGTATCGTTACTGGTTGTAACGTTGAAAATGCCAGTTATGGTGTTGGTTTGTGTGCCGAATGTGGACTGGTTTCAAATCTATGTTCATCAGGTGGCGGACGTTTAATTGCGATTGTCTGTGTCGATGGCCAAGGAGATTTCCTTGCACCATGTGGCCGTTGTCGCCAACTTTTGTTCGAACATGGCGGTCCTGAAGCTTTGCTCATGACAGATGATGGACCGCAGAAGATGTCAGCGATGCTTCCGTGGGCATTTGGTCCCGAGGATCTAGATCGCAACGAGCGCTAAATGCTAGAAGCCTTCTCCGCCGCAGAAATCATTGCGGCAAAGCGTGATCACCATTCTCTAACCGATCCTCAAATCGATTGGGTGATTGACGCATACACCCGCGGGGCAGTGGCTGATGAGCAAATGTCAGCACTACTTATGGCGATCTTGCTCAATGGTATGGAAAACCGCGAAATTTCTCGTTGGACAGATGCCATGATCAATAGCGGTGAACGAATGAATTGGTCTGCTTTAGCTCGGCCAACAGTTGATAAGCATTCAACAGGTGGCGTGGGCGACAAAATTACTTTGCCGCTAGCACCACTTGTTGCTGCGTGCGGGGCAGCGGTGCCACAACTATCTGGTCGCGGTTTAGGTCACACAGGTGGAACACTCGATAAGTTGGAATCTATTCCTGGTTGGCGTGCATCCTTAACTAATGAAGAAATGCTAAAAGTTTTGCAAGATTGTGGCGCAGTCATTTGTGCAGCCGGTGCCGGTTTAGCGCCTGCAGATAAAAAGTTGTATGCACTTAGAGATGTAACTGCAACGGTCGAAGCGATTCCGCTTATTGCATCATCAATCATGAGTAAGAAAATTGCCGAAGGAACCAGCGCCCTGGTATTGGATGTTAAAACTGGCGCAGGTGCATTTATGAGTGATCCTGCAAAGGCAAAAGAGCTGGCGCACGTTATGGTTGGACTCGGAAAACGTGCTGGAGTAAAAACCCTTGCCTTGGTAACTGCGATGGATGTTCCACTGGGTTTAACCGCCGGAAATGCATTAGAGGTTCGAGAATCAGTAGAAGTTCTTGCTGGCGGGGGACCATCAGATATTGTTGAACTAACAGTTCTGCTTGCGCAGGAAATGTTGGAACTTGCGGGTATAAAAGGCGCAGATCCAGCAGCTGCTTTGAAAAGTGGAAAAGCAATGGATGTCTGGCGTCAGATGATAAGTGCGCAAGGCGGAGATCCTGATGCCAAGCTTCCTGTTGCTCGCGAGAACTCAGTTGTAACTGCACAAAGCAGCGGAACAATTCTTTCTATGGATGCGATGAAGGTTGGAATGGCTGCTTGGCGTCTAGGTGCCGGACGTTCACGTCAAGGCGAGACTGTGCAGGCAGGGGCGGGAATCGAAATTCATGCCAAGCCAGGGCAGGAAGTTATTGCTGGAGCGCCCCTTTACACGCTCCATACAGACACCCCAGCCGCCTTTACCCGGGCTTTGGAGTCTCTCGAGAACTCTGTAACCATTGGCGAAATGCCAGTTGGTGGAATTGATCGACTTCCGCTTATTGTTGAACGTATCGTTGATTAAGGGGCAGACCAGGTGAGCATGAACAGCATTCCGACAAAGGAGCAGATCAAAGTTGTTCCTAAGGTCATGTTACATGATCACTTAGATGGTGGATTGCGTCCACAAACAATCATCGATATCGCTCAAGAGATTGGCTATACCGCACTGCCGACTCATGATGCAGCAGAGTTAGCAACCTGGTTTCGCGAAGCATGTGATTCAGGATCTTTAGTGCGCTACCTTGAAACTTTTTCACACACAATTGCAGTGATGCAACGCCGTGAAGACATTGTGCGAGTCGCGCGAGAGTGCGCATTAGATCTTGCACGCGATGGTGTTGTCTACGCCGAAGTTCGGGGAGCGCCAGAGTTGTTTACTGAAAAAGGTTTGTCAATGTCTGATGTTGTTGAGGCAACATTAGAAGGTTATAAGTTAGGAATGCAAGAAGCAAAAGCTGAAGGGTTCTCTATTGAGGTTCGCTCGTTATTGTGCGGAATGCGTCAAAACAAAAGATCTCAAGAGGTTGCCGAGTTAGTCGTTAAATACCGAGACAAAGGAGTCGTAGGCTTTGATATCGCTGGTCCTGAAGATGGTTTCCCGCCGTCTGATCAAAAAGATACTTTTGATTATCTTCGTAAAGAAGATGCCCATTTTACTATCCATGCTGGTGAAGCGTATGGAATCCCCTCAATCTGGGAAGCCATCCAAATCTGCGGAGCAGAACGACTAGGTCACGGTGTTCGCATTATCGATGACATTGATTTTTCTGGCCCAGAGCCAAAGTTAGGTCGTTTAGCAGCCTACGTTCGTGATCGTCGAATTCCGCTTGAACTGTGCCCAACTTCTAATCTTCAAACAGGTGCAGCAGCAAGTTATGCAGAACATCCAATCGGAGTTCTCGCCAAGCTACGTTTCCGCGTCACTTTGAATACTGATAACCGATTAATGAGTCAGACCTCCATGTCTTTCGAGATGGAAGAAGCGGTAAAGGCATTTTCATGGGATTTTGCCGAGCTTCAAAGGGTCACCATTAACGCTATGAAGAGCGCATTTATCCCATATCCAGAGCGCCTCGCAATTATCGATCAGATCATCAAGCCAGGCTATGCCAAGGTTTCAACTGGTTCATGATTGATTTCACCGATCCACTTTTTGTAGCAGATCCTTATCCAGCGCTTAAAGAGTTAAGAAATGCGCCTGGTCCAGTGTGGCACGAGGGTATGCAGGTTTTCTTGGCTGCAAGGCACGGTGATGCAAATGATGTCTTTCGCAATAAATCCTTAGGGCGAATATTTAAAGAGAAGACCCCTGAGTTTGAATGGGAAATCTTCAACTGGCTTCATGCTGATTCAATATTAGATAGCGAACCACCAAAGCACACTCGCTTACGCTCTTTAGTTGCCAAGGCCTTCAATCGTCAAAAGATTGAAGGAATGCGTCCTGCTG
>Ga0315900_10011731_pt1 | contig 10824 bp, 8 predicted proteins | sample LakEriMetagenome_FD_203521 | JGI IMG/M metagenome (GOLD analysis project Ga0315900, IMG submission 203521) | Freshwater fungal communities from buoy surface, Lake Erie, Ohio, United States - Buoy 12 MA114 | ecosystem: Environmental > Aquatic > Freshwater > Lake > Lake biofilm | place: USA: Lake...
TTAGGTAAGTGACGCAGGTTTTCGTATTTACCTAGATCTGGTTTAAACCAGGTGTAGATCGCAACAATAATCAAGAGCACCAACACCATTGGACGCATGCTGCTAGTTGGAATTTTGGAGGCCAGAACTGCACCGCCGGCAGAACCAAGGAATGCAGGTATTCCCATCCCCAGCAAAATTTTGGGATCAGGCTTGATTTGCTTTCGATACAGCGCCGCAGCCGTTGTTGTTCCAAAAACTGCTGATAATTTATTTGTGCCTAGGACTTCGGCGGTTCCAGATTTAGGAAGACCAATGAGCAATGCAGGTAACTGGATTAATCCCCCGCCGCCTGCGATGGAATCAACAAAGCCGGCAAAAAATGATGCCGCCAAGAGAAAAAGCGCGGTGGCAAGAGTTAATTCGTAAAACACAATTACTTCAGAAGTTCGGCGATCGCAGCAACAGCAGAAGAAAGTGCAACTTCCTTCTTATCTCCGCTCTTACGAACTCGAACTTCAACATTGCCTTCAGCCAAAGCTTTACCCACAACCACGATAATTGGGTTTCCAATGAGTTCTGCATCCTTGAACTTCACACCTGGGCTTGCATCACGTCGGTCATCCAACATCACTGAAATACCTTGTGCCTCTAGCTCAGTTCCAAATTTTTGCGCAGTGTCAAAGAGCAAATCATCCTTGCCTGCTGCAACGATATGCACCTTCGCTGGAGCTAATTCTGCTGGCCAATTAAGCCCGATCTCATCATGAGTCTGTTCTGCGATCGCTGCTACTGCGCGAGTCACACCGATTCCGTAAGAACCCATGGTGACGATTTGAGATTTTCCATTGTGATCCAAAACCGTCAAGTTAAGCGCTTCGGCGTACTTGCGTCCTAATTGGAAGATATGGCCAATTTCAATGGCACGATCAATAACAACAGGCGTTGCACACTCTGGACACGCATCTCCTGCACGAACTTCTGCAGCTTCAACATATGCATCAGGTGTGAAGTCACGACCATTGACAACATTTCGTGCGTGACGATCTTTTGCATTTGCTCCCGTCACCCATGAACTACCTGGTGCAATACGTGGATCTGCATAGACCGTGATTCCAGATTTCTTGGCATCTTGTGGTCCGATGTAACCCTTTACAAGAGCCGGGAATTTTGCAAAATCCGCATCTTCGAAAACACGTAGTTCGTGAATTCCACCAAGATTTTCTTGAAAGCGCTTTAAGTCAACTTCTCGATCACCAGGTACCAAAACACAGACCGCTTTATTGTCAGCCATCAGCATGACATTTTTCAATGTTTGTGCGCCTGTATATCCCCCATCAAACTTTGAATTTAACAGGTCGACAAGAGTGTCAATAGTTGGAGTATTAGGTGAATCAAAAGCCTCTAAAGCTGGAACTTGAGAAGAATCCTGCGCATCTACCTTGGTAACCATCGCTTCTACATTTGCAGCAAAGCCACACTTCGGGCACAAAACATATGTGTCTTCACCCGTTGTACATGGTGCTAAGAACTCTTCGGATTTAGATCCACCCATGGCACCGGATACAGCCTTAACGATGTTGTACTTCATTCCAAGGCGATCAAAAGTTTTTACATATGCATCGCGGTGCTTTTGATATGAAACTTCTAAACCAGCATCATCTAGATCAAATGAATACGAGTCCTTCATGACAAACTCACGGCCACGGATGATTCCGCTTCGAGGACGAGCTTCATCGCGGAACTTTGTTTGGATTTGATAAATGCTGAGCGGAAGATCCTTGTAAGAGGAGTACTCGCCCTTAACCATCAAGGTAAACATCTCTTCATGTGTTGGACCCAATAAGTAATCTCCACCTTTGCGATCCTGAAGGCGGAATAACGATGGTCCGTACTCTTCCCATCGGTTAGTTGTTTCATATGCTTCACGAGGTAAAAGGGCCGGGAAGTTAACTTCTTGAAAACCGGCGTTGTCCATTTCTTCGCGAATTACACGTTCGACGTTGCGAAGTGTGATGACACCCAATGGAAGCCATGAGTAAATACCTGCAGCGATTCGGCGGACATAACCGGCTCGTACTAACAACTTGTGGCTTGCGACCTCGGCGTCTGCTGGGTCATCGCGAAGCGTACGCAAAAATAGCGTAGACATTTTCAACATGGCGCAAGCCTATCTAACATCAACAGAAGGTTGCCCTGAAGCAACTCCGGCGGCTTCCATTTCTTCAGCTAAACGCATCGCTTCTTCAATAAGTGTTTCAACAATTTGCGCTTCAGGCACAGTCTTGATGACCTGACCCTTCACAAAAATCTGGCCCTTGCCATTTCCTGATGCAACACCTAAATCTGCTTCGCGTGCCTCACCTGGTCCATTTACTACACAACCCATGACCGCTACTCGCAGCGGCACAGTCATACCTTCTAACCCAGCCTGAACTTTTTCAGCCAAGGTGTACACATCAACCTGTGCACGACCACATGATGGGCAAGAAACAATTTCAAGTTTACGTTGACGCAAATTGAGCGATTCTAGAATTGAAATTCCAACTTTGACCTCTTCAACGGGAGGAGCAGATAGTGAAACACGAATCGTGTCTCCGATACCTTCTGCTAACAAAATGCCGAAAGCTGTTGCTGACTTAATTGTTCCCTGGAAAAGCGGGCCAGCTTCAGTTACACCTAAGTGCAATGGGTAATCACACTTTGCGGCAAGGATTCGATAAGCATTGACCATCGTTACAGGATCATGATGCTTAACGGAAATTTTGATATCTGAAAAACCATGCTCTTCAAACAAAGATGCTTCCCATAATGCAGATTCAGCCAAAGCTTCTGGAGTTGCTTTTCCATACTTTGCAAGCAGACGAGGATCTAGCGAACCAGCATTAACTCCGATTCGAATTGGAATACCGGCATCTCCTGCAGCTTTTGCTACCTCTTTGACCTTGTCATCAAATTGTTTGATGTTTCCGGGATTGACGCGAACCGCAGCACACCCAGCATCGATTGCTGCAAAAATGTATTTTGGTTGAAAGTGGATATCTGCAATAACAGGAATCTGAGATTTCTTAGCGATCTGTGCCAAGGCATCGGCGTCATCTTGACTTGGAACTGCAACGCGAACGATCTGGCAACCAGATGCGGTTAGCTCTGCGATTTGTTGCAAAGTTGCGTTTACATCGGCGGTCAGCGTTGTGCACATGGATTGAACAGAGACCGGTGAATCACTTCCGACGCCAACAGCGCCGACCTTTAGCTGACGGGTCTTGCGACGTGGGTGCAGCGTTGGTGGTGGCGCACTAGGAATTCCGAGATCAACCATGGCTTTATTCTGCACTACAAGAGCAAATTCTGCCGAATTAAAGGTTGAGCGTCACCGGATTAATCACATCGGCCACCAAAAGCAAGAGAGTCAATGTTGCTAAAACAACAAAAACGACCATCGTTATTGGGGTAAGAACGGTCACATCAATTGGTGCAGGACGAGGTCGACCTCGCAAACGCGCGATGAAAGCGCGGATTGCATCGGCAATAGCAACTGCCATATGTCCGCCATCTAGCGGCAAAATTGGCAGCAAGTTAAAGACACCTACGAAAATGTTCAAGCTAGCAACAATTAAAACAAAGGTTGCCAAACGCTCCATTGGTGTGAGTTTGTCGCTGCCAACAGCTTCACCTGACACGCGCGCAACACCGACTACCCCAACTAGGCCATTAGCATCGCGCTCTTCGCCGCGAACAGTTGCACCCCACAGTGCAGGAATCTTTTCAGGAAGTTTGCCTAGCGATTTCACACTCTCAGTTAAGAAGCCCTGAGTAACTGTTGCTGAATTCTTGAGTGAGACAAAAAGGCCTGAGCGCTTTAAGCCAACATCATTAACAATTCCAAGAACATATCTCTTATTTCCATCAATATCTGTCAATCGTGCAGATGCATTAACGGTGATTTGTTCACCATTGCGGCTCAAGACAAGAGTTAGCTCGGCCCCTTGTGACTCACGAATAACTTCGACATCTTTGTACCATTCCGTGACTCGCTTGCCGTTAATGGAAACCACTTCATCGCCCGGCAGAATTCCGGCAGCTTGTGCCGCTGAATTAGGAACAACCTCATTTATAACTGGAAGAACCTGATTGGTTCCAATTCCGGCAAAAAGGCTAAACAAAAGCACAAAACCTAAAACAAAGTGAAGAAAGGAACCTGCGCCAAGAACAACTAACTTCTTTGCCGAGGATGCTTTGTAGAAGGCCCGATCCTCTTGCCCTTCTGGCATTTCATCATTGGGCGACATTCCATCGATTTTGCAATATCCACCAGCTGGAATCGCCTTCACGCCAAATTCTGTTTCTCCGCGCTGGATCGACCAAATTCGCTTGCCAAAACCCACAAAAAACTCTGAAACCCGCATTCCATACTTTCGTGCGGTTATGTAATGTCCAAATTCATGCACCATCACCGAAAAGAGCAGTGCAACAACAAAGGCCAGAATTCCAAGAAGTTCCATTACACACCTAACATGAGAAGTTGCGTTGAAGTATGCACGATAGCGCTGACACCTTAGAAAGCATCACTTATCGATCGAGAAGGTTCTGAGTAGGAGAGTAGGTGCTGCCATTGCGACGCTTAGCGATGGCGCTGAGAGCTTCAAGTACAACTCGATTAGCCAAAATGGCGGTGATATCTGCTGAATCAAAAGGTGGAGCAACTTCAACGACATCGATTCCAACAATTGGTAGTTCAAGACAAATTCGTCGCACCGCTTCTAGCAATTCTCGACTTGTCATTCCACCAGGTTCAGGGGTTCCGGTTCCAGGCGCCATTCCGGGATCCACAACATCAATATCTACAGATAAGAAAACTCCATCGCAACCATCGGTCAATGTTGCAAAAGATTCATCCAGAACTGCTTTCATTCCTCGATGATGAATTTCAGTCATTTCGTAAGAACGCATACCTTGATCACGCATCCAGTTAAGCGTTGCATCTTCAGGCCAGTAGCCACGAAGTCCTAGTTGCAAGAAACGATCCCCGCGAACATATCCATTGTTTATCAAGTTACGCATTGGTGTTCCATGGCCAACAAGGGCACCAAACTGATCTTCACCGGTATCAGCATGGGCATCAAAGTGAATCATCGAAACAGAACCCATACCGCGATGTGTAGCAATTCCTGCAACATCTGCAGAGGCAATTGAATGATCGCCGCCAAGGATTACCGGAATAATTCCGGCCCGAGAAATCTTTTCAGTCGCATCTTTTAGAACAGCCAAGGAAGCCACAAGATCCCCGCCAGGCATAAGCAAATCACCAGCATCAAAAACCTTAAGATCCTTAAGGCCATCAGTTCGCAAAGCTAGGTGTGGTCGAGAGCCATCATGAGGTAAGTAATCTCCCCCGCGTATTGCTTGCGGGCCGAATTTGGCGCCAGAGCGATGTGAGGTTCCGCTATCGATAGGTGCACCAACGATGATGACATCTGCGCCTTCATAAGTTGCTGGATCAGCTAAATCACAAGCCGGAATTCCAAGAAAAGTGAAGTTGGGACCGTACATGTTGCCGTGATTGGTCACTTAGAAACCTTAGCTTTTTTGCTTACAAACTGTCCGGCGATAACTATGAACAAAGCAAGGAAGAACATGGCAGATCCAATTACATTTGCTTGGGCAGGGATTCCACGAGCTGCGGCTGTATAAACAAATTCAGGGAAAGTTTTTAGAGTTCCAGAATTGAAGTTTGTAATGATGAAGTCGTCGAAAGACAAACTAAAGGCTAATAATGCAGCTCCAGCAATTCCAGGTGCCACTAATGGAAGTGTAACCTTTCGAAAGGTCTCTAACTCGTTAGCGTACAAATCCATGGCTGCTTGTTCCAGGCGAGGATCAAGGGATGCAATTCGCGCCTTGACTGTGACCACAACAAATGAAATACAAAACATGACGTGGGCAAGAACTGTTGGCCAAAATCCTGGGTTGATCTGGAAGACCAGGAAGAGTGAAAGTAGCGAAGCACCTAAAACAATTTCAGGGGTTGCCATAGGTAAGAAGATCAAAAGGTTAGAGGATGAACGACCCTTAAAGGCGTAGCGACCAATTGCAAAGGCGATCATGGTGCCAAGGATTGTTGAAAAGATTGTTGCCAATAAACCAATTTTGATTGAGTTACCCAGCGCTTCGCACACTTCTGGCGCGCCACAAGGATTTTTCCAGTTATCTAGCGTGAAGCCTTTCCACACTAGATTGGACTTACCTGAATCATTAAATGAAAAAACAAAGGTGTAAGCAACGGGAATAAACAGGTATGTGAAACCAAAGAGAGCGTAGATACGAATTAAGTTTCGCCCAAACCAACGAGATATTCGCGCGTTCAGCGGAATTGTTGGAATCGATGCATCTTTTTGCTTAAGGTGGGACGTCATACCAGCTCTTCCGTTCCAGCTTTTCGAATATACAGAGTTACCAAGATCAAAATCGCTGCCATCAAAGTGAAGGAAAGCGCTGCTGCAGTTGGATAATCAACAATTCTGAAATACCTTGATTCAATGACATTTCCAATCATCTTGGTGTTTGGAGAGCCCAAAATAGCTGCATTGACGTAATCACCGGCGGCGGGAATAAAGGTTAGTAAAGTTCCGGCAACAACTCCAGGCATAGATAGTGGCAACGTTACCTTTCGGAAAGTGGTGATTCCATTTGCATACAAATCACCTGATGCCTCCATGGTGCGCGGATCAATACGTTCAAGAGATGCGTACAACGGCAAAGTCATGAATGGAAGGAAGTTATACGTCATACCCATAACCACCGCAAACGACGTTGAAGTCAGCGTTGTGCTTTCGCTAATGACTCCAATTGTGCGAAGGGTTGGAACTACAAATCCTTCTTCACCAAGGATCTGCTTCCAGGCAACAGTTCTTAGCAAAAATGAGACAAGGAACGGTGCGACTACTAGAACCAACAAGAAATTCTTAAATCGGCCAGCCTTGAATGCAATCGCATAAGCCAGAGGATATGCAATTGCCAAAGCTAAAACCGTGGCGCACAATGCAAAGATAAACGAGCGTGCAAACTGCTCTTGATTTTCTGTGAAGGCATCCACATAGTTTGAAAAACGTAAAGTCTGCTCGTACTGACCCGTGTCTCCCCCAGCTATTGGTGTCTGGGTAGATGTCTGTGCAAGGTTAACGATCGGCAAAACAAAGAAGGTAAAGAGGAAAAGAAAGCCTGGAAGCAACAGTAAATAAGGCATCTTCACCTTAGCCAAGATTGCACTCATTCTTCGTCGAGGTCCTCGGGCATAACCTCTGTACCAGCTTCGGCATCTTCATCTCCGCGAAGTGCAAAGGTGAAACCAGGCTCCCAAGAAATTACAACTTCATCGCCCTTATCAAATGGTGCAACACCATCATCATTTTGTTCAAAGACCATCACTTCTTGTCCCCACGGCATCAACACTTGATACTGAGTTGATACACCGATGTAAGAAACATCCTCGATACGTCCACCAGTTAAAGTGTTTCCACGAGTCGGTGTTCCGACAAGTGAAATACGAAACTTCTCTGGACGAATACCGGCGTAAATCGAGTTATCGACTGCATGTGATCGCTTCTTTGGTAAGGAAATCTTCTGACCAAATAGATCAACAACTAAGTTGTCGCCATCTGTGCCTTCAATACGACCCTTGATCAAGTTGGATTGACCCAAGAAGTTAGCAACAAAGGCGGTCTCTGGATTGTCATAGAGATCTGCCGGAGATCCCATTTGCTCGATCTCGCCTTCATTCATTACCGCGATGGTGTCGGCCATAGTCATGGCCTCTTCCTGATCGTGAGTAACGTGCACGAAAGTAAGCCCAACCTCGCGCTGGATCCACTTGAGCTCAATCTGCATCTGACGACGAAGTTTGAGATCAAGTGCACCCAATGGCTCATCCAAAAGCAACAATGCTGGACGGTTAACAATCGCACGCGCTAAAGCGATGCGCTGCTGCTGTCCGCCTGAAAGTTGGGTTGGTTTGCGCTGCGCAAGATGTGGAAGTTCGACAAGCTCTAGTACCTTGTTTACATCTGCATCGACACTTTTAATTCCACGACGACGAAGACCAAATGCGATGTTCTCAAAGATTGTTAGATGAGGAAACAGCGCATAGTTCTGAAAAACAGTATTGATTGGGCGCTGATACGGACGCTTAGTCGTGATATCAGTTGAACCTAAATGAATACTGCCAACAGTTGGCTCTTCCAACCCTGCGATCATTCGCAGAGTTGTTGTCTTGCCGCATCCTGAAGGTCCAAGTAATGCAAAGAATGAACCTTCAGGAATTGTTAATGACAAATCATTAACTGCGGTGAAATCTCCGTAAGTCTTTGTGATTCGAGTAAGACGTAAATCTCCTCGAGTCGCAGATGAAACGTCAGCCACTAGTTGCCGGCGGCCTTCTGGAATGCTTCGCTCCACGTTGTTTCTTCTGCTGGAGTTAGTGAACGGAAGACATTGAGCTTTGCAGACATTGCCGCATCCGGGAAGATAAATGGGCTTGCTGCTAGAGCTGGATCAATCTTTTCCATCTCCGCTTGTGCGCCCTTTACTGGACATACGTAGTTAACGTAAGCGGCAACCTCTGCAGCAATTGCTGGGTCATAGTAGAAGTTAATGAGTTTTTCAGCATTTGCCTTACCTTCTGCAGATGCAGTTGAAGGAATCACAAAGTTATCACCTGAAATTGTTCCGCCTGAATCAGGAAGAGCGAAGTCAAACTTTCCTTCATTTTCAGCCTTCAAGATAAACATATCGCCAGACCAGCCAATAACAGCTGTTGCATCACCTGAAGTGAGATCTTCTGCGTATTCGTTACCCTTAACGCCACGGATCCAACCATCGCTAATTTTCTTAGCCATGAAGTCAACTGCGTTCATGAACTGATCTTCGGTAACGGTCTGAAGATTTACACCCTGTGAAAGCAGGATGATTCCGATGGTGTCGCGCATTTCAGAGAGAACAACAATCTTGCCCTTGTTCTGTGGCGCAAATAGTTCGTCAATTGTGCGAATTCCCTTTGGATTCTTTTCAACGTTCCAACCAAATCCGCCCATGATTCCTTGCCAGGTCAAGGTCTGCTCACGGTTTGCATCAAATGAAGGTGATGCAAGTGAATCTAGAATGTTTGACTTGTTTGGAATATTTGCAGCATCAAACTTTTGTGTGTAACCAAGACGGATCCAGCGAGCTGCCATCCAGTCAGTAGGTGTTACTACGTCATAACCGATATCTTCACCAAGCTTGAGTTGCGCTTGAACTTTTCCAAAGAATTCGTCGTTATCGTTGTAATCTTCAAAATAAGTTGCAGCAATTCCTGTTTGTTCAATAAATTTTTCTAGTGTTGGGTACTTCTTTGTTTCCTCATCGTAATCAAGGTACAAAGGCCAGTTACCCCAGCGAACACCGTTTGAACTATCGGCGGAATCAGATCCGCCACACGCAGCAAGTAATCCTGCTGCACCTAAACCGCCAGCGCCTGCAAGGACTGCACGACGCGAAACCATGGCACCGATTATTGATCGAGCTTCCGGTGAGAGTGAACTTTCTTTTGACATACTGATTTACTCCTTAAGGATTAAGCACAAGCTAGTTGTCGGATTACCGAGCCTCAAGCTTTCTGTGGGTTGTGGGTTGATGGACGGGGAAGGTGCTAGAGGATCTAGCAGTGGGAAATACTACGCCCCAAGATTGCTCATCACATGCTTAATTCGGGTGTAATCCTCAAATCCATATCCTGAGAGATCTTTGCCATACCCAGAGCGCTTGAAGCCACCATGAGGCATTTCGGCAACCAATGGAATATGGGTGTTGATCCAGACACAGCCAAAGTCAAAGGCCTTAGCCATGCGCATCGCAGTTCCGTGGTTGGCCGTCCAGACGCTAGAAGCCAAACCGTAATCAACGCCATTGGCCATTGAAACAGCCTGTGCCTCATCGGTGAACTTCTGAACTGTGATGACGGGCCCAAAGATTTCCTTCTGAATCAGTTCATCATCTTGGGCAAGACCGGCAACAACAGTTGCTGGGAAGAAGAAGCCAGGGCGATCAAGTGCTGATCCACCTGTCATTACCTGAGCATGGGCTGGGACTCGTGATAGCAAATCACTGACTCGTGCCAGCTGATTGCTGTTGTTAACCGGACCCAAGAAAACGTCTTCATCATGCGGTGCGCCAATTGCGATGGCTTTAGCTTGCTCGGTCAATAGCGCAACAAATTCTTGATAGACAGAATCCTGAACAATCACACGAGTTGCGGCGGTGCAATCTTGGCCGGCGTTGAAGTATCCAGCGATGGCAATTGCTTCTGCTGCAGCAGCTAAATCAGCATCTGCAAATACAACAACTGGAGCTTTGCCACCAAGTTCTAGATGAACACGTTTTACCTGCTTTGCTGCAGATTCTGCGACCTGGATTCCGGCACCGACAGATCCTGTAATTGAAACCATGTCAGGGCGCTTGTGATTAACAAGTGATGCACCTGTTTCGCGCTCGCCACACACAACATTGAAAACACCCGCAGGTAAAAATTCTGCCATTAAATTTGCCATCCAGACAGTTGATGCTGGAGTCGTATCACTTGGCTTTAGTACAACGGTATTTCCTGCAGCAATTGCAGGTGCCCATTTCCAAACCGCCATCATCATTGGGTAGTTCCACGGAGTCACTTGACCGATAACACCCACAGGTTCGCGGCGAATCATTGATGTCATTCCTGGCATGTACTCGCCGGCAGACTTTCCTTCGAGATTTCGCGCAGCTCCTGCAAAAAATCTAATTTGATCAACCATCGGTGGCACTTCTTCAGAAGTG
>Ga0315900_10011732_pt1 | contig 10823 bp, 8 predicted proteins | sample LakEriMetagenome_FD_203521 | JGI IMG/M metagenome (GOLD analysis project Ga0315900, IMG submission 203521) | Freshwater fungal communities from buoy surface, Lake Erie, Ohio, United States - Buoy 12 MA114 | ecosystem: Environmental > Aquatic > Freshwater > Lake > Lake biofilm | place: USA: Lake...
CCGCCCAGGCTTGCGCCTGGCACCCTGCCCTGTGCAGTCCGGACTTTCCTCCCCGGTTTCCCGAGGCCGTCGCCCGCCTGACTCCGCCCCTATTGTAGCCGTTCCTTTGGCTTGCTACGATAAAAGAGGACCGGCCCCGATCTTTTGGGTGGTCTTAAAGTGGAGCTTGGCGACTTCCTTCAGCTGGTCCGCGCCGTGGGTGGCCAAGAACCGACGCCCCGCTGCATCCACCGGCGGCCCCGCCCCCTTGGGCAGCGTCATGGCAAAGCGTTCGCCCAGCGCATTGAGGCGGGTGAGGAACTCGGCGCGGGCCAGGATGCTGGCCGCCGCCACCGCAATATCGCGCTCCCCGCGCACCATGCTCACCAGTTCCACGCCGCGCCCGCGCTCCTTCAGCTTGCTGCGCAGGCCCTTGGGGTCGGCGAACTGGTCGCTGATGACGAGGCCGCAGTTGGGGACCTTTTCGAGGCAGTTCTCGATGGCCTGCGCGTGGCCCCAGGCCAGCAGACGGTTGAGGTTGAGGATGCGGGCGTAGAGTTCGTTGTATTTGGCGGGGCCGATGGTGATCATGGCGTGGGGACAGGTGCGCCGGATGATCCCCGCCAGGCGCAGGGCCTGGGGGTCGGTCAGTTGCTTGCTGTCGCGGACGCCTTCGAGTTCGGCGAGGTGTTCCGGGCCGACGTAGCAGGCCGCGATCACCAGCGGGCCGAAAAAGTCGCCTTTGCCGCTTTCGTCCACCCCGATGCGGGGCGTGGAGAGGTCGTACACGTTGGTTGGATTCTAGTCGATGGGGTGGGGCGCGCAGGTACGATGCCCTCAGGCAGATGGACAAGGGCGGGGATGAACACCTGGTGGCCTTGCAGCGGCTGGAAAATGAGCTGCGCCTTGTGCGCGAGAGGGTCGCCCTTGCGTTGCCGCACCTTGAGGGCCACAAGTTCTTTGCCTATCACAAGACTTCTCTCGGGGACACTCTTGGTGGAGCGGCTTCCATTGCCGAGGACCTTCAGAAGCTCAAGCCCTTTTGGAAGGATCTGGATCACGCCGCCGTTGACGAACTCGCGGAGGCGGCGGGGACCGTGGCGGCCTATGTTGAACGATTTTTGGGCTTGAGATCACAGGGGCGGAAGGTCGGCAAGCAAGAAGCCAAGTCCATGTTTTGGGACATTCACCCTCACATTCAATCCATGTCGAAAGCACGATCTCAACTGGATGTGATCAGAGTTCACGCCGTCTTCGAACAAGCGAGTCCAGCTTCAACTTCTATTGGCGGTGAATCGACCGAATACCCGCCACACCAACAGGAAACGACGGTCCCAGATCGAGAACCCGCTTTACAGTTAGCCGAAGATTTTGAATTGCATATGAAAAAGCAGCTACGATCTGCAAGAACTTTTCGGCTCTTCGATCACCCTGACACTCTAAAATATGCAATTGGCGCCGCTTTGATGTCGGTTTCCCTGACTTTGAGATTTGCCGAGGGCATTCAAAGCAGCCGAGATCACTTCGGGCTCTATCTCAACATCGCGCTGCTATTGATGTGTCTAGCCCTCGTCATGAGCGCTGTGATTTCTTACTTCACTTTGAAACAATGCGCCAAGGCCCGCGCGAGGCTGATGGCCGTTGCCAGCGATCATATTCGCCAGACAAAGGGGCACGTGGCTTCCGATGCTATCGCTGAACTCATCGCATACGCTTGGAGCCACCGCGACGACTGGACGACCAAATCCAAGGAAATCGCAAGGAAAACCGAAGAACTGAAGGCCCTCATCGCGGGCACGCCACCCAGCGGACCGACCGCTACTGCTGCCCAATAACCTCCGGCTGGCGCGCGGATTGCCCGCATGCCCACCCCCTCAGGTACGATGCCCCCAGGCAGATGGACAAGGGCGGGGATGAACACCTGGTGGCCTTGCAGCGGCTGGAAGATGCGCTGAATGCCTTGGCGCACCAAGCGACTGCGGCGCAGGAATTCCTCCTCCGCCGCCGGTTTTCTTCTCAAATGAAGCATGCCCTCAAGGGCCATCTTCAATTTGCGGAGACTCTCTCGGGCGAGATACTCACGCTCAAACCACACTGGCCTGGGCTGGAGCCAGGTCTCTTGCAAGAATGCATAGAATGTGCCGAGCAAACCACTACCATCCTCAGTCGTTTCAACGCGGTAAGCGAGCAGAAGCGAGCCCCTGGCCCTTTTGACATCGAAGGCGTCATCGCGCAGATTCCTAAGCCTATCGACTCTCTATCGAGTATTAGGGATCGCCTCGTTTCCCTAAGAATTCGTTCTCTATTCCCTAATGAGTCCTCTCCTGTCGATGCAAGCGTCAATCACACAAACGTATCTGGAGACGACAAGGTCGATCTGGGCAAAGGCAATAGCGTGAGGGCGCTTCATCTCGCGGACGAGATGGAATCTCAGGCGCACACGCTCCTCGATGGCCATCGCAAGTCAAGCCCTTTCACCGGTACTCCAATCCTGAGTGAAGCTGTTGTGTTCTCAAGCAGCCTCCTCGCCATTACGATTAGTAGGTTGAGCCCAAACCGAGGCTCGATGAGCGACGCACTCTTTGCAATCGCACTCGTCACGGCTGCGCTCAGCCTCCCCTCGATCGTGAGAGACCTCGTTTTTAGAGCCAAAACCAGCAAGGCGGTAAAGGCGCGGGCGAGACTTCTCCTTGCCGCCAGTAGCCAAATCAAGGCGAACCAGGGCGTGATCACATCTACCCCCACGTTAGACATCATTGAGTTCGCATTGCGGCACCGCCATGATGAGACGGATTACAAGACATTTGACCTGAAGACGGAAGAACTGAAGGCCCTCATCGCGGACACGCCGCCCAGCGGACCGACCGCTATTGCTACCCAATAACCTCCCACCGCCGCGCGGATTGCCCGCATGCTCGCCCCCTCAGGTACGATGCCCCCAGGCAGATGGACAAGGGCGGGGATGAACACCTGGTTGCCTTGCAACGACTGGAAAATGAGTTCGCGGCACTCGACACGGAACTATCCCGGGTTGACCAAGAACTCTCGCTCGATCAAAGGTACTTCAGTAAGAAATCCGATCTACGGATTGAAATCGATCGGTCTCAAGTCTACACAGAACAGATTCTTGAGATGAAGCCGTACTGGATGGCAGCGGATACCGACTCGTTGAACCAGCTGGCTCAGACGGCTGAACGCATTACCCAGCTCTTTGCAGGAGAGGAGTACGCCAGCCCTCAGCGCGGGAAGTCAGCGCGGAAGAATGTGATCGCAAAAATTGCAGCTTTGCAGGACCACAGAAAGCTCCTCTTACGCGGACGTTATGAACTCAGTGCCGCGATGGTCAAGTTCATCCTTGCCGAAGACAGTCAAGTTCCCGAGTCAGACTTCAACTGGAATGTTAAACCACCCGGGCATGAACTTGATGCGGTGCACGCTGGCTACGTACGCAGACAAGGCCTAGCAGAATTCTTACAGAACCATGCCGGACGCATAACTGATGCCGCAAAGTTCTTAAGAAGGTTGTCGCGATTCAGTATCCTGATGCCAGTTATACTTCCAGTACTTGTGCTCAACCGATCCCTTGATTGCTCTGCAAGCGGATCTCTCGACAAATATGACACGACGCTTAATATATTGAATCTTGCAGTAATTGTCATTGGCGCCATATGGGCGTATCGAGCATTTGATGAGTACAGAAATCAGATGAGGCAAATGGATGCACGGGCGAACCTCTTATCTGCAACATCCAGTTATGTTTTCGAGACGCGTGAACGGCCTAGTCAGCCAGCCATGGTCGACATCGTCACCTTTGCCGCCCAGCACTTCGATGACGAGGAGATCGAGCCTGAGGCATTTGAAAGCCGGACGGAAGAGCTAAAGGCACTGGTTGCCAGCCCCAAGTCTCTTTAGTCGAGCTACGCCCCTAGCTGATCCGGGTTCAAACCCTGCAGTTCCGGCAGCAAGAAGATGCCGTCCTGGCGGATGAGCACGTCATCGAACCAGACTTCCCCGCCGCCGTAATCCGCGCGCTGGATGTTCACGATGTCCCAGTGGATTGCGCTCTGGTTCCCGTTCCCGCCCGGCCCGGTATACGCATTACCCGGCGTGAAGTGGAAGCTCCCCGCGATCTTCTCATCAAAGAGCGTGTCCTTCATCGGGTGCAGCACAAACGGGTTGTAGCCCAGCGCAAACTCGCCAAAGTAGCGCGCCCCTTCGTCGGTGTCCAGGATCTCGTTCACCTTGTCGGTCTGCGCGCCCGCCTCGGCGTGCACAATGCGCCCGTTCTCCACTTCAAACCGGATGTTCTTGAACTCCGTGCCCTGATAAAGCGACACCGTGTTGTATTGCACCGTGCCGTTTACGCTCTCGCGCACCGGGCAGCTAAAGCACTCGCCATCGGGGATGTTGCGCCGCCCGTGGCAGCTCACGGCGCCAATGCCCTTGATGCTGAACTCGATATCGGTGCCCGGCCCCACCAGGCGCACGCGGTCGGTGCGGTTCATCAGCTCCACCAGCGGGCGGGCCGCCACTTCCATGCGCTTGTAATCCATGGTGCACACCCGGAAGTAGAACTCCTCCCACGCGGCGGTGCTCATGTTGGCCTGCTGGGCCATGCTGGCGGTCGGCCAGCGCAGGGCCACCCACTTGGTGTTGGGCACGCGCCGCTGGAACACCACCGGGGCCGCATACAGCTGGCTCCAAATCGTCATCTTGTCGCTCGGCACGTCGGCCAGGGCGCTCACGTTGTGGCTGCCGCGAAGGGCAATGTAGGCCGTCATCCGGTCCATTTCGTCCGCTTCGTTGGCGGCAATGGTGGTGGCGTTGGCCTCGGTCATGCCCATCAGCAGTTGGCGGCGCACCACTTCGCTCTCGAGCCGCACTGCCACCTGCGCCCCGCTGGTTTGGGCCACACGCACCACTTCGGCCACCGCATCCTCGGGCACATCAAAGGCGTGGATGAGCACGCGGTCATCGGACGTGAGTTGCGTGGAGTGGGTCACCAGGAGTTCGGCCAATTGCGTGACGCGCGGGTCGAGCATATTCTTCACTTTACCGATTTGTCCTGGTTTCCCTCGGCCCGGTGGAGGTTAGGCTTTGGGTCTATCCGGGGGCCTGAGTATGCTTTTGCGTTGGTCATGCCTCTGGGCGACATCCTTCTCGGCCGACGACTCGGCAACACCGAAGACCAAGAACAAAAAATCGGCCCTACGACCGGTTTTCCGCTCCTCGGGATCGACGCCCTTTCCAGCACCGCTTACGGTACGGAAGCCGCCCTCTTCGTCCTGATGTGGGTCGGCATGGTCGGCTTCAGCGTGATCATGCCCATCACCTGGGTGATTATCGCGGTGATGACCATCGTGATGCTGAGCTACCTGCAAACGGTGGTCGCCTACCCCAACGGGGGCGGCAGCTACACCGTGGCCACCGAGAACCTGGGCCGCAAGCCGGGCCTCATCGCGGGCAGTGCGCTCTTGCTGGACTACATCCTGGTCGTCGCCATTGGTTCGTCGGCGGGTGTGGGGGCGCTGGTGTCGGCCTTCCCGCATCTCCAGCCCTACTTGGTGCCGATGTCGCTCGTTTTGGTGCTGATGATGACGATCATCAACCTGCGCGGGGTGAAGGAATCGGGGGCGGCCTTTGCCATCCCGGTTTATGGGTACATTGTCATCCTTCTCGGCATCATCGCCCTCGGCATCTTTAAGACGGTGCAGGCCGGGGGGAACCCGGTGCCGCTGGTTGCGCCCGAGCAGATCCACCAGACCACGCAGACCATTGGTTGGCTCTTGTTGCTGAAGGCCTTTAGCAACGGATGCGCGGCCCTCACCGGGATTGAAGCGGTGGCCAACGGGGTGCCCCTGTTCCGCGACCCGGCCAGCAAGAACGCTCAGCGCGTCCTCATTATGGTCGTCGGCGTGATGGCGCTCATCTTCGCCGGTCTCGCCTTTTTGGCGAATGCCTACAAGACGCCGGCGATGTCCGCCGAAGAAGGTAACTACCGCACGGTGCTCTCGCAGATCGTGGCGGCGGTGGTGGGCAACGGCCCCGCTTATTACATCTTCCTCTTCTTCCTGCTGGCGCTCATGGCACTCTCGGCCAACACGGCTTATGCGGGCTTCCCGCGCATGTGCCGCCTGCTGGCCCGGGACGACTATTTGCCGCACGCCTTTGCCGCGCGGGGCCGCCGCTTGGTGTTCCACTACGGCATCTGGGTGCTCACGGGCTTTGCCTGTCTGCTCATCATCGCGTTTGGTGGCTTGCTGGAACGCCTGCTCCCGCTCTACGCCGTGGGGGTCTTTGTGGCGTTTACGCTCAGCCAGTTCGGGATGGTGAAGCACTGGAAGCGACACCCCGAAGAGCTGGCGCAGAAGCGATTCCCGTGGCTGCCGAAGACTATCAACTTCATTGGCGGGGTTGTGACCGGCGTGGCCACAATCGTCATTCTTTACACCAAGTTCCAGCAGGGCGCGTGGCTGGCCCTCATCATGATGCCAGGCTTTGTGGTGCTGTTCCTCGCCATTAAGCGGCACTACATCGAGGTGAACCGCATGACCTCGGCCCACCACAGCATCGACACGGAGAACCTCGAGCCGCCGCTCATCATCGTGCCCGTGCAACGGTGGAGCTCGATGACCGAGCACGCGATCCAGTTCTCGGTGACGCTGAGCCCGGACGTGGAGGCCATCCACATTGCCGATGGCGAGGATGATGAATCCATCATGTACCTTCACCGCGACTGGAACCAGTTTGTGGTGGAGCCCCTGGAAGCCATCGGCAAGAAAGCTCCCGAGCTCATCGTGGTGCCCAGCCCCTATCGGCACATCATTCGGCTCATCCTGGATTACGTGCGGGCTAAGCGCAAGACGCACCCCGGCCGCCGCATCATGGTGGTGGTGCCGGAGTTGGTGGAAGCCAAGTGGTACCAATACTTGCTCCACAATCAGCGGGCACAGGCTCTCAAGGCCGCCTTGCTGCTGCAGGGCCAGCAAGACATCATGGTGCTCAACGTGCCTTGGTACATGCACCCCGAGCGCCGCGCCAAGGAAGCCGGACCCGAGGACAGCCGCCGCGACCGATTGACCGGGTTGTAAGGCAAGGGTTCTGGAGCTTCGCCAATCGAGTATTATAGGGGGCCGCTAACCGAACGCGTATGGAACCACGACAAAAGCAAGCGCTGTTGAGCGTCTGGATTGCCTTGTCGGCAGTGTTTGGCACTGTCTTCGTCACCTGGTTGGCGGTGAATTCCATTCCGCAATCCGGGATCGGCAACGACCGGGCTCGCATTGTGGACTTGAACCAAGTTCCGGAGCGTCCGGTGTCCGCCCCGGCGAAGACCCCGGCCCTAGTGACCAAGGCCGATCCGCCGGTTAAGAAGCCGCCGACGGTGGCGAAGCCGACCAAGCCGGCTCCTGTTGAAAAGAAGCCCGCTGAATCGAAGCCGGTGGAAAACAAGCCCGTTGCGAAGGAGCCCGTGAAGATGGCCCCCGTGCAGCGCGCGGAGCCCCAACCGGCAGAATCCAAGCCGGCCGAACCGCGACAGACTCCCGGCCCGGTAGCCAAGAACGAACCGGCCCCGGCCAAGCCCGCCCAGCCGGCCAAAACGGATCCCAAGCTCGCGCTAAAAAAGCCGCGTGAGAACGCCAATCCGGCCCCCGTGCGCAAGGAAGAGCCGCGAGCCAAGCCTGAATCCCAGCCGAAGGAATCCCCCAAGCCCGCCGCGCCCAACCTGCGCGACAAGCCCTCGGGTGTGCCTATGCGCATGGCGCCGGTGCCGGCTCCCCCCAAGGACAAGGCAAAGGGCAAGTCCGACGTGATGATGCCGATTCCGGTGGAACCGGAACCCCGGATTGCGCCGAACCGCCCCGAGCCGACCCCGCTGCTCACCCCGCGCCCCAACAGTTTGCCCGCGTACTCGCCGGTCGAAGTCACCTTCCCGCGCCCCATGGGGCTCGTGCCCGCCCCGTTTGGCTACGCCCAAATCTGGAACGGCAACCGGGATGAGAAGCTCGTGTGCTTTACCTTCGACGACGGGCCGCACCCCAGCTTCACCCCGCGCCTGCTCAAGCTCCTGCGGGAGCAAGACGTCAAGGTCACCTTCTTCTTCATCGGGCGAAACGTGGATATCTGCCCGGACATCGCCCGCGCGGCCCTGGCTGACGGCCATGAACTGGCCAACCACACGTACGACCACATCCGCCTGACAGGTGTGCCCCCGGCGGTGATTGAACGAGAACTCACCGAAGGGGCGGCCTCTATTGAGCGTGCCACTGGCGTCTGGCCGATCGTTTTCCGCACACCGGGCGGCGGCTATTCGCAAGAAGTTCTCAGCGTGGCTCAGCGCCTTGGCATGACCATGGCGCAGTGGTCTTCCAACGCCATGGACGCCACCCAGGCCAACGGGGAGAACCCCTCGCCGGACCGCATTTATCGCAACGTGATGTCCACCATGAAGCCGGGCAGCATCGTTCTCCTGCACGAGCCCTCCAAGGGTTCGCTGGAAGCTCTACCGCGCATCATCCGCGATCTTCGCGCCCAGGGCTACCGCTTTGTCACCCTCAAAGAGATGATGGAACGACACGGCAACGAGATCACCACCTGGGAAGAAGCCCGCTCGCGCGGGGACTTCTCGCCGCGAGATTACGTCCTAAGTAAGGATGGTTAGCGCGCGCCGACTTCTCGCCACATTTACCCTCGTGGTGGTGGCGGTGGTCGCGTATGCCCAGGTTCAGCTCGATCAGAGCAACCCCCGCGCATTGCTTAAGACCTTTCCGGAGGTGATGCGCTCGGGTTCCCCCTCCGACGCGCTCCCGGCCCTGGATATTGACCGAAAGCCGGAGGACAACGAAGGCTCTCCTACCCCCGAACTTGAGCGCACACTGACTCATCTGGCTGAGGTGCTCGATGCCCTGGGGGTTGACCCTAGCCAAGTGCCTGAGAACCCCGGCGCCGACCGCCTGACGGTGCAGCCCGTGCGCAACGAGTTCGACAGCCTAGTCGGCAACGTTTCTCTGGTCCGCAACGGGAGCCGCTGGCAGTTCAGCCGCGAGACTCTCGCGGACCTGGATGCCATTCACACCGCCGTGTTCCGGGCGCGCTCCGGAGAAGGCACGAGCGGCGAAGTGGCCAAGGATGTGGTCGCCCCGGACGGATTGAAGTCTCCGCGCGACACGATGCGCACGTTCCTGACGGCGATGAACGAGGATCGCCCCGGAGAAGCGGCGGCCGCACTGGACCTGCGCCAAATCAACTCCGTCATTCGCGATGAGGAAGGCCCGCGTTTGGCGGCGCTCCTGCTTGCCATCCTCAACCGGACGGAGTACATCGACCTCAGCCGCATCCCCGACGACCCCGCCGAAGAGCCGTTCCTCTACCGCTCGTACACGCAGCGGGCAACGGGTCAAGCGGTGGGCAGTATTGTCCTGGCCCGCCAGGAGGATGGTGGCTGGCGGTTTACCCCCACCACGGTCAAGGAACTCGATGCGATTTGGCAGACGGTGAAGGATCAGCCGCTGGTATCTGGCACCAAGGACATCGACCCGGCCGCCCTCGATCCCTCGGCGTATCTCAAATCGCAGTTCCCGCCGCAGTTCCACGGCAAAACGTTGTGGCTAGAAAACTGGCAGTGGCTGAGCCTGCTGGGGTTGCTGTTGGGCGCGGGAGCCATTGGCCACGGGGTGCGCTTGGTGGTCCGCATGGTGCTGCGTCGCACGCTCACCCCGGATCAATTTACGGCGAATCGCCTGAAGCTCCGCACCTTTGGCCGGTCGCTCAGTTTGGTCATCGCCTGTAGCGTGCTGCACGCGGGGCTGGCTTCACTCGGCTTGCCCGAGTGGTGGCGCGCCACTCTCTTGGTGGTGGCCAAGCTCGGCTGGGCGCTGGGCGGGGCGATGGCGCTGAGTGCCGCCTGGGATCTGGCCCTGGCGTGGTGGTCACGCCGGGACGAAGCCCAAAGCGGTCGCCGCGAGAAGCTCGTCGTGCCGGTGCTCAGTCGCCTCGCCCGGGCGTTCCTGCTCGTCCTCGCGCTGTTCGTGTTTTTGGCGGCCATCGGGGTCAATGTCACGGGCATCGTGGCGGGCCTTGGCATCGGGGGCTTGGTGGTGGCGCTGGCGGCCAAGGATAGTGTCGAGAACCTTTTTGGCTCCGTCACGGTGCTGGTCGAATCCCCTTTCCAACTTGGAGATTGGATTCGGATTGGCGATGTGGACGGCGTGGTGGAGGAGATCAATCTGCGCTCCACCCGGGTGCGGACCTTCCAAGATTCGCTCATTACGCTCCCTAACAGCCGCCTCATCACCGCCCACGTGGAGAACTTCGGGCGCCGCCGACGCCGCCAAGTCAAGACAAAACTCGGGCTCTCTTACAGCACCACGGTGGAGCAGATGACCGAATTCACGGCCCGCGTGCGACACCTCTTGGCCTCCCACGACTCCGTTTATGAGGGCGAAAGCTACGCCTACTTCGCCGATTTTGGCGAGAGCACGCTGGATGTTCGCTTACAGTTCTTCTTGCTCGCGGAAACCCTGGGCGAAGAGCTCCGGTTGCGAGAGGAAATCATGACGGAAATCATTCAGATTGCCCAAGATATGGGCGTTACGTTTGCCTTCCCCACCCGTACATTGGTACACGAGCCCACCACGCCGCCCGTCGTGCCAAACTCACCTCAGGATCCCAAGTGATGATTTCTGCCCGTGCATTCTTCCTCTCGGCCACCCTCTTGGCCGGGGCCACCGTTTTGGCGCAACAGCGGCTCCCGAGTTACCCCGGTGTCCGCGAAGGGCAAGCTGCGCGCCAAGCATTGGCGAGTTCGGTTTCTTTGGCGCGCACCAGCGGCTGGTGGCAAGACA
>Ga0315900_10011733_pt1 | contig 10823 bp, 11 predicted proteins | sample LakEriMetagenome_FD_203521 | JGI IMG/M metagenome (GOLD analysis project Ga0315900, IMG submission 203521) | Freshwater fungal communities from buoy surface, Lake Erie, Ohio, United States - Buoy 12 MA114 | ecosystem: Environmental > Aquatic > Freshwater > Lake > Lake biofilm | place: USA: Lake...
TGCAACGCGTGGCCACCCGGTATGACAAAACCGATGTTTCATTCATGGCTTTTGTCCTTCTTGCCATCTGCACTTTATCCCTCAGAAACCAATTTTAAAACACGCCCTAAGAGTTAAGAGTTAAGAGTTAAGCGTTACGGGTTATGACTTATTACATCTCATAACTTCTAACTCATAACCTCCACCCCTCAGCCTCCCTTCACCCAACGCTCCATCCACTTCAGCGTCTTCTCCCACATCTCCGGCAGATACACGTGACCGACGCCGGGGTAGATGCTGTTCTCGAAGCTCGGCTTCGCTTCATCGCCGTGCAGCGCATAGATTTGCTCCACGATCTGCCCGAGGTGCTTCACCCCGTCGATGGGTGAGCCACCATCTTGATCGCCGGTCATGAAGAGCATCGGGCGTGGCGCGGCAAGGGCGATCACGGCCTCGGTGTCGAAGTGTTTGAGCATGCCGGGCACGAAGTAGTAAATGCCGTGCGCTTTGAGCATCCCGGCGCGGATGAGCTCCTCATAGTGCGTCATGCACGCGACGCACACGGCGGCACGCGGACGATCATCCAGCGCCATGATCCACCAGCTCCGCGTGGAGCCCATGCTGATGCCGGTGACGCCGATGCGCTGCGCATCCACCTCCGGACGCGAGCAGAGGTAATCGAGCGCGGTGAGGTCATCCCGAATGATCATGCCCCAGAGCGTGCGGCCGGCCCAGAGGTGGAACTTCGCGGCCGTCATCTCCCCTGCCCCGCCTTTTTGTTGCGGACCATCCGGCCCCTTGCCGTTGCGCTCGCCAAAACACGACGCGTCGATGCCGAGCACAACGTAACCCGCCTCCGCCAGCGCCGGACCTGCGGCCACCGGCGTCGCGTTTGTCTGCAACAGCTCGCTTTTGCCGATGTCATACTGCCCGCCATGCCAGTGACAGTAGAGGATCGCCGGTGCCTTGCTCTGCGGTGTCGCTGACTTCGGCAGAAACAGGTAGCCCTTCACGATTTCGCCCGCGCCATTGTCGAACTGCAGGGTTTCCTGCGTGTAAGAGCCTTTGTCCTCCTTGGCGATGATTTGAAAAGCCGAAACCGGCGGACGCGGCGGCAGATCGCCGAGCAGTTCGTTCAGTTGCGTGCGAATTGCAGCGCGCTGCTTTTGCCACGCGGCCAGATCGGTGGGAACCTTCAGCGGCGGGGCGATTTTGAGATGGGAGAGCCAGTTTTCGGCCTGGGGTTCGGCGGCGTGCATGGAAGTGAGCAGGAGGGTGAGCCCAAGTGCGGTCGTGCGCATGCGCCGGTTTTACCAGAACGCGAATTTGGACGCAACATGGATGCTGGCGCGCCGTTCTCACCGCCCCATGAAACACTCTAGCCTTTTTCTTCTCGCCTTCGGTCTCGCAGTCGCCGTTCAGGCTGATGACAAGCCGCTCCTGGCCATCCCCGGCAAGGTCATTTATGAAAACAACCTCGGCGACGGTGCCACGGCTCCGTGGAAGGCTGCCAAAGGTGAATGGAAGGCCGCTGATGGCGTCTTGCGCGGCTCCGAACTCGAAGCAGACAAGCACGGCGCGGTGCTGCGCCTGCCGAACAAGCTGAAGGATTTCGTCATCGAGTATGAGTTCAAGTTTGCCGGCGCACGAAGCACGAGCCTTTCCATCAACGCCATCAAAGACCACATGGCGCGGATCATGATCACGCCAAAATCCGTCGCCATCCAGAAGGACGACAACGATCATGAAGGCCCGGACAAGGCTGTCGTCTTCGCCCGTTTCCCCACCGAACTTTCGGATGGCTGGCACAAGGTGCGCATCGAGATGGTCGGCGACAATATGCTCGGAAAGGTTGATGACCTCGTCGCCTGGGGGGCGGATGCTTTGTTCCTGCAAGACAAGGCATCCCCCGGCTTCACCGTCGGCGGCCAGTCGGTCGAGTTTCGCAATTTTGCCATGCACGAAGCCACACTGAATCCCGCCTGGGATGAGGTGAAGGCCACCCTGCCGAAGCCGGGCGAGAAAGTCGCTCCCGCCGCCACACCGAAGGGGAAAGGCGCGGCGAAGAAGAAGGCGGCGACGGCGAAATGAGGAATGAAAAGTCCGCAGGCTTCAGACTTGGACATTGATTCGTCATTCGGAATTCTGATTTCGTCATTCTTTGACTCCTTCGTATCACTTCGCTAAAAGAAGCCATGTCCTTCCCCATTCGTTCCCCCCGTGACATGGTCGGTGGCGTTTACGTCTTCGGCCGCATCCTCGACAAGATCCGTGTTTTCGCCAAGGAAGGCAAGCTGCCGGATGGCTACCACCTCGGCTACCTCGCCGGGAGCCGCACCTTCGACGAACGGGTGTGCAAATTCCTCGGCGTGGACTTTAACGCGCTGACGAAACGCACGCTCGAAGGCGGCACGGACGAGGAAATCTTCGAGTGGTGCTGTCAGAACGGTCACCGGCCATCTCCCGAGCAGATTGAAATCTGGAACGGCTTCATGTCGAAACGCGGCTGGCGCGACGCAGCCTCGAAAGGTCTCGTGGAACAGCGTGCGGAAGCCGGTCTGGGGCATCGCGAAGACATCTTGACCTTCTTCGACCTGATGGATGCCGAAGAAGGCCGCGCAGCCTGATCAAAAGCCGCGCGGGGCCATCGAGTAGAGGCCCATCGTGACATCGTAGGCATCCAGCAAGGCCATGCGTTTCAGTTCATGGCCCGCGCCCCAGGAGTCGGTGAATAGAACTTGGTTTTTGGCGAGGTTGTAGCCGATGATCATGCGCATGTGGCCGCCGCGGGTCTGGCGTGAGAGCGGCGGGTCCTCCGGTTTTTCGCCGAGGATGAGGCCCCAGAGCAGCGGGACGCCTTTTTCGACGTTTTCTTTGATGAGGGAAAGGAACTCCTTGTCGGAAACACGGCGCTTGCCGTTGCCGGAGTAATACAGCTCAGGATTGATCAGCGGCTTGAAGGTGACTTTGAACGCGCCGTCGATCTTCGCGAGGCTCTTCTGCATCGTCATCATGTTCGCGCCGCTTTCGGCATCGACGTTGACGAGCTTGGCCATCTCATGCTGGTCGCAGGGAATGCGCATGTATTCGAAAAGGCGCTGGCAGCTCGCCGCCACACAGTAACCCTTCTGGCCCTGATCCACCATCGGCACGCCGGAGATGTAGACATCACCCTCGGGAGTTTTCGTGACGCGCTTGAGCAATTCCATGCGCTGCACGCCCACGGCGAGCTTCCCCATGCTCCAGTCAGCCTGGTTCGGAGCGGCGAGTTTCAAGCGCAGGAACTCGGGCTTCGTCGCCCTGCCAGGCGTGTTGTACTCGTTGTGCTCGAGCAGCGCGATACCCGTGGGGGAGTTCCACATCCAGCTCGTCACCGGCAGCGCGGCATTGGCCGACATGATCTGCCGCTTCGGCGCCACCTTCATCACCTGGCCGAGGTTTTGGCCGATCGTTTTGAACATGCGGTCAAATTCCGCGACCTCGATGTCGCCCGAGTCACCACGATTGTAGAACGAGATCGTGGCACGCGCCGCCTTGCCATTCACAAACTCCAAAACAGCCTCTTCGACCTTCACCGAGCCGCCAAACATCGTCAAATTCGTCTCAACGTTACTGAACATGTGGCGCGAGAACCGGGCGCGATCCTTCGTGCTGCTCACCCACTCAAACTGCGGTGCCTTCTGCTGCTTTTCCTGGTCTTCGAGCTTCAGCACATAGTTTTTCTCAAAGTCCTCCGAAGACCACTTCCACAGCTCGCCGAAGTTCAGCAGCGCGTCGAGATTGGCGGATAGCTCGGGAAGCCTCCGCTCCTGGGCGATGATGGTAGAAACAGCAAGCAGGGCGGCCAAAGGCAAAACAATGTGACGCATGGTAGCTTTTTAACTGGACGCGACCATTGAAGTCAAACCTTTCACCGTGAAAGCCCATGCTCTCATTTTGCTCGTGATTTTCACAAAACAGGCATTCAAAGCAATGATTCCAAGAATGGATGGGATGATTGGCGGCGGTTCCAATTTGGCCTCAACGCTCAACACTGAGTCCGGTCCAACACACCTGCCCTCCGTATTTCGCGCTCACCTAACCCCATTATTCTCATGAGAACCTGCGCCTCCTGCCATCACGCCTCTCCTGACCAAGCATCGTTCTGTCCCGCATGCGGCACGGTTTTCGCGAAACCAGCCGGACCCAAACAGGAGTCCACTTTCCTGAAATGGCTGCGCAAGCTCGGCATCTATCGTTCCGGCGCGACCGCCGCCGTCTATCACAATGCCATCGAGCGTCCGGCAGAGTTCCAGATGGAGGGAGTCTTTGATGCTTCGAAAGACTTGGTGACCAAGGAGGACTTTCAAAAGTCACCACCGCCTTTGCCGGACAAGAGACCGTGAATGCAACCCGCTTGGGCAGCACCTGAACGATCACTTCGTCGCTACCGCCGCAGGAGCGGGAGCCAGAACCTTTTGCAGCGGCTTGGGATACACACCCAGGACAATGATGATGACCGCAAGGACTCCGGCGACAGCTTTAGTGGCGGCTGAGAAGGTCAGCGCGGGAGTGTCGGCACCTTCGGTGGTGTACATCGCGAGGATGGTCTTGAAGTAGTAGTAGAAGCCGGCGGCAGCGGCGATGACTGCGCAGGTCAGGGCACCCCAGTAGCCGTGGTCGGCGAGGCCGAGGAAGACGAAGAGCTTACCGATGAATCCGGCGGTGAGCGGCAGACCAGCGAGCGAGGCGAAGGAGATGGTCATCAACAGCGCAAGCAGCGGATTGCGTTTGGCGAGGCCAGTGAAGTCCTTGATGTCCTCGCCAAGGCCGTTCGCGCGCATGAGACCGAGCCCGAGGAAGCCGAGGACGGTCATGGGCAGGTAGGTGGCAAGGTAGAAGGCGACGATGCCGCCGGAGGAGAGATCAAAACGGGCGCTTTCACGGCAGGCGAGCGCGAGAATGAGATAACCCGCGTGCGAAATGCTCGAATAGGCGAGCAGGCGCTTCACGCTGGTTTGGAACATGGCGGGCAGACTGCCTAGCAGCACAGTAAGAGCACCGGTGACGAGGAGAAGTGTCTGAACTTCCGTGGCGATGATGGAGCCATCTGACAGGAAGGCATCGAGAGTTCGCGTGAGGACAATAAAGCCGGCGGCTTTCGATCCGACGGAGAGGAAGGCGGTGACGGGAGTTGGCGCGCCTTGATAAACATCAGGCACCCACATGTGAAAAGGAGCGGCGGCGACTTTGAAGCCGAGGCCGGCGAGAATCATCGCCGCGCCGAACAAGGCGGCGGTTTTGCTGGTGGCGGGGTTGGCAAGCGCCTTGGCGATGGCATCGAAGCTCATCGAGCCTGTGGCTCCGTAAACCCATGCGATGCCATAGACGAGCACACCGGTGGAGAGAGCGCCGAGGATGAGGTATTTGACGCCTGCTTCGAGGCTGAAGGCGCTTTTGCGGGCAAAGGCGACGAGCACGTAGAAGCTGACGGTGACGAGCTCGAGCGCAACGAAGACGGTGACAAGGTCGCGGGCGGAGGCCATCCACATCATGCCGGCGCAGACGATGAGCGGCAGGCTGAACATCTCGGCGAGTTTTCCATCGAGCGTGAAGCGCGTGAGGTAGGGCGAGCAGACGAGAGTAAGCCAGAGGACAAGCAGCGTGATGACAAGCGCAAAGCCCTTGTAGAAAAACGCGAGCGTGTCGAGCTGATGCCAGGGCTGCATGAAGCCGGGCAGGGTCATCCCGCAGAAAGGCAGAAGCACGAGCGCGAGCGCGGTGCCGGCGATGGCGGTCATGCCTAACGTGGTGCGGGAGATGTCGGGCTTGAAGGCCTCGATCATCAGCAGAACGAGTCCAAGGAGTGCGAGACCGGCTTCGAGAGTGAAAACGCTCATGGCAGTGGGCTTACAGCGCGGATTTCATGAGGTTGAGCAGCAGCCAGGGGCAGCAGCCGGTGACGAGCAGCGTGGTGGCGAGCAGGATGAACGGCACGCGCTGCGAGAAGGCGGGGTCGATCATGAACAGACCGGTGTTGGTGCCGCCATGGAAGATGCCACGGTATGCACGCAACATGTAAACAGCGCTCATCACCACGCCCCAGAGCGCGAGGATGACCGTCCAGTGCAGGTTAGTAAGCGTGCCTTTGAATCCAGCGAAGCTGCCCGCGAAAATCATGAGTTCACCGGCGAAGTTGGTCAGGCCCGGCAGGCCGATGCTAGCGAAGGTGCCAAAGGCGAAGAGGACGGTGAAGGCCGGCGCATGCGAGGCGAGGCCGCTGAGCTTGGCGTATTCGAGCGTGCCGAGCTGGTTGCGCATGCGGCCGCAGAGGCCGAAAAGCAGGGCGATGGACACACCGTGCGCGAACATGAGCAGCACCGCGCCTTTGAGAGCGATCTCGCTTCCTGCGGCGAACGCCAGGAAGATGTAGCCCATGTGCATGACGCTGGAGTTTGCCAGGGTTTCATCGAGACGGCTCGCATGGATGGTGACAAGCCCCATGACGAGGATGTTGCCGAGCAGCATGAGCAGGAGCGCGTTCTGCACCCACACGACCTGCGACCCTTGCGGCAACAGCGGCATGGCGATGCGCAAAAGGCCGTAGAGCCCAAATTTTTTCAGCACACCGGAATGTAGCATCGCCACCGGCGTTGGTGCCGTTGCATAAGCGGGCGCGGCCCAGCTATGAAACGGGAAAAGACTGACGAGCGTTCCGAAACCAAGCAGCAGGACGAAGAAGATCTGCCCCTGCTTTTCGACCGGCAGCGGGGTCAGCTTCGCCTGATTGCGCAGGGCCTCGAGGTCGAAGGTGAGTTTCGCGCCGCCGCTGAACTCGAGCACTGCCCAGGCAAGACCGGCCAGCAACACAAGACTGCCGGCGCCGAGATAAATCGTTGTCTTCCACGCCACGGCTTTTTTCTGCGCCGCATCGGCACGTCCGTGGAGCGCGATCATGAGGAAGGTCGGGATCAGCGCGAGCTCATGGAACGCGTAGATGAAGAAGACATCCGTGGTGAGGAAGGCACCGAGCGCTCCACTGCCGATGAGCAGCGAGGCGATGTAGAAGATGTTCGGCCTGTCCTCGATCTGCCACACAGCAGCCAGCATGACCAGCGCGGTAAGCAACGCGAGGATCAGCGAGACGCCATCCGCGCCGACGGCGAAGCTCATCGCGGGGTTTTCGAGAATAGGACGCGAGTTCGTGAAGGCGAGGCCGCTTTTGCCCGCGTAACGCGTCAACGCGACAAGAACGAGCACGAGATTGATGAACGTCGCCCCGAGGGAGGCGGCACGAGCAGGCGCACCGAACCAGACCGCCAGCGCGGCGATCAACGGGATTGCGATGATGATTTCAAGGATGCTCATTCAGTTGCTCCATCAATGACCCAGGCGGGGCAGCACAAAAACGACGAGATAGACCACGGCAATGACGCCGCCTCCCAGCAGGAAGGTGTAGCCTTGCAGGTGGCCGCCTTGCAGCATTCGGGTCGCGGCTCCGAGGCGAGCGATGATCGCCGCAGGCAGGCGTGCGATGATGCCATCGACAAAAATACGCTCCAAGGCAGTGACGACCCAAGCCAAGCGGTCCTGGCAGACACGGACGATGACTGCGTAGATCTCGTCGAAGTAGAACTTGTTGGCGAAGAGCTTGATGCTGACGGGATCGCTGTCCTTACCGCGGTAAAGACGGATCGCTGCTCCAGCGCCCAGGAGAAGGGCGATGATCGAAGCCACCAGCACTGTGTCATGGCCTTCGACATGCGGCGGCTTCATGGCCTGGAGCGGCGTGGAAAGGATGTCGAAGGCGGAGAAGATCGAAAAGACCGCCAGAACGGCGAGCGGCAGGATCATGACCATCGGCGCCTCGGTGGCATGATGCGCGGAGTCCGAGCGCGGCTTGCCGAGGAAGGCCACAATGAGCAGACGCGTCATGTAAAACGCGGTGAGCGCGGCGGTGGCGGCCCCGGCGTAGAAAAGCACCCTGCAGCCGCTGTCAAAGGCCGCGCCGAGAACGGCTTCCTTGCTCCAAAAGCCGCTCGTGATCCATGGAAAACCCATCAAGGCAGCGGTGCCGATGGCAAAAGTGTAGAAAGTGACGGGCATGTGCTTGCGCAGGCCGCCCATCTTCCAGATGTCCTGCTCGTGATGGCAGGCATAGATCACGGCGCCGGAGCCGAGGAAGAGCATCGCCTTGAAGAAGGCGTGTGTGTAGAGGTGGAACATCGCGGGATGGCCGGGGTCGGCGGCGTGCGCACCTTGGTGCCCGTGCTGCGCGGCCATCGCGACGGCACCTACGGCCATGACCATGTATCCTAGCTGCGAGAGCGTGGAGTAAGCGAGCACGCGCTTGATGTCGTTCTGCTGCGTGGCCATCAGCGCGGCCATCAGCGCGGTGAAACAGCCGATGCCGGCGATGATCTCAGCGGCCAGCGGCGACGCTGTGACGATGAAACTCATGCGCACCATCATGTACACACCGGCGGCGACCATCGTGGCAGCGTGGATGAGGGCGGAAACAGGCGTGGGGCCCTCCATCGCGTCCGGCAGCCACACATGCAGCGGGAACTGGGCGGATTTACCAACAGCGCCCATGAAGATGCACAGCGCCGCGGCGGTGATGAGGCCGGGATGCGCTTTTTGCGCGTCGAAGAGCGCGCCGCCCTGCACAAAGGCGGTTTCGAGATTGTCGAAGGCGACATCTCCATTGTTCAGGCCGAACAGGATCAAAATCCCGATCATGAAACCGAAGTCGCCGATGCGGTTCGTCAGAAACGCCTTCTTGCAGGCCTCGGCGGCGCTGGCCTTCTCATACCAGTGGCCGATGAGCAGGTAGGAGCTTAGACCGACGAGCTCCCAGAAGATGAACATCATGAAAAGGTTCCCGGCAAGCACGATGCCGGTCATCGAGAACATGAACAGCGACAGCGCGCCGAAAAAGCGCGGGCGGGCCTCGTCGTGCTTCATGTAGCCGAGCGAGAAGATGTGCACCAGCATGCCGATGAAGGTGACGATAAACATCATCCCCTGGCTCTGCTTGTCGCTCACGATGTCGATGCCGGCGCGAAGTCCTTCGACATCGATGAACGGCAGGAACATCTTTGTGCCCTCGTTATCCTCCGCCGCCAAAAAGGCGAGGCTGGCGAGGAAGGCGATGATGGAGGAGCCGACGGAGATCAGGACGGCCGCCCCTTTGAGCTGGCGGTGGCCCAGAAGGATGAGGAGCGCCGAGAAAAAGGGCAGCAGGAGCAGGATGCTGGCGTTCATGGCGGCGCGTTATCCTTGGAGTTTGGTGACGGACCCGGCATCGACACTCTGCTTTGAGCGGAAGAGCGCCACGATGATGGCGAGGCCCACGGCCACCTCGGCGGCGGCCACGGTGATGGTGAAGAACACGAGCGACTGCGCGGTGTAGTCCGGAAGTCCGTTGACGAGATGGAAACGCGAGAAGCCGACCAGCGCAAGGTTCGCGGCGCTAAGCATCATTTCCAGGCACATGTAAACAATGAGGATGTTGCGGCGGGCGATCACGCCAGCGAGGCCGAGCGCGAAGAGCATGCCGCTGACGATGAGGTAATGGCTCAGTGAGATCACGACGCGCCTCCTTTCTCACGCTTGCTCAGCACAACGACGCCGATGGTGCCGACGAGCAGCAGCAGGCCGACGACTTGGAGATGGAAACCGTATTGGTCGAAGAGTGTGAAGCCGATGAGCTTCACATCCGGCAGGGTGCCCTCCTGCAGATCCTTCGTGATGGTTGGCAGCGCGGCCTTGCCGAGCTTCGCGGAGGCGTCCGCAAGCGCGAGCGGTGTGTTTTGCGCGTTTTTCGACGCAATCCCTGTGCTGGTGACCACGGCAGCGATCTGGATAGCCAGCAAGACCGCCACCAGAACACCGGAGACAATGGGGGCGATGTTCAGCGACTTGCCTTCCTCCGCCTTGATGTCCAAAAGCATGATGATGAAGAGGAAGAGCACCATCACCGCGCCGGCATAGACAAGAATCTGGATGATGCCGATGAAATAGGCGTCGAGGCTCAGGAACAAGGCCGCGAGGCCGGTGAAGCTGGCCGCGAGGGACAGCGCGCAGGTCACCGGGTTGCGGCCCGTGACCACCAGGAAGCCAAAGCCCAAGGTGATCAATGCGAGCAAGTAAAACAGCAGCGGGGGCATCACTTCAATTCATTCCACTTGTTCACCAGCCCCACGCGCTGGCCGCCGATTTCATAAAGGCGCTTCTTGTTGTGGACCATCTCCTGGCGTGAGAGACCGGTGATGGCGTAGTCTTTGCGCAGGTAGATGGCCTGCTCGGGGCACACTTCCTCGCACATGCCGCAGTAAATGCAGCGGATCATGTCGATGTCGAACTCCTTGGGCCGCTTCTCGACCTTGGCCCACGGATCATCGCTGGGAATTTCTCCGGGGATGATCTTGATGGCCTTCGGCGGGCAGATGAACTCGCAGAGCTGGCAGCTCACACAACGCTCACGGCCATGCTCGTCGGTCACAAGGGCCGGGGCGCCGCGATAGTAATCCGGCAACTGCTCGTCCCACTTCTGCTCCGGGTATTCCATCGTGACCTTTGGCTTTTTACCGGCGATTTGCAGGAAGGTCCGGATGCCGTGACCGACTGTGATTTTGAGCCCTTTTATGAGCGTGGAAATGAACCAGCGTTCATGCCAGGCGAGCTTGGGGCGTTGTACGATGATGGTGGCCATTGCGCGGGAGCCGCAGAGAAAGGGGGTGCCGCGATTATTCCGGGGGTCCCGCAGAGCGGCAACCGCTATTTGTGAAAAATTTCACAAGGCGAGGTCCGCCGCCCCCCAAAACCGCTGCAAAAATCTTCACGGCTCGACAGCCCCCTGC
>Ga0315900_10011734_pt1 | contig 10823 bp, 4 predicted proteins | sample LakEriMetagenome_FD_203521 | JGI IMG/M metagenome (GOLD analysis project Ga0315900, IMG submission 203521) | Freshwater fungal communities from buoy surface, Lake Erie, Ohio, United States - Buoy 12 MA114 | ecosystem: Environmental > Aquatic > Freshwater > Lake > Lake biofilm | place: USA: Lake...
ACTGGGGTGCTTGGTGTCTGCAATTCGCCTGTTTGTGGGTGGATATCCCACGCCGGCAGGTGGCCTGGGGTGGGCGGGCTTTCCGTCAACAGGATGCGTATCGACTCAGCCAAATCGTTTGCTGATGTGAAGCGGTTATTGCGCAGTCTGGCCAAAGCCTTCAAGCAGATCCGCTCTAGTTTTGGAGGGATGGTGCTGTCAAATACCCTTGGCGATCGCACATCCTGAGTGGCCACTAAGTTCATCAATTTCGATACAGAATCTGAGCGGAAGGGTGTGCGGCCAGTGAGTAGTTCGTAAAGAACGACCCCCAGGCTGTAGATGTCACTCTTGTTGTCGATCCAGTGATCTTCGTCCTGTGCCTGCTCAGGGCTCATGTAGGCGGGTGTGCCGATCGAACTTGTACTCTTCCCGTAATCGCTCTCCTGGAGGGCGATTCCAAAATCGACCAGGTATGGATTGTCTTTCTGATCAAGGAGGATATTTGCAGGCTTGATGTCCAGATGCACCACATCCTTTGCGTGTGCATAACTCAATGCCTCTGCGACCTGCTCGACAATGCGCAGTGCTAGCGGGCGATCTGGCGGATTGCCCTTCATTCTGGTTGCCAGACTGGATCCATCGATGAATTGGGAGACGATGTAGTGTCTCCCATCGGGTAGTTGTCCGGAATCGTAAACGCGGACGATTCTTGGGTGGTCCAATCTGGCAAGTATCCTGGCTTCTCGCTTAAAGCTCTCTTGCTGGATTGAAGAGAAGCGATCTCCCAGTGTGATTTTGATAGCGACATCGCGAGTCAGTCTATCGTCCCAGGCTTGGAACACTTGTCCGAATCCGCCTTCTCCCAGGAAGGCTAGAACGCGGTAGCGGCCAATGAACTGGGGAAGTTTGGGATCAACGGGTGTGATGCTGTTGTTTGAGCCACCGTCCTGACCAAGTCGCCGAGCTTCATCGGGCGAAACCGGTCTGGTGTTTTCAGGCTCGTTACCAGGCTTTTCAGGCTCGTCGTCTGGTACTTCTGGCTCTTTATCCGAGTGGCTCATCTGGGGGTACCGAATCCATCAAGTAGTGGGTGCTGGAAGTGGCATGGACTTCTTCTTTGGTGGGCAGCTGACCGCACCGATCCCCTGCTGGGAGGGGCTCGGGGTGGTGCAGGGAGCCTACCGCTCTTCAATCGCAATATAAGGAATCCAGCGACTGGGGTGCAAATTCCTCTGAAGAAGAAAACCGAGGAATTTTGTTGGTTATGGCGCAATGCGATCGCGTCGTAGAGCTTCCAGATGTGACAGCAAGGGGGAGCTGGGGGCATAGGCCGCAGAACGGTTCAGAGAAAATTTACTCAGGCATGTCCAGTCGCACCGGCCTTTTGGGGATTCTTCCTTCAGCGACGGGAGGGTGGCAGCGAAAGCTGGTCCCAGTGTTCGCCGGGTGCCCAGGCGTCTAGCGAATCCACCCTAGTCAAATTTGCCTGTGCTTGGGTGCTACTTCGAGAGGCTTGTCTTCAACTTCTTGCTGGAGGTGCCTTGTCGTGTCAACTCGTTCGTCAGCTACGGGAATGATTGAAAATGCTACTGCTGAAAAGGAGAAGGATATGTCCCAATTTCGCACGACTCAAATGACTAATCAAGGGCGAGCTGCAATATGCCCAACACGTAGCCTAATTGCTGCAGGAGTATCTCCAAGCGAAATCGCTATGCGACTCCAAAGAGTTCCTGACTCAACACTAATGAGGCCGGCGATCGCTGGCCGCTTCAAGGTAGACCGGAATCGAGAAAGCATCTATCTCAGTGCGGATATTGCGATTCTAAATAGTGAATTGATTATTGGATGTCAGGCAACATCTCGCCATGATATCCGCAGAAACCTTATCAAGAAAGCAATGTTCGTTGTATGTTGGTTGAGTCTTCTGGGCGCATTTCTGACTTATACGGGCGCATCTCAGAGTTTGGCGCAAGAATGGAGTCGTCGCCAAGGAGGCTCAAACCTGCCTCTGGTAGCAGAGATGGCGAAAACAGGGAGGCGGTTGAGTCCAGAAGGATTCGCAAAAACGCAGAAATCAATGCGTCCAATTGATTTGCTATCGGCAGATCCAACACTGTTGGGGGCGATGTTCGCCTCAATCGCTATCATCGGAGCCATCTCAGCTACCATAACTCGCGCAATGCCTGAGCAGGTTGTCGAGAATTTGGGGTCATTGATGGGAGTCCCGACGATGAAGCAACTACACGAGTCCGGAAGGGAATTTCAAGAAGAAATTGCGTCCATCCTCAAAAAAGGGAGATAGATATAGACGCGACGTACGAAAAGAAAACCTCCTTCTATAAATCCCGTAAGGAATTAAAAAAACTCCTATCCACTAAATAGACACGACAGGAAACCTTAGCAGAAAAAAGGATAATCATGATCCAGTATGCGCTTTCAATTGTACTCATTGTTTTCCACTGCGCCACTCTTTTTTCCAGCGACGACTGGAGGAAAGAAAAAATCGCAGCATACGAAAAAATGAAAGGGAAAACTGATAAGCACGGCAATCGCGTAGGACGGTCGCATGACCTTGGGGGAGATTCAAGAGTTAGCGGCAAGGCTACTCTACTAAATCTAATTGCGCATGAAGAACCACCCGTTAATCCAAATTCGTTACTGGTCTCTGCTCTTAGACGTCGCATTGAGGTGCAATTCATTTCCGAGTTGCCTCAGGATGTAAGCAATTTCGAGAAAATGATTGAAGATTCCACACAGCTTTGGGTTTGGGCGGGACGGGACGAAGGTTGTTTGCCTCCAGCTCATCTTGACGTAATTAGAACCAAGATGAAAAAAGGAATGGGTGTATTCTTACTCGCGGACAACACCCCATTTACCCACGGTGTCGAAGAGATATTGCAAACGGTTTCTCCAGACGCTGACGTCGAGGGCGATTACCTTGGAGAGCAAATAATTGTCTCATCTACTTCCGGCCCTGGGTTCGATGGTGGCCATCCCCTGTTCCATGGCATTTCAAAGCTTTACGAGGGAAACACCGTCTCGACAATCACTGGAAAAAACTTGAAAACAATTGCACGAAGCACTGATGGCAACCCATTAATCTGTGCGGCCCAATCATCACCTGGTTATGGGAAAGTACTTGTGACAGGAGGTTTTACTGCCCTTATGGACCAATTTTGGGACACTGCTGGTACTGAGCGATTTGCCTTGAACGCAGTGGCATATCTTGCAGGCGTTGAAAGATAAATCGGGATTATCTTCGCTATGTTGTAAAAAAACAAAGGGGAATAGAAGGCATGTTTTCTTAAGTCCGGTAATTTTTGTGTGCTAAATCGAACCGCCACCGAGCACGATAACTTCTCAGAAAGGGAGTCTCCTCTCGTTCTCCCCAAGCGAAGATTTCCTGCAAGCTTTTTTGAGGAAAAATTACAGCTCACTGTACTCCTGCATTACCTCTGAGATTATTCGAAGTTTCCGGGACACCGTCTTCGCTACGACGCCAAGCTTTTCCGCAATTTCCCGTATAGTCCTGCCTTCAAGTTTCAGTTGAATGATCTCCATTTCCTGTGGCGGAAGTTTAGCCGAAAGCCATTCAATCAATTCGATGAAGAAGGCGGCATCTTGGGGATCTGCTTCACGGGAAAATGCTTGCTGGAAACCGTCAACTTGATGAGTTTGGCGATTAATATCTCTCTTTTTCGTTTTAAATGATCTCACCCTATTGCTTATTTTACGTTCCATTATAGTCAGCAGCAGGGACCAAAATTGACCATCATCATCGCCGATTTTTATTTTTCCTGAATTTACTCGCCTAACGACAGATCTAAGAACGGTTTGCGCGATGTCTTCGTGGTCAAATTTTGAGCTGTAGCGATCAGAAATTTGGTTTTTTGCGCATATTAGAAGGCTCGGTATGAATTCATTGATAAGGTGCTCAAGTCTCGCGTTGTCTTCTTCGCCAATTTTTTCTTCTTCTGTGTTCATGCTTTGAATCCTCTCGGTTGATATTTTAAAAAATCTGGACCACCAATTGTCATTTTCGCTTTGTCCTGCTGATAGAATTCTATTTTGATTTCTAGTTCCGTATCAGAAAGGCAAGGTGGGATCTTGGGTTTGCGAGTCATTTTGGGATGGGCGAAGGTGAATGAAAATCTGGTGGAGAAATATAGAAGAACAATATTTTTTCAGTTTCGTGCGCTCCCGTACTAACTGCTAATTCTTAGATTACGAAGTGGTATACTGGTGGGCAATTTGTTGAAGTTGCTTGGGAGTTAAAGAAAGAAATTTCTATACGACTTTGATAATGTCATGGGCTAGTACGTCAGTATTTTAGATTTGTTGAGAGGTTCCGCAATTGAAAATCGGGCATAAAGCTTTGCTTTTCCGGCTACACCTTCAACTGTAGATACCATCTTGAAATTGCTTAGGAGTTGGTTGCATATCAAGCGCTAACCCTGGGAATATTTCTTTTAGCAATAGGATATAACCGTTTTTAGTGTGTCTGGCGGTGCATCGCTGCCTTTTAAGCCACGTATTTTGAATGAATTCTAAGCTTGCACGGTGAATTAGAATCGTTTCTGCTTCGCCAGTCGGCTACGGCATCTCTGGTCGCGGCTCAGCTATCGCTCCCTCCTTCCCTGCGACCCCAGGCTCCGCTTTATTGCCTGACTAGACCCTTACTTGGGGATTTCGGATGGGGAACTCAGGACAACGCGGAAACCGAAGTCATTCCACCGGTTTAACGGGAAGTCCAAAAACCGATTCGCCGACCGACAATCCGCAGACCCGAAGTCCCACCTGCCACCACGGTGTACGCGGTAGGTGCCCCTCTCTACATCCCAACACCACTCCGAGACGTTACCATGCATGTCATGTAATCCCCAAGCGTTTGGAAGCTTCTTACCACCCGGTGATGAAAACTTCGCTGCGTTCGTCTGACAATAAGCAGCCAAAAGTGATTCTTCGCTCCCAATGCTCCAATCGGTCTCACTTCCTGCCCGACATGCATACTCCCATTCCACCGCTTTGGGCAATCTATAGCCAGTCGCTTCAACCACTTCTTCCCACTGGTCCACTTCGGTCTCGCGTTCGTAATATTTGATCTTTTCCTTGCCCGCAAAGCGATACGCGGGCGTGCGGCCTTCCCGCTTGCTAAGCCAATTGCAGTACATCACTGCATCGTACCAACTCATGAATTGAGCCGGATGATCTGGCGTTGGACTTATCGAGCCATCGGGTCTCGCGTCCTTCACATCTTTCGGCTTCTCGCCGTCGTTACTGCTGTCGTCAAGAAACGCCTCGTACTCCCCGCGCGTCACTTCACGACTGGCCATCCAATAAGGTTGCTCTGGTACGTTCGACCGATCGGCCGCTAGTTTCATAAACTGCGGGTTACTATGCAGCACGATAAAATCAGGATCCTCACGCATTTGGACTCGATCCTGTTCGTCGTTTTGGCTCCAACGCTCAAGAAGTGCAATCGCTCGATCTGTCCATTTGCTCTTTTCTTCGACGGTTGCCGTTTCGTTAGCAGCAAACAATGCCACGGCGCACGCCAGGTTGAAGAACACTCCGCGATCCGCTGACTCCGCTCCTGCGAGCCCCTGATCGAGTCTCATGATCGCCGCCTCTTTGCGCCCTAGCCACAGTGGCACGAGGCTCTCCACATAATCGCGATATTCAGTAGCAGGATCTTTAGCAAACCATTGAGCCAGTGCAGCGTCCGCTTCTTCTGTCCGCTTTAGCCGAGCCAATGCAAAAAGTCGAAGCTGCTCGATTTCACGACGTAAGCCCGCCATCGAATCGTCCAATTCCATTTTCAAAAGCACATCAAGGTCTTTGAGCGCGGAGTCATACTGCCCTACGAGAAATCGGTATCGGCCCCGCTGATAGAGAAAATCGGCATATTCCTTTTGCTCCAGTGTTGCGTTCTCCATCTGCCTAAGCGATTTACGCACTTGCTCCAGCAGGTCAGGCAGCGGCTTTAGCTCGGGTGTGATCCGCACGAACGTTACTCCTTGCGAATTTACGAACCAGTTCCGGTCGTTGACTATTTGTTTAGCATCAGGAAGTGTCGGCTCGGGAATCTCCCACTCGCGCATCAGCCACGCCACGGCGCCGTGCGTCGAACTATCAGGGAGCGAATACCACTTCGTCGCAAGTTCCGCGATGCGATTCTTATCGTCGCCTGATATTTGCTTCACCGCCATTTGACCCAGACCCAAACAGACTGCGGAGCGAACGGCAGGACTGGACGAATCTTTGACGGTCGCCATCACTTTCTCAAGGTCGAGTTCCCATCGCCGAAACTCATCAATGAACCATGTTCGCACGCCCGGATCGGGCCGCCCCTCGAATTCGCAGGCATCGATCGGCAAGGTCGTATCACCCAGCGCCAACGCGGCCAGTGCCAAACGGGCTTTGCGGCGATGGTGTTCCAATGTGCTGCATTCCTTGGCCGCTTGCTGCAGTTTTTGGATCGAGCCGGTCGCATCGTGCCCGAGCGCGTCGATCAGATTGGCCGTGTCCCGATCCTCGATATCATCGACTTGTGAGATCAAGTAGTCTGCTTCTACTTGACCAAAATGAGCCAAAGCAAATGCCAACGACAACTTCTCTCGCAGTTCACTAGCGGCAGTAAAGCGACTCGCTAAGACGGGGCGAATCAGATCGGGTCGTTTCATCTCGATCAGCTTTTCGACATTCACTGGGACTGAAGGCCCAAGTTGAAGCATATCGAGGGTATCGGTGATTTTCTCCCGCTGGCTGCGAAGGCTCTGTTGCTGGAACAGATATCCGATGATGCTTCCCAAGGCCAGGACGCAAAGGATCGCGCTGGACCAATTTCTTGCATGCACGCACGCCGCCCTTCGCATCAGAGACTGCTCTCGCACAGTCCAGCGTTTCCTATCGGTCCAGTAACAGATTTGGAACCATTCAAGTAGCGTTGGGAGTTGCTTGTTTTCTTGATTCACACTCCACACAGCCGCTCGTTCAGCTAGCTTCAGTTCCGCGCGACCTTTCTTGGTTTCGCGTTGCTTCTGGGTCAGCCATTGGCGAAGAGGTTTCACCATGTAGTCGTGAGCCAATTGATAGCTTTGGGGTGCAGTGCTCTTCTCCTGACGATCTTCATCGACCGGGGTGATCAGACGCAGGTTCTTGTCGAGAATGCCAAGAAGCTCCTCGAACTGCTTCGGCTTGTCCCGATATCCAGCCGCTTCCTGTAACGCTTCGGAGCTCTGCATCGAACCTTTGATGTCAGTCCCACTTGCAGGCAGCAGCGCAGCCAGTGCACCTTGAACCGCCTCCTGGTGCTTCCGATGCGCAATCGGCGCGTGCCGCGATCCAAATATCTCCTCCAGAAAAGTCACTCCCACTCCTTCAATCCCGCCCACCTCGCGCAGCGCAGAGGTCGACCAGTCACGATTCTTCATCATGTCAGCAAGCACCGCTATGCGAACCGAGATCACTTTGCGGTCCTGGGAAAGACCATTGATTGCCTGGCGAATGAATTCCTGTTGATCCAGCGTCCACTGGCCAGCATTCTCTGGTAGCTTCTCGTATGCCTTTCCGAATAGTCCCAGCACTTTCGTCGCATGCTCGAGACTGAATAGGTCCACCATGGCGCTATTGCCCCGCTCGACGATCGGGATATCGAGTTCTGCGAGGAAGCGGCTGACCGAGACCCAAAAATCCTCTCGCACCATCACAATCGCTTGAACGATGGCGCCATCACACTCCAGAAGGGCGTCGGTCAGACTGGATTCGGCATAATTGGTTTCCGCGAAAAGCCACTGTTCGAACTGGTCGATCACCAGCAACAGTTTGCCGCCCGTCGGAACAAGCTGGCGGCGCCGAATCGTATTGAGTACTTCTTTAAGCGAATCCCCTTCGGCATCGGGAACCGCCTTTCTCACGCCGCGCAGCAGCCGCGTCTCCGTCTCACTAGAAGCCGCTTCGATGTAAACCGACAGGATCTTTGGCCCCAGCCTTGGCAAAAGGCCGGCTTTCATCAGCGACGATTTCCCGCAGCCCGATGGACCGTAGATCAAACCTACTTGAAATGTCTTGTCAGCATCGGTCTCTTCGATGCGAGTCTTCCAGAATCGAAGCGCCTCTGGAAGCCCATCCCGATCCCAGGGCCCGGGCAGAAGCTCGAGAAAAAAACCAGCGTCCGATGCATCGAACGACCGAAGCCCCTTGGGAACAACTCGGGGCGGCAGCGTCTTTCCTGAATCAGAATCTTGTGGCGTGAGGTCGGCACTTCGAGGTGTCGACGTGACGGTCGAGGGCTGTTGCTGAGATCCCGACTTGTTGGCCGATTCCCCAGCCGATGCTTGAGGATTTGGTGTTCCCTTCTGCTGCTCAATCAAACCCCGCAGCTCGTTCGCGAAATCACGGGCAACGGTAAAACGGTCGCTGGCTCTCCTCGCTAGTGCCTTCAGACAGATCCGCTCCAAATCCGGACTGATGCTTTCCTCAAATAACCTCGGCGATGGGACATCCCTCTTTTTGATCGCTCGGATCAAGCTCTCTTTGTTTTCCGCCGCAAATGGACGCCGCCCGGTCAGCAGTTCAAACAGCACCACCCCCAAACTGTAGATATCGCTGCACTGGTTGACTCGGCTCCCCAATCCGCTCGCTTGCTCCGGGCTCATGTAGGCGGGAGTCCCGGCGACTTGGCCTTCAACTCGGTCTTCACTCTCGCGCAGCGCGAGCCCAAAATCGGTCAGGAATGGTTTGTCGCTGCGGTCCAGGAGGATATTTGCAGGCTTGATATCTCGATGAATCAACCCCTTGGAGTGAGCGTAGTGCAGCGCGTCGGCCATCTGCTGGATGATTTGCAGCGAGAGAGTGCGATCGAGTCGTTCCCGCTCGATTCTTTCCTTGAGATTGCTCCCTTCAATCAGCTTGGAAACGATGTAGACATCGCCTTGTTGTGTCTGACCGACGTCAAAAACTGGAACGATGTTCGGGTGGTCTAATTTCGCAACGATTCTTGCTTCCTCAAAAAATTTCGCGCGGGAAGATGCGTCGATGTCCTCTCTCAACATCACTTTGACAGCAACGTCTCGTTGTAGTTGGCTGTCTGCCGCGCGATAAACAAGTCCGAAGCCGCCTTCTCCCAGGAAGGCTAGAACGCGGTAGCGGCCAATGAACTGGGGAAGTATGGGATCAGCGGGTGTGATGCTGTTGTTTGAGCCACCGTCCTGACCAAGTCGCCGAGCTTCATAGGGCGAAACCGGTCTGGTGTTTTCAGGCTCGTTACCAGGCTTTTCAGGCTCGTCGTCTGGTACTTCTGGTTCTTTATCCGAGTGGCTCATCTGGGGGTACCGAATCCATCAGCTATTGGGTGCTGGAAGTGGGATGGACTTGATCTTTGGTGGGCAGCTGGCCGCACCGCTCCCCTGCTGGGAGGGGGGCGGGTGATGCGAGGTGCCTACCGCTCTTCTATCGCAATATAAGGAATCCAGCGACTGGGGTGCAAATTCCTCTGAAGAAGAAAACCGAGGAATTTTGTTGGTTATGGCGCAATGCGATCGCTTCGTGGAGCTTCCAGATGTGACAGGAAGGGGGGGCTGGGGTCATAGGCCGCAGATCGGTTCAGAGAAAATTTACTCAGGTATGTCCCTCCGCACCGGCCTTTTGGGGATTCTTCCTTCAGCGACAGGAGGGTGGCAGCGAAAGCTGGTCCCAGCGTTCGCCGGGTGGCCAGGCGTCTAGCGAATCCACCCTAGTCAAATTTGCCTGTGCTTGGGTGCTACTCAGAGAGGCTTGTCTTCAACTTCTTGCTGGAGGTGCTGGAACGATGGATGCGATTATTCGGGAACGACAGGGTGGTTTGCGTCGCCCTCGCTGGGCTGGTGACTCTAAGAAATTTGTTCGCATTGAGAAGACGGCGCCTTCGTCGAATGTCTTTGGGCAGTTTGTCAGTAGTTCCGAGGTGGAGAAGGAGCAGGAGCGGGTCAGTCCGCTTCGGGGCGAAATTGATTCGCTCAAGGAGTTGCCATCTTGGTCTAGTGAATTTCAGGGCGCCTTGGACATCCTCAACGAGGCAGGTGCCAACTTGGATGCAGATGATGTTCGAGCGAGCAGCGATGCCAGTGGGGCGGCCATTTTGGTGAATGGTCTTTCGAATGCGGGGACACGGGAGTCGCTGGTGACTTCTGGCAGAATTTGGATTGCGAGCAATTATACCGAGGTCAATAAGGCGTTGACGATTGTCAAGGGTGGCAAGGCATTTCTGGATCGGCTCGAGACCGGAGCGATTTCTACGGTTGACGGCCTAGCCGGAAAGGAGCTCATCGAGGGTCAGGAGGCATTCTATCGTGAGGCGAGGCTAACGACCAAAGGCATGTGCCTGATGGTCCTGGTCAAATTCTGCATGATGTTTGGCTGGGTTGCCTGCGCGGTGGGTGTCGGGAAGGCGCTTTTCGATTTCGTTGGAGTGGAAGCGATTCCATCGGCTCTCTCGGGTCTTGCTGTTTCAACAGCCCTTACGGTAGCCACGAAGGTGATTGTGCCTCAGGGAAGACCTAGCCGAAAGTTGTGTGTCGCGGTTTTCCTGCTGGCCGTCACGGGTGCTATGGCGATCTCGGTGGGTGCTGGGCTTATGAAGCCGAAGGGTGAGTTTGACGTGGAAGTGGCGGACATGCCAGTCCGAGTCGACGCCCTGCTGCTTGCTGGGGTCAGTCTGTTGGATCTGGCGTTGATGTTGGGCCTGACGTGTATCGCACGAACGGTGATTCATTCAGCAAGTGCTTTTGCTCAGTTCAAGCCTGCATCGCAGATGGCGTTATCTATTTCGACGATGGCCCATAGCTATGGTGCCAGTATCGCCC
>Ga0315900_10011735_pt1 | contig 10823 bp, 11 predicted proteins | sample LakEriMetagenome_FD_203521 | JGI IMG/M metagenome (GOLD analysis project Ga0315900, IMG submission 203521) | Freshwater fungal communities from buoy surface, Lake Erie, Ohio, United States - Buoy 12 MA114 | ecosystem: Environmental > Aquatic > Freshwater > Lake > Lake biofilm | place: USA: Lake...
TTCCGCTGGTCGCACCGCCGCCCCCGTGCCTTATGTCGTTGACAAGGTCATCGACTTCGCTGCTGCTGCTACCGCCAAAGGTTCTGCCTTGGCTGCTGCTGACGTGATTGAGTGCATCTCTGTTCCCGCCAACACCGTCATCTTGAACGCTGGCTTTGAAGTTATCACCGTTGCTGGTGGTGAGTCCAACGACACCACTTACGACTTGGGCGTGACTGGTGTTGACGCTGACGTGTTCGTTGACGGCTTCGACGGTGACGCTGCTGCTGCTGGCGCTTACGCTCAGAACGCTGCTGCTTTCCAACCTGTCGTGATCGGCACTGCTGACACCATCGACTTGCTGATCGCCACTGCTACTACCGCTCCTACCTCTGGTTCGCTGCGTGTGTGGGCTGTGCTGGTGAGCGTTGATGGTCGTCCTGCTACTACCGAAGTTGACCGCGACCAACTGGCTTAATAGCTAAGTTATCTATGGGGTGGGTCGTCAAAGGCTCACCCCTTTCTTGCTTATAAAATATGTCCACATACATCTCCTTAACAAATGAATTGCTGCGACGAATGGGTGAAGTCAATATGGACTCCACAGAATTCGACGGTGCTCGAAACGTTCAAGCTTTAGCTAAGCAGGCAATCAATTCATCTGTTAAAGAGTTGATGCATTCTGCACAAGAATGGCCTTTCGCTTTAGTCACTGGAACTCAGACACTCGCCACAGACGGTACGTCCGTTTATAGTTTCCCTTCTAGCTTTTCTAGCGTTGATTGGGAATCGTTTTACCTGCGTCAACTATCTTCCGCCAACAACGAACCTAAGCGTCTGTCTGTAATGCCTTACACGCAATACTTGGATCAGTATCGCCCTAAAGATGATATGTCTGGTGCTGGTGGTTACGGTGTTCCCGAAGCCATATATCAGACACAGGATAGTAAATTTGGTGTCACACCACCTGCTGATCAAGCTTATGTCATCGAATATAAGTACTGGACGTTTCCCGACGACATGGTCAATAGCACAGATGTGTGTATTGTCCCTACTCGTTTTGACAACGTCATCATTGATGGTGGTATGACTTACATGATGCTCTACCGTTCTAACGAACAAAGTGCTAATATTCACCGTGATAGATTTGAGCAGGGTATTAAGAGTATGCGCCGCTTGTTGATGGATGAACCGTTGTCCATGCGTTCGACAATGATCGTGCCTTCTAGCGTTCCACAGCGAGTGAAATAATGGCAGATCGCATCTTAGGTTTCAAAGTGACATCGATTGGTGGTATGAACACCAACCGTGATGTGTTGTCGCAAGGTGAACTAGAACCCGGCTCGGCTACACAGCTCATCAATTACGAACCATCCACTACTGGTGGGTATCGTCGTGTGAGCGGATATTCCAACACATATGGTACTGTGACTGGCACAGGAAATGTGTTAGGTGTTGCTGTTGCTGAAGGTGTTAACGATGCCATCTTTGCTTGCCGTAAACCTTCGGCTGGTACTGCTTACTTCTTCCGATGGAATAACGCTACCTCAGCTTGGGTTGCTGTAACAACTCCCGGCACTGTCACTATGGTGGGAGTGAAGAAGGTGAGGATGCTTCGTTACAACTGGGTTGCTAACAAGCTGTTTCTGACAGACGGTATCAATCCTGCCGCAACATATGATGGTACAACCTACACACAGGTGACACATGCTAATGCTCCAACGGCTCCAAAGTTTGCATCGTCATTTAAGAATCACATGTTCTTGGCGGGACAGGCTTCTGAACCGTTTAACCTGTACTTCTCTGCACCACTCGCTGAGACAGATTTCAACCCAGCCAATGGTGCAGGTGTTATTAACGTAGGGTTTGAGATTGTACAGATTAAACCGTTCCGTGATACGTTGTACATCTTTGGTAAGAATGCTATCAAGGCTTTGCAGGGCACCAACATTGCTGATTTTATAGTCAGTGAAGTTACTACCAACTTGGGCTGTGTAGCCTCTGATAGTGTGGTAGAACTTGGGGGAAATCTGTTGTTCTTGGGACCAGACGGTTTCAGACCAGTGGCGGGTACAAACAAAATCGGTGACGTTGAGTTGGAGACAATCTCTAAGCAGATTCAGTTTACCATCAATGCCATCCTTCAGGAGATTGTTGCTGAAGACCTTGACCCAGAACTTGTTAGTTCTGTTGTCATTCGTAAGAAGTCACAGTTTAGGTTGTTCATACCCACTGAGGGTACGTTTGGTTTGATCGGTGGATTGCGTCAACGCGATGGTGGTTTCAGTTACGAGTTTGGACAGTTGTTTGGTTTTCCTGCAACGTCTGTGTCGAGTGGTTATATAGGTGCTGATGAGATTGTGATTCACGGGGATGCTACAGGTAAAGTGTATAAACAAGAAACAGGAACATCCTTTGATGGTGACCCCATTTTGTCTATCTACCAAACCCCCTATTACTACTTTCAAGATCCTACAATCCGTAAGAACTTTTACAACATCACAACATTCTTGCGTGGTGAAGGTGCCTCAACTATTTCGTTAGGTGTTGCATATGATTTTGAAGACAGCCAGAACGTGTTTAACCCAGCCAACTATATGTTGACAACAACAGGTGCTGCTGCTTATTACAACGAAGCTGTATACGATGCTGCTGCTATTTATGATGGCAACCCGTCACCAGTAGAGAAGACAAATATTTCAGGCTCTGGTTTTTCTATAGCTTTTAAATATGTGACAAACGATACAAATGCTAGTCACACTATTCAGGGGTTGGTATTGAACTACTCCGTGAATGATAGACGATAAGGAATATCATGACAGGTTATGTAAGACAATCTTCAGCAGACATCGTACCAACGGCTGTTGTACGTGCTGCTCCAATCAACAACGAGTTGAATGCACTGCGTGATGCTTTTGAGCAAACGGCAGGACACAAGCATGATGGTACAGCAGCAGAGGGTCATTACGTCCCTTTGATTGGTGATGCTGATGCGAAGAACAAAGTAGCTGTTGACACTGTGAACAACCGTGTTGGTGTGTTTGTTGAAGTCAGCGGCACATCTACTGAGCAAGTGCGCGTTCAAGATGGTGCCATCGTTCCTGTAACAGACAACGACATTGACCTCGGTACTAGTTCATTGGAGTTCAAAGACCTGTACATTGATGGCACAGCAAACATTGATAGCTTGATTGCTGATACTGCTGACATCAATGCAGGCACCATTGACAACACTGTTGTTGGTGCAACAACACCTGCTGCTGCGACAGTTACTAACCTGACAGTGAATACTGCTGCTGTCATTGCTTCTGCTGACATCAACGCTGGTACGATTGACGGTGCTGTTATTGGTGGTGCTTCTGCGCAAGCAATCACTGGTACAACCATCACAGCTACTACAGGTTTTGTAGGCGGCTTGACTGGTGCTGTCACTGGTAACACTACTGGTACACACACTGGTGCTGTTGTTGGTAATGTCACAGGTGACTTGACAGGTAATGTCACAGCCTCTAGCGGTTCTTCCTCGTTCAATGATGTTGTCATCAACGGCAACTTGAACATGAATGCTGGCACCACTGCCACCATCATCAACCTCACAGCACCAACCAATGCAGGTGATGCAGCCACTAAAGGGTATGTTGACACTGCTGATGCGTTGAAGGTTGCTAAAGCTGGCGACACCATGTCAGGTAACTTGGCGATGGGTGGCAACAAAGTGACAGGATTGGCTACGCCTACTGCCACAGGTGATGCAGCCACTAAAGGTTATGTTGACACTTCCATCTCTAACCTGCTCGATAGCGCTCCCGGTGCTCTCGACACATTGAATGAGTTGGCTGCAGCGTTGGGTGATGATCCCAACTTTGCCACCACAGTGACGAACGAGATTGCTACAAAGGTTAGCAAAGCTGGCGACACCATGACGGGTGCGTTGGCAATGGGTGGCAACAAGATTACGAACTTGGGTGCTCCTACGTCGAGTGCTGACGCAGCAACAAAGACCTACGTTGACACTGCTGATGCGTTGAAGCTCAGTTTGTCAGGTGGCACTATGTCCGGTGCTATTGCGATGGGTGCTAATTCGATCACTGGATTGGCTGCACCGTCTGCTGGTACTGACGCAGCAACAAAGACATATGTTGACACTGCTGATGCTCTGAAGCTCAATCTGACTGGTGGCACAATGTCTGGTGCCATCGCAATGGGCGCTAACAAAATCACAGGATTGGGCACACCTACTGTTGATACTGATGCAACAACCAAAGTGTATGTTGATGGTATCTTGGGTAGCGCTACCGCTGCCTCTGCCTCTGCTGCTGCTGCAGCTATTTCAGCCAGCAACGCTTCTACATCTGAAACCAATGCAGGTAACTCTGCTAATGCAGCCAGTGCTAGTGCAGCCGCTGCTGCTGCAAGCTATGACAGCTTTGATGATCGTTATCTTGGTGCGAAGGCTTCAGCGCCTACACTGGACAATGATGGTAACGCGCTGTTGACTGGTGCTTTGTATTGGAATACTACGAGCAATGAATTGTTTTTGTGGACAGGTAGTGCTTGGTCGCAGGCAACATTGACCTCTGCTGGTTTTGTCACTTTGGTGGGTGTTGAAACGCTGACCAACAAAACAATCAATGGTAGTAACAACACAATCACCAATGTCAGTTTGACTACGGGTGTTACAGGTACTCTTCCCGTTGCTAATGGTGGCACTGGTAATACAACAGCACAAGCTGAAATGAACCGTGTGGCACAAGCTGTCACATCTGGTCAATATCTGCGCGGTGATGGTACTAACGTTGTTATGTCGGCTATTCAGGCCGCTGATGTGCCTACGTTGAACCAGAATACTACAGGTTCTGCTGGGTCTGTTGCTAATGCTCTGACGGCTGGAACGTACCTGACAAGTGCCGGGACATACAACGGCGCTGCTGCCCGCACATTTGCGGTGGATGCCACCTCGGCCAACACCGCCAGCAAGGTCGTGGCGCGAGATGCCTCTGGCAACTTCAGTGCAGGCACGATCACTGCGACTCTGAGCGGGAATGCTTCGACAGCCACCAGTGCAACATCCGCTACAACAGCCACCACTGCCACAAACCAATCTGGCGGCACGGTATCTGCAACAACCGGCGCGTTCAGTTCTACTGTATCGTTTCCCGGTGGGTCGGGCGTCAACAGCGCTGGAGACATTGTTGCACGTAGATCAAACGGCACAACGGGTGTTTACTACTTCGTCACCAACGGCGGTAGTGTTTATTTGTATTACGACGGTACAAGTTTTAATTTTAGCGGCGCTGCTGGCCTGAACGTATCTGGCTTTGTTACGGCGACTGGAAACGTCACGGCATACTCTGATGAGCGAGTTAAGACAAACTGGCGCGGCTACGGTCCTGATTTTATTGAACGTCTTGCAAAAGTTAAGCATGGCACATTTGACCGCACGGATGCTGAACTCACTCAGGATGGTGTTTCGGCCCAGTCACTGCAAGAGCTTCTGCCGCACTCTGTGATGGAAGGCGAAGATGGCCGCTTGTCTGTCGCATACGGTAACGCTGCGCTGGTCGCCGCTGTAAAATTGGCCCAGCGCGTTGTCGCGCTTGAAGCCCGGTTAGCCGCCCTTGAGTCGAAAGGTTAATCATGACAATGCCAGCAAGCGGCCCCTTGAATATGGGGGGCACATCAAGCCCGGTCAGTGTTGCGCAAGAACTTGGCCTGAGCCTGACCGCGACCATTTCGATGAACCAAACCAACGTCCGAACCCTTGCAGGTGTCGGTGGCAGCGGTACAACGTGGAGCATGAGTTCCTTGTACGGCAAGTCGAACGCCCTGAATGTTGAGTACTTGGTTGTTGCCGGTGGTGGTGGCGGAGGCGCTTGGTTTGGAGCCGGTGGTGGTGGTGCTGGTGGATATAGAACGCAATCTGCCGGGGTTGCAAAAGGCACAGGATTTTCCGTTACGGTGGGTGCTGGCGGTGCGGGTTCTGCCAATATTGGCGGTGATGGTGGGGCTTCGTCTTTTAACAGCCTATCTTCTACGGGTGGCGGCGGCGGAGCGAATAGCTATAACAGCGGGTCTTCAGTGGGTAGATCGGGTGGGTCTGGGGGCGGCAATGGCGGCACAGGGACATCAGGGCAAGGTAATAACGGGGGGCCTGTTGACTTCCCCGCTGGCTACCCTCTTGGCGGTGGCGGCGGCGGTGCAGGTGCCGCAGGCGCTGCGGGTACGGGCGGCGCAGGCTCAACTTGGCTGAATGGCTCTACTTATGCTGGCGGTGGCGGGGGTCAGTCAACTTCTTATGGCAGCACCGCAGGTGGCGCTGGGGGCGGAGGAAACGGGGCCAATTCTGGTTTTGTTGTTTACAGCACGGCTGGCACCACTAACACCGGGGGCGGAGGCGGGGCAGGCTCTGTGGGTAGCGGCGGTAGCGGAAGCAACGGCGGCTCCGGCATTGTGATCATTCGCTACGCAGGCAGTCAAGTTGCGACCGGTGGCACAGTAACTTCAGCCGGTGGGTACACCTATCACACCTTCACTTCTTCTGGGACGTTTACAACGTAATCGCCATGGCACATTTTGCACAAATTGACGAAAACAATGTCGTCCAGCAAGTGCTGGTCATTGACCAAGCAGAGATCGACACAGGCAACTGGGGTGATCCCGCAAGTTGGATTCAAACCAGCTACAACACCCGGGGCGGTATCTATTACACCCCCGGCACAAACGATCCCGATCCAGATCAGTCCAAGGCGTTCCGCAAGAATTACGCAGGGGTTGGTTACACATGGGATGGGGTGGGGTTTTTCACGCCTCAACCTTACCCATCTTGGACTTTGGACAGCTTCACCTACTTGTGGTGTGCTCCGGTCCCTGCCCCGGAAAAGCCGTGGCCCGAGGGCGTGCGTGGCTACCAGTGGGATGAAGACACCCTTTCTTGGATTGAATTTACACTACCGGAGCAACTATGAAAATCATCGCAACTATCCTTTGTACACTAACACTGACCCTAGTTGGGTGCGGTGGCGGTTCTGAGCCTGAACCAGCAACAATGATTGTTCAGTTGTCAGCAGACACTGAATTGCCTGCCCCGTTTATGATTGGTCCATCTGATATTCAGGTTGTGGTCGGTCCTACTCCTGTTCAGCCTCCATCGGTTGTAGTTGGTCCTACAGTGAGCTTTGTCACTGGTCCAGTGGTCGGTCCTGTAGCGATAGTAACAACTCCTGTTATTAGTACTCAACCTAATACTCCCGAGCCAAACTGGTGTACTGATGGTTTTGTAATTGGTCCGTGTGTACCACGTTGTCAACCTAACCAATTTACTGTTGGTCCTTGCTGAGTCTGATATGAGCGATATTATTGATCCCGTTGAATACGGAAAACTAATTAGTACTGTAGACAACCTCACTAAGAAGGTTGATAGTATGGATGCTGATATTAAAGCTTTGTTACAACTTGCCAATCAAAGCAAGGGTGGTTTCTGGATGGGTATGACCATTGCTTCAATCTTCGGAGGCTTCCTCACTTTTGTTGGTGAAAGGTTGCTGCGTTAATGTTGGTAGAACTCGCCGCAGCCAACGCCGCATTTGCTGTCATTAAAGAAACTATAGCAAACACTGGTGAGTTAATGAATGCTGGTAAAGCATTGTCACAATTATTAGACAGTGAAGCAACATTACGTAAGCGTTTGTTAGATAAGTCAGGTGATACTGTCAACACAGACGCTGAAGAATTCTTTGCTCTTGAACAAATTCGAGTGCAGAAAGAACAACTTGAACTTGCTATGACCTACAGCGGTAGGCCGGGACTCATTGACGACTGGCGTATGTTTCAGGCTAAAGCTGCTAAGCAACGTAAAGAAGCTGTCGAAGAAGAAATCAGAAACAAGATGATGCGGCGCAATCGTATCATTGAAGGATTGTGGTGGAGTGTTTTGGCAGGTGTATTGGCCTTCTCTATTTACTTTACAATAATCATTATCACATTATTCAAAGATAGATCATGAGTAAAAAACTACAAGAACATTCTATCTACAATGATTTTGATATGAATCATGATGGTGTTGTAACAGATGAAGAGCTTGACCGCAGCGAGAAGATGTTGCAGATTGACAACATGGACAAGCTTGCTGATCAACAACGCATCATGGCGTGGTTGGCATTGTTTCTTCCGTTCATCCTCATTATTTATTTAGCATCAGGTTTTGTAGAGCCAACAAAGGTGACACTCATAATGAGTTTGGTTGCCACATTCTCTGCATCAATGGGTACAGTTGTTGTTGCGTTCATGGCTGCTACAGCATATGTTCGTGGTAAGATGACAGATGCACCAAAGCATATGCCACCTCCTCCGCCCCCACGTCCTATGCCACGTCCCTATCAACAGGAGCATCCTCTGTGAATATTATTATCACAATTGTCATAGCCATTGCCACCTTCTTTGGTGGCTTTGCTGTTCAGGGTTGGAGAATGAATGCAACCATTGCTGAGATGGAAGCAACTAACGCTGCCGCTGTAGCGGCTGCAACAACAGAGGTGGCTAAAGAAGCTGCTCGTTTACAAGGACAGAAAGATGATGCTCTCAAAGCTGCTCAACAACAAATTCGTAAAAACTCTCTTGCTGCCGATGCTGCTCGTATTGAGCTTCACCGGGTGCGCGTCGAAGCAAACCGTGCCACCACCGCCATCACTACAGCTACCTGCCCCGCCGTTAGAGACTACGCCACAACCTCAACGTCCGTATTCGGAGAGTGTACAGTTGCTCTTGAAGAAATGGCAAGACTCGCTGACGGACACGCAGTTGATGCGAAAGCCTTGAGAGATGCTTGGCCTACAACTAAGGAGAAAAAATGACAATGCTGACTAACAACTTCTCTTTGCATGAGATGATTAAGAGTGAGACAGCTTCACGCAGGGATATGGACAACACACCACATAGCGATGAAGTTGTGCATAATCTGACTACTCTGTGTGAACAAGTGTTGCAACCATTGCGTGATGCTTATGGTGTTGGTATTAAAGTCAATAGTGGCTATCGTAGTCCTGATGTTAATGCTGCCGTTGGTGGTAGTCGTACTAGCGATCACTGCAAAGGACAAGCTGCTGACATTGAAATACCCGGTGTAGCCAATGCAGAGCTTGCACAATATATAGCAGACAACTTTGAATTCACACAATTGATTTTAGAGTTCTATACACAAGGTATTCCTGATAGTGGTTGGGTTCATGTTTCATACGACAGTAACAATCTTAAACGACAAGTGATGACAGCGGTTCGACAAAATGGTAGAACTGTGTATCTCCAAGGTTTGGTAGCTTAAAAAGGTAAGATATGGCTGACAATTTTACAGCAAAACAAAAAGAAATCGTAGCTCGTAAGCTCGGTTATGACGGTCCTATGCAGGGCTTTGACGACTTCATCAGTTCATCTCCATCTCTGGAAATGAAGTATGCTACGTTGTCTGATAAGTTCGCAAAGCGTATGGCAAAGGGTGGCGTTGTAAAGAAGTTTGCTGCTGGTGGTAGTGCGACCAGTGAGTTTGTTGTAGGTGGTGGTGGTCCCATGAGTGAAGCGGAGCGCCAGCGATACATAGACGTAAAAACCAAAGAAGACGAAGCAGCCGCAGCAAAACTTAAGGCATATACACCGTCTGATCCAAATTTGTCTTCGTACTTTGCGAATCCTTCCAGTATCCCACGATTGTCAGGTGAAACTGTTGAACAAGCCGTTAATCGGTTAAAACAGGTGGATATGGATCGCACCACACGTCAAGCATCACGAGATGCTATACGCACGGAACTTGGGCCAGATGAATTCCTAATTGCGGAAACAATGGGTACTGGTGGTACTAAACGTGCTGCTACTGCTGGAGTGGATAATACATTCAAAGGTATTCAAAATACAGACATAACATCATCTAATATTGCTAACACTCCCGGTGTGGGTACTGGTGGTATTGGTGTTAATATTACTCCTCTTCCTGCAACAACAAAACCTAAATCTGATCCAAAAAGAATACAAGAAATTAAGGACTGGTATAACGCCAACAATGGGAAAGGCACTCAGGCTGATTTAGATAAATGGTTAGCTACATCTGGTTATACAGCTACTGAAATTAATGAAGCATTACCACAGTGGCGTGAACAAGATTTAGAAACGGCAATTAATAAAGCAAAAGGATTGGTTGGTGGTAGTACACCAGACACCACTGTCGGTGCTCCGAACGTTCCCCGAGCCGGATCGTACACAGCACAGCAAACTCAAATTACTCCCGGTATGTTGGCTACTACGCCAACTATAGGTGATGTTACATCTGCTGTTCCTGCACAGGCCGCTGAAGCCACTGGTGTTGCCGCACCGGGTGTTGTCACTGCCCCTACTGCTACAGCAGCTACCGCTGTTCCTGCTGTATCGGCAGAGCTTGCTAAGCTACAACCCGAACAAGGCGCTGTTTCTCAACAAGCACAGATCACTGCAGCTACACAGGCACCTGAAACAACCGCACTGGCTGGTGTACAAGCTGCACAGGGTGCTGCTGCTCAAGTGGCTGGTGCGCCAACACGTGTTGCACAGGCTGGTGAAATGGTGGCTGGTCCAACTGTTGACATGGGCAGGGTTGAAAAGACATTGGCGGCTACACAGGCTGCACAGGGCGCTGTTACAGAAGACATGACTGTGCAAGGTCAGTTGAATAAGCTACTCAGCAACTTTGACGCTGGTGCCCCGCCACCTTGGGCTGCTGCTTCAATGCGAAATGCCACTGCTCAGCTTGCTGCCCGTGGACTAGGGGCATCTAGCCTTGCTGGTCAAGCCATCGTTCAAGCAACATTGGAAGCTGCTACACCTAT
>Ga0315900_10011738_pt1 | contig 10821 bp, 13 predicted proteins | sample LakEriMetagenome_FD_203521 | JGI IMG/M metagenome (GOLD analysis project Ga0315900, IMG submission 203521) | Freshwater fungal communities from buoy surface, Lake Erie, Ohio, United States - Buoy 12 MA114 | ecosystem: Environmental > Aquatic > Freshwater > Lake > Lake biofilm | place: USA: Lake...
CCTGGATCCACAGGACGTCCTCAACGCACCCCTCGTACCAATTGATGATCGAGCCATCATCCTGGTAGATCGGGTCCACATCGTAGAAATGGTTGAAGCCAATGGTCCAGCCTGCCGGCATACGGAACCGCATCAACTCAGCCATGGTCGGTCAAGATGGTCGTTCGTCCATTAACCCCCTACGCCAACCGCTTCGCCACCTCGTTCCAGTTCACCACGGGCCACCAGTTGGCCACGTACTCGTTCCGCTTGTTCTGGTACTTCAGGTAGTAGGCGTGCTCCCAAACGTCCAAGGCGAGAAGAGGCCTGCCTTTCAGGTCGCTGAGGTCCATCAAGGGGTTGTCCTGGTTGGGGGTGGAGCCGATCACCAGTTTCCCGTTCTGCTCCACCAGCCAGGCCCACCCGCTGCCGAAACGCTTCATGGCCGCATCGTTGAAGGCCTCCTTGAACTTGTCAAAGGAACCGAAGGCCCCGTTGAGCGCATCCAGCACCTTGCCCTCCGGAGCACCCGTTCCTCCGGGACCCATCACGGCCCAGAAGAAATTGTGGTTCCAAGCACCGCCGCCGTTGTTGCGGGCCTTGGCGCTCAGCTTGGAGATGCCTGCGAAGAAGGCCGCCTCATCCGGCGCGGCGATACCCTCTGCGGCAATGGCCTCGTTCACGTTCCTCACATAGGCCGCATGGTGCTTGGAGTAATGGATCTCCATGGTGAGGGCATCGATGGAGGGCTCCAGTGCCGCGTACGGATAGGGTAGCGGAGGCTGCGCGAAGGTCAGCGGACCACTTGGTGAAGGTGCTCCCTTGGCATCGGTGGCAACGGTGGACTGTGCACCGGCGCAGGACGTGGCGGTCAAGAGAGCGGGTCCGGCCACCAAGGCACCCGCGGCGGCCTGCAGGGAGCGGGTGAGGAATTGTTTGCGGTCCATGCCCGCAAGGTAGCACCCCAATGCAGGGGTGCACCTGATGTCGGATATCGCGGGGCTTATTTGGCGAAGGTCACGAGCAACTGGCCCTTCTCCACGGCCTTGCCCTTTTCGGCGGGAACGCTGGCCACCACGGCATCACCGGCGGCCTTGATCACGTTCTCCATCTTCATGGCCTCCAGCACCAATACCGGGTCGTTCTTCTTCACGGCATCGCCCGGCTTCACCAACACGTTCAGCACCAGGCCCGGCATCGGGGCCTTGATGTCGGTGACCTTTTGCGCTCCCTTGTCCAGGCCGAGCGTCCGCATCAGGCGGTCCTGCTCATCCTGCAGCTTCACCGTGTAGGTATGCGCTCCGATCCGCAGGCGCACCGTGTGGTTCTCCCGGTCGTGCTTGAGCACCAGCACCCGGTGGCTGCGGCCTTCATGCACCAGACTGAAGGTGCTGGGTCCGGTGCGCACCAGATCGGCAGGCGCACCGCCGGGCAGGGTCCACGGGGAGTTCGGGGTGGCGCGTTCCAGCACGATCTCCGTGCCGGCGGCGTTCACAGTGGCAAAAAGCTTGGCCATGGGACGGCGAAGATAGACGGCCGCTATTCCTCGAACATCCCGGCCTCCCCGCTTTCGTAGCCTTCGTCCACCTCCAGCACCGATTGGCGGGAGGCCGCCACAGCGAGCTGGTCGCACAATTCGTTCTGCGGGTGGCCATTGTGCCCGCGCACCCAATGGAACCGCACCTTGTGTTTGCGGTAGATGACCAGGAATCGCTTCCACAGATCGGGGTTCTTCTTCTTGGCGAAGCCTTTCCGTTCCCACTGGAACACCCAGCCCTTCTCCACGGCGTCCACCACGTATTTGCTGTCGCTCACCACCACCACCTCGGTGCCCGGATGCTTCAGTGTTTCGAGCCCCACGATCACCGCCAGCAGTTCCATGCGGTTGTTCGTGGTATTGCGGAAGCCGCCCCACAATTCCTTGCGGTACTTTCCGCTCTCCATCACCACCCCGTACCCGCCCGGCCCGGGATTACCGCTGGCCGCACCGTCCGTGTAGATGGTGACCTGTGCGGTGCTCATGGCTGGGGGAACAGATAAGTGATGTTCCCGGCGAAGAGCTTCACGCTGATGGCCAGCAGGATCACCCCGAAGGCCTTTTTGATCACAATGAGGCCCACCCGGCCCAGGAGCCGCTCGATGCGGGTGGTGAGCAGCAGCACCAGCACCACGGGGATCATGTTCAACAGGATGGCGGCCAGGATATTGGCCCGGTCGAATTCCGCCCGGAGCGACAGGATGGTGGTGATGGTGCCCGCACCGGCGATCACCGGGAAGGCCAGCGGGACGATGCTGTACACCTTGTTGTCGTCCTGTCCCTCTGTAAGTCCCGGCGCGGAAAGGTCCTCTTTGAACAGGCGCAACCCCAGGGTCATTTCCAACGCGATGAAGAACAACACCAAGGAACCGGCCACCGCGAAGGATCGCACATCGATGCCCACCACCCGGAGGATGGTCTCCCCCAGATAGAGGAAGGTGACCATGATGGCCAGGCTCACCAAGGTGGCCCGGGCGGGGTAGATCTTCCCGGCCTTCTGGCGCACCTGCAGGATCAACGGGATACCGCCCACGATGTCGATCACCGCGAACAGGATCAGGAAGGCTTTGCCGATCTGGGCGAGGTCGAACATGGGTTGGGCGCTGGGGGTAAAGTTCGGTCTTGGAGCGGGTGGGGGGTGGCGCTACGGCAGTGCTTGAACCACCTTCTCCACCACCATCGGATAGTGTGCGTGCTCCAAGGCATGGACCCGGGCCGCCAGGGTCTCGGACGTATCGTCGGGCATCACCGGGCACTTGGCCTGCAGCAGGTGCTCACCTTCGTCGTACCGCTCGTTCACGAAGTGGATGGTGATCCCGCTCTCGGTCTCGCCTGCCGCGATCACCGCCGCATGGACGTGGTGGCCATACATGCCCTTGCCACCATACTTGGGCAGCAGGGCGGGATGGATGTTGAGGATGCGCCTTGGATAGGCTTGCACCAGGTCGGCCGGGATGAGCCGGAGGAAGCCGGCCAGCACCAGCAGGTCGATACCCTGGCCCCGGAGCTCCCGGAGCAGGGAGCCCTCGCGCAGCTGGGCGCCGTTGAAGAGGTAGGTGGGGACGCCGAGGTCCCACGCACGTTGCAGCACCCCGGCACCGGGTTGGTCGCACCCGATGAGGGCCACGCTGGCGTCGGGGTGGTCGCGGAAATGCTCCACCAGGCGCTGGGCGTTGGTGCCCGAACCGCTGGCGAGGATGGCGATGCGCTTCACGGTGCGAAGGTGCGAGATCGGACCGGTGGTGCACCGGGGAAGTGCTCCGCCCACCACCCGTCCCCGCACAACGGGTTGCGCATGTCGAAAATGTCTTTCCTTTGCACCCTGTTCAACCAACAACGAACTGACATGTCGGACATCAAGTCAAGGGTCATCGCCATCATCGTGGACAAACTCGGAGTGGACCAGGCCGAGGTAACGCCCGAGGCGAGCTTTACGAACGACCTTGGCGCTGACAGCCTCGATACCGTCGAACTCATCATGGAGTTCGAGAAGGAGTTCAACATCGCCATCCCGGACGACCAGGCCGAGAAGATCCAGACCGTGGGTCAGGCCGTGGACTACGTGGAGAAGAACGCGAAGTAAGACCTGCCAGACATGCAGCTCAGGCGTGTGGTCATCACCGGTCTGGGCGCGCTCACCCCGCTGGGGAACACCCTCCAGGCCTACTGGGACGGGTTGGTGAGCGGCCGCAGCGGTGCTGCGCCCATCACGCGCTTCGACGCCAGCAGGTTCAAGACGCAGTTCGCCTGTGAGGTCAAGGGGTTCAACCCCGAGGACTTCATGGACCGCAAGGAGGCCCGCAAGACGGACCCCTATGCGCAGTTCGCCCTGGTGTGCGCGGATGAGGCCATTTCCGACAGTGGACTGCTGTCCGATGGACTGGACCGCGAACGGGTGGGTGTGATCTGGGGCAGCGGGATCGGCGGGCTGAAGACCTTCCAGGACGAGTGCGTGAACTTCGGCCGGGGTGATGGCACTCCGCGCTTCAACCCCTTCTTCATCCCGAAGATGATCGCCGACAGTGCGGCGGGGTTGATCAGCATGAAGCACACGCTCCGCGGGCCCAGCTACGTCACCGCCAGTGCCTGCGCCAGCAGCAACAACGCACTCATCGACGCCTTCAACTACATCCGCCTTGGCACTTGTGTGGCCGTGGTGACCGGTGGCAGTGAGGCGGCGATCTATGAGGCCGGCGTGGGCGGGTTCAATGCGCTGCATGCCATGAGCACGCGGAACGATGACCCGGCCACCGCCTCGCGTCCCTATGACAAGGACCGGGATGGCTTCGTGCTCGGTGAGGGCGGCGCGGCCATTGTGCTGGAGGACCTGGAGCATGCCCTGGCCCGCGGTGCCAAGATCTACGCCGAGGTGATCGGTGGCGGCATGAGCAGTGATGCCTACCACATCACAGCCCCCCACCCCGATGGGCTCGGAGCCGAGTTGTGCATGAAGCATGCACTGTCCGATGCGGGCATGACCCCCCATGGGATCGACTACATCAACACGCACGGTACCAGCACGCCGATCGGCGACCCGCAGGAGGTGAAGGCCATTCAGCGTCTCTTTGGAGAGCATGCCTACAAGCTGAACATCAGTTCCACCAAGAGCATGACCGGCCATCTCCTGGGTGGTGCCGGTGCGGTGGAGGGTGTGGCGGCCATCATGGCGGTCTACACGGACATCGTGCCGCCCACGATCAATCATTTCACGGACGATCCCGAGATCGATCCGCAGTTGAACTTCACGTTCAACATTGCGCAGAAGCGCACGGTGAACGCCGCCATGAGCAACACCTTCGGCTTCGGCGGCCACAACACCGCAGTGATCTTCCGCAAGTACCGGTAAGCCGCCCCGTGATCCGGAGCCTCTTCAGCCGAGCACGCAACCCCGAGGAGCGTCGGGTGAGGGCGTGGTGTCGCAAGACATTGGGTGTGACCCCGGGAGACCTTCCACTTTATCGGCAGGCCCTGCGTCATGTGAGCGCGGTCTCCGAGGAGCGACCTGACCTCCCCGACAACGAGCGGCTGGAGTTCCTGGGCGATGCCGTGCTGGACGCCATCATCGGCGACCTGCTTTTCGCCACCTATCCGGACAAGGGCGAGGGCTTCCTCACCCGCATGCGGAGCAAGCTGGTGAGCCGCACCCAGCTGAACATGCTGGCCCGGCGCATCGAGATCGAGCGCGTGATGGAGAGCAACGTGTCCCGCAGCCATGAGTCCAGCGTGCCCGGGAATGCCTTGGAGGCGCTCATCGGGGCGCTGTTCCTGGACCGCGGCTTCGACCGCACGCGCAAGGTGGTGGTGAAGCTCATCCACGCCCACATCGACCTGCGCGAGGTGGAGAAGGAGGACAAGGATGGCAAGAGCCGGCTGTTGGAATGGGGCCAGAAGCGCCGCAAGAAGGTGGAATTCGTGATCCGCGAGGAGGGCAGCGGCGGGCGCGGCAAGCACTACGTGGCCGAGGTGCGCATCAATGGCGTGGTGAAAGGCACCGGCAAGGGCGCCAGCAAGAAGGTGGCTGAGCAGGATGCTGCCCAGAGCGCTTTCCGCAGCATGCGGTCGCGGCGATCGGGCGGGGGGCACCAGCGTGCGGAGCAGGGCTGAGGCATCGCGGGGCTGGCCGCTACCTTTGTCCGGCATGGCCAAGTTGAAGTTGAAGTCCGTGGAGAAGCTGGTCGATCCCGGTGTGATCGGCATCAGCAGCCATGTGAACCCGCACCGCCTGTGCTGGTCGCTCAACAAGGCCCTGGGCCTGGAACTGGCCCGGCGTTCGGACCTCGTGAACGAGGAGGATGGGGTGCAGGCGTGCTATGCGGCCTTCGAGCAGGTGATCGAACCCGATGGCTTCCGGTGGACCCTCGTGAACAACCACAGCGGCTCCGGCATCCTCGTGAAACAGCAGCGCCAGACCGACTACTTCCTGTTGATGGACCCTGAGCTCCTGGAGGACCACCCTGACACCCTGGAGCGCGTCCGGTCCGCTGAATTCGTCCTTACCGCCTATCCGCTGGTCCTGGACCAACTGCGGAACGGTCATTTACTGTTGCTTTGAACTCCCGTATCCGCGCCGGTTCCGGCGCCCACCCATGATCGACCCCAAGACCAAGATCGTCGCCACCATCGGACCGGCATCCGCCGCGCCCGAGGTGCTGCGCAGCATGATGCAGAGCGGCATGGACGTGTGCCGCCTCAACTTCAGCCACGGCAACTACGCCTTCTACGAGGAGCTGATCCGGAACATCCGTGCCGTGAGCGCCGAGCTCGGCCTCAATACCGCCATCCTGGCCGACCTGCAGGGTCCCAAGATGCGCGTGGGCGAGATGGCCGACGGCCCCATCATGCTGGAGGAGGGTGCAGAACTGATCATCACCACGGAACTGATCAAGGGTCGCCCGGGTATGGTGAGCACCAGCTACACGCAGTTCCCGCAGGACGTGAAGAAGGGCGAACTGGTTCTGCTGGACGACGGCAAGCTCCGGCTGGAGGTGGTGTCCACCGATGGGAAGACGGCGGTGACGACGCGTGTGCTCAACGGCGGACCGCTCAGCGCGAACAAGGGCCTCAACCTGCCCAACACCAAGATCAGCCTGCCGTGCCTCACCGAGAAGGACAAGCAGGACCTCGACTTCGCCCTGGAGCACGACGTGGACTGGGTGGGCCTCAGCTTTGTCCGTAATGCGCGTGACATCATCGAGTTGAAGGGCATCATCCACCAGCGCGAGAAGCATGCCCGGGTGGTGGCCAAGATCGAGAAGCCCGAAGCGCTCAATGATATCGATGAGATCATTCGTGAGAGCGATGCCCTGATGGTGGCCCGTGGCGACCTTGGTGTGGAGATCCCCATGGAGCAGGTGCCACTGGTGCAGAAGGACATCATCAAGCGCTGCCTGGCCCACCACCGCCCGGTGATCGTGGCCACGCAGATGATGGAGAGCATGATCACCAACATCACGCCCACCCGCGCCGAGGTGAACGACGTGGCCAACGCCGTGCTGGACCATGCGGATGCCGTGATGCTGAGCGCCGAGACCAGCGTGGGGCGCTACCCCGTGGAGGTGGTGCAGGCCATGAACAAGATCCTCCTGGAGATGGAGAAGAGCGACACCATGTACAACGTGGAGGAGTCGAAGCTGGAGGACAACGACCGCATGGTGACCGATGCCATCTGCAAGGCCAGTGTGCGCATGGCGGCCGCCATCGACATCAAGGCCATCGTGACCATGACGCACAGCGGTTATACGGCCTTCAAGATCAGCAGCATGCGGCCCAAGGCGCACATCTTCGCCTTCACCAGCAACAAGCGCATCCTGAACATGCTGAACCTGGTGTGGGGCGTGCGGGCGCACTACTACGACAAGACGGTGAGCACCGACCACACCATCGCCGACATCAAGCACATCCTGCGCAGCCGGAGGTTCGTGGAGAAGGGTGACCTGGTGGTGAACGTGGCCAGCATGCCCATCGCCGAGCAGGGCATGGCCAACATGCTGAAGCTGAGCCCGGCCTAATTCCGCTTCTGTCCGCGACCCAGCACCAGGTCCATGTAGAACCCGGGCTTCTTCAGCCGCGCCCGCAGGTCCAGGTCGGTGAACATGCTGCTGATGGTATCGGCCAGCGCCGGGTTGTGGTTGGCGCGGTCCACCACGAAGTTGAACAGCCAGGGCTTGAAGGACAGCTGCTGCAGGCGCGTGCTGATGGCCACCTCCTGCCCCAGCCTGCGCCACACCCGGGCCTCGTACTGTTTCGCTTCGCTCGCAGTGACCACATCACGCTTCACCATATCCGCGGCCACATCGGCCGCATGCATCCCGCTGATCATCGCGTGGCTGATGCCTTCACCCGTGAAGGGGTCGATGAGGTGGCCAGCATCGCCCACCAGCAGGTAGCCATCGCCACTGAGGGGATACCGCTTGCTGGCCAACGGGAGGCCCATGCCCTGCACGGGGCCTTCCACAACGGCGGCAGAGAACCGCTCCTTCAAGGTGGGGTGGGTGACCAGCAGCTCGTGGAAGAGGGCCTTCACGTCCACCTTGCGCTGGCGCACCATGTCGCTGCGCAGGCCGAGGCCCACATTGGCCCGTCCTTCCGGCAGGGGGAAGATCCAGAGGTACCCGGGTAGCAGTTCGGGCAGGAAGTGCAGTTCGATGAAGCCTTTCGGGTCAAGCCCCTGCACACCGCGGAAATAGGCGCGCACGCCGGCGGCATGGTGGCGGGGCTCCATCGGAATACCGGCCACATGCCTCGCAAAGGATGAGTTGGCCCCGCTGGCATCAATGATCAACCGGGACAGGATCACGATCCGCTCATCACCCCGTTGCGCCTCTACGCGCCAGCCCTCCGGGGTCCGCGCAAAGGCCTTTGCGCTGGTTCCTTCAAGCACGGTGATGCCGGGCGCCTTCCCCGCGTGCCGGAACAGGAGCTCATCGAACCGCAGACGGGGCAGGATCACGCCCGGGGCCTCGCCCACACCGGTCTCCCGTGAAAAGGGCACGCGCAACGACCGGCCGTTGGGGGCCACGAAGGTGACCCCCCAGCTGGGCATGGCCTGACCATCGCGCTTCACCTCGGCGGCGAGCGCAGGGTCGAGCCGCTCCAGGGTACGCATCACCTTGCCGCTGAGGGCATCGCCACAGACCTTGTCCCGGGGGAAGGAGGCCTTTTCCAGCAGCACGGCCTGCACCCCATGGCGGGCCAGTTGCATGGCCACAGTGCTTCCTCCCGGACCACCGCCCAGGATGCACACGGGCGCCTGCAAGGGGGTGGGGGTCTCCATCGGACGCCTCGTGCCGGTGGGCCTTCGCGATCAGCTGCGGAAGGTGCCCGCGGTGAACTGGTCGAGGAAGCGCACGTCGTTCTCCCAGTACATGCGCAGATCGGGCACGCGGTAGATGAGCTGCGTGATGCGCTCCACGCCCATGCCCAAGGCGAAACCGCTGTACCGCTCGGGGTCGATGCCGCAGTTGGCCAGCACGGCGGGGTCCACCATGCCACAGCCCATGATCTCCACCCAACCGCTGTGCTTGCACAGGTTGCAGCCGGTGCCGCCGCACACGGTGCAGCTCATGTCCACCTCGGCGCTCGGTTCAGTGAAGGGGAAGTAGCTGGGGCGCATGCGGATGCTCACCTCCGGGCCGAACAGGCTCTTGGTGAAGTAGTCCAGGGTGCCCTTGAGGTCTGCAAAGCTCACGCCCTCATCCACATAGAGCGCCTCCACCTGGTGGAACATGCAATGGGCCCTGGCGCTGATGGCCTCGTTGCGGTACACACGCCCCGGGCTGATGGTGCGGATCGGGGGCTTGCCGCTCTCCATCACCCGCACCTGCACGCTGCTGGTGTGGGTGCGCAGCGCGAGGTCCCCACCCTGCACAAAGAAGGTATCCTGCATGTCGCGCGCAGGATGGTCCGGCGGAAAGTTGAGCGCGCTGAAGTTGTGGCGGTCGTCCTCCACCTCGGGGCCCTGGCTCACGGTGTAGCCGATGCGGGTGAAGACATCCACGATGCGCTGGCGGACGAGGGTGATGGGGTGAAGCCCTCCCGTATGGCCTGTCCGCGCGGGTGCGCTCAGGTCCAGGTCGTCAGTGCCGGTGTCCGCCTCACTGCCCAGGCCGCTCTTCAGTTCCTCCAGGCGCTGCTGGGCCAGCTGCTTCAGCTGGTTCATCCGCGGGCCCAGGGTGCGTTTCTCCTCGGCGGCCACCTGGCGGAAGGCATCAAAAAGCTCCGTCACCGCGCCGTTGCGGCCCAGCATGGCCACCCGGAAGCGCTCCACCTCATCGGCGGTGCGGGCCTGGGCGTTCTTCAGTTCCGCCTCCAGGGCGGCGACTCGGTCGATCAGGTTCATCGGATCACGCGCATGTACATGCGGATATCGGTCAAGGGCCGGTCGTAGGCGCCGGTGGGCTGTGCGGCGATGGCGTCGATCACCTCGAGGCCATGCACCACCTCGCCGAACACGGTGTAGGCACCATCCAGATGCGGTGCGCCGCCCATAGTGCCGTAGGCATTGCGGTCCGCTTCGGTGTAGGTCACGGCGTCCTTGTTCTTGCGCGCGTTCAACCGGTCCAGGTCGGTGGGGGCGAAGGTCTTGCCCTGCACGATGTAGAACTGGCTGCCACTGGAGCGCCGCTCGGGATTCACGCCATCGGCCTGTCTGGCGGCGGCCAGCGCGCCCTTGCGGTGGATGATGCCGGGCACGATCTCAGCCGGCACGGTGTAGCCGGGACCTCCGTTGCCCAGGGGCGTGCCGTCCGCCGCACGTCGGCTGTCCGGGTCACCGCCCTGCACCATGAAGCCCGGGATCACCCGGTGGAACAGCAGGCTGTCGTACGCGCCCTCCCGCACCAGCTTCAGGAAGTTGTCCCGGTGCTGGGGGGTCTCGTTGTATAGTTCCACGATGATGGTGCCCAGCGTGGTGCGGATCTCCACCTGGGGCCGTGCCTGTGCGAGCACGGCCAGGGATATCAAGGACAGCAGCACGACCGACAGGGCGCGTTGCGCGATGATCCGGGGCTTGCTTACATTTGACATCTGTGAAGCCTTGTAGGACAAGGCGTCCAAAAGTAACCCAATGCCCGTTGCCATGTCGCGTCACCTGTTCCACGGCCTGATGGCCTTGGTGGTCCCCACCATGCTGTTCACGGCCTGCAACAAGGAGGAACCCACCACCGCGGTGATCACCGTGGTCGATGAGGATGGTGCACCGGTGCCGGGTGCCTTGGTGAAGCTGTTCGCCGCCCCTGCCTTCCCCCTGAACGACCCCAACCGGTTGGACAAGGAGACCACCACGGATGCGGCCGGCCGTGCGGAGT
>Ga0315900_10011739_pt1 | contig 10821 bp, 5 predicted proteins | sample LakEriMetagenome_FD_203521 | JGI IMG/M metagenome (GOLD analysis project Ga0315900, IMG submission 203521) | Freshwater fungal communities from buoy surface, Lake Erie, Ohio, United States - Buoy 12 MA114 | ecosystem: Environmental > Aquatic > Freshwater > Lake > Lake biofilm | place: USA: Lake...
CGCTGGAGGACGACTACTTCGTCTCGCGCAAGCTCTACCCGAACGTGGACTTCTACTCCGGTATCGTGCAGCGCGCCATCGGCATCCCGGTGAGCCTGTTCACGGCCATCTTCGCGCTGGCCCGCACCGTGGGCTGGATCGCCCAGCTCAACGAGATGATTGGTGACCCCGAGTACAAGATCGGCCGTCCCCGCCAGCTCTACGTGGGCGCCGCGCCCCGCCAGGTGCGCCCGATCGGGGAGCGCTGATCCCTGAGCCGGACCGGGCGGCTGTCCCGTTCGTTCACGTGTGCACGCGGCCGCCTTTGGGCGGCCGTTGTGTTTTTGCCGCCCTTGGGCGGCTGTTGTGCTTCAGCGCGGGAGACAGGCTTTGCGCAGCGGTTCGCGCAAGGAGGGGGGGGCCACGGGACTGCGACGCCGCCCGCGGCTGCTCCTATAGTGTGGCGATGCGTGAAGTGCCGGAGCGATCGGTTTCAGGAGCCCTGTCTGTGCCCCTTGGTGTCCCCGTTGCCACGCCTGTGGGTCCGAGGCGCAGGCGCGTGCTGCGCACGGCTGGAGTTGTGGCGGGACTGTCCTGGCTGGGGGGTCTTGCCGGATGCGCCGCGCCCCGACCGCCCTTGAAGGTGGGCACGGTCCTGCACCCGGCCTGCGAGTTCCTGTTCCTGGGCCGAGAAACCGGTTTGCTGCAAGCCCGCGAGGCGCGTTTGGTGGAACTGCTGTACCGCGCCGACAACATGCGTTTGATGGAAGAGAGCGCGCTGGATGCTGCGGTGCTCAGCCTCGACGAGTTTTTCATCTGCCGCCCCCAGCGCCTGGACTTGCGCATCGTGGCGGTGCTGGGTGTGTCGGACGGTGCGGACGCCATGATGACCCGGCCCGGGGTGAACAGGCCTGAGCAACTCCGGGGCAGACGCATTGCCGTGGTGGACGCGTCGCCAGGCATGGTGGTGCTGGAGGCCGCGCTCCGCGCAGCATCTCTTCGCCAGGATGAGGTGATGCGTGTGCCCGTGACGGCCGAACAGGCGCTGGCGCAGTTTCGTGCCGGGGGCGTGGACGCGGTGGTGGCGGCTGAGCCCTGGGTTTCGCAGCTGGAAGCGCTAGGCGCTGAGCGTGTGTTCGACAGCACCCGCGTGCCAGACCGCCTGTTGAGCGTGCTGGCCGTCAGGTTGCAATCGCTTCAGGCGCAGCCCGAGTCGGTGCGCAGGCTGGTGGCCGCGCATTGGGGCGCCGTGGACCAGTTCCAGCGCGACCCGCAAGGCGCGTGCCGCCTGATGGCGCCGCGCCTGCGCCTGCACCAGGAGCCCTTCCTGGGGCCGGAGCCGTCGTTCGAACAGCTGGCACTGACCTTTCGGGGCCAGCGCTTGCCTTCGGTCGCTGCACACCGCGCGTTGTTGCGCCCCGGCGGACCGTTCGACGTGGTGCAACAGGCCCTGCAACAAAGGTTGGTGGCCAGAAGGCAGCTGGAGCGGGTTGTGCCGCTGCAGGACCTGATCGATACCCGGTTCCTGCCGCAAGCCTGATGCGCACTGGCCGAGCCTTGAGCCTGCAGGTGGCCCTGCCCCTGGCCCTGATGGTGGTGCTGGCTCTGGCGCTCGTCATGGCCACCCTGGACTCGTTCTACCGTTTTCAGGCCGATCTGCTGCGGGAGGCCCGTCGTGACGGGATGGCTTCCGCCTCGGAGATCGCTCGCAGCGCCGAACGGGCTTCGCTGGGCACGCAGTCCACCTTGGCGTCGGATCTGACGCTGGAGGCCGCTGGTGACAACGTCGGCCTCATCGCCGTGATCGACCCTGAAGGGTCGGTGGTGTTGGCCAGCCGCCTGGCCTGGCGTGGTGAGCCTGCGGCCAAGGTCATCCCCGACTTCGACGATGCCCTGCTGCAGCGCGTGGTAGCCGGGTATGGCCGCGAAGTGCAAGCTTCGGCCGATGCCAGGCGTGTGCGGATCGTCGTGCCCTACGACTACCGCACCCCCGAGGACCGCGTCCACAACCTGGCTCAGGGCGCCGTGCTCGTCGATCTGGACCTCACGCACCAGATCGAGGCCTCGCGCCACGAATCGCTGCTGCACCTGGCGCGTCAGATCGCGATGTCTGCCGTGGTGATGCTGGCGTTGGCCTGGCTGATGAGGTCGCGCGTGACCCGGCCGCTGGCGCGCCTGGAGCAGGCCAGCCTGGAGTTCGCAGCCCGCGGAGAGGTGCGCGAGCCCGTGCCCGTGGACGGGCCGCGCGAGGTGGCTGAACTGGCCCGCAACTTCAACGAGATGACGGCGCGTATCCAGCAGGCGCGGCAGGAACTGCAGGCCAGCGCCGCCCGCCACACGGCTGTGGTCGAGGCTGCCACGGACGGCATCATCACCGTGGACGACGCCTTCCGCATCCGCATGATCAACCCTGCGGGGGCCACGATGTTCGGCTACGCCCAAGCTGATGTGGTCGGGCGGCCTTTGGATCTGCTGCTGCCGGAGAACCACTGGCCCCTGCACCTGCGCCATCCGGAGCAAGCGGGCGGGCTGGAGCCTGGCCCTGCCGCCGTGGGCGTGCCGAGCCTCGTGCGGGGCGTGCGCCGTGACGGTGAGGTGTTTGCGGCAGACGCCTCGTTCTCGCGCATGCGCACCCAGGGCGAAGACCTGGTGACGATCATCCTGCGCGACGTTACCCAGCGGCAACGAGCCGAAGAGGCCTATCGGGAGTTGAACGACTCGCTGGAACTGAGGGTGCTGCAGCGCACGGCCGATCTGGCCCAAGCGAACGAGCGGCTGCAGGTCCAGGAAGCCGAACTGCGCGAGGCCAAGGAACGGGCAGAGGACGCATCGCGCATGAAGGGCGACTTCCTGGCCAACATGAGCCACGAGATCCGCACGCCCATGAACGCCATCGTGGGCATGACCCACCTGGCCCTGCAAGGCACCCAGGACGCGCGCCTGCTGGACTACCTGCAGAAGATCCAGCAGTCCTCGCGCCACCTGCTGGGCATCATCGATGACATCCTGGACTTCTCCAAGATCGAGGCCGACAAGCTCACGTTTGAGCAGATCGACTTCTCCATTGCCACGCTGCTGGACAACTTCACGAACCTGATCTCCGAACGTGCCCACGCCAAGGGGCTGCAGTTGATGCTGGACGTGGCGCCTGACGTGCCCGATCTCGTCGTGGGTGACCCCTTGCGGGTGGGCCAGGTGCTCATCAACTACGGGAACAACGCCGTCAAGTTCACGCAGCAGGGCCAGATCCAGGTGTCGGTGTCGGCGCAGCATTTGGAACCCGATCACGTGACCCTGCGCTTTGCCGTGCGCGACACCGGCATCGGCCTCACCCCGGAGCAGGCTGCAGAACTGTTTCAGAGTTTTCATCAGGCCGACTCTTCCACCAGCCGGCGCTACGGTGGCACGGGGCTGGGACTGGCGATTTCACGCAAGCTCGCGGAACGCATGGGAGGCGAGGTCGGTGTCAGCAGCCAGCTGGGAGAGGGCTCCACTTTCTGGTTCACGGTCCGACTGGGGCGAACCCAGCAGGCGCAGCCCGCGCTGAAGCCGTTGCCCCACACGGCCGACGGGGTGGCACCTGGTGCGGCCGCCAACGGGGACCCGCACGCCACCGGGGCCGTCCTCGGCCGCATCCTGGCAGTGGACGACAACGAGGTGAACCTGCAGATCGCCCGCGAACTGCTGCGCAACCAGGGGTTCGAGGTGGATGTGGCGCTGGATGGGCAGCAGGCCCTGGAACTGGTGCGTGTGCAGGCCTACGACCTGGTGCTGATGGACATGCAGATGCCCGTGATGGATGGACTGAGTGCCACCCGCGCCATCCGGCAACTGCCCGAGGGTCTGCGCCTGCCCATCGTGGCGATGACGGCCAATGCGATGGAAAAAGACCGTCAGGACTGCCTGGAGGCCGGGATGAATGACTTCATCACCAAGCCCATGGACCCGGCGCGACTGGCCGCGGTGGTGCAGTCCTGGGTGGTGCCGGCGCGCGGGCCTGCGGCCGAACTGGGCTCCTGGCAGGCTGTGGCCGGGCGGTTGCAGCAGTTGCTGCAGGAGGGGGACCCGGAGGTGATCGATTGGGTTGCAGCGCAGGAGCCCCTGGTGCGGCAGGTGCTGGGGCCCGTTGCTACCGATGCCCTGAAGGGCAGTCTCCAGCGCTTCGACTTTGACGAGGCCCTGCGACTGTTGCAAGATGCAGTGCGGCAGCCGCGCCGCGAAGCCTCCACGTGACCATGTCTGTTGAACCCTTCTTCGTCGTGCACGACAAGCCGTCCATCCTCGTGGTGGACGACACGCCAGGCAATCTGGCCGTGATGACGGCCTTGCTGAAGGATGATTACCGCGTGAAGGTGGCGCACAACGGCGAGCGTGCGCTGCGGCTGGTTCACAGCGGTGAGCCCCCGGCGCTGATCCTGCTGGACGTGATGATGCCTGGCCTGGACGGCTACGAGGTCTGCCGCCGCCTGAAGGCCAACCCGGCCACCGAGTCCATTCCCGTGATCTTTCTGACGGCCCGCACCGATGCCGAGGACGAGACCCTGGGGTTCTCGCTGGGCGCGGTGGACTACATCGGCAAGCCCATCAACCCGATGGTGGTGAAGGCGCGTATCCAGGCGCACCTGATGGCCAAGTCCATGACGGACTTCCTGCGTGGCAAGTCCGATGTGCTGGAAGCCGAGGTGGCGCGCCGCACCGCAGAGATCCAGGATCTGCAGGATGCGCTGGTGCTGTCCATGGCCTCGCTGGCCGAGACGCGCGACAACGAGACCGGCAACCATCTGCGGCGCACCCAGCACTATGTCAAGCGCCTGGCCGAGCAGTTGCGGCAGCACCCGCCGTTCGCGTCTCTGTTGGACGACCGCAACATCGACCTGCTGTTCAAGTCCGCACCGCTGCACGACATCGGCAAGGTGGGCATCCCGGACCACATCCTGCTCAAGCCCGGCCCGCTGGACGCGCAGGAGTTCGAGATCATGAAGACGCACACCACGCTGGGACGCGAAGCCATCGAGAGCGCAGAGCAGTCGATCGGCCGGCCGGTGCCGTTTCTGCGCTTTGCCAAGGAGATTGCGCTGTCGCACCAGGAGAAGTGGGACGGCAGCGGTTATCCCGAAGGATTGAAAGGCGACGCCATCCCGCTGTCGGCGCGTTTGATGGCCCTGGCGGATGTGTACGACGCGCTGATCAGCCGTCGGGTCTACAAGCCTGCCTTCACTCACGAGGCGTCCGTGAAGATCATCCTCGAGGCCGGCGGCCGGCATTTCGATCCGGAGGTGGTCGCCGCTTTTGATGTGGTGAAGGACGACTTCCGTCTGATTGCCCTGCGTTATGCCGACGAGGACACGGCGCCCTCGCCATGACGCGGCCTTTGCGGGTTCAGCGCTTGGTGCCGTACCCGGCGTAAGGGTTGCCCGGCAGCGCGGGCCGGTTCTCGGCGCCCACTTCGTCGCCCGTGTCGAAGTACAGCACCATCTGATGATGGTCGCCCGGGTGGACGGTGGTCAGACCCCGGCGCACCTGGGTCGGGCGGTCGGGCGCCGGCTGGAAGCTCGCCTCCACCTGGTAGCGGCCCGGGGACAGGGCGGCAAACAGCCACGGGCCGGCAGTGGTGTGGTCCAGCACGGGCGCCGTGTCACGCAAGGGCGTGATGCGTACGGCCACGCCGGCCAGGTGCGCGCCGCTCTTCATGGCGGCGGTGGTGAGCCAGAAGCTGTAGTCCTGGCGCCGGGCATGCAATTCCTGCAATTCCGAGTGGCTCACGCCGCCGCTGGCGTAGAGAACGCCTGCGGCCGAGGTGCCGCGCTCGATGGCCGTGGCGGCTGGAAACCAGGCCGCCAGCGTCAGGGCGACCACAGCGTGATGCGGCTGCAGGCAGCGCAGGGAATGGAGGTTTCGGGAAGGCATGGTGCGGGGGCGGTTCTGATGGGCTTCGGGTGTCGTTCGGGGGTGTTGTCCGTACGGTAGGACGGCAACGCGCCCGTGGTCAGCGGGCACATCCGATGCCAGCATTGCACCTGCGGGGCAGGGTGCCGGGATTGCGCATGCGCAAGTGGATCAGCCAGCCCCGGACAGCCTTCGCCAGGCCGCGGCGTCGCCGTCACAACGGGCCACGCGCTTCTGTCGATCTTCCCCGCACCACCCCCCCCTTTTTGGGGGGGCTTTTGGAGGGTGTGGCGGACGTGCCGGGCCCCGGCATCCGGTGATAAGGTCTCGGTCCGATGCACACCCTGATCGTCGACGACCACCTGCTGTTCAGCGCCGGCCTGCGCCTGCTGTTACAGGCCACCGGCAGCCTGGGCGAGGTGGACTGTGCCGCCAGCGGGACGCAGGCCTTGCAACAGGCGGCCCAGATGCCGTATGACCTGGTGCTGCTGGATTGGCACCTGGGCCGCGAACCCACCGGCGTGACGCTGATCGGGCAACTGCACGAGGTGCTGCCGCAGGCGCGGGTGGTGATCGTCTCGGGTGAAGCGCATCCTGATCTCGTGCGCCGCGCCATTGACGCTGGCGCCGTGGGATTTGTGCCCAAGGAGTCCTCGCCCGAGGCGATGATCCATGCGCTGGACATCGTCGCCCGCGGCGGCATCTCCCTGCCCGAGGTGGCGCTGGCCGCCCATGCAGCACGCCTGCCGGATGCCCCAGTTTCCAGCCGGTCTTTTGCGTCGGGCGGGCTGTCGTCTGAGGCGAGCGCCCGCAGCGGCAGCGGCGCCGCGTTGACCGAGATCGGCGCCGCCTTCCCGGACCTGACCGCGCGCCACGTGCAGGTGCTGGGGCACATCGTCCGAGGCCTGTCCAACAAGGAGATTGCCCGTGAGCTGGACATCGCCGAAGGCACGGTCAAACAGCACGCTTACGCCATCTTCAGGGAACTGGGCCTGCAGAACCGCACCGAGGCGGTGTACCTGCTGGCCAAGATGGGCGTGCGCTTCCGCTGAGCCTACGGCGTGAGTTCAGGCGCCGTCTTGTGGCGGGCGCGCCTTGACGAACTCCACTTCCAGATGCCCGGGCCCGGTGCCTGGCGTGAGGCTGACCCGGGCCCATCCGTCGCCCGGTGGCGCGCAGCGCGTACGCATGGTCACCCGCGTGCCACCGGTGGTGACGAAGGCCTGGTCCGACAGGTCCGCCGGGTGGCCGTTGGCAAACGGCAGCGGTGCGTACAGGGGCGAGCTGTGTACGGAGGTGAGGCCCACCTCCTTCCAACTGCCCTGCCGGCTTGGGGGCGGCGCCAGCGTCACCTCGCAGACCAGCGCGTGGTGTTCGTCGCCCGACAGGAACACCGTGTGCTGGATCTGCTCACGCATCAGAAAGTCCAGCAAGCGGTCCAGGCTGGCGGGGAAGCCGTCCCAGGCGTCGCTGCGAGGGGTGGCGCTGCGGTCCTGCACCCCTTCAGCGCGCCGGGGCAGCAGCATCGACGGCGTGGCCACCACCTTGGGTTCGTCCCGGTGCTGCAAGAGCCACGCCTCCAGCCGTTCGAACTGGCCTGGTGTGGCCGGGTTGGCACAGGTGCTCAGGATGTGTGGCAGACCCGAGGGGGTGGCAGCGCTGCGCGCCTGGCGGCCCGTGCGCGTATCGGCCAGGTAGATGGGCAGGCCTGCGAAGCGGAAGTCCTTGTCGGCCAGGTCGCGCAGGGGCTGGTAGCGCAGCTGAGGCCGCAGGCGCTCGTACTTCCAATAGCCCCAGCGACCGTCACACAGGGCGTCCTGCCGGCTGCGCCACAGGGGCAGGCTGGGGTCGGCCCCTGGGGGACGGGGCTCCCAGTTGTCCACCAGTTCATGGTCATCCAGCAGCATCACGCTGGGCAGGCGGGCCAGCACGCGGCGCATGCCTGGTGCGCGCTGGGCGCGTTCGTGCGGGATCTCGTAGCGCTCATCTCGGCGCGTGGGATCCACCAGACCCGCGGTGGCGTCTGCGTAGATCTGGTCCCCGAGGAACAGCGCCAGGTCCAGTTCCCCCTGGTCGGCCCGCTGCGCCATGCGCTGCAGGCTGGCCTGCGCCGGGGCGCTGTCCAGCGGCCCATGCGGGTACTGGCAACTCCCCACCGCCAGGTGCACACGGGTTGGATCCTGGGCGGCGTCGGGATGATGTGGCGCCGGTCCAGACCGGGGCAGCCGGTCCGCCAGGCGCTGCAAGGCCTGGCGTGGCACCAGGCAGGCCTCAATGTCCTCGGCACGGGCACTCTGCAGCCAGCGGCGGATGCCGTTCAGCGCCTGGCGGATGCGCCCCCCTGAAGCCCGATTGGGGACCGCCGGCGTCAGAGGCTGCGTCGGCGGTGGTCCGTTCAGGCCGGGCCAGGGCAGGTCCAACGGCGGGTCGGCCTGCTCGGTCGGGGGGTACACCATCAGGGCCAGCCAGCCGTCTGGCGGTGTCGGCCCAGAGGGCTCCCTATCGGAGGGTTCCCGGCCCGGTGCGGCGCTGGTCTGCACCAGCCGCCCGGCATGCACGAACTGCCACTGCCGGCTGCGACCCGGTGCGCGTGACAAGCCGAAGCGGCCCTCGGTGACGCACCAGCCCTGCACCGTGCGCCGCACCGGCACCAGCGCCAGGCGGGCCAGGCCGGCATCCAGCGGCGGCATGGCGGCCACGCGCAGCAGGGTGGTGCCCGAGCTGTCCCGTGCGGGTGCCAGCACATCCAGGCGCGGGCCCAGCCACGGGGGACGGACGACCACGTCCGCCGGGATCGCCTGCGCTTGTGTCTGCGGCTGTGGCTGCCGTTGTGGCTGCCGTTGTGGTTGTGGTTGTGGTTGTGGTTGTGGTTGTGGTTGTGGTTGTGGTTGCCGCTGATGGTCGCGCGAAGCTGGGCCCGATACCGCCACCCCGTGCCGGAGAAAGTTCTCCACCTCCGCAAACACCTGCGCCGAACGTCGGCCGATCAGCAGGTCCTGGTGGCCCATGCCGTCGAAGGTGCGGGCGATGATGGGCACGCCCGCAGCGCCCAGGTGCAGGCCCAGCAGGCGCTGGGTGAAGACATCGGCCAGCCCGTTGTCGCGGCCGTGCAGGGCCAGGGTCTCGATGCCCGACCAGCGCTCGCGCAGCCGCTGCGGCGTCACGTACTCGCCAGCGCCGCTGTGGTCCGTGGCCTGATCGGCCTGGGTGAAATGGATGGTCTGCGATACCGTGTCCAGGTGGATCGGACCGAACAGGTCGTCGATGGCCTCCAGGGTGGCGCGGCTCAGGCCCGTGGCCTCGAAATCGCGGCCGTACAGCGCGTCCATGCGGTGGCGCGTGGCAGTCCAGGGCGTGCGGCGCCAGGGCCACACCGGGTTTTCCACGCGCCAGTCGGCGTCAGGGTAGGGCAGGCTGGACAGCAGGCGGTCCATCAGTTGTTCGCCCGCGCCGGGCTGGGCCGAGGGTCTGAACTGGTAGCCGTCACGCAGCAGCCAGCGCCGCGCGTACTGCATCACCCAGCCGCGCAGCACGTTGGCGTCGGTGTAGCGCAGCACCGGGCCCTTCTGGCTCAGCACCAGGCGCCGTACGGTGGGGTGCGGGCGGCCTTCGCCACCCGTGCCGTTGAAGGCCGCCAGCGCGGCCTGCTGTGCCGTGTCCAGCGGCGGCGCGCGGTCCAGGGACCGGGCCCTGTCCAGCAACTCCTGCGGGCGCGACAGCAGGGCCATGGACATCATCACGCAGCCGATGCAGTGCGCCAGCACGTCCACCGAGCCGCCCGTCACCTGCCGTACGTGCAGCAGCGCGGCGGGGATGTCGACCAGCGCCACCTCCTCCAGCGTCCAGGGCACAGTGGCCGTGGGCAGGCCGCTGCTGCTGCGCAGGTCCAGCACCCACACGTCGCGCCCCTGGCGGTGGAACCACTCGGCGGCGCTGGGGCGCAGGCTCTCGTGCGTGAAGGTGTTGCCGCTGACGCTGTAGCCGTGGATCATCACCAAGGCTGGGGCCCGGGCTGCGCCGGCGGGCGGCGGATAGCGCGTCAGGCGCACCCGGGCTTCGGGCCGGTCCTCGCGTGCCGGGGCCACCGCCCACTCGGTGATCTGCGGGGGCGGCAGGCCGGCGATGGGCTGGGGCAGGCGCACGGGCTCGCGGGTCAGCGGCGTGTCGGGCTTGCGGAAGGTCCACAGATGGATGGAAGCCAGCAGGCGCAGCAGCGTCAGCCCGAAGCCCGCCAGGTCGGCCAGGGCCTGCACCTGGTCCTGCTGGTCCACTATGCGCAACAGCGGGGTCTGCCGGCTGGCCAGGAAGCGGGGGTCCAGCACCAGCGTGCCGCCGCGCCGCGGGCCGGAGGCGGGCAGGCCCGGCATCCGGGTGACCTGCAGTTCGGTCAGCTGACGCCAGGGATTCCCGGCCACGGCATAGGTCAGGCGCTTGTGACCTTGCAGCGTGTCGCCGAGCGCGAAGGGCTGTAACGGTCGACCGTCGCCATCGCTGAGGTTGCACCGCAGCACCTCGCCCACGCGCAGGTCGTAGTCGAAGCGGCGCACTTCACCGGCGCGGCTGGCGGTGCGCACCAGGCCCGTCACCAGGGCACCCAACCCGCCAGAAGCTTGCGGGCCGGGGTCGGTGAACCGCTGGTACAGATCGCGCAGGCCCCGGTGGCGCACCCAGGCCCGCAGGCCACGCGCGATGCGCTGCAGTGCAAAGGAGTCTTCCCGGTGCAGGAATCGCAGGCTACCCGACACCTTGGCTTCCAGCAGGGCGTGGCGATGCCGCACCTCGTCGGACTGGCCGGCCAGGCTGCGGTCCTCCCAGGTGGTGGCCTCGTAAAAGCGCACGCGGCTGTGGGCGGAGGTCTCGTCCACCTGCAGCCGGCGGTCCAGCGTGGAGGCCAGGGCGTCCAGGCGCTCGGGCTGGTACTCCAGCGTCCATTCGACCACCCACGGGCGGGCGCCG
>Ga0315900_10011742_pt1 | contig 10820 bp, 11 predicted proteins | sample LakEriMetagenome_FD_203521 | JGI IMG/M metagenome (GOLD analysis project Ga0315900, IMG submission 203521) | Freshwater fungal communities from buoy surface, Lake Erie, Ohio, United States - Buoy 12 MA114 | ecosystem: Environmental > Aquatic > Freshwater > Lake > Lake biofilm | place: USA: Lake...
CCCTGATCGAGGGTCCGAAGTCGCCTGCCGGCGCTTGGGACGCGCCCGGGTTCTGCTGCATCAGGGGGCGGCATGGGCGTGGCGCGGTGCGCCGGTGTCGCCTGCCGTGCGGCACAATCGCGTCGTGGAACCGCTGTTCGTGCTCCGCGTGATCCTGAGGTCGTGGCTGCTGCCGCCGGCGGGGCCGCTCGTGCTCGCGCTCGTGGGGCTGTGGCTGATGCGCCGGCGGCCGCGGCTCGGCGGGTCGATCGTCGTGGCCGGGGTGGGTGTGTTGCTCGCGATGTGCCTGCCGCTGGTCGCGGATCGCCTCGCGGCGCTCGTAGGGCCGCATGCGCCGCTGGATCTGCAACGGCCCGTGGACGCCCAGGCGGTCGTGGTGCTCGCGGGCGGCACGCGTGCGGTGCCCGGCGGCGCGGCCGGCGAACGCGAGCCCTCGACCGTGACGCTCGAGCGGCTCGCGTATGGGGCGCGGGTCGTCCGGGCGACGCGCCTGCCGCTGCTGCTGTCGGGCGGGGTGGTGATCGACGGGGAACCGGAGTCGGCGTCGATGGACCGCGTGCTGCGCGCCGACTTCGGGCTCGCGCCCCGCTGGCTCGAAACGCGGTCGCGGAATACGCACGAGAACGCCCGCGAGTCGGCGCGGCTGCTGCGTGACGCCGGCGTCCGGCGCATCGTGCTGGTGACCTCCACGACGCACCTGAGGCGCGCCGCGGTCGAGTTCGAGGCGGCCGGGCTCGAGGTCGTTCCGGCGCCGGTCGGCGCGGTCGAGGGCGGCTTCGACGGGATCCACGACGTCCTGCCGAGCATTTCGGCGCTCCAGCGCAGTTCGAGCGCGGCCTACGAGTTGGCGGGCCTCGCGGTCGCCCGGCTCGGCGGTCGCTGACGCATCGGCGTCGCCGAATTTCGCTACACTCCGCGCCGATGCTGACCTTCCCGGCCTTCGACCCCGTCGCGCTCGAACTCGGGCCCCTGAAGGTCCGCTGGTACGGCCTGATGTACGTGGTGGCGTTCCTGGCCGCCTGGTGGCTCGGCCGCCGCCGTGCCGCGCAGCCGCACTCGACCTGGACCCCCGCACAGGTCGACGACCTGATCTTCTACTCCGTGTTCGGCGTGATCCTCGGCGGTCGCATCGGCTGGCTGCTGTTCTACGGCCACGGTGCGATGGAGCACGACCCCGGCTACTGGTACAAGATCTGGCAGGGAGGCATGAGCTTCCACGGCGGGCTGATCGGCGTGCTGATCGCTCTCGCCGTGCTCGCCCGGGTCCACGGCAAGAAGCTCGTGGACGTCTTCGATTTCGCGGCGCCGCTGCCGGCCATCGGCTTCGGTGCAGGTCGGATCGGCAACTTCGTCAACGGCGAGCTCTGGGGCAAGCCCACCGACGTGCCGTGGGGCTTCGCGGTGCCGCAAGCGGACGGCACCGTGCAGGTGCTGCATGCCTCGCAGCTCTACCAGGCGCTGCTCGAAGGCCTCGCGCTGTTCCTGATCGTCTGGTGGTTCACGTCGCAGCCCCGGCCGCGCTGGGCCGCGTCCGGCGTGTTCCTGGTCGGCTACGCAACCTTCCGCATCGCCGTCGAGTTCATCCGCGTGCCGGACCGCGACATCGGCTATCTCGCCGGCGACTGGCTGACCATGGGCCAGCTCCTGTCGTTGCCGATGCTCGGTGCCGGCCTCGTGATGCTGGTCTACGCCTATACGCGCCGCGAACCGTCGGGCAACTGCCGGCACGCCGGCGCCTGAGCCGCGCCGCCCGCGTCAACCCGCGCTCCCGCCTCACCCTCCCATGCAGCAGTATCACGACCTGCTCCGCCACGTCCGCGACCACGGGGCCCGCAAGACGGACCGCACCGGCACCGGCACGCTGTCGGTGTTCGGCTGGCAGATGCGCTTCGACCTGTGCGCCGGCTTCCCGCTCGTCACCACCAAGAAGGTCCACGTGAAGAGCGTGGTCCACGAACTGCTGTGGTTCCTGAAGGGCGAGACCAACGTCCGCTACCTGCGCGAGCACGGCGTGACGATCTGGGACGAGTGGGCGGACGAGCAGGGCGAGCTCGGCCCGGTATACGGGAAGCAGTGGCGCGACTGGGTCGCGCCGGACGGCCGCCACCTCGACCAGATGGCGCAGGCGGTCGCGCAGATCCGCACCAACCCGGACTCGCGGCGGATCATCGTCAGCGCGTGGAACGTCGGCGAGCTCGACCGCATGGCGCTGATGCCGTGTCACGCGTTCTTCCAGTTCTACGTCGCGGGCGGCCGGCTGTCCTGCCAGCTGTACCAGCGCAGCGCGGACCTGTTCCTCGGCGTGCCGTTCAACGTGGCGAGCTATGCGCTGCTGACGCACATGGTCGCGCAGCAGTGCGACCTCGACGTCGGCGAGTTCGTCTGGACCGGCGGCGACTGCCACCTCTACCTGAACCACCTCGAGCAGGTGGACCTGCAGCTGTCGCGCGAGCCCTATCCGCCGCCGCGGCTGATGATCCGCCGCCGCCCGCCGACGCTGTTCGACTACGTGTACGAAGACTTCGAGTTCGCCGACTACGTCCATCACGCCGCGATCAGGGCGCCCGTCGCGGTCTGAGCCGCGGCGCACCCCTTCGCTTCCAGCGGCACCATCCGCCGCCCGCTCCGAGCGTACCTTCGAGAGGATCGACCATGCCGAGTGTCTCGCGCGCCGCTCCCGTCTCCGACCCGCTGCCGTACCGCGTCCGTCGCTCGCCGATCCACGGCACCGGCGTGTTCGCGAGGCGCGATCTCCGCAAGGGCGAGCGGATCATGGAGTACGTCGGCGAGCGCATCTCGCACGCCGAGGCGGACCGCCGCTACGAGCACAAGGCTCCCGACGACAACCACACTTTCCTGTTCACCGTGGACTCGCGCACCGTGATCGACGCGGGCGTCGACGGCAACGAGGCGCGCTGGGTGAACCACTGCTGCGACCCGAACTGCGAGACCGTCATCGAGAACAAGCGCGTGTTCGTGGAGACCGTCCGGGCGATCCCGGCCGGACAGGAACTGACCTACGACTACATGATCGGCCGCGAGGCCGGGGATCCGCCGAACATCGACGAGATCTTCGCGTGCCGCTGCGGCAGCCCGAAGTGCCGCGGCACGATGCTGCTGCCGCCCGAGAAGAAGCGGAAGCGCTCGCCGGCCCGCGCGAACGCGCGACGGAAGGCGCACGCCGAGACCGCTTCCGGCGCGAACTCGCGCCGCGGGACGTCGTCGCGCGGCAAGTCCCAGGGCGCCTCGCGCTCGAAGTCGAAGTCGAAGCCGGGCCGGGCGTCCGGCGCCGGGCGCCGCTCGAGCCGCTGAGATGCACGGGCCGGCCGGCGCACGTCCCGTGACGCAGGCCGCCGGGTGCACCGTGGTCGACGCCGCGCAGGCGGCTGCGCTCGCCCAGTCGCTCGCCGGCCCCGGCCATGCGGTCGTGCCGGGCTTCCTCGACGCCGCGCTCGTGCGCGAACTCGCCCTGGAACTGGATGGCCGCGCGGTGCGCGGCGAACTGCGGGCCGCCGCGGTCGGTGCCGGTGCCCGCCGGATGGTACTCGAGGACGTCCGCGGCGACCGGATCCAGTGGTTGCGCGAGCCGGGCACTCGTGCCGAGGCCGCGGCGCTGTCGCGACTCGAGGCGCTGCGGCTCGCGCTCAACGAGCGGCTGTACCTCGGCTTGCACGAGCTCGAGTGCCACTACGCGCTCTATCCGCCCGGCGCCCACTATGCGCGCCACCTCGACCGCTCCCCGGCTGGCGTCGAGCGGGTCGTGTCGATCGTGCTATACCTGAATCCCGGCTGGGACGCGCGCGACGGCGGCGAACTGCGCTTGCACCTCCCCGACGGCACCCGCGACGTGGTCCCGCAGGGCGGTACGCTCGCCGTCTTCCTGAGCGAACGACTGGAGCACGAGGTCCGGCCGGCGACGCGGCCGCGACGCAGTCTCACGGGCTGGTTCCGGCGACGTCCGCTCGGAGCGCCGCTGGTCTAGCAGCGGCTCGCGGCCAGGCGCGGGACACGGTCCCCGGGCAGGGGTCGAGGCGATGGTGAAAAGGCCGCCGCGGGAGCCAACAACCTTCCCGCGGCGACCCAGATGGCAAGAGGCGGCGTCATTGCGCTACTTGCGCGTCCGATCACCAGGTCAAGTGATCGCCCCCGGCGGCGCCGTCTTGGCACCTGACGCCAAGGGCACCAGCAGGGTACAGGTTCGGCCCGGTACGGAGCGCCGAACGGTTCACACTTCGGGCCACTTATGTCAACGCAAGGCGGAACCGCTCCGCGGATCGAACTGGTGGTCGCGGCAGCGCGGAACGGGGTGATCGGCCGCGACGGCGGCCTGCCCTGGCGACTGCCGGCCGACCTGCAGCACTTCAAGCGGCTGACGCTCGGGCACCCGGTGCTGATGGGCCGGCGCACCTGGGAGAGCCTCGGCCGGCCCCTGCCGGGGCGCACCAACCTCGTGCTGACGCGCGCGGAAGGCTATGTCGCTCCCGGCGCCACCGTCGTGCACTCCCTCGACGAGGCGCTCGCGGTCGCAGGCCCGGTGCCCGTGCTGATGGTGATCGGCGGCGCGGAACTCTATCGGCAGTGCCTGCCGCGCGCCGCGGTGCTGCACCTGACCGAGGTACACGCGGACGTCGAGGGCGACACGCGTTTCCCTGCGTGGGATCGCGCGGCCTTCCGCGAGACCTGGCGCGAGGAACATGCGCCCGACGACCGGCATGCGCACGCCTACGCGTTCGTGCGCTACGAGCGCCCCTAGAAGCGTCGCCAGTTCGCGCTCGAGATTGCCGCGCGCGGTCGCCACGTGGCGCGTCGCGAGAATGGCGCGCGGGTCGCGGGCGATCCTCAAGTTCCCGTAGCGTGCGCGCGAAGCCTCGGCAGCGACTCGTCGACGAGCCGGGCGGCCTGCGCCCAGTCGACCGCGTCCGGCGTCCGCGCGTCGCGCGTCAGGCGCTCGAGGATCGCGGCCTGCGCGACGCCGCGGCGCTCGGCCTCGGCATACGGGATCTCGGCGTGGAACATCACCATCGAGTAGCGCGGGATGAAGCGCTCCGGGTGGCGCCGCTCGAGTTCGAGCGACAGTTCCTTCGCGAGCGCGAAGCGCGGGTCGCGCACGGTGTCGCGCATCTCGACGTAGTTCTCGATCGCCATCCGCGCGATCGCCGCGCAGTCGTCGCGGCGGAGCGCGTCGAACCGCGCGAAGCAGCGCCCCCAGTCGCAGCCGGCCTCGAGCAGGTCGTCGATGACCCGGCAGTCCTCGAAGGCACAGTTCATGCCCTGGCCGTGGAAGGGCACGATCGCGTGCGCCGCGTCGCCGACGAGGAGCGCACGCCCGTCCACCTGCCACGGGGCGGCGTAGAGCGTCGCCATGTGGCCGGCCGGGTTCGCGGCCCACTCGATCTCGAGGTTCGGCATCAGCGCCAGCGCGTCGGGGAACTCGCGCGCGAACAGCTCGCGCACGGCCGCGGGTCCGCCGGCCTCGAGGCTCGCGAAGCTCGGCGCCGGGCCCTCGGCCGCGAGGAACAGCGTGGCCGTGAACGAGCCGTCCGTGTTCGGCAGCGCGATCAGCATGTAGCCGCCGCGCGGCCAGATGTGCAGCGCGTGCGGATCCATCCGCCAGCGGCCGTCGGCGCCGGCGGGGATGTTGAGTTCCTTGTAGTCGTGCGCGAGGCGCTCCTCGCGCGCGCTGCCGAGTCCGGCGCGCACCATCGCGCCGCGCAGCGCCGAACCCGCGCCGTCGGCGCCGAACACGGGCGCGTCCGCGAGGCGCAGTTCGCGCACGGCGCCTTGCCGCAGGTCCTCGACGCGGATCAAGCCGCGTGCGAAATCCGCGTCCCGGCAGGCGTGCTCGAACAGCAGTTCGACGCCGTGTGCCTCGGCGGCGTCCGTCAGCACGTGGTTCAGCGGCGCGCGGCCGACCGAGTACAGCTGCTCGTGCGGTCGCTGGCCGTAAGGCAGGAAGCGGGTCGAGCCGTCGAGGTCGTGCAGCCGCCGACCGCGCATGGGCACGAGCAGCGGCCGCACCGCGTCGAGCAGGCCCGCGCGCTCGAGGCCGGCGAGGCCGCGCGCCGCGAGCGCGAGGTTGATCGAGCGGCCCGCGGCGAGCTGCACGCGTCGCGCGTCGGGCCTGCGCTCGTAGATGCGCACGCGGTGGCCGCGCTTCGCCAGCAGCACGGCGAGCAGTGGGCCGGTGCAGCCGGCGCCGAGGATCGTGACGGGTTCTTTCATTCGTGGATCGCGTCCGCGAGCGTGTCGACCGCGCGCGCGACTTCCGTGTAGGTGTTCCAGAGCGGCGCGGGCGCGAGCCGGATCACGTCGGGCTCGCGCCAGTCGCCGATCACGCCGGCGGCGGTCAGTCGCTCGAACGCGGCCCGCGCCGCGTCGCGCCCGCTCGGGAGTCGCAGCGACAGCTGAGCGCCCGCCGCCTCGCCCGGCGGCGTCAGCACGGCGACGCGCGCGCCGAGCCGTTCCGTCAGCCGCCGACGCGCATGGGCGCCGAGCGCCAGCGACTTCGCGCGGATCCTCGCCATGCCGGCCGCGTCGTAGACCTCGAGCGCAGCCGCGAGCGGCGCCATCGCCAGCACGGGGCCGTTCGACAGCTGCCAGCCGTCCGCGCCCGGCGTCGGCACGAACTCGGGACCCATGCGGAAGCGCGTCGCGACCTCGTGGCCCCACCAGCCGGCGAAGCGCGGCAGGTCGGTGGCCTGCGCGTGGCGCGCGTGCACGAAGCAGCCGGCGACCGCGCCGGGGCCGCCACAGAGGTACTTGTAGCTGCACCAGACCGCGAAGTCCGCGTCCCAGTCGTGCAGTCGCAGCGGCACGTTGCCGACGGCGTGCGCCAGGTCCCAGCCGACGGGGACGCCGGCGCGACGCGCGGCGGCCGTGATCGCCGCCACGTCGAGCACCTGGCCGGAGAGGTACTGCACGCCCGGCAGCAGCACGAGCGCGAGGCGCTCGCGTTCGCGGTCGAGCGTCGCGAGCACGTCCTCGGTGCGCAGCCCCGTCTCACCCTCGCGCGGCGCGAGTTCGAGCAGGGCGGACGCCGGATCGTAACCGTGGAACCGCACCTGCGAAGCCAGCGCGTAGCGGTCGGACGGGAACGCGTGGCGTTCGAGCAGGATGCGGTGTCGCGCGGCCGTGGGTCGGTAGAAGCTGACGAGCATCAGGTGCAGGTTCACGGTCAGCGAGTTCATCGCGACCACCTCGGCGGGTTCGGCGCCGACGAGCCGCGCCAGCGGGGCGGCGAACGGCTCGTGGTAAGGCAGCCACGGCCTGGTTCCCTCGACGTGACCGCGCACGCCGAGCATGGCCCAGTCGTCGAGCAGGTCGCGCACGCGCGCGGCGGCGGCGAGCGGCTGCGGCCCCAGCGAGTGACCGCAGAAGTAGATGGCTTCGCCGCCGTGCGCCGCGCGCGGGATCGCGAACCGGGCCCGGAACTCGCGCAGCGGGTCGGCGGCGTCGAGCGCCGCGGCCTCGCGCAGGCCCGCGTCAGTCATGCGGGCGCGCGGGGTAGAGCAGGGGGCGGCTGGGGGCCGCGTCGCTCATGAAGGCCGGCACCTGGAGGTCGAGCAGGTAGACGCCGTCGCGGATCGTCGGCGCGATCCACGCCAGTTCGGTGATCGTGCAGTCCCCGCGGGCCGCCTCGTGCGCCCGCTTCGCGCCCGGCGGCAGCCCCCAGAACACGCGGTGTGCGGCGAGGCGCCCGCGGTCCTCGGCTCGGTCCAGCGACGGCAGGTCCACCACGACGTGACGGATGCCGGCCGCCACCAGCACCGCGGCCGCCTCGGGCGTGAAGTACGGCGCCGGTGCGGCGCCTTCGTACCGGCGCGACAGTTTCGTGGCGTCGTTCGGCAGCGTGCGCACCACGAGCGCGGAGGCCTCGCCCGGCGCGCCTGCGAGCGCCGCTTCGAGCAGCCGCGCGGTGATCGCGCGTTCGGTCGGGCCGGCGTCCGGATCGCGCGTGTCCGGCGCGTCGCCGACCGGTTCCGGCCGCACGGACACGAGCCGCGCGAGGAACAGGCCGCCCTTCAGCACCTCGTGCACGGCGGTGCGATCGGTGGTCACGTGTCCGACGCACTCGGTGTGCGTGCCGTTGCAGTGGGGCACGAGCGTCAGCGTCTCGCAGTTCACGGAGCCGCCGGCGCGCACGTCGCCGACGAAGCCGCCGCCCGCCAGCGGCTGCGCGTGGGCTCGCGGCGCCCCGAAGTGATTGGGCTGCACGCCGTCGAAGTCGAGGGGCATCGCGAGCGGCAGCGGGTCCGAGAGGTCGGCCGAATAGCGGCCGCCCGCGGCGGTGAGCACGACGGCGGTCACGGGCGCTCCATGACCGTGCCGCACCGGCCGCAGGTGCGCTTCGTCGCATGCGCGTAGAAGCGCTCGAACACCGGCGGGAACTGGGTCTCGATGTTCTCGAGCACGAAGTGCTCCTCGTAGAGCAGCGCGTGGCAGTGCTCGCAGTACCACTGGAAACCGTCCTGCTCGCCGGGCAGGCGCCGGCGTTCGACCACGAGCCCGATCGAGCCCGCCTCGCGCTGCGGCGAGTGGGGTACGAACGCCGGCAGCAGGAACACCTCGCCGCCGCGCACGCGGTAGTCGACCGGCCCGCCGTCCTGCATCGTCTTCAGCGTCAGCGTGCCTTCCAGCTGGTAGAAGAACTCCTCGCCGGGATCGACGTGGTAGTCCTTCCGCGCGTTCGGGCCGCCGACCGCCATCACGATGAAGTCCCCCGCCGGGAAGATCTGCCGGTTCGAGACGGGCGGCTTCAGCTCGTGGCGGTGCGCGTCGATCCAGCGCTGCAGGTCGAAGGGGGCGGTCGGGCGCATGGTGTGGCGGCATTATAGCCTCGGGGGTCCGGACCGCCCCTCGTCACGCGAACCCCGGCCGCGTGGCGGGGTCCGATCCCTTCGAGGAGGAAACGCCGATGTCCGAAGTCCGCCCGTCGATGTCCCGGCGGTTCAGTGTTCGCGTGGCCGCTGGCCTGTGCCTGGCCTGGATGACTGCGGTCGGCTCGGTCGCCGTGGCGGCGACCGCAGGCGCCGAGCGCGCCGGCTCGCCGGTCTCCGCGGCGGACGGCGCGACGGTCGCGGGGCCGGTCGAGGGCGTCTGGGAGCGGCACGAGATGGTGTTCCGCTACGTCGGCCTGACCTCGTTCTACGCCTGCGACGTGCTCGCGGCCAAGGTGGGGCGCCTGCTCGAGTACGTCGGCGCGCGGCCCGGTGCCGAGGCTCGGGTCGCGGGCTGCGACGGGGGCTTCGACCGGATCTCCCGGTTTCCGAGCGTGCGACTGGTGTTCCACACGCTGGTGCCGGCCGCCGACGTGCCGCCGCCCCCGCCGCCGAAGCCCGAGGCGCCGGCACGCCGTCTCGGTCGCGACGTGCCGCCGCTGAAGCCGGCGACCGCGCCCGAGCCCGGCGTGGGCGCCTGGCGCACGGTCGAATTCGCGGCGCGCTCGCCGCGCTGGATCGAGGCCGGCGACTGCGAGCTTCTCGAGCAGTTCGCGCGCGACGTGCTGCCGAAGTTCAGGACGCGGGGACTCGACGATCGGGTCCGCTGCGCGCCGGGTCAGGTGTCCGGCGCGGACGTGCGGCTGCGCGTCGAGGTGCTCGGGGCGCTGCCGGAGGCCGACGCGCCCGCGGGGCGCTGAAGGCTCGCGCGGCCGCGGGGGCTAGAGCGACGCGCAGGAGTGCCCGCCGTCCACGGCGAGCACGGCGCCGGTCATGAACGCGGACGCCTCGGACGCGAGCAGCAGCAGCGGACCCGCCAGGTCCGCGGCCGTCCCGAGGCGTCGCTGCGGCATGCGGTTCAGCACCGCGCGGCCGGCCTCGGTGTCGAAGAAGCCGCGATTCATGTCGGTCTCGAAGTAGCCGGGCGCGATCGCGTTCACGCGGATGCGGTGGCGTGCCCACTCCATCGCGAGCTGGCGCGTGAGGTGCAGCAGACCCGCCTTCGAGGCCGCGTACGGCGCCAGCTGGCCCACCGGCTGCAACCCGACGATCGACGCGACGTTCACGACGCTGCCGCCGCGACCCGCGTCCCGCATCCCGAGCGCGACCCGCCGCGCGACCAGCCAGCAGCCCTTCAGGTTCGTGTCGAGCACCGCGTTCCAGTCACCCTCGTCCTGCTCGAGCGCGGGCTTGACGACCGCGCGGCCTGCGTTGTTCAGCAGCACGTCGAGACCGCCGCTCCAGCGCTCGACCTCGGCGACGCCCGCCTCGACCGACGCGGCGTTCGTGACGTCCAGCACGACCGCGTGGCAGTCCGTGCCGAGCGCGGCGAGTTCCGCGCGCGCGGCCTCGAGGCTCGACGCATCGCGGCCCGCGAGCGCGACGCGCATGCCCTGTGCCGCATAGTGATTCGCGGCGATGCGGCCGAGCCCGCGCGCGCCACCCGTGACGAGCACGGCCTTGCCGCGCAGGTCGGGGAACGTCGGCGTCGCGCACGCGCTCATTCGCCGGCGCTGCCGACGGCGTCGATCGCGGCCGCGCCGCGGCACGGGGTCCAGACCGCGTCCGTCGCGGTCGGCCAACGCTCGCCCGGGTACGCGTCGAGCCGCACGGCGGTGAGGCGCTGGCCCCAGACGCAGCCGGTGTCGAGCGACAGCACGCCGTCGCCCGTGTACCAGCCGAGCGCGGACCAGTGCCCGCACACCACGCGCGCGTCGCGCGTGCGCCGTCCCGGCACGCGGAACCACGGGATCGCGCCGGGCGGCGCGGATTCCGGCGGACCCTTCGGGCCGAGCAGCAGCCGTCCGTCCGCGCTGCAGTAGCGCAGCCGGGTCGTGCAGTTGACCGTGAAGCGCAGGCGGTCGTGGCCCGCGAGCTCGGGGC
>Ga0315900_10011747_pt1 | contig 10818 bp, 19 predicted proteins | sample LakEriMetagenome_FD_203521 | JGI IMG/M metagenome (GOLD analysis project Ga0315900, IMG submission 203521) | Freshwater fungal communities from buoy surface, Lake Erie, Ohio, United States - Buoy 12 MA114 | ecosystem: Environmental > Aquatic > Freshwater > Lake > Lake biofilm | place: USA: Lake...
CTGTGATTAGTTTGGAAGCTTCCAATGATCCTGCTAATATGATTATTGCTAATGCTTGAGATGAAAACAGTTTACTTAGTCCAAATACGCTGTAATATGCGGCGGATCCGGCTAATGTAAATGCTGCTAACAATACAATATACGGAAATACATGTTTCATTTATTATTCTCGGTCAATGTAATACCTGGCTGATTCTAGTTTCTTAAGTGCAGCTGCAAGATTTGTTAATGCAGATGGTTTGTCTGTTTTTCCTTCATTTAAAGCTCTACCGATCATCTGAATAATGTTAATCGCATCATCAATATCATCAGTAATTTTTGCTTTGTACTTGTAATACGCCATAACTTTCCTTTTTTATTTTATTATATTAATAAATATATTACGTTAAAATTAATGGTGTTGCATGACAGTCAATACCCACATTCTGAATAGCTTGTTCTTTAGCCTTTGCCTCAACCATAACATCCAAGTCATCAACACCGTAAGTGTCGGGTAAACGAAGAATAAAGTCGGCATGAGCCTGCTCCTTGATCTTGCTGAACTCCTTGTACATCTTGGCAAATGTCGGCCACTTTGGAAGATCTTCTTGAGCGATACCATGCTTGTCACAAATGCCTTCGATAAGACGCTGTGCTTCGCGTCTGCGAGATTCTGAATAATGAGTGCATTGTGTAACACCATGTCGTTGCCAAGTCTCACGTGCCATGAAAAATGCTTCTTTCTCGGATATGTCGCCGGTATTGAATGTGTGATGCCAATAGTCAAACGTAATCGGAATAGCAATCTCAGAATGCACCATTTCATACAAGTCACGCACCGAATACATGGAACCTTTATCATCATTCTCAATAACCAAACGAGCTTTAAGCCGATCTGACAAACGATTATAGTTTGCCAACCAACGCTGAATGGTTGCTGGCTTATCACCATACGTAGCACCAATATGAATATTGATCTTGTTCTCAAAACTAGGCTCAAAGCCCATAAGATCAAACATCTCGCTATGACGTTCTAAACCAACAATGCTATTCTCAACCACCACAGAATCTGGACTACCTAAAATATGAAACGGACCAGGATGCGTAGTAACACGATGGCCATGTGCACGTGCATAATCACCTGCAGCACGAAGATGCTGTGCAATCTCGTCAATACCTGGTAAATCTTCTAACCGGTAATGATTCCAACGAGGAAACAATTCACTACCAATGCGGAATAGTCGAATGTCATTGGCTTCGTTCCATTGCAGAATCTTAATAAGATCTTTTGCATTGGCCAATGAAATGTCAGAAGCTAATTGCATACCACCCGCCTTGAACTTGCGGTCAATCATTGTGCGCCCGGTGCGGATGCCTTCGTTGCTAAGTTGCATGTTGATACATGCATAACCGTATCTAATCATAGTATTTTTTTATTAATATAAGAAAAATTATTCAAATAACCTAAATTCATGGTTTTTTATGTTCTATATATTTATATAAAAGAAACCTCAAAGGAAACTAATAAAATGAATTTAGAAAAATTATTAGCAGAAAATATGCTTAGATTTGGTACTAAGAATTTAGTAGTAAGCAATATTAAACCATATCTTGCAGAACAACAAGCTCAAGCTCTTGAATTTAATTTAAATGAAATGCCGGCTGCTTTAGAACGTATAAATTATGTACCAACGCCATCAAAATATATTGCAATACCTGATGGAAACCCATGGTTAGCTACTAATAGAGCTGAAAGTTTAAAGAAGTTTTTAATTGCAAACATTCAAAAACAAGTTGGAATTCCATTTGATGCAAATGCCGTTAAAATTGCAGAAACTGCTGTTTCACCAAATAAAGGAGATCAATATCAGTATGTAGAAGGAACTATTTATGGATATATGGAAAAACCACCTATACCTGAAGATAAATATGCATATGATTTACTTTATAATTTCTATGATATCAACAACGTACCACATATAATAGTAACTAAAATAGGAAAAGGTGCACCGGTAAAAGTTTTAAATACAAATTATAATTCTTTTGTACCTAAATTAGAAAAAGATGGATCTAATGCAATTAATAATGGAGGTTTTGTAGTATTTGATCAAGAAAGTCAAGCTGAAGGTAATATTGCAATACTCGTGCCTATTCCAAAAATATATAACGAACGAAATGGTAGTCGTTTATATTTTAAAGATGCAGATACTCTTAACCAAATGCGCCAATTTATACAAACATATACTCAAGGAAATGATGAATATGGACGAGATCCAAATTCAAATTATTTAAGTTCCAATTGGACAAATACACAAGGTGGTGGTGGTAATTATTTAGTTGGACGAGAATCTGGATCACCAGCGACAATAGTAACTGGTAATAATAAAGGAAAAACTACAATTTCTAGATCATATTATAAGCCAACTGGAAAAGGAGAAGCTCCGATAGCTGGAACTGGTGCAAAGGGTGCATGGGAAAAAATTGGTGATTTCCAATTAACAAAAGAAGAAGGATCATTTTTAGATAATATGATCACAATACAACCAGGATCATATCAAAAAATATTTGATACCATTAAAGCTGATATACAAGCACAATTAGCAAAAAAACTAGAAATTAAATCATTAACCGCAGTTATAAAAGGATATGCATCTGCCGATCGTGCCACAAATCGTTTACCAGCTGGTGTAAATGCGCCAGATCATACATATGGTGGAGCTGTTCCTGCAAAATATTGGATACGAAAATAAAATTTATTAATTAGTGTAAATTAATGGGGCAGTTAGCCCCATTTTTTATGATTATTTCAACATAATAGTGAAATATTGCTCCATTTGATTGATAGGATATTCATTATTTCTTTTTTGTGCAAACCCAACTCCAATTGTTTTAGATTTTGAATCTAATATATTATTTTGATGAGCCGAAGACGACATCCAAGCTCCAACACACATTTCTGCTTTTTCTTTATGAGTACCATAACGTATACAATGATACATCATGCAATTTTCTGCATAATTGATTCGACGATGTTGACCAGGATCTGGAGTTCTGATATCACTCGAATGCACATAAATACTAGTTTTACACATCCATTCTGAATGACGTCTTGCCAATCGATGCAACATTGTATCAATTTCAAACTTAGGCAAACCAGCTTTCTCTCTTTCTACATTTATATAATTAAGAATATAAAATTCTATAGTTTCATTTGAATGAAAATTATATGTTACTAAACTATCTCCATAGTCTTGTGCATTAACAATACCAGACAACGTAATTGCTAAAATAAAAACTATCTTTTTCATAACCGTAAAATTTAAATGAATACTCTCTTATTATACTATAAATATAAGAAGAAAAATCCGTAAGTCCTAATACTGTTAAAACTTTTTTATTTGATATTTATTAATATGATACGATTAAAGAAACTCCTATTAGAACAAAAGCCTGAAAATTTGATGCCTTTCCAACCGGATAATCCGGCATTTACCGGAAAAGTTAAAGCACGACAAACTGCAGCTGATTTAGTAAAAGGCGCTGAAGCATCTGCTAAAGCAATTGCTTTAACAAAACATGAGATGCTAGATGTTGCTGAAATTGTTACTGCATTTATTCCTGTTGTCGGCCCAATTCTTAGTGGCGCTATAGGAGTGGCTCATGCAGCAATGTATTTTGCTGAAGACGATCCATATACAGGTGGATTATATCTTACATTTGCTGCATTACCAGGGGGTGCTCAACTCATGAAACAGGCAGCAGGAAAATTAGGTATAAAAGCCTGGTTATCTGGATTTGCTAAAAAATTGAAACTAAGTTCTGGAGGAGTATCTAAACCAATTAAAGCCTCTAAAGCAGAAAAAGAATTGGTAGTACGCGCAAGTGCAAACAAAGGCCGTTTGAAAAAAATTGCCGCTACTGCAAAAAGTAAAGGAAAATTAGCAGTAAAAACCGGAGCTAAAGCTGTTGCTGCTAATCTTAAAGACATAGCAGTTGGTTTTGTTGCTATTAATTTATATGATCTTGCATATTATCAAGCCGCCTCAATTACACCACAAGAATTTGAAACTGCTTTGGATCGAGCTGAACAAGAAGAATTAAGTAAACTATTAGCAAAACTAGATATACAAAAATCTAAAACAGAATCGGTAAATAGTTTACAAGAACAATTATCTACACAAAAAAACAAAAAAACTGATAAAACTGGTGAATCTGGTAGTTGGCTTTCTGGATTAACATCAATGATACCAGATGTTGATATGAAAAACGCAATGTATTTAATTGGTGGAATTGCTGCAATTAGGTGGTTACGTGGTGGAGGAACTGGTCAAAAATCTAATATACTAGTAAGAGGATTAGGTAAAGGTACTAAATGGACATTTCGAACATTATTAGATTTATTAAAAGTTACATTTACAGCCGGTAAACGTGGAACCAAAGGGTTGAAAACTCAGTTTGGCGCAATAATTACAAAACAAGAATTAGATGTACTTATACAAACGTTTAGACAAGAACGACAAAAACAATATAAAGATGTGGTAGCTAACATTGAAAAAGGAACTTATACAGCTCAAGAAGCTTTAGATTCATTAAAAAAACAAACGGTATTTAAAAAGAATCTAAAGCGATATGAAAGTTCAATTGAAAGTGCATTTGCCGAAATAGAAACTAAAGCTAAATCTACCAAAGGTGATAAAGTTAAATCGGCAGCTGCTAGTGATTATACCAGAAGTGGCAGTATAGGATTTCAACAACGATCAGCAAAAATGAAAGCTAAACGTGGTGGTAAAGAAGTAGAATTAACACTAAAAAACATGACACAAGATGAATATAACAAATTGAGTCCCATGGATAAGATGTGGTTAGATTCTGAAAAGTTTCCTGAGCGTTTAAATGCTACCTATGATGAAGCACGTACTCACACATTAAAAAATAAATAATATTATTTTAATCTCGTTTTATAAAACCATTTAGGAAGTTACGCTGTTTTTCTATTGCAGATTCTAATGATTTGTTTTCAGGAACTTTTGATTTTTTTGTAGTACCTCGGTTAGTTCCAGCAGAGCTAGATGAAACAGCATTTGACTTGCTAGATCGTGTTTTTCTAGTTTTTGCATTTTTTCTACTGTCGTTTGCATCATCTCCTCCGCCATTCGAATTGAGTACTGTGCTTTTAGCACTTGTCCCTCTGGTGTCGATAGAAACTGTTGCAATTCTGTTTGATTTTGGGGCATTTTGAAAGCGTCTCTTAAGCTCTTCTGATCCGATGGATATAGTGTCTTCATAGAAGATATATCCTGTGTTATAGTGCGTCTTTTGCCCCTGAATTTGGATGCCACAAGGATACTTAATACCCGTAGACGATTCCACATTGTATTGAATACCCCAACTAGTTTGCTTTGTTTTTTTAACATAACCGTATTGTTTCTGACCAAGCCAAGAAAAGAAAACCGCATCTCCTGGTCGGAACTGCGGTTTATTGAATTTAGCTTGTAATTTATCTGATATTTTTTGTTTTGCCATTTAATACTAATTAGTACATAATCCGGATATTTGATCTACTATTTTAAATATTCGTAGATATTTTGTTACTTTGTCTTTTCGAAACATTTTTTCCATGTTTTTGTCACGTGATAAAATATAGCCAGATTCTACAAATTTTGAAGATACAAATCGCAATGACTTAAGACTATTGGATTCGATCATGATAGATTCATCATCAATCATTACATCTACACGATCGATATCTTTGTTGTCAAAATCTAATTTAGAAACTGTTTCAGATTCAGTCTCGCGATCGGTTTCTTTTCGCAATGTGTCAGCAACCGACTCAAAAAACTTAGATAAGTCCAATTGTATAACTCCGGCACCACGTTGCAAACTAACATCATAAACGTCAAACAAATACTGCAGTTTTTCTGTGTCTGGCAATGTTAGAAAATACTGCCATTCTGCATAGTTTACATTGATATATGAATATATTGTTTTCATGAATCGATCCTTTCAATATTAAACAATTCTACGATTTGATGTTTAAGTAAGTGTTTCAATTTGCTTATAACGTCAATAGCATCTTCTTCTGAATCTGCCGTTACAGTACCAATTACTTCATTGGTTGAATCTGCTTTGTATGAAAACTTATACTTAAACATATACCGGTTTATTATAAATATAAACCTAATTCATAAGCTCGAAGTGCCGATGATGCGGCCTCGGTCAACGTTTCTGACAGCTTCCTTAATTCATGTCGTTGCAATGTAAGTGTTTGTGATTTTACACGAAAGTCCGTTGTTTCTGTTTTTGTGCCATTGATATATGCTTCACTACATGCAATTTGTGCGGCTTTTGAATAGTTTATTAAATCTTTGTATGATAATTTAATACGCTGATTGTAAATACAAAGTTCGCCAATCATTGTAGCCATTGGATCTGTTTTAAAAACTTCTTCGGATATTTTATTAAAAAATACAAAATCTAAATCTGCCCACGTGTTTCCATATCGGTTTCTGTATTTATCCGAGATAGCCCATGGGGTATTAATACTGTGTGTCATGTTATTGAATTTTAAAAATTGTTACTGTGTATACGTCGTTTGAATAATTGTGATGTATGCTAACATATCGGTATTTTTCTATTAGCATATCCATAACTAAACCTGGATGCACATAAAAGAATCCTTCATGTATTTTGTTGTTGATCGGTGATAACAAGTTAAATGCAACTGCCTGTTGTGCGGCAGAATACATTTTATCCACATCAACAAATAGTTTGCGTAAATCATCATCTTCAGAATCACATCTTCGTTGAGTAAAAAACCCAGAAGCAATTACCCAATCAGCTGTTGGCAATTCAATGTTTTCAAAAGCTGCTACTTGAATATCCAGATCATATTTTTCTTTAGCTAAACTAGCCATTATCGGATTATGATCAAATGCACGATATCCAAAAACATGATCTTTGTATAATTCACGTATGAATCCATAAAGATCGCCTCTTCCACATCCAACATCTAAAATGGTAGATGTGCTAACATTGAGTCCTGTAATTAAATTTTGAAATAGGTATTGTTGTTCAGCTGTACTTTTATATCCTACTACTTGTGGACTATTTAACATGTAATCAGCATCCTGACCTGGTTTAAGATTATCTCGTCGCGCATGTTCAGGATCATTACCATACAACAATTGTTGAAGTTTTTCCTGGATATGTTTAAGCGTACTCATATTATGCTCTTACAATTGGAAGTTGATTGTTTTCAAATAATTCAGTGTAATTCATAGTTGGAACAATTTGTCCAGAATCACAAAGACGTTCTGTTAATTCTTTATTAATATATGTTTTCTTAGATTTGGTTGTATTAACCATTGTCATTGCACTTCGATTTTCAAACAAAATATCATACATGACAGATTTATTAACTATGAATCGATCTAAAACAATTGCTACTCGATTTGCATCTTCTTGCGTAACAATTACTGCTTGTCCTACTTTATATGACATTATTCTAGAATTTTAATGATTTTACTTGCCGTTACTGATTTTACTTCAAAATCAAAATTATATCCGGTAAAATCTTTTACAACTTTAGCCTCTGCTTCAGTTACTGATAATGCTTCAACTAAATAGGTTTCTGTGATTTTTTTGATTTTTGTGCCTTTTGGCGTATCAACTTCTTGTTGAAGCTGAATTTTTGCTACGTAATAACTCATTTGTTTTAAATTTTAATAATTGTATAACTTTATTCATATAATATGAAAATATTTGCATGAAACCTAAAAAATACAATGATTATTTTAGATAATCTTGTAAACGTTTTTGTGTTTTATGAAATTTATATGATTGTTGTATTTGTTTTGGAGTAAGATTCAGTTTAACTTGTAATACATCTAGTATATCAGCAATTAAACGCTCCTTAGAACTTACAGTTTTTGACTGTGCATTCATCATTTTAATGATATGTTCTAAATGGGTAACGAATTGTTTAGGAAGCTTCTTTATGATTCTGGTTTTATCTGCAGGTATATCTGAAATTTTTGTTTTTTTACCAGATTCTGAAATTAATTTTTTAGTAATTTTTACAGATTCGGATAAAATATCACCATATTTTACAACCCATGCAACTTCAGGTGCAGGTGGCATAGGTTCTGAAGGTGATGGTGCAGCACCTCCCCCAGTTTCAACTTTTTCTTTGTCTTCTGCGCCTAAACCTTTAACATCATCTAAACTTAACAGTAATTCTATAGTGTAATCGTCATTACGACCCCATCCGCTGTATGGAACTATTCGTATTACTTTTTTTCTTAATAAATTTAATAGTATTTCTGGTGTTATGTTTAGATCTTTACCACTACGACCGATAAATTCTCGTATACCAACGTCGGATACTGAATAAATGATGCCTAGGTGTTGCGTTCCGTATGCATCAAATTTACCTAAAAACCGTTCTTCTGCTGGAGTAAATAAAGAATCTGCAGAATCAGAAGGTGCATTGTTAGTTTCTTGAGCAGGCGCCTCTGTTAACATGCTGGTTAATGTGGATTCAATAATTTGACGTCGTGTTGGTATCATTATTTTTCGATTCTAGTTTCTGCCAATTGTGTGGAACGATATTTTGTTGCCAATTTTTTCAATTCATTGATAGATTTTCTAGCAATTGTTGCTGATTTTTTAATTCCTTTTGCTTGGAAACGATCATGATTTTCTTTGAACGTTAACCAATGTGATTCCATTACTTCATAGATTTCTTTTGATGTCATATTAACCTTTTTTTTATTTATTATAAATATGTAACTTATTTAAAACGGTCCATTAATATGTCGAGATTGGTATCTACTAACACCAATTCTTCATAGTCACTTAGTTCCAAAATAATTTCTTTGTTTTTGTTTTCGTATATTCTGACAATTCGATTCATATTGATAAATTGACGGGATATTTCCCCGTTGTTAGTTTTAACATTCATCACTATGAAAACTGGTTGATTCATTAATCACCTCGATATGTAGATCCCATGTACCCACGTGACGGATTTTCACGATCATATGGATCAACCATGCTATTAGTACTTGTTCCCGGAGTGTCTGATGGTAAAAACTGCAACAGTTTCATGTTTAAATCCATGGCTTGTTTTTTTGTTAATAAATTTACATCAGTACGACCAACTTTTTGCAAATATTTATCAACTAAACGTTGAGCTCCAGCGCTTTTCTTCTTAAGATTATCAATAGCACGTAAATTAGTACGACCTGCTTGATTTCGTTTTGCTAATTCATATGCAGATAAATCAATTAAATCTTGTATATCTGCCGGAACACTATCCCAATCTTCATCAGTATACTGATCAGCTAAATCTGGTCCTTCATCGTCTTTTGTAGATATAAGTGCATTGTATCGTTCAGCTTCTGACATAGCACTCCAAATTTCATCTGCAGAAAACCCGTTAATATCTTCTGCCATAATACGTTTTGCGCGCTGTATCTCTTCTCGAAGAATTTGAATGTGCCTAGGATTTTTAAAATCAAATATTTTCATGGTGTTTCTTATTTTAGGTTTTCTAATTTGTAAATAGTAGTATAAACTAAATCTTTCACTGCATCTAGCTGATTAATTATGTTTGTATCTTCTTTAGGCATTTTATCATAAACACGTTCTACATATGTAGCCAAGGCCTTGAAATATTTAATAACTACAGATTCACTATATTCATCAAATTTTTCTGCGGGGGCATATCCTTTAACAATTCCATATTTACCTTGATATGATTCTACTAAAGCATCTACCATATCTGGAATAGCATCATAATATGCATTCAATGCCATATGTGCTGCAAAGCTTCCTGCACCAGTTGTTTGCCAATGAAATATATGAGCTTGGTCCCGGGACGCCATTAACGTGGATATTAATTTTTCAAACATTTTTTATTTTCCTTGTGATACATAAGGTTTAGCGTAATTAGTTGCATTCTTGCTTCTGCTAATTTTAGTTTTAGCATGAACACCTGGACGTTTAACCTTTGGTTTTTTAATATGTACTTTTACATTATTCGTTTTTAATTTTGCTGCCATAGTCGTTTACGTTATTAATTAATAATACTTCAATAAAACTAAATAACCCGGCTATAACCAATACGGCAGAACCAATAATAAAAGCAAATAACTTATTCATATTAATAAATATTGAGCAGTAAAAAAACCCGAGCCATTACGACTCGAGTCTTAACTATATTCGCCTAAGGTAGCAGACGCTCTTTATTTCTTGAATGTTTCTCGCAAAATATAATCTTGCCCTTTAAGGTTTCTTAGAATACGTTGTTCCAATGGAATTTCACGCATCTCTTGCAAACCGGATTTAGTAATTAAAGCAGATTCGTTTTTTTCAGCTTTTTCTTTATCAGCAAAAGCTTTTTTCATAGATTCTTCTTCATTACCATCACCGTCTGCATCAATATAATCTGGCTTAGCTGCCTCATCTACCTCTTCATGTTCTGTTTCATCAGAATCATCTGTAAACGGCATATTCAATTCTGCTTTCTCTTGTAGTTTACGTGCATATGCTGCGGTTGTATCAGCTATGGTAGGTAAAGACCCATCTTCTTTACGTTCCCACGCAAAACCTTCGGATAATATGTTTTTAAGTTTGATCATCATGATTCCTTTTACTATAAATATAACATAAATTATTTTATAATACGTGCATCATAACAAAACAAATCACGAAATCTAGTTATTTCTGATATTCGCAGTTTAAATGTTAGTGAAACATATGGTGCATATTCATGTTCTTGCAAATATTCATCTCGTTCGGCATTTACTAAACGTTCTGCTGTCTCTAATGCATCCA
>Ga0315900_10011752_pt1 | contig 10815 bp, 9 predicted proteins | sample LakEriMetagenome_FD_203521 | JGI IMG/M metagenome (GOLD analysis project Ga0315900, IMG submission 203521) | Freshwater fungal communities from buoy surface, Lake Erie, Ohio, United States - Buoy 12 MA114 | ecosystem: Environmental > Aquatic > Freshwater > Lake > Lake biofilm | place: USA: Lake...
TCCGGCAATTCTTCCTGACCATCCCAGATGAATTGGTGGAAGCCGCCAAGATGGATGGCGCGGGGCCAATCCGCTTTTTCAAGGATGTGGTGCTGCCGCTATCGGCCACGAATATTGCCGCACTTTTCGTCATTCTGTTTGTCTATGGCTGGAACCAATATCTTTGGCCGCTGCTGGTGACGACCTCCACCGATGTGGAAACCATCATGATCGGCATTGTGAAAATGCTGGGCTCTCAGGGTGATACGGAATGGCATCTGGTGATGGCGACCACGGTGCTGGCGCTGCTGCCCCCCGTTGCCATTGTGATCCTGATGCAGCGTTGGTTCGTCAAGGGATTGGTCGAGACCGAGAAATGAGAAACCCGCATGGCTGAGTTGAAACTGTCCGGTATCGTCAAGAACTTCGGCGCGGTACGCGTGCTGCATGGCATTGATCTTGTCGTGCACGATGGGGAAATGATTGTGATTGTCGGCGCTTCCGGCTGCGGCAAATCAACCCTGCTTCGCATTGTGGCGGGGCTGGAACGCAGCACGGGTGGCACGGTGCTGATTGATGATCGGGATGTGACAGCGCTTGAGCCTGCCGCGCGCGATATCGCGATGGTGTTTCAGAATTACGCGCTTTATCCGCATATGCGCGTTTTCGATAATATGGCCTATGGGCTGCGCATTCGCGGCCTTTCAAAGGAAGATATCAAGCGCCGTGTTGGCGAAGCGGCTGAATTGCTCGGCCTTTCCGCCTTGCTTGATCGGCGCCCGCGGGAACTCTCCGGCGGGCAGCGCCAGCGCGTGGCGATGGGGCGCGCCATTGTGCGTGAACCGAAGCTATTCCTGTTTGATGAGCCGCTTTCCAATCTGGATGCGAAGCTTCGCGTTGCCATGCGCGCGGAAATCAAGCGCCTGCAACGCCGGCTTGGCGTCACCAGTCTTTTTGTCACGCATGACCAGGTAGAGGCAATGACCTTGGGCGATAGGCTTGTCGTCATGCATGAAGGCCGCGCCGCGCAAATCGCCTCCCCCATGGAGATTTTTGAACGCCCCGCCGATACCTATGTTGCCGGCTTCATCGGCAGCCCAGCGATGAATTTCCTGCCTGCCACCATCACGGAAGATGGCAAGGGGGCCGCGCTTTCAGATGGCAATATCCTCACCCTGCCGCCCGGCCAATATGCTGCGCGTGCGGGGCAGAAAGTGACGCTTGGCATTCGCCCGGAACATATCAGCCTGCCCGGGCCGCTGCGCCTGATGACTGATCTGATCGAACCGCTGGGCTCGGAAAGCGTGGTGCATGGCAAGTTGGCGTCAGGCGAGACCATGGCGCTCCGCCTGCCCGGTGCGCCACCTTCAGCCGCGGTGCTGGAAATCGCCCCGCGCAGCGAACATTTGCATGTCTTTGATGCCGAAACGGGCAAGCGCCTGCCGCCGCCTGGCTGACCAAAGTCACGCCTGCCCGCGTTCCATCAGCAGGCGCTTCACCTCATTCTTCGGGACCTTGCCATAGCCGGAACGCGGCAGCGCATCCCACACCACGATCTTGGCCGGCCATTTATAGCGCCCAAGCCTGCCATCCAGATGCGCCATCACCGCAGCCGGATCAATCGTGGCACCCGCTTCGGCCACCAGCACCGCAACACCGCTTTCACCCCATTTCGCATCCGGCACGCCGACAACGCAGGCTTCCGCGACGGATGAGTGCGTCAGCAGCGCTTCCTCCACCTCACGCGGATACACATTGGATCCGCCAGAGATATACATGTCCGAAGCGCGGCCCGTGATGTATAAAAAGCCGCGCGCATCCAGATGGCCAAGATCGCCGGTATGGAACCAGCCGCCGGCGAAGGCCTTCTCATTCGCGCTATCATTTTCGAAATAGCCAGCGAAAACCGCAGGACCACGCACGCAAATATCGCCGGTTTCGCCTGCGGGTAAGGGGTGGTTCGCGGTATCCAGAATGGCGACCTCAATCCCCGTGCGCGGATAGCCGCAGGAACCGATCGGCATCGCAGGATCATCTTCCAGACTATGCCAGGCAGGCGGCAACACGGTGATATTGCCGGTCACCTCGCCAAGGCCGAAATACTGCACCAAGCAGGGGCCGAGCTTGCTCAGCGCGTATTTCTGATCCTCCCGATACATTGGCGCGCCGGCATAAATCACGTGGCGCAAGGACGCATGATCATGCGTATCCACCGCGGGATCACGACAGAGCGTATTCAGAATGGTCGGCACGGTGAACATGTTTGAAACACGATGCGCCTCAATCAGCCGCCAGGCTTCCGGCACATCAAAACGCTCACCTGGCAGCAGGATGGAAACCGCACCGCGGGCCACTTGAGATAGCGCATGCACGCCAGCGCCATGGGAAAGCGGCGCCACGACCAAGGACGCATCATTCTCGGTCAGCCCCGGCATCAGATCGGCGATATGGTTATTGATGACAAAGGCCATCTGCCCATGGGTCAGAATACCGCCCTTGGGCCGGCCCGTGGTGCCAGAGGTATAGAAGAACCAGGCCGGATGGTCGCGATCCACATCGGCGGGCAGCGTCACGGGCGCAGCCTGGCCTTCTGCGATCAAATCCTCCCAGGAAAAGCCAGCGCCATCGCCAATCGCGATATCCAGCACGCAGGCAGGGTTTTCCGCGCGGCAGGCAGCGCGATGTTCCGGGAAGGCCACATCAAAAATCTGCGCCTTGCAGCGCGAAGACCCAGCCAGATAGGCGGCTTCTGGCGGGCTCAGGCGGAAATTGGTCGGCACCCAAACCGCGCCGATCAGCCAGCAGGCCCAGACACCTTCGAAAATCGCGTTATTGTTGCGCGAATGGATCAGCACGCGATCCCCCGCGCCAATGCCGTGCGCGCGTAAGCCGGCAGCGGCGGCACAGGCGCGGGCGGCGATTTCCGACCAGCTCCAGACCCGGTCGCGCCAGATCAGCCCGGGGCGGTCCGGCAGGCGGCGGGCGGTTTGCAGCAGCATGGCACCCAGGTTGGAAGTCGGGATCATGCGGCGTCTCCTGTGGTTTGCGACACCTTTCCGGCGCCGCGCGCAATGTTTCGCTTGCCTCCGGCGCTGGCCTTGGGCAAGTGGTGATCATAGTCTGGACATGACCAAAGGGAGAAGAACGCCATGAACACCCCATTCCAGGGCGCGACGCGCCGTAACCTGCTGCTGGGCGCCGGGGCGCTTGGCCTGGCTGCCCCCAGCATTGCGCGCGCGCAGGGGCAATACCGTGCCGAGTATAAGGTCTCGGTCGTGGGCAATCGCCCGCTGCCAATCTCCGACGGCGCCTTCACCTGGGCCGAGCTGGTCACGGAACGCTCCGGCGGGCGGATCAATATGAAGGTCTATCCGGGCAGCCAATTGGTCGGCGGTGATCAGACGCGCGAATTGGTCGCGATGCGCCAGGGCGTGATTGATATGGCGGTGTTTTCCACCATCAATATCTCTCCACAAATCCGCGAGATGAACATTTTTTCGCTGCCCTTCCTGATGCCCAATCACCGCGCCTATGACGCGATCATCAATGGGGAAGTTGGGCGCGATTTGTTCGGCACGCTGACCAGCCGCGATGTGGTGCCGGTCGCTTGGGGTGAGAATGGCTTCCGCGAAATCTCCAACAGCAAGCGCGAAATCCGCAAGCCCGAGGATTTGCGCGGGCTGAAAATCCGTTTCGCAGCGGGGGCAATTTTCAGCGAAATCTATCAGGGGCTCGGCGCCAATCCGGTACAGATGTCCTTCGCTGATCTGCAACCCGCCCTTTCGACCGGCGCGGTGGATGGGCAGGAAAACCCGGTCAATCTGTTCCTGGGCTTCCGCATGGACACACTTGCGCAGCGCCATTTGACCATTTGGAATTACTGCGCCGATGCCGCGATCTTCGTCGCCTCCAAGGCCGTGATGGATAGCTTCGCACCGGCGGATCGTGACCTGGTGATCGCCTGCGCGCGGGAAGCGGCACAAAGGCAAATCGCCGCCGCGCGCAAGGGTCTTGGTATTGATGGGGATCGTTCATCCATCGAAGAATGCGTCCGCCGCGGTGTGGCGGTCGCGGAACTGACGCCGGCTGAAAAGCAGGCCTTCGCCCGCGCCACGCGGCCCGTCTTTGACAAATGGGCGCAGACGGTCGGCACAGCGTTGGTGCAAAAGGCGGAAGCCGCCATTGCGCGCGCCATCGCCTGACGCACCATGAGCGTTGAATTGGATCCGGGGGCAGCGCTTCCGGATCCGAAAACCCGCATCCCGCTCAGTTTCGAACGCGTACTTCTCGCCTTGGCCATGGCGGCCATGGCGCTGATTACGGCGGCCAATGTGCTGGCGCGCTACCTGACCAATGTTTCATTCGCCATCACGGAAGAATATTCGGTCGTGCTGATGGTTGTGATTGCACTGATCGGCGCGGCACTTGCGATCGCGACAGGGCGGCATATCCGGGTTGGATATTTTACTGATCGGCTCAGCAAATTGGGCCAAAGGCGGGCAGAGATGTTGGCGCTGCTGCTCGCCATTATCTGCTTTGGCTTGCTCGCCATCTTCGGCGCCAAACTCGCTTACGATGAATATCGCTTTGAAGTGCTCTCCAACGGGCTTGGCAATCCGCAATGGCTCTATACCGGGTGGCTGCCTTTGGTCTCGCTTCTGGTCATAGCCCGTGCGGCTGGCCGGTTGATCCGGCTGGCACGCGGAGAGGATGGCTGAGCCATGATCGCGACCATCCTGTTCCTTGCCTTCGCCGTGCTGCTTGCGGGTGGCGTGCCGGTCGCGATTTGTCTTGGCCTTGCCGGCGCTTTCGCCATTTGGCTCGCGGATCAATCCATTATGGCAATGCCCACCAATGTCTATGCCGGCATTGCGAAGTATCCGCTGATCGCGATTCCCATGTTCGTGCTGGTGGGCAGTGTGTTTGACCGCACCGGTGTGGCGCTGCGCCTGGTGCGCTTCGCGACCGCGCTGGTGGGGGCAGGGCGCGGGGCGCTCGCTTCCGTGGCCGTTCTGGTTGCGATGGTGATCGGCGGCATATCGGGATCAGGCCCGGCGACAAGCGCGGCAGTGGGCCAGGTGGTGACAAAAAGCATGGCGGAAGATGGCTATCCGCGCCCCTTCATCGCGAGCACCGTAGGCGCGGCTGCGGCCACCGACATCCTGATCCCGCCTTCCATCGCCTTCATTGTCTATGCCGTGCTGGTGCCGGGCGTTTCCGTGCCCGCCATTTTCGCCGCCGGCATGATCCCTGGTATTTTGGCGGGGCTTTGCATCATCGCCGCCGTGGTGATCATTTCCATCCTGAAGGATTTCGGCGGCAAGGCACGCAAGCAGGAAGCGATTGCGGTATGGCAAAGCTTCAAGGAAGCCTTCTGGGGGCTGATGGCGCCGGTGGTGATCCTGGGCGGCATGCGGCTTGGATTTTTCACGCCAACGGAAGCCGCCGTGGTTGCGGTATTTTACGGCCTTTTCATTGGCTTCTTCATCTATAACAGCCTGAAGCTGCGCGATGTCTATGAAATGCTGGTGGAAGCCGGGGAAATCTCCGCCGTAATCCTGATTGTCATTGCCCTCGCGACCGTTTTTGCGTGGTCCACCAGCACACTTGGTATTGTGCGCCCGATTGTGGAATGGGTGGTGGGGCTTGGGCTTGGCTCAGCCGGGACGCTCGCGCTGCTCACGATTTTTCTGATCATTGTCGGCATGTTTCTGGATGGCATTTCGATTTTTCTGATCCTGCTGCCGGTTTTGCTGCCGATTGCCGCTGCCTTTCAGTGGGATTTGACCTGGTTTGGCGTGGTGCTGACCATGATGATCGCGATCGGCCAATTCACGCCACCCATGGCGGTGAATCTGATGGTGTCCTGCCGTATCGCCGGCGTTTCCATAGAAAGCACCGTCCCCTGGGTGATCTGGCTGGTGCTGGCCATGACGCTTTCCGCCGTGGCGGTTATGGCTGTGCCGGATTTGGCGCTTTGGTTGCCGCGCGTGATGGGGCTTGGCTGACGGGCTTTAGTTGCGTGGCGCGCCAATGGCGATCATCAGCCGCCGCTCAGCGTCATTCTCTGCCGCGACATGGGCGCGATAGGCGGCGGTATCCAAATAGCGCAGCGGCATATCGAAGCGCGCAATCACGCTAAGATGCGCTGGGTCATGCAGCGCATCCCGAAAGGCATCATGCAGAATGGCAACCACTGCGGGGTCCATCCCGCGCGGGCCGGCAATGCCATAGCTGCTCTCACCATCAATCGGAAAGCCAAGCTCCATCAGCGTGGGCACGGCGGGGAAGCGCGCCGCGCGTTCGCGCATCCAAAGTGCAAGGGGCCGCACCCGGCCATCAAGGGCCAACTCTGCCCAGGCACTGGTCTCGGCCGAGAAGTGAATATCACCCGCCAGGAGTGCCTGAAGATTGGGCGCCGCGCCCCTAAACGGCACTGCCACCCAATCAATGCCAGCCATGTGGGCAAGCTGCGTCATCTGCACATCGGATGTCAGCGCGCCAGGCGTGCCATAGCTGAACTTGCCTGGATTGGCGCGCGCATCGGCCAGTAAGGAGGCAAGGTCTCGCCATGGCGCATCGGCGCGCACCACAATGCCGCCCATATAGCCGACAAGGCGCAGGATATAGGTGAAGTCCCGCATGGGGTCCCAAAGCGGGCGGTCCGTCAGCGCGGGCAGACGGAAAACACCATTGGGAATTTGGCCAATTGTATAGCCATCCGGCCGCGCTTCCCGCGCCATATGCAAAGCACCAAGCGTGCCGGCAGCGCCAGGGCGATTGTCCACCAAAACTGGCTGCCCCAGGCGGCGGCTTGCCGCTTCGCATAGGGCGCGCATTTGCGCATCCGTGGGACCACCGGGCGCCCAAGGTACAATCATCCGTATCGGTCGTTCGGGAAAACGCTGCTGGCCCAAGGCAGGGCAGGGCAGGGCAACGGCGGCACCAAGGCCCATGAGCCCGCGCCTGCCAGGGAAAACGTAATGTGTAGAGGGTTTTTGTGGCACGCGGCCGACCTACACCAAAGTCGAACCGGGGGAAATCGTCGCCGGCATGGACCAGGCCATGCCGGCGACGTCGTTTCAGGTGGTCTGCTGAATGGCCGAGAGCAACCAGCGCTCTTGCGGGCCGCTGCGCACAAAGGTCCAAATCTCGGTCGAGGTTTGGCGTTCTGTCGTGCTGCCTTCCACTACCTTGCCGGTCGCCTCTTCAAAGGTTGCGTCCAGCAGGCTGAAGCGCATGGCAACCGTCGCGTAATCCAGGCCATCCTCATGCCAGGCTTCGGAAAGATCACCGCCCTCCAGCCGGACATCGCGGGTTTCATTGCGCCAGCCACGTGCATCCAGATCGCGGTAGTCATTCGCGAAATAGCCAACCATTTCAGGCGTCGCGAATTCCCGCAGGCCCTTAAGGTCGCGGCGCGACCAGGCTGCATTCACCTCGACCAGGGTTTGCTCAAATGCCTGATAATCCTGCGGCGTCACTTGGACATCACGTGCCGGCGCAGCATAAGCGCTACCCGCGGTGGCGGCACTGCCGCCCATGGGGGCGGGTTCCATCTGGCGCGCATAACCGGACGCACCGGCCATGGCAGGCGCGGCTTGGCGGCGGCGGAAGAGGCGGAAAGCGAACCAAATCAACCCGCCGATCAGTGCCACTTGCAGCAGCATGCCAAGCATCGCAGCGAAACCGCCGGCGCCGCCCAACAGGCCACCGCCCAGGAACATGCCGATCAGGCCGCCCATCAGCAAACCACCAGCCAGTGCGCCCATGAAGGAACGCTGCGGCTGCGCTTGCGGCGGCATGCCGGGACGCGCGGCGCCGCCGGCCTGTTGCGGGCCAGAAGGCTGCGTCGCCGTCCGTTCCATGGGCCGCGCGGTATTGGGCGCGGTTTGGGTCGGGGGCGGTGCGGAATAGGTCCGGCTGCCGCGGCTGCCGGAAGATGAATTGCCACCTGGCTTGGCATCAGCCAGGACCGGCACCAAAACCATGGCAAGGGCCGCGAAAGCGGTAACAAAAAGACCGGGGCGACGCATAGGAATCGGAACCTCCCAAGATGAACAGTGTGTAATATAGTGATTTTTTCGGCCAAGCGAAGGGCTAAAGCGATTTCGCGCATAAATCGCACCCAGGAATAACCGCCATATACCATCCGCTAGCGAATTTCTGCTAATCCTTTCACCGATTATGGCATCAGAGCGATTTCAAGGCGCCGCAGGACGGTCGAGCCAAGCCTCCGTTGAGGAAGCCCTCAGGAGCGCCATGCGCCAAGCGCCAGGGCGTGCAGCTTTGCGTGTAACGCCAAGCGCACAGCCCGCATTGCGTCGGATCATCTTTTCACTGTTGCGAGAGGTTGCACAGGTGAAGGGCGGCTCAATCCTGGAGCTATCCCCGGATGATTGGCTGCTGAGCGAAGCCCCGATGGCCGACGCCGAAGCACTTGTGGCCCTGATAGGCAAGCTGCTTCCGAAGGACCATGTAAGGCTTTTGGTCTTACCCGATTCAAAGACGATCCTCGCTGATCTTTTGGCGGCCAATCCGGCGCCAAAGATACTCGAATTCCCGGCGCCAGATGCGGTTTCCCCGGTCGGTCTGGAATTCAAAATGGCCCAGATCAATCCGGATGCCGTCTTTCTGCGGCGAAGCTATGTTTCCTTCAACCGTGCAGGCAGCCCGGCCTTGCGCTTGCAGCGCCTTGCGTTGAATGAGGCGTCTCTTCGCCAACAACTTGGCAGCTATGGCCAGGACCATTCCCTGCTGAAGCACGCAAGGTCTGAAGTTCAAAAGGGATTGCTTGAAGCCTTGGGAAGTGAAGGCGGTAGGGCCGCGCTGTTGGGCGGCTCCCCTGCTGCGCCGTTGCTGGTTGATATGCCGCCCTCACTCCTTCCAACACCACCCGAGCATGAGGAAGAACCACCAGAAGCGGCCAGCACGACTGCGCTTTATGCAACCCTTGCGCTTGATGCCGCGATTGGAATTGAAAACCTTGGCGCCCGACGCGAGGCTTTGAAGCGCGATGCTTGGGGTATTGCCATTTCAGGGCTTTCGGCAGAGGCACTTTCCCTGGTCAATATGCAGGCGCTCCCCGCAGATTGGGTGATATTGGAATGGAGCGCGGAACTTGAGCAAAAGACGTCGCTCAAGCTTTTGGGGCAGCTTGATCCTGCCCGTGTCATTCTGGATGGTTGTGATCGGAAAGCAGCCCTTCTGTTTGGCTTAAGCCTTGGCGTTTCCTGTTACGGAGGCCCTTGGATCGAAGACCTTGTGGCGGCCGCACGCATGAAATTCTGTCCAGATGCAGCGCTTTGTACCCGCGCCGATTGCCGCGCTCGCGGACTTGCGACCACACCTTCCGGTAGAATCGGCTGCCATGCGCCGCATGTGCTTGAGGCAGTCTTGCAGGAAGCGGCAGCATGATCAGCGCGGTCGATCGGATAGGCAGCAAACCAGCGGAAATGAATAGCGCGGTGGCGCTTTCGGTTGCCGTGCGCGATGCCGTCGCCCTGGGCGAGGAAAGAATCGTTTTGATCCTGCGCTTTTCTGTCCTGCCAAGGGCGCGCCGACTTGGAACTCAGGCGGATTTATTGCGCGCGTCTTGGGAACCGCTCAACAGCACTGCCAGGGTGAGAAGCTTCAAACTGCCGGGTGGCGATCTGGTGGCGATTGGCCTGCCCCATGCGGCTGCTGATCTGGAATATCATCACAAGGCTCTCTTCTCGATGCTTGAGCAGGAGGAAGCATCAAGTGCTGTGCAAATCCTGCGTTTGCCGGCGCAAGCGGCCGCTGTGCTTGCCATGGTGCATGATAGCCTCGGTTTCACCACGGCCCTTGGCGCCATGGCACTTCAATCAACAGAAGGGGGGCAGCCTGATGGCGCTGCGATCGCCGCGGCGGAACGGGCCATGGCGGGCGTTGACATCAGCACTTTCGTGCGCCGCCAGCGCATTATGTGGCTTGAACCAGGCGGGGCGAATACGCGCCTCATGTGGGAAGATCTTCGCGTCAAGCTTGCCGAAATTTGCGAAAGACTGATGCAAAGCCCTCATCTTGCCTTGCCCGATGCATTTGCGGAAAGGCTGGTTGGCGCAATTGACGCCCGCCAAATCAGTACTTTGGCGCGTCCGCAGGAATTGCGTGACATGCGCCCAACCGCTTTGCCCTTGCGTGTTGAAAGTGTTTTTTCCCAAGCGTTCCTCAAGCTTGATGCCCTGATACCGCCTAGCCAGCGCCAGAAGCTGCTGATCGCCTTCAATGCCAGCGACGTCTTGTCCAACCCAGGGCAATTCATTTTGGCACGCAATTTTCTGCAAGCGCGTGGCTACCCGCTGATCCTGGAAGCTTCCGGCCCCTTGGCTGCGGCCGTGCTGCCAAGCCTACGCGCGGGTTTCAGCTATTTGCGCCTGATGTGGTCGGATGATTTCCCATCAAATGGCAGTGGTGCTGATGCGCTTTTGCGCGACAAGCTTGCCAATCCGGCCGAACATGTGGTGTTGGCTGGTGCGGATACCCCCGCCGCCATTGCCTGGGGGTGGGAAGCAGGCATACGCATGTTCCAGGGCCGCCTGATCGAAAGCCAACGCGCGGTCATCTGATATACTGACTTGGCGAAACGCCGCTTTGGGCCGATATGCCCCTCTATGCCGCTTCCAGCCATCCAGGCCGAGGGTCTGACCAAAACCTATAAGGACAGCGACCCCCCTGCGGTCGCCGGGCTTGATTTCAGCCAACCCGCAGGCACCACCTGGGCACTGCTCGGCGGCAATGGTGCCGGCAAATCCACAACCATCGCCATGCTGTTGGGTCTTTTGGTGCCAAGTGGCGGGCGCGTCGTGGTGC
>Ga0315900_10011753_pt1 | contig 10815 bp, 11 predicted proteins | sample LakEriMetagenome_FD_203521 | JGI IMG/M metagenome (GOLD analysis project Ga0315900, IMG submission 203521) | Freshwater fungal communities from buoy surface, Lake Erie, Ohio, United States - Buoy 12 MA114 | ecosystem: Environmental > Aquatic > Freshwater > Lake > Lake biofilm | place: USA: Lake...
GCAAATTTATCATCCCGAACTGGATCAACGGCACGCTGCTGCTCCTGTGGCCAGCGATGTTCCTACTGACACCGGTCAGACCTGAATGGGAAATGCATCTGATCGCGCTCGGTGTCGCTTTTGTCGTGGGCTTTGTGTTCTTCGCGCTTAGAGTTATGGGGGGAGGAGATATCAAGCTGCTGGTGGTGTCTGCTCTCTGGATTGGTCATGAACATATCGTGGAATTCTTGATCTATATGGGGGTGCTGGGGGGTGTGTTGTCCATCGCGCTACTGGCTGTGCGTCCGCTTGCGAATTTCTGGTACAAGCAGGAACAATTGCCCCGATTGTTGCATAAAGGTGCGCCCGTGCCCTACGGGCTTGCCATTGCAGGGGCATTTTTGATTCTGCTGTGGAATGATCAGATTCCGGGGCTGATTGCAGGTACTTGAAACCACGCATTACTGCACTATATTGTGAGTATGGCATCCGCCATATTTCTCAACGCCCTGTCCCCTTGGGTTAAACGGGTGGATACGTTACTACTATGATCACTCTTCGTCCTTCTTCAGAACGTGGGCATACCCAAATCGGTTGGCTCGATAGCTATCACACGTTTTCCTTCGGCGGGTATCAGGATCCCGCGCATATGGGCTATGGACCGTTACGTGTAATCAACGATGACCGTGTTGAACCCGCTCAGGGATTCGGAACGCATGGCCACCGCGATATGGAAATTATCACTGTGGTTTTGGAAGGCGCGCTTGAACATAAGGATTCACTGGGAACTGGCTCGGTGATTTTTCCAGGCGATGTACAGAAGATGAGTGCGGGTAAAGGTATTCTTCACAGTGAATATAATGCTTCGCATCGCGACCCGGTTCACTTTTTGCAGGTCTGGATCATTCCGGATACGAATGGTGTTCACCCGGAGTATCAACAGAAGCATTTCGATGTGGCTGAACGCACAAATCGACTGCGCCTGGTAGCGTCACGCGATGGACGTGAAGGCAGCATTACACTGCTGCGTGATGCGGACATGTACGTCTCTACCCTCACCGAGTGCGCACGCCTCGAAGTGCCGCTGCGTACAGAAAGAAAGTACTGGCTGCATACGGCAAGCGGAACATTACACGCAAATGGACAGGCCATGCAGGAAGGCGATGGGCTTGCGATAGAAGGCGAAACTGCGCTTACGCTTTCCAGCGATAGCGGAGCACAGATCGTGTTGTTTGATCTGGCAGTGTAAAAACGCGTGGGCCTAAAAACGCTTGGGATTTTCTTCCGGTAAAAAGAACATGCAGCCTAATACGAAGGCAGCATAGGCTCCGGTTTCGCGCATCCAGAACGAAAAGCTGTCGGTGCTGGTCTGCGTGTTGCTTCGTGGGCGAGGCGAGGGGCTTGCTTTAATCCCGAGGTAATCACAGATCATGAGCGCGCGTTTCATGTGAAGCGGGTCTGTGACGAGCACGACACTCGTTATCTGATGAAACGGCATCTGCTCTCGTGCATAATAGAGGTTCTGGTAAGTTGACCGCGATTCTTCCTCAATCACGATCTTATCCGGGGGCACTCCCGCGCCGATAGCAAACTGACGTGCAATGGACGCCTCGGAAACCATCTCGTTTTCACCGATACCGCCGGTGAACAAAAGCATACGCACGCGTTTATTATGATAGAGCTGAATCGCGTGTTTCAGCCGCTCACGAAACACCGGCGAGGGTTCCCCGTTCCATACCGCTGCTCCAAGAACCAGCGCGGCATCGGCATCGCGATTCGTCGATTTCCCCGATGCAGCCTTGATGCGCAGTGCAAGTATCACAAACCACACCACACCGACCGCCAGAAACAACAGAAGTAATTGAACCCACATTTACACAGAATCCTTTGATTTGGTTGCAATGGCCGCTTCTCGTTCCACGATGCGTTCGCCGAGCAGTTTTTTTATCAGGTAGTTGAACTCCGCACCATAAATAAAAATGACATTGATGACGTAAAAAAACAGCATTGCAGCAATGATGCCACCCAGTGATCCGTAGATCAGGCTTACCTGTTCAAAATGTGACAGATAGAGTGTAAGGAGCTGCGCGGCGATCATCCAGAAACACACGGTAAGAGCGGCACCCGGAAGCACAGAAATCAGAGTCTGCTTCACATTCGGCAGGATATAATACAGATTTCCGACCATTAGAAACATAATGAAAATCGAGAATCCGAATACCCAGTTACTCCAGTTGATTGTGTCCTCTGTGATAAACTGGAATCCGATAAAATTTTCAATGCTACTTAACACGATCGGGGTAAAGATCACGATCAACATCGCCATCAAAATGGCAAACGTGAAAATGATGAGTTGTAAAATAGAAAGCAGCCGCCGCAAAATATAGGAGGGAGGTGTGGCCACATGATACGCGCGGTTCAACACGGTGCGGTACCCTTCCACGGCGGAAGAGGCCGTCCATAATGCGCCTAAAATTGCGAGTGAAAGCAGTCCGGTCGGTGGGCCGGATACGATCTCGTCCACACGTGGGGTGAGGGCCTGTACCATGTGTGGCGGCAGCTGGCTGAAGATGAAATGGATGAACCGCGTGCCTGCCTCACCTTCGCCAAGAAACCCGGTAAAGGAAACCAACAATACCAGAAACGGAAACAGAGATAAGAGCAGAAGAAACGCGAGATACCCCGCGTGCTCAATCCCATCATGCTGGACCGTGTTGACCCCGGCTTTGTAGAGGCTGGATGCGATGTCGCGAATGGCGATCATGTGGAAACCGAACTGTATTCAAATGAGGCATTATCGAAGGGCTCCTCCTCCGCAGCTTTTATCCATTCACGTATGGCAGGAAGATTCAAAATCTCATCCATGTATGCGCGCGAGGCATGGTTGACCGAAACGCCATAGGTTTCAAAACGTGTGACTACGGGTGCAAAAAATGCATCTGTAATTGAAAATGGGCCGAACAGGAATGGGCCTTTCATCGCATAGGCCTCACGCTGCTGCGTCCAAATACGTAGAATGCGATCAATATCGGCTAGCACCTCGGCGCGCACATAGAATGGGTGAAAGCGGCGACGCACATTCATGACGAGTGCTGTTCGCAGTGCTGGAAACCCCGAATGCATTTCCGCACAGAGTGAGCGCGCCACCGCTCGGTCTACACGCTCGTCTGGCCATAATTCGGTGTGAGGAAACGTTTCCGCGATATATTCGCAGATTGCAAGGCTGTCGTGGATAATGAGCCCATCGTGATTCAAGACCGGAACTTTTCCGTTCGGCGAAATGTCTGCTATCCGCTTTTTGGTGTCGGGTTGACCAAGCGGAATGACTACTTCCTGAAAAGGCACTTTTGCCACTTTCATGGCGAGCCAGGGGCGTAGTGACCATGAAGAATAGTTTTTGTTGCCGATGGTAAGAGTGAGAGTAGTCATGGCAGTTATGCTAGATGTTTGTTACGGTTAATGCTAATTAGCATGCGAAACAAAACAAGTCGAGGTGTCCTATGACCACATCCGCTCTGCGCGCAAAGCCAATCCAGTTACAGTATGTTACGGTTGTTCCGGAAGCTGCCGAACTCTTTTCGCCTGATGCAATGGCGTTTGTAGAAGCGTTGGTGGAGCAGTTTTCGGCACGACGCGATGCGCTCCTAAATGAGCGTGTCGAGCGTCAGAAACAGCTCGATAACGGTGGGCTGCTCGATTTTCTTCTGGAGACAAAATCTATCCGTGAGGGGGATTGGAAGGTCGCGCCGATTCCGTCCGACCTTCAGGATCGTCGTGTGGAAATTACCGGTCCGGTCGAACGCAAAATGATCATCAACGCCCTTAACTCAGGTGCCAAAGTATTTATGGCGGATTTCGAGGATTCTCTTTCTCCAACGTGGGAAGGGGTGGCGTTGGGACAGAAAAATCTGTTCGATGCAGTACGCCGAACCATCACCTACAGCTCGCCGGAAGGCAAAGCATATAAGCTGAACGAAAAAACGGCAGTGCTGATTGTACGTCCGCGCGGCTGGCACCTCGACGAGCGGCATGTCACTTTTGCGGGCAAGGCGATACCGGGAGCCTTACTCGATTTCGGGCTGTATTTTTATCATAATGCGAAAGAGGCATTGGCGCGTGGCACGGGACCGTACTTTTACCTCCCCAAACTCGAGCACTACAAAGAAGCAGAACTGTGGCGCGATATTTTCAACTTCGCAGAAGACACGCTGGCATTGAAGCGCGGGTCCATCAAGGCAACGGTGTTGATCGAAACCATCAACGCGACATTCCAGATGGATGAAATCATGCATGCGCTCAAAGAGTATTGCGTTGGACTTAACTGTGGTCGCTGGGATTATATTTTTAGCTTTATTAAGAAGTTTCAGGCGCGCGGCGATTTTGTGCTGCCGGATCGTTCGCAGGTGACGATGACAACCCACTTCCTGCGCTCCTATTCCTTGCTGCTGATTCGTACAACGCACCGTCGCGGGGCATTCGCGATGGGGGGCATGTCAGCTTTCATTCCAGTGAAAAACGACGAAGTGGCCAACGAAAAAGCCATCGGCATGGTAAAGGCCGATAAAGAACGTGAGGCCGGCGACGGGCATGATGGCACGTGGGTCGCGCATCCTGCACTCGTGCCGGTGGCGATGGAGGTATTTAATCGGCTTATGCCCGAGAAGAATCAGCTCGGAAAAATGCCGCAGGCGGAAGTCACGGCAAAAGATTTGCTCGCGATCCCGGAAGGAACAATCACCGAAGCAGGACTTCGCAATAACATCAGTGTTTCGGTGCAGTATCTTGCCTCATGGCTTTCGGGTAATGGCTGTGTACCGATCAATAATCTGATGGAAGATGCGGCAACCGCTGAAATAGCTCGCTCGCAGGTGTGGCAATGGGTGCACCACGAAGCAGGGAAATTGAATGATGGAAAAAAAGTAACGCTTGAGCTGGTAAAAAACCTCATAAAAGAGGAATTACACAATATAAAACAGAAGGTTGGAGATGGGGTTTACAACAAGGGCAATTTTGAGAGTGCATCCTCATTATTTATTTCTCTGGTTGAACCACGCCTATTTACGGAATTTTTAACCTTACCCGGGTATACTAGGCTTCATGGAAAATGAAGTTGTTCGCACGGAAGAACGCTTTGTCAGTAAGCTTAACGCGCTGATGGAGACAAAATTACCCTCGGGAAAATGCGTGGGGGATGCTATCATGCTCGTGAACATAGTGATTTCATTGATGCACGAGCATATGCATGCCAACCCTGATGAATACACAGACGAGGATGTGAATCGGATACAGTTATGTTGCATACGATCGCAAGCTTCTGTGATGACATATGAGAATCTGCTGCATTACAAAGGCTCGGTTTCGGATGCGATTCAAATGGAGGATATCAAGCAAACATATCCGATTGAGGGAATTCTGAGAGCGCAGACCCTGTTTTTTGAAGAATTCCGTGATTTTATTTCCTCTCTATCTCCACGTCAGTTTGAGGGGTTGAAAACGATACTCACAGAAAATCCGGATATTATTGTGGACGCCAGTAATCCGATAACGCACATGTTCGAAATGATTCCTTTCGATGAAATGAAGCAAGTGTCGCGGGAATTGAGTGACGCAATAAAAACGGGGGACATTCCAAAAGATCTCGATAGTCTTGCGAAAAATAAATCGCGAAGTAGTAAGTCATTCGGTGGAGCTGACTCTGCCGGGTATGCATTCCGTGCGTAGAAGCGCGTTGCAAAATCCGAATCCCAAGCTGGTTGAAGTGATCTGTAATCAGAGCTGGATAAACGATCTTGCCATGCTTGGTGATTATGCCAAATTCTATACAAAACATGACAGAAATGTGGAAACCGCATTTGCAGGTGTGGCGGAGTTTTATGCAAAGCTTCTGCGGAATCGCAGCCTGCCCGAGAGGCTTGCTGGCGATACGGAAGCAATCACCAACTTCTTAGGTAGCATGTATGTATTATCCGAATACGGAAAAGAATGTGACGATGCACTCAGGAATACGGTCAATCAGCTCTCTGCAGCCATCGTCGTTGCAGCACCGGAAATGATAGACGCCGCCGTGAATGGAAACAAAACAGCAAAAAGGCGAAGATAATTACTATTTAAACAATCCACCCAGTGGAACAGAGTAGTTAAACAGCAATGTTTCCGCTCCCGGATTTTTCTCACCGATGCTGGCATTCGAGATATGGTTGAAGGCGACGCTAGCGCGCTGCGCATCTGAGAACTCATATCCCAGCTCTAAGCCGGAACGGAATTCAAGCGCGTGCCCCAGGTCTTTGCCATCTCCCTGCGCATAAGCACCGACCATAAAGTTTGGCGAGACATAGAGTTTGTCATAGAAAAACCAGTCGTAGTACCCGCCAACATAGCCATAGACTGCGTTGTCGGTAGTGACATTGATACCAATGGCTGGACGCAGGCCGCCCCACACATATTCTCCGCGATACTCCAACCCAAACTGCGCGGCCTCGTCTTCCTGATCGAGTACATCGAAATAGCCCAGACCCAACGTGAAATAGTCGGTCGCGCGAGCAGGCTGCCATGCACCGATAAGCAGGGTAAGCAACGAAGTAATCAGAAGAATACGAAACATACAAAACCTGTGTGTAAATACTGGATTTAAATGAAGATTCTACCTATCCTCAAACCCGAATAAATACAATGGATTTTTCTATGTTTAAACGTCTACTCATTCTCATGATTTTTGTTTCCAGTCCTCTGCATGCGCAGGAAATCGGGGGAGGAAAAGTCGCGGAAGTGCTGAACGGTAAATCCTTCCGGCTGGAGTCGGGTGATGTGGTGAGGCTGGCGAGTCTACAGGTTCCAAACGTGCAGGAAGAAACAGGGAAAAAGCGTGCAGGCGAGCCCATGGGAGAGGATGCAAAACGTAACCTTGCTCAACTGATTTCCGGCAAACAGGTTCGCCTGGTAACGGGGAAAAACCCACGTGATCGGAAGAACCGAATTGTCGCACAAGCCTACCGCGAAGATGGTATGTGGATTCAGGAGCGCATGCTTCAAGATGGCATGGGGATGGTATATTCGATCTTCGACGATGCCAAGAAAACCGATATCGCAGCCATGCTGAAGGCTGAATCCTCAGCACGTGCGGCAAAAAAAGGCATCTGGGCGAATCCGTATTTTGCGGTCGTGGATGCAGACAAGGCCAGTTGCTGCATCGATCAGTTTAAGATCGTACGTGGTATTGTTAAGCAGGTGGATGCAAGGCGCGGCAATATCTATGTCAATTTCGGCGAGGATTATAAAACGGACTTCACCGCATTCGTTCCGAAACGCTATGCACGCTCCTTTGCAGGCAGTGATCTTGAGCAGGCGCAGGGAAAAGCGGTGGAGGTCCGCGGCTGGATTTTTGAGCAAGGCGGTCCGATGATCGATCTGATCAGACCGGAGCAGCTGATAATTTATCCTTAAGGACCTTCCAGCCCGGGGTGCCCGGATTGACGATCAAAACTCTTACTCAGAATTTCATCTTGTGCGCTGATAGAGCAAATGACCCTTGGAGTGCCTCTTGCGATAGATGTTCTTTCCGCATGGTGTGGATAAGTGCGCCGCAATCACGAACTCCATTTCTGCTGCCGTCAATCATGAATTCTATCGTATCACGAATCAACGGTGCGCACACATGTGCACGGTATGTTTCCATGGACTTTCCCTGACGCAGTATGCGTTCGTTCAGCTGTGTGTAAGCACGCATGGAATGAAGATCCTGATCGTTGATCTGCACCAGTTTTCCATTCTCTTTTACATAGCGGTTGTAGGATGCAAATGTATTTTCCACATGCAGTGTTTGACCCTGCATGCCATGTTTGACACCGGAGACCATTCGGATATCGGTACTGCCCGAAAAATCATACGTATGGGGCTTTACAAGCACGTCTTCGGTATTGCAGACTGTGAGTGTTGGAATATCGGTGTGTGCACCGCTATTTGCCCGCCTGAATCCGAACGCGACCATACCTAAGCAATTCAGACACTCTTTTGTTTCCTGCTCGCTGTATCCTATGTCCAGCATCGTGTGGCGCATCTGTTCCTGAAATGCCTGTTGCCAGACGCCGCCATAACAATAGCCAACAAACGTATGTCGGCTGAGATTCTCTTTTACGTGTTCTAACGAAGAATGCCTCGCCCAACCATTTTCAGGATCGTAGTGAGCGATTTCGCGCAACAGGAAGCGATGAATAAATGCTTGTGCGCAGGCTTTGCAGGCATCGGGATCATCCTTGCGCCTACTGATATTTCCAACAGGGGACTGCTGAATGCAATACACATCGGCATCCCCATTTTTTCGTGCCCATTGCGAAACAATATCCAGCCCATCGATAGCAGTCTCCTGCGAAGGTAACAGCGCAAAGCCCTTCTGTGAGGCAGGAAAATAATCCAATATGCCGGAAATGAAATAGACTTGAGGCGTGTGAGGAGTTGGATTGCCGGAATGGACAAGTGTAGGTACGCAGAGATCGTGAAGAGCCTTGTAAACCGGACGGTGCCACACCACACAATCGCTTTCCGGAGTGGAGGGCATGGTGCGAAACAGATAGTTATGGGCAGCTGCATGAAATGCCTCACAGCCCTCTGCAGTTCGGTTTACACCCCAGTGCACCGGCTTTGTACGAATGAGATCCGCCAAGCTATCTTCGAATCCATCCGATACCCAGAGGCGGGTTTTGCTATCATCTCGAGTGAGTTCTGAAATATTCTCTACATTTCTAATGGCGTTCTTGTGCCTTTGAAGATCGCGCTTGTCATTCTCCAATAATGTTCTTGCGGCCCGCAGCACTGGCATTTCTTCCAAGACGAGCTGATGGAATCCCTGCGGCTGTTGCTCTCCGCGTATAAGTTTGGTTTCCAAGAAATAGCTTAGTGCGTCCCAGTATTCTTGGTTGCTTACATAATCTGGATGTTTCATGGGTGTATACTATCAACATTACGTTACAAACCCGTTAACACGCAAATTATTGTATTATATATATAATAATCAATTATCTGATGTTGCGCATCCCCCACTAGCCACGTCCCTCTTCGCGTGCTAACAACAGCGCAGGTCGGGGCCGTAGCTCAGCCGGATAGAGCAAGCGTTTCCTAAACGCTAGGTCGTGTGTTCGAATCACATCGGTCCCACCAGCAACACGAAGGAAATTTATGATGGCAGCACCTGAACTGATTTACGATATGTGGTATGTTGCCGCGCACGGCTCGAAACTGCCGCGCGGCAAGACACTGGCGTTGACCATGCTTGGCCAGCAGGTTCTGTTGGGACGGGATAGCGATGGGGCCGTGTTTGCGCTCAAGGATTTTTGTCCGCACCGGGGAATTCCACTGCGTTACGGTTCGTTCGACGGCAAAGAAATCGAGTGCTGTTATCACGGCTGGTGCTTCAACACCAAAGGCGCATGCACGAAGATTCCGTCACTCACACCGGATGACAAGGTCGATCTCTCCCGCATCAAAACCATGAGCTATCCCTGCCGTGAGTTTGAGGGGAATATCTGGGTCTATATTCCTGCACCAAAAGCGCGCGTACCGGAATCGTTGCCCGAGCTGCCGATCAGTGCGGGGCCAGAAGGAAAATCCTATCACCTGGTGGATTCGGTGGTTTTTCCATGCCACATTGATCATGCGGTGATTGGATTGATGGACCCTTCGCACGGGCCGTTCGTGCATACGTCGTGGTGGTGGCGCACGCGCCGCTCCATTCACTTCAAGGAAAAAGCTTTTGGCCCTATCGGTCTCGGGTTTCGGATGAAAAGCCATAAGCCCTCCACCAATTCGCGGGCATATAAAATACTGGGCGGTGACCGTAAAACCGAAATCATGTTCCAGCTTCCAGGGCTCAGGAGCGAGCATATCACCATTGGTAACCGGCATATCGTGCTGTTGACCGCGCTTACACCGATAGATGAAAAACAGACGGTGCTGCATCAGTTCATCTATACGAGCAGTCCTGCCTTAAATCTGTTGCAGCGCATCGCAATGCCATTTGGCAAAGCCTTCATTCGTCAGGATCTTGATATTGTCATCAAGCAACAGGAGGGGCTGAGGGGGGATCATCCGTCGCTGATGCTACTGGGCGGGGCAGACCAGCAGGCACTCTGGTATTTCAAATTGAAAAAGGATTATCTCGAGGCGCATGCGCAGGGCGTACCTTTTGAGAACCGCTTACCCGAAAAAGTTCTGAGGTGGAATAGTTAGCCAGCGGTCAGATTCTCGATGGGCTGTCCGCGGTATGTATCCGGTGTGAAGCTATGCCAGCGCAGTAGAAAAATCGTGCCACCGGCAATCAGGCATACCCCGATCAGAAACCCAAAAAGCCACTGATTGCGCTTTCGAAGGTCATCTGCAATCCATACACGCAGCGCACGAAACGCTACATATGTGACTGCTACCGCGAAAAGGATTATGACAATACACAGTATGTTTTCCAACATGATCGTTTGTATCTGAAGCAATGTGTGATAGGTTGTGAATATGCCCGTATTTGCAAGCTCGCGCAGCCTAGCTTACGACATGGAATCCCTATACCGGATTGTAATGGATGTCGAGTGCTACTCAAAAATTCTGCCCTATATTCGTAGCATTTCGGTTGAGGAGCGCGGCGATCACCACATGATCGCGTCAGTCTGCGTTGGTATAAAGCCACTCGCATTTTCTTATCGCTGCCATATCCAGTTGGAGCCGCCGCATGCTATTTACGTTCATGGGCTGCCAGGCAGTCCGTTTTCCCGTTTGGAAGCATCATGGAAATTTGAGCCAGCAGGTAAAGATCATACGCTGGTAAAATATGCACTGGATTACGCGTTTCATAACCCA
>Ga0315900_10011754_pt1 | contig 10815 bp, 5 predicted proteins | sample LakEriMetagenome_FD_203521 | JGI IMG/M metagenome (GOLD analysis project Ga0315900, IMG submission 203521) | Freshwater fungal communities from buoy surface, Lake Erie, Ohio, United States - Buoy 12 MA114 | ecosystem: Environmental > Aquatic > Freshwater > Lake > Lake biofilm | place: USA: Lake...
GCAAATGACCCCCGAACAACGCACTGCCATGATGAAAGAAAGATTCAAGGCTATGGGATGCGATGATGTGCAGGCAGATTCACTGATTGCCATCTCCAACGACATGCGCCCAAAACAAATGGCATTGCGCGACCTCGATCCGGAAGCTCGTCAGGCAAAAATGAAAGAGATCACGGAAGAGCGGAATAAGCGTATTGAAAAAGCATTGCCCGCAGAACTGGCCAAAAAAGTAATCGAAGCCCTCTCACAACCCCGAATGGGTATGGGCGGCAGAGGCGGCGGTGGAGGAAATCAATAATCACTCACCTACAAACCAATAAAAAAACCTCTTCATATGAAGAGGTTTTTTTATCGTAGCCTGCCTATCGCTATACCATTTTAAAACTTTCGAGGAATTTAGTAGTGAAGTTTCCTTTTCTGAAATCTTCATTCTGCATAAGCTGAAGATGGAAAGGAATGGTCGTCTTTACTCCCTCAATTACATATTCACTCAGCGCCCTGTACATGGTATCAATGGCTTCTTCCCGACTTTGTGCCACTGTAATCAGTTTCCCGATCATTGAATCATAATAGGGAGGAATCACATAACCAGCATAAACATGGCTGTCAACACGAACACCATGACCACCCGGCGTATGTAAAACTGTTATCTTCCCGGGCGACGGACGAAAATCATTGTAAGGATCTTCCGCATTGATTCGACATTCAATGGCATGAAGCTGGGGCTCGTAATTACGGCCGGAAATTTTTTCGCCGGCGGCGATTTTTATCTGCTCCTTAATAAGATCATAGTTGACAACTTCCTCTGTTACACAATGTTCTACCTGAATACGGGTATTCATTTCCATGAAGTAGAAGTTGCGGTGCTTATCTACCAGAAACTCGATGGTGCCAACACTTTCATAATTGATGGCAGAAGCCGCTTTGATCGCTGCCTCACCCATGCGCTGCCGCAGCTCGGGGGTCATAAAGGGTGAGGGAGATTCTTCCACCAGCTTCTGGTGGCGACGCTGAATCGAGCAGTCCCGCTCACTGAGGTGGCAAACATTCCCATATTGGTCACCGGCAATTTGAATTTCTATGTGGCGGGGTTCCTCCACAAATTTCTCCATATAAATACCATCGTTCTTAAAAGCGGCGGCAGCTTCTGTCTTGGCGGTAGTGTAAGCTTTCTCCAACTCTTCCTCGCGCCAAACCACCCGCATACCCTTACCACCACCACCGGCAGTAGCTTTCAGAATGACAGGATATCCCACTTCTACTGCCATACGACTCGCTGCTTCCAGACTTTCTAATAACCCCTTTCCACCCGGCACAACAGGCACGCCTGCAGCAATCATGGTTTCTTTCGCCGTAATCTTATCCCCCATCTTGCTAATCATTTCCGGGGTCGGACCGATGAACTTTATACCATGATCAGCACAAATCTGAGAGAAGCGAGCATTCTCAGCCAAAAATCCATACCCTGGATGCACCGCATCGGCATTGGTGATTTCTGCCGCAGCCATGATATGGGGAATATTGAGATAAGAATCTACGCTGGCTGGCTTTCCAATACAAACAGCCTCATCTGCAAACTTTACATGCAAACTATCCTTATCAGCCGTTGAGTAAACAGCCACGGTTTTGATACCCATTTCCCGGCAGGTTCTGATTACCCGAAGGGCAATTTCACCACGGTTGGCAATTAATATCTTCTTGAACATGATTAAACTGATTTATGGATCTTACTGAATAACAGAAAATCCCTGGCGATGAAAGATAAAAGCAACATTATGATTTTGGATCTACCAGGAACAGCGGTTGATCGAACTCGACCGGACTGGCATCTTCCACCAACACTTTTACAATGGTACCGCTCACTTCACTCTCAATTTCATTGAAGAGTTTCATGGCCTCTATAATACAAAGGGTTTTGCCCGGAGCAATAGATTGACCTACATCAGCCAGCGCCGGCTTATCCGGAGAAGACCTGCGGTAGAAAGTGCCGATCATGGGACTTTTAATAGTAATCAATTTATCTGTAGCGGGGGAAGCTGCGGGTGCGGCTGGGGCGGCGGGGGCGGCGGGGGCTACCGGAGCAGCGGCAGCGGGTGCCGGGGTATGATATACCTGGTGTACCGGCGCAGCAGCCTGCGTGATGATCTGCTCTTCCTTTTGCTTAATGGTCACTTTACCGTCCTTGTCCTCAATGCTGATCTCACCAATATTACTCTTGTTGATGATTTTAATTAACTCGTGGATTTGTTTTAAGTCCATAACAAAGGTTTTTTGGGGTTAATCCGGGTTAAAAAATTTACCCGGGAGACTTGTCGTCAACCCCCGGTTTTTAATAAAAAGAAGGCCTTCTACGAGATAATTGGATTTTATCGAAATGAGGGCAAAAATAGGGGTATTTCGGCCAAAAATGACCGAAAATGGGTCAAAAATCAATAAAAATCAGAAAAAAACGCCGAAAATCAGGGAAGGGCGGCAATTACTCTTTTCCCTCTTTCACCCGCTCTACATAGCTGCCATCCTTGGTATTTACCCGTATCAGTTCACCGTCTTCCACAAACAGGGGTACCATAACGGTGGCTCCGGTTTCAACTGTGGCGGCTTTGAGGGCCCTGGTGGCTGTATCACCCCTGAGTCCGGGCTCGCAATAAGTAATTTTCAAGACAATCTTTTCGGGCAATTCCGCACCGATGGGCTGTTCCGTTTCGGCATTAATGAATACAAATACTTCAGACCCATCTTTCAAAAACTGGGAGGCATCAATCATTTCTTCTGAAAGCGAAATCTGCTCAAAGGTTTCATTGTTCATCAGATTAATACCACTATCATCTTTGTATAAGAACTGAAAGGCTTTCTTCTCTACCCGAACCGGATAGATATTTTCACCGCTGTTCCAGGTTTTTTCGATGGATCTTTTATTATCTACACCCTTGAGTTTTGCCCATACCTTGGCTGCTGCCCGGGCTGTTTTGTTTTCGCCGAATTCTACAACGGAATAAAGACTGCCGTCCAGTTTAAGGATCATGCCACGGCTGATGTCGGAAGTAGTTGCCATAATGTTTGTTTTACTAGAGTGCCGCAAAAGTAGGTAATGGCCCTGAATTATGGCCTTTTCATCAATAATTTATCAGGGCATGACCCCCGAAAAGGAGTACGGGCAGCATTTCTGAATGTAAACCAGACCCGATTTTTAAGTCCACAGGCTGCATTTTCTGTCTTTTAAGTATCTCTATTTAGAGAAAATCCAATCCTATGAAAAAATTTTTAACCTACCTGTTGCTCTTGCTCGGCTTAGGCATGCAGACCACCCTGCTGGCAGGAACCTTTGTTATTAAGGGTACAGTAACAGACGAAAACAGACGCCCCATTGCGGGAAAGGTGATGTATATCTCCACCGAATCAACCCAGTCGGGATGCAACATCCAGCGACGGGTTTTGACCAACAGCAATGGTTATTATGTAGACTCCGTGTCCTGCAACGGAGAAATTAAATTCATCAATGTACAGACTACCGACTGCAACGGACGGTTATTTCTGCATAAGATGGCTCCGGGTAGTACCCGCGTAATCGAAAGCAATTTCGTTTTATGTGCTAGCCCCACCATCCTTTCATGTAATGCCGCCTTCACTGTGGTCGATGCCACCAACTCCCCCACACTTTTCCAATATGGGTTCCTCAGTGGCGATAGCAAAGCTGCACCCGGTGATAGCATCGTCAGCAGAACCTGGTTATTTGGAGACAGAACAGTACCGGTAACGGGTAATCAGGTGAACATTCGCCACTCCTTCCCCGGTCCTGGCACTTATCAGGTTACTTTATTAATCAAAACACTCAGAGGTTGTGAAAGCAAAGTGACCAATACAGTGGTTGTGAAAGAGCAACCCTGCAGAGTGAATACCAAAGTATTTATCAAAAGACAATCCGGCCTTTACCTTCAATTTAGTTCAGTTGAAGAAAACCTTGCTGCCGGTGATACCATCATCAAGCGAAGCTGGAATTTCGGTGACGGCAGCATCCTCGATGGCAACGAAATCAGTCCGGTAAAAAAATATGCCGACTCAGGCACTTATAAAGTATGCCTTCAATTCAAAACAAAATTTGGTTGCACAGGTGAAGCTTGTATCTCAGTACGCGTGAAGGACAGCTCAACTTACAATACTGCTTGCAGGGCTTACTTTACAACACAGAGCGAAGGACTTGCTGCCTGGTTCTCCAGTGAGCAATCCAGTGCCGGCGTTATGCCCAACGGCTTACGCGATACCATCATCAGCCGTAGCTGGTATATCAATGATACCCTCGTGCCTGTTACCTCTTTAAACCCGGTCAACCTACGGAAATTATTTGATCGTGCGGGAACCTACAGCATCAAACTGGTTATCAAAACCAGAAGTGGCTGTGAAAGTAAATATGAGCAAAAAATTACCCTGCTTAACCAAAACTGTAACCTCAGCACCAAAGCCGTGGTTGTAAAAAGCAGCGGACTGGAGTTTTTGTTCGAAAGACTGGTGACCAACGTAAATCCCGGTGACAGTATCGTAAGTACTATCTGGAAATTCGGCGATGGCACCACGCTCGATCAAAGTCAGGGTCGCCCCTACAAAGCTTATCGCCAGGCCGGCAAATACACCGTGTGTGTTTATACCAAAACACAGCGCGGCTGCAGCAGCGAAGCTTGTATCACAGTGGAAGCAAAAGACTCTGTAGTTGCAACGGTAGACTGCAAAGCCACTTTTACCTACGAAGTAAAAGACAATGTAGTATATCTGAATAGCAGCCGTTCGACAGCTTCCAGCGGAGGTACGGCTACCAGTGCCGATAGCATCGTAACACGTATCTGGTATTTTGAAGCCAACTCCAATGGCATCAGTGTTCCCGGCAACCAGGTAGCCATGCGCTATGCTTTTGATAAGCCAGGAACCTATCCGGTCATCCTTTACATTAAAACGCGCATGGGTTGCGAAAGTAAATTTGTTGCCTATGTGGTTATTCCGCCGGTACAATGTCGCTTTGAAACCAAAATAGGCGTTGGAAGACATAGTGGCATGAGCTATAAATTCAATTCAAGCCATGCCGGTTTAAATGAAGGAGACAGTATTGTTAAACGTACCTGGAGCTTTGGTGACGGAACTTTCAATGAAGGCAATGAAGAGAGCCCAATAAAAACTTATAGCAAAACAGGCAAGTACAAAGTATGTCTGGTCGCTAAAACCCGCAAAGGCTGTACCAGCGAAAGTTGCATAGAAATTGAGATCAAAGATTCAGCCGTGGTTCCAGCAGAGTGCTTTGCCTTCTTTAATTATGAAATAGATAACAACATCGTTAAGCTGAATAGCTCGAGGTCAAGATCTTCTCACAACGGATCTAGTGCAACACAAGACACCATCGTAAGCAGAACCTGGTATTTTGGAAACAATACCAACGGAATACAAGTACCGGGCAACCAGTGGGACATGAAATATGCTTTTGATCAGCCAGGCACCTATACAATTACGCTTGTCATCAAAACACGCCTGGGTTGTGAAAGCAAATATGTAACAACCATTATCATACGCCCCTGGGACTGTCGCTTTGAAACCAGATTGAGTGTAAATAGACAAAGTGGCTTGACCTATCAATTCAGAGCTGAACATGCCGGACTGGGAAGTGGTGACAGCATCGTAAAAAGATCCTGGAGTTTCGGTGATGGCACCTACAACGAGGGCAATGAGGAAAAACCGGTGAAAACCTACAACAAAATAGGTAAATACAGGGTATGCCTCGTGTCCAAAACAAAAAGAGGTTGTGTAAGCGAGAGTTGCTTTGAAATCAATGTGAGTGATTCAGGTTTAGCGCCCAATAACTGTAAGGCCTTCTTCAGCTACCAGATCAACGGAACGGTAGTTTATTTCAACAGTTCACAATCAATGGGAGCACCTGCTTTAAGCGGAGCAGTTCAAGACAGCATCATCAGCAGAACCTGGTACCTGGGCAATGCTACCAGCGGGCCAACTTATACCGGAAATGAGGTTGAAGTGAAGTTTGATTATTTGAAGCCGGGAACTTACACAGCATATCTCGTGATTAAAACCAAATCCGGATGTGAGAGCAAGTATGCCGTAACCTTTACCATACCGCCTGTATGCAAGGCAACTGCCGAATTTAAGTTCGAGCAAATCGCCCCCAACAGGATACAATTCGCCAGTGGAGCCAGCACTACGACTGCCGGTGACACCATCACACAACGCATCTGGAGTTTCGGAGATAACACGGTGATGACTGGCAATGTATTGAATCCTGAAAAATTGTATCGCGCTGCCGGCACTTACAGGGTTTGCCTGCAGGTAAAAACAGCCAAAGGTTGTATGGCTGAAATCTGTAAGGATGTGAAGGTGCTGGATACCACCAACACACCGGGTACTACCATCAACTATCTGAAAATCGTGAGCATCAACCCGAACCCGGTACAGTCCAGAATGTTGGTGACTGTTTGGAGCCGTTTACCAAACATAGCAACCGAGTTTACGGTGTATGATGTGAATGGCAATCCGAAAATGAGTTTCAAAAAAGATCTGGCAGCCGGTAACAATGCATTCGAAGTGTTTGCTGACAGACTTAATCCGGGACTCTACTTCCTGCGGGTGGCCAATGCCTATGGCAGGGACAGTGCACAGTTTTACAAACAATAATCCATATCCTCCCCTATGCCAAGCCAGTCGGAACTTACTCCGGCTGGCTTTTTTTATGCCTCAGCCCGCCAGGAAAATCCCTAAACTTTCCATAACACTGCCATTTCAAAGCTGTTTTCGCCTATTTTTGCGGCGAACTTAATTCTTCACCCACATGTCAGTCTTAGTTAATAAAAATTCACGCATTCTGGTACAGGGTTTCACCGGTACAGAGGGCACTTTCCATGCCACCCAAATGATTGAATACGGCACCCAGGTTGTTGGCGGTGTAACACCCGGCAAGGGAGGTACAACCCACCTGGATAAACCTGTTTTCAATACGGTAGCAGAAGGCGTAAAAGCAACTGGCGCTGATGTGAGCATCATCTTTGTGCCCCCGGCTTTTGCTGCCGACGCCATCATGGAAGCCGCGGAAGCTGGTATAGGCCTGGTGGTTTGTATTACCGAGGGTATACCTGTTCAGGATATGGTGAAGGTGAAAAATTATCTCCAAACTACATCTACACGCCTGGTGGGTCCAAACTGTCCGGGTGTAATTACTGCCGGAGAAGCCAAAGTGGGTATCATGCCCGGTTTCATATTCAAAGCAGGACGTATAGGCATCGTTTCGAAAAGCGGTACCCTCACCTATGAAGCTGCCGATCAGGTGGTAAAAGCAGGTATGGGCATCACTACTGCCATTGGAATTGGTGGTGACCCCATTATCGGAACACCCACCCGCGATGCAGTTGAATTGCTGATGAATGATCCGGATACAGATGGCATTATTATGATTGGTGAGATCGGTGGTAGCATGGAATCAGAAGCTGCCCGCTGGATCAAAGACAATAACCGCAAACCGGTGGTAGGATTTATCGCTGGACAAACAGCGCCTCCCGGTCGCAGAATGGGTCATGCCGGCGCCATCATCGGCGGAGCAGACGATACCGCAGCTGCCAAAATGAAGATCATGGCTGAATGCGGCATCCACGTTGTTGCGAGTCCCGCCGACATCGGAAAAACCATGGCTGCCATTCTTAAGAAGTAGGAAGCATACAGGACTTTCCCCGTTTTTTTGAATAACTGCATTTACAGTCACTTCATTTGTTAAATTCGATGATTGCTTGTGCAATTGTAAAATCCATGCATCTTCGGAAAAACCGATCAACCGAAGCATATGTGGAAATACGCCTATTCCTTATTGATTGTATGTGTCACCTGGACAACTGTTGCACAGACGCAAACAGTTGATACCACATTTAATCGGGAGTGGTTGGACATCGACTCGAATATTACCATTAACCGTCTCCCTAAAACTGCCCTCGAAAAAGTCAACCGGCTGTATCAAAAAGCTGTAGCCACCAACCTCGGTCCACAACAACTCAAGTGTTTGATTTATCAGCTTACGCTGGAAGCGGAAATAAAAGACGAGGGAAACATAGTTGCCATCAATCGGATAAAGGTTGAAATGTCACGCCAAAAAGATGCACTCACACGTTCAATACTTCATGCATTGCTAGCAGGTCAATACCGGAGGTATTATGCTGCGAATAGATGGCAAATTGAAGATAGAAAGAACACAGGGCTAACGTCTGGTGATAAGATCGAGCAATGGAGCAGCGCTCAGTTTGATCGGGCTATTCTGCAATCCTACGAGAAAGCTCTTACCCAACCGGATGAATTGAAAAAAATGCCGGTGAATGCCATTCGTGCAATCGTTATCCGTGGCTCCGGTCAACTGCAGCCTGATAATTGGTATGAGTTGATATTACTAGATAGACTTTCATATCTCAAGGATCCCATTCTACAGAACTACCAGCCGACATCTTCGTCTCAATGGAAACAGCTGGCTTTCATGCCGCCAAAACAGTTCATAGAAACAACGCTACCAAAAAATGATTCTTCCATTGAAATGAAGGTATTGGGTGAATATCAAAAACTACTACTTGCACAGCGTGATAAAAAAGGTACAGCAGTATCGGTAGCCTTACATATCGACCGATTAGAATGGGCCTGGCAACAAACAGGCGGATCATTGGCAAACAAAAAGAAGTATGTCGATGCGCTGCAAACACTGATACGTGACTATCCCGAATCGTTTGCCAAACACAGGGCATACAATCTGCTGGCTGAACTGGAAATAAGTACAGAAACCACCCGAAAAAATCACTCCGGGAAAACATCAGCTGACAATGGATATTTAAAAGCTGATTCTTTGCTGTCTATTGCATTAAAAAACAATGTTGTGGTAACTCCCGAAATAGTTGCCCTGCAAAACTTGCTGGCAGAAATCAGACAACCCATGTTAGCAGCTTCCCTGGAGTCGGTTTATTTGCCCGGACAATCCATCCTTTCGCTCATTCAATATCAAAATACCCCCCGCGTATTTGTGCGGATTGTTGCATTACAGACAAGTGAGTGGGAGAAATACATTCAGCAAAAAAAACCATCAGAGAACATCTTACTGGGGAAAAACCCGATACAGGAAAAAATGTGGACGCTAACGGCCAGCGAAGACAGAAGAAAACACTCAACTGAGATCATGATTGATCCGCTGCCGGCCGGTAAATACATGTTACTCATTTCCTCACAAAAAGATATCAGCGATAATTCATGCGTTGTCAGCTTAACACCTTTTCAGGTATCATCGATTGCCGTACTACAGCAGAACAATAGCTGGATGGCACTGAATCGTTCTACCGGGTTACCACTGGCAGGGGCCGAATACCAGTTTTACACCAGTTACACTTCTGCCCAAAATCCGGGATTCAGAAAAATCAATGCAGCAAAAGGTGTCAGTGACTCATCCGGACTTTTTCATTTTAATTACAAGGGGGAATATGCGAATGGAGTTTCCATTCGTTACCAAAAAGATGAATTACTCTTATTAGGGAATTTATTCCTTTCCTCCTCATCAGATACAAGAACAAATGAGGTACCGCAGGAAAACCCGATGAAAAAAGTTTTGCTCTTTACCGACAGAAAAATGTATCGACCCGGTCAAGAAATTTTTTGGAAAGGAATTGGAATACAAAGAGAGAAGCAGAATACCCCAACACAGCTCTTTGCAGAAGATACACGTCTATTATTTTATTTAAAAGATGCCAGCGGAACCATCATCGACTCTGTCGAAAAAAAATTAAATAGTTATGGTTCCTGTGCCGGCTCATTCCTATTGCCAAAAGACAGGTTAACGGGTCAATTCTCCATCGAGGCTGCTCATATTCCATCTTCAAGAGCTACGATTCTAGTAGAAGAATACAAACGTCCAAAATTTCTTATTGAATGGGAAACACCTCGCGATGGTTACTCGCTGTATGACAGCATCCGTATCAAGGGAGCTACCCGCTCCTTCGCCGGTAATGTGCTTCAGCAGGCCATGGTGAAATATCGCATCAGCCGAACACAGCGATATTTTAGAAATGCCGCTGCTGCAACAGAAATCTCCACCGGAACAACAAAAACAGATCAGGAGGGTAAATTCAGCCTGCATTTTTCGCCTTATACAGATGCAGATGATTTAAACGACGAGAACATTTCCTACTCCTATCAAATCACTGTAGATATTACTGATGCTTCAGGCGAATCCAGATCCTCACAAACATTCCTATCGGCTGGTAAACAATCAGTCTTTATTCAATGTGAACTTCAGGAAACATTCCCATTGAGCGATTGGAAAGATTTACGTGTTTTCACCAGCAACATAAATGGCGAAAAAATCAATGCTCCAGTCCAGGTTAAACTTTATAAACTGCAAACGCCGGCAAAAAATCTACGTAAAAAATATTGGGAAGCACCAGATCAACCCATACTGAGTGAAGCAGTATTCAGACAGTCTTTCCCGGATGATGCATATGGAGACGAATTGAACCCTGCGAATTGGAATCAACAAAGCATTGTATTCGAAGAAACATTCACGACACAGAAAAATGGACAGACCCGATTAGCCGAAAATATCCCCGCACCTGGTTATTATCGCCTAGCGCTTACCACAAAAGATCCCCTCTCAGGCAAAACAATTGAAACAATTCAACATTTCAGGGTACTCCATCAAAATGCCAGCAGCCATGCAGATTATTCCACACCTTTCACCTATCAAAACCAAGGTAATCTGCAGATAGGTGATACCATTCGCGCTGTCGTTTCACATGACCAACAACCATTACATTTCAT
>Ga0315900_10011755_pt1 | contig 10814 bp, 11 predicted proteins | sample LakEriMetagenome_FD_203521 | JGI IMG/M metagenome (GOLD analysis project Ga0315900, IMG submission 203521) | Freshwater fungal communities from buoy surface, Lake Erie, Ohio, United States - Buoy 12 MA114 | ecosystem: Environmental > Aquatic > Freshwater > Lake > Lake biofilm | place: USA: Lake...
CATCGCACCATGTTCAGTAAATACATAAGGCAGATTTGGGGTATATTTCAGTTTTGGAAGGTGGTCACAAATTGTGACCACCTCCTTTTTTTCGACTTCATTGAGTTGGAATAAAAAGTCTTCAGGAAAACGTCCGGAGTTCCTGCGCACAGCCTGATTTAAGACTTTTGTTTGAACGCCATAGAGATGCGCTAAATCAGCATCAAGAATAACTTTTTGCCCACGAATAATTAGAATTCGTCTTTCAATAGTTTCAAATGGAATGATTTCAGATGTTGTGCTCATGCCATTTGATAACGCAAGTTGCATGCCTGCTTTTTGACCTCTGGGTAAGTAGGAGCTTTGAAATTTCAGTATGGAATGTCTAAAAATGTTCAGAAAATAAAAAAATATAGGAAAGAATAGCTAAACTAATTATATAACTTTTGTCCAAAAATACTGTCGTTATATATGGCAAATGGCGGGGCGTAAAAGTTCAAAGACTCGACTACTGAGAAGCAATCGAGTCTTTGAATTAAATTAACTTTAACTTTGGAAATTCAAAGTTATCTATTTTATTAAAGTTTTTGTACCCGAAATAGATGTATTGATAAGAGGTTGGCTAAAAGTTACAGCTGATCTAGTAATTACCTCACAGCAAACTTCACCAGCGGCTGGGGCAGGTGTACAAGAATTTTTAGGAATCGCAGTGCCTGGGTTACACGACATTCCTTTTTGCGTGTCTCTGGTTATTTTTGCTTCCGCAATCCCGGTTAATGCCATCATCAATACAAACATTTTAATTGTAATTTTCATTTTATCCCCTTTTATTTGTAATCAACATTGACTACATATTCTTTATGTATTTAATTATCCCCATCCGCATCCGCATCCGCAAGATGTGTCTTTTTTGACTTTTCTGAAATATTAAACTATTGAAATTATTTGATAATTTAAAGCTCTGAGAAAATCTATATTGAAAAAGGTATAAAAATGGTATATATTTTAAACATGGGTTTTGAGTTCGATTCCAACAAAAGCAAGATCAATAAAGAAAAACATGGGATCAATTTCATCGAAGCTCAAGCACTTTGGAGTTCACCACATTTTGAGTTTCCACTTAAAACTGAAGGTGAGCCTCGATGGGCAATCATCGGATTAATCGATGTTACATTTTGGACTGCGATTATTACCAAAAGAATGGGTGAGATTCGCATTATTTCAGTAAGGAGGTCACGTTATGAAGAAAAACAAGCCTATCAAAGCCGCTTCAAAGAAGATCACGAGTGATGAACTCGACTCTCGATTTGATGCAGGTAAAAGTATTCTTGAGTATGCTGACCTCGATACCGGCACCTTTCGAGTAAATGTTGATTTCCCTGCGTGGACTGTTACAGGACTAGATAAAGAAGCATCAAGATTGGGAATATCTCGACAGGCACTCATTAAGATTTGGATTGCTGAGAAGCTTGATCGCACTCATGATCGTGAACTCAAAAAAACTGGAACGGACTGAGTTCCAAGACGGTATTTTGTAATAACCGATTCCGAAAAATCCAACCATCGTCAAAAAGTTATGTGGAAGAACGTGAATATGCGCGCCGTAACCGGTGCGCGATTAATGTCCCAATACTTCCTGTGAAATAAATCTTAAACAAAGGCTGTGGAAAACATCGCACATATTTTCCTTGTGTATTCACAGAGCAGGGTGTCGCCATGCAATCATGCGAACTTTTGTCCAACTTTGTAGAATTCTCTAGTCGAATAATGAACTGGTAAAAAATTAAAATAAATTAAACCACTGGGTGAGAAGTAGGATTAACTAACGCATTAAACAGATGTTATATAATTAAGTCATCATGCGTGATTGCATTACCTTGTTTATAAGCGTTTTGGTGAGTCTTTCTTAATTAACGCACTGCATTTTAAGCCCTAAGTGTCTGTTCCTTGCTTGAATCAGAACCCGTTATCTGGCAAAGTTTCAGCATGGCAGAAATCAATACAGTCAATACACTTCGTGAACGTCGTTTCAAACCCGCGCCTCGTCCTGACCTCTGGAAGGATGCAACGGAGAAGGATTGGAACTCCTGGATCTGGCAGCAACAAAAACGCGTGAAGACGATGGACGCTTTAGAAAAAGTGATCAATGTCACCGATGGTGAAAGACAGGCATTTGCCGGTTCACACGAAATGTTCAATATGGCGATCACGCCTTATTACGCTTCCTTGATTGATCCCAATGATCCGAATTGCCCGATCCGTTTGCAATCGGTTCCACAAATGGGTGAGCTACACATTGCTCCCGAAGATTTAGAAGATCCACTCGGAGAAGAGCGTGACATGCCTGTTCCAGGTATTACGCATCGTTATCCAGATCGCGTATTGTTTTACACCAACCACAACTGCGCGATGTACTGCCGTCACTGTACTCGTAAACGTAAAGTGGCTGATCCAGATTCTGCAACGAACGCTAGAATTCTCGATGAAGGTTTGGCTTACATTGAACGCACGAAATCCATTCGTGACGTGGTGATCTCCGGTGGAGATGCGCTTTCACTTTCTGATGATAAATTGGAATACATTTTGTCTCGCTTGCGCGCGATGGAGCACATTGAAATTTTCCGTATTGCCACTCGTAACTTGGTGACTCTTCCACAACGAATCACTCCAGAGTTTTGCAATATGATCCGCAAGTACCACCCGGTATTCGTGCACACGCACTTCAATCATCCAAAAGAATGTACCCAAGAAGCATTCGATGCATGCGCGCGTTTAGCGGATGCAGGTGCCGTGATCAATAACCAAATGGTTTTGCTCAAAGGTGTGAATGATGATGCGAAAATTGTGATGGAACTCAATCACAAACTTCTAATGATGAGAGTTCGCCCTTACTACATGTTCCAAGCCGATCTTTCTCAAGGGATTTCTCACTTCAGAACTCCAGTAGAAAAAGGCTTAGAGATCATCAAAGCACTTCGTGGTTGGACATCCGGTATGGCTGTTCCTCACTTCGTAGTTGATGCTCCAGGCGGCGGAGGAAAAATTCCTCTTCTACCTACGAGCTATTTGAAATCTCACGAAGGTAAGAAGTGGGTACTCCGTAACTACAGAGATATAGAATACACCTACATGGAGCCTGAAGAAGATTAGTACTTTAGGTGTCCGACACCTTTTCGCTTTTTTAGGCATCATGGTTGCTGCCGCTGAACTCAGCGGTTGTGCAACTTCATTGCCTGAAGAGCACCATGCGACTTTTCGTTTCCCTGAAAAATTAGTTTTCTTGGAAGAACCAACCGGTGATCTCAAGGGTAAGCCTTACGAAGTCTTGGGTTGGGTGCGAACGCGTGAGCATTTTCCAACCCTGGAGCAGGACCCGAATAGCCAGAAGTTGTGCCAGAATTATTACAACAAGGCTGCTCGTGAACTGCTGAAACAAGCAAAAAAAGAAGCCAAGGGAGACGCCGTCATTAAGGTGCGTTCAGTGATTATGTTACTCAATGGAAAAACCGAAGAACATCTCACACCAGAATGTTCAGATGATGGAGCAGAAGGGGAGATTCTTCTCCGCGGAATTGCCATCAAGTGGAAACCGATTCCGGAAGAAAAAAATTAATTAGGCAGTAGTCCATTTACTGCATTTTTAATTTCTTCTTCACTAAATTCCCCATCCCACCAATTACTGAGTTTGTTTCTATCGGCTTTGATTTTGTAACAAACTTGTTTGGAAAATTTTCCGATATCCTGATCAATATTGAAGTTCGTGTATTGATTGGCTAGTCCATAGCGAGTGGAAGGAGAGTAGGGATCTTTTTTGTTTTCATAAAATCCTTTAGTGATAATTTCAAATGAACTACAGTCATTTTGATAAGCATCTTTACTGATCTGAGTGACTCCTTGAAGTAGGCTTTTCTTCATGTTGCTTTTCGCTTGCTTCACCGTGGCTTTGGTCAGCTCGGCTGAGGCGCTTGGGCAAGAGGATGCCTGGTGTTTGAGAAGTTTTTGCTCAAAAGTAGAATAGCTGTTTTGTTCTTTTTTTGCGATTTCACTACAAACGGAAGAGGATAACGCTTTTTCAATGCATTGATTAAAGCTGTTATTGCTTGTCGTAGTTTTCTCACTGAGAGTGTTGAACATCGATTCTGCGCAACTCTTTTCTGCAGTTCTGAATTCTGCTGTTCCACCGATGGAGGATGGATTTTTTTCCAGTGCACTCATTCTGCTTTTAGCTTGATTACTTCTCGCTTGAGATTTTGAATTCTTTTGACTGCAGGTTTCTGAGTTTGTGTACTCAAGTCCATCAAACAATGTGTTTTTCATGAAAGCATATTTTTCAGGACTGGCTTTCTTTAACTTGGAAGGATTAAAGCGATAGGCAACCACACATTCTGCAAAATCTTCAGCAGGATTTGTTTTTCCGTACTCTGAAACTAATGCCGAAGGCTTAGACGATTTCCAGGTTTCTTCCTTGGTTTTTGGATCCGTTTTTTTAGTCCACCCACTCATGGCAAGCCACTCTGGGGATTCGTCGGCGTCCATTTTCCCAGCCATTCTGTGTCCAACTTCATGTACCAAAGTAGATCTTTTGGAAGCTACCGAAAGTGTATTCCATTCATCAAATACTTCTACTGAAGCATTTGCAACTACACCTGGTCCATAAAAAGCATAAGTGTAGCCTCTTTTAAAATGGGTGAGTTCAGCATTGCGGTCAGCAGGTAAGGTGTTATCTGGAAAATAGGAGAGACCGATCAGTACTTGATCCAACTCGGAAGCTTTCCAAGCGGAGCTATTTTTAGGGTCTTGATAAACAGCGCCATTAAAGCCGAATCTTTCATGCATGAAAAGTAATTGTAAGCCTTCTTTTTTACCGAAAATTTCTTGGGCTGCGCAGAGAACTTTTTTACAGGTTGAAGTGAAAGTCTTTTGAGTTTTATCTGGGCGCCCCATGAAGTCTTTGGTGGTCAGAAGATCTTTTAGTGCATTAATTAAGTTTGGGTCTTCATCGGTGATGGTCAAGCCATTAAATTTTTCACTGGTTTTCTTTTCTTTTGACGGATGTGCGTTCAGCCAAGTCAACATTTCCTCTGATGTGAATGCCTTATCTCTGGTGCAGGGTGCATTTAAAATCTGAGAATCACTAGCGGCCCACCATTCCAGTTTTTCCATGATTTGTTTCACTTGTCCGATATTCTTATCCGTATTGCATTTTTCACCTTGTGCAAAAGCTTGGGCACTGAAGAACATGAAAATAATTAGTGTTTTCATTATTTCTTTACCCCTGTATTTTTTGCGGTGAATTGAATTTGCTTTAATTCTTTAGAGTCGATGTTTTTAAACTTTAAGGAGATTCCTTGTTCGGGAAAGGATACCTCAAAGAATCTGCCTCGATCGTGTCCCTTTTGGGAATCAATGCTCTTTTGGATTTCACCTAGTTTTTTTTCATCGATCCATTTCTTGAACTGACCAAAATTGCTTTTAGGTGCAGTGTCGCTTGCGGGTAGATCATAGGTCATCGACTGCAGGACTCCATTTTCAGTCTGGATGCTTAAATCATATTTGATTCCGCTGATTTCATAATAAAGGATGTTTTTGTCTGATTCTGGAGCTTTACCAAGGGATTTGATGATTTCTGATTCAGTCGTCTTTCCTGGTTCGAATTTAGAAAGCTTTTCGGGGAGTAGGCTTCCTAAGTAGTCCTGGATCGTTTTTTCCTTCAGGGCGCTTGCTGCGTAGCTAAAAAGTGGAAGTGCTGCGAGGATGATGATTGCTGATTTTTTTGAAAGGTTCATATTAGGGGTATCGGAATTTTGACGTTATTAATTTAGTTTTTTTAGCTGAATCAGATTGAGGTTAAAATGTTAAAGTTTTTAGGAGATCCGGCCGATAGGTATCTGACATGAGTGAAGCAATACTGAAAAAATTTGGTAAATACTTTCTTCTCGATCGCGTAGGCGAAGGCGGGATGGCGGAAATTTTCCGTGCTCGCTTGTCCTCATTGGATACCAGTGGCCGATTCATCGTGATCAAAAGAATCATGGGTGAACACAGCAATAATCAGGAATTCGTGAGTATGTTCAAGGCGGAAGTGCAAGTGACCATGCGCTTTTCGCATCCGAACATTGTTCAGATTTTCGACGCAGGCGAAGAGCATGGCCAACACTACATCGCGATGGAATTCATCGATGGTCGTAATTTACGCCAGATGCTTTCAAAATCAGCTCAAAAACAACTAGCCGTACCGATTCCTGCTTCCTGTTACATCATTGAACAAGCAGCCGCAGGACTTCATTATGCACATGCTTTTAAAGACCGAATCACTGGTGAAGCACTCAATCTGGTTCACCGTGATGTGAGTCCTCAAAATATCATTGTTTCCTATGACGGCAATATCAAGGTGATTGATTTCGGGATCGCTAAGGCCACCACGAATGGCGAAGCCACGCGTGCAGGGGTGATCAAGGGAAAATTAAGTTATCTATCACCTGAACAAGTTTTAGGAGAAACATTGGATGGTCGCTCAGATATTTTCGCATTGGGAATTGTACTTTGGGAAACACTGACAGGTAAGCGCCTGTTTGTGGCTGAAGGGGATAATGAGTTTCAAGTGTTGAAAATGATCGAGAGCTGTACCACCTTTGTGAAACCGCCATCTCAGTTTAATCCAGCTATTCCAAAAGACCTGGATGCGGTGGTGATGCAGGCTTTAGCTCGTGATCCGCGAAAACGTTTTCAAACCGGAGAAGAGTTGGCTCGTGCGCTTCGTAAGGTTTTGGCGACTCAGTATTCCGATTTCGGTCCAAGTGATCTTTCTCAATTCATCAAGAAAATGTTTCATGATGTGATTGTGGAAGACCGTAAAAATTTACAGACGGTGAATGCAAGAGCAGAAGAGTTGATTGCTTTGGGTGCAAAAGGCAATGAACAAGAAAAAACCATGACGAACGCCACAGGCGTCGTTCCAAGTTCTGCAAGCAACAAGCAAGAACACACCAGAATGACTCAATTTATCGGGGATCGGTTCAACAAAGCTGAATTGACCAATGCAGATAAGTTGGACATTGCAGGTGCATCCGCTCAACAAGCTCAACCACAAAGACAAATGAAGGTTGCATCGGTATCGGCACCGAGAACCAATCCAAATCACACTCGTGCCAGTGGCACTAGAAATATTGCCACACCTAAACCGGTAGAATCGCAAAATGATTCAGGTTCTGGTGGCGCTTTGAAAATGGTAGTGGGGCTAGCAGTGGTAGGGGCCGTAGGATTTTACGGTTACCAGCAAATGCAATCACCAAGACAGCCAGCATCCACACAAACAACTGTGGCACAAACTGCTCCTCAAACGGCAGACGCTCCTTATGCTTCTGGAAAAACGGCGCAATTTAAAATGCATGTATTTCCGGATGGTGACATGGCTCGAACCAAAGCCATGATCAATGGGCAACCTTATAGTCTTGAAAAAGGTTTTTCGGATGTGCCGGTGGGAGAACCAGTTTCATTAGTGATTGAACGCCCGGGTTTTGTGACTTTTAGAAAAGAATTCACAGTTCAAGAAAGTGATTTGAACGAGAATAAAGAAACTACACTAGATGTGAAACTAGAACCTATGGTGTATGGAATTCTTTCCATCAGTTCCAGACCTTCCATCGCAGATGTTACGATTGTGAATATTGACCGCCAACCGGCTGAAACTTCCAAACCGATCGTATTCAAGACTCCGATCAACCAGGAAAAATTACAGTCTGGAAATTATCGGATCACGATCAAAAACGAAGTCCTCAATGTTGAAAAAGTGATGACCGTTGAAATCAAGGATGGTAAAGAAACCGTTCTAACTGATGTTCAATTGGAAATGAAGAAGTAATTAGAACTAAGCCCAATACTGATAACCCACACCATAAACACTCTTGATGTGATCAGCAAGTTCAGGAATCTTTTTGCGTAAAGAGCGGATGTGAACATCGATCGTACGATCCGTGGTTTCCGTAGCAGAATCTTTCCAGATCGCTTTCATGATGTCTTCACGGGAAACAACTGATCCCGATTTGGACGCCAAAAGACGTAAGATGTCGTATTCAGTGATGGTGAGATTCATCATAATTCCAGCGTATTTCGCTGTTCGATCAACGGTGTCGATTTCCAGTTTTCCCACTTTGACAAACTGAATTTGTTGAACGGCTTTCAAATTTTTCAGATGTGATTTGATACGAAGTAAGAGTTCTTTGTGATCAAAAGGCTTGGTGAGAAAATCTTCAGCTCCCAAAGTCAGTCCTTCCGCCACATCAGAGGTTTTATTCTTGGAAGAAAGAACCATCACCGGAGTGGAGGACGTGGAAGGGTCTGATTTCAATCTTTTGCAAAAATCAAAAGAATCCAGCAAAACCAAGGAAGGTTGATGTTTATTAACCAATTCAATTGGATTTTGATTTTCACAGGAAAAAGATTGTACGAAAAATTCATTGCCGAGTAGGGCTTCCAGGAATTTTCTAGTATTCGCATCATCATCAAAAACTAAAATGGTGGCTTTCATGTTTCACCCCAGAGCTTTTCAAATAAGCTACGAGCGGTTTTGCTCGGTTTGGATTCTTTCAGTTTTTCTCGAAGATCTTCGTTTTCTTCAGAAATAGTATGAATTTTTTCTTTGATGGATTCCATCAGGTTCAATTTGTTCTCGAGTAGGTTGATTTGATTGATGAGGGCTTGTTCCATGGTTTTTTGTTCTGCATGCATGGATTCAATATCGGTTTGGGCAACACCAATGAAAATCTTAGAAGCCAGAGCTGCCGATTTCAATTCCGAAACAAATGCCTGAAGTTTAGCTTCATTGACCTTGATCGATCCTTCGGAAATATCCAGAACCACGACAGGGTAAAGGGCTTCGGATTTGCCTAATTGTTCAAAAAATTTAAATAGGGATGCTCTCAGCACATCAAGATCGCTTGGGAGTAGATCTCCCAAAACGTCAAAACGATGAACAACATCTGCTTGGTTACAGCGACTTTTGGAATAAACCAGTTTCATCTTATATTGATAGTGTCATAAAAATCAAAAAACACCAGTATTTGTATGGAGTCATTTTTTTGACCTTGCTGTAGATGGGTGTGTCGTCAAAACTGCAGTTTTTCCCGTATTTTTCCGATGAGAAGACGTATGGGTTTCTGGTTTTTAAAAATCGCAATGCTCACTTTGATGAACCTCGGTTTTGGTTCAGATGCATCTGCGCGCCCAACTAATTATCCACAAGTGAGATTCGTGAGTCCAGTGAGTGAAGGTCTTGGAGGTGTAGTGTTGCCTCTGGGTGAAGAAGCGGGAAATGCACTCATGAATAATCCTGCCGGACTCGCCAGATTCACAGGCTATCGTTCTGAACCTTTGAATTTAAGTTTTACCGCCAACAGCAATGTCATTTCCAATATTGGAAGTACTCTGGGGAATACATTCAGTCTCGGTGGTTTGTCGAGCACCATGAACAGCAATGCCAATTCGCAATTCGGATTGGGAATTTCCAACATGTCAGCATTTGCATGGAATGGATTGGCAGTCGGTTTTTTAATCCAAGAATTCTCGAGCGCCACTTCGGATGGCACGAATCACAAGTCTCATGCAGTCAGCCAGTTTATCCCTACTGTGGGTTATGGATTTGGTCTTGCCCGTAACATCATCCGTGTAGGTTATAGTTTGCAATACGTGAATCAAGTTTCCGGTGATGCAACCGGAACATCGGATACGAATGCGAGTTTTTTAAGAGGAATTCAAAAAGGGAGTGGTTTATCCCATAACTTGAGTGTGAACTTTGCACTTCCGTTTACTTATCTTCCCACGATCAGTGTGATCGCTCGTAATTTGGGTGGCTTGCACTTTGCTACGGGTGGAATTCTGCCTCGTGGTTCTGCAATCACGGGTGCACCCGGTGCAGAACAAATGACTGTGGATGCTGCCTTTGATTTTCTGGTGAGAATTTCCGGCACACTGAAGACGCATTGGTTTTTCGAATTTAAGGATTTCACCATGAAGTCAAACATCTCATCTGTTTTTGAAAGATTATCCACAGGGCTGGATATTTCTTTGAGTCCTAATTTTGCTTTAAGAGGTGGGATGACAGGGATTGCTCAATTTTCCGGAGGCTTGAGTTATCGCAGCCCGAACAGTGAAATTTCTTTGGCGTATTTCAATGAGAAGAGTCCGTTCAGTACAACGGCTGCCTGGGATACCCGGTATGCACTTCAATATAAAATCATGCTGAATCAAAAGTCAAAAAGAGTGGATGGAGAGTTACAACAAGTGGGGAACAAACGATGAATCATCAAGTGAAAAACAACATGAAAAGCTGGTCAGTATTTGCGCGTGATGCAAAAACGGAATCTGCATGGGTCAAAGAAGTTCGTAAATTTCAAAAAATGGTGGGTGGAGCTCTCGGGAGTTCAGTGTTCTCATCGCAAGAGAGTCTAGGAGAAATCTGGCTCATTGATGCAAAGAAAACAGGCTGGCAGAGTTGGCTTGAAAATCAGGACCGCGTCGGTAGGACCTATCTTTTAGTAGTGGAAGAAGGCGAATTGTTGCCGGACTTCCGTGATTTGAAATGGGTAGACGACATGATCGTGACCCCATTCCGATTGGTGGAACTACTGAGTAAATATCGTGCGCATTTCCAACGTGAAGAGACCCTCATGACCGAATTGGAACTCGATAAAACAAATGAAGTTCTGGAAAGAATTCTCACTGCGAAAACTCCGCGTCGTTTTACCGGATTAAAAGGGATTCGCGTGAGCAGCAAACATCTTTCCGGGCTCAAGCCGGGTGGGGATTATTTTGATCTGTTTGAATCCGATAAAAAGGAT
>Ga0315900_10011756_pt1 | contig 10814 bp, 6 predicted proteins | sample LakEriMetagenome_FD_203521 | JGI IMG/M metagenome (GOLD analysis project Ga0315900, IMG submission 203521) | Freshwater fungal communities from buoy surface, Lake Erie, Ohio, United States - Buoy 12 MA114 | ecosystem: Environmental > Aquatic > Freshwater > Lake > Lake biofilm | place: USA: Lake...
CGCCGTCGATTGTCCTCGCGCAGCCGGCATGGTGTCGCCGAATGTTTCCAGGCGGATCTGCGTGTAGCGCACCTCAATGTCGACCTCGCGCTCTGGCCGATAGTCATAATGGGCGAGTGTTAGCGCACCACCAATGCCCCAGACATTCACATGTGCATCGGTGAATGCAGACAGATCAACGTCCCGCTTCGACTCGATGAAGCTTGCGAAAAGACCTACGTCCGACGCCGCATATCCTGCCGAAAAATTGACGATAGGACGCAGCCATAGTGTTTCACTCAGCCGGATATCGTAACCGACACCGAGCGTGCCGGTGAGATTGTTCCAGCGCAGAGGACCCGGGCGCGCCGCCTCGCGCGTGAATACAGCTCGGGGATCGTAGCGCGTATAGCCGACGTACATTTCCGTGAAGAGCGGAAAGGATTCACCCCATGTGAATCCGAACCCGAACTGACTGAGTGTCAGTGTCGAATCCGCCTCGTCGTCATTGCCACTTTGGTTGGACCTGTCCAACTGGATCGCGTTGCTCGATCCGTCGGGAATGGCGGTGTAGCCCATCAGGCCGAGCACACCGCCACGCCGCGAACTGATCGTGCTGCGGGCCGGCTCGGCGCCGAGCCGCGCATTCGTGTCGCGCGGCAACTGAGCGGCAGCGGGCGCAATCCAGGCAGGGGCGGCAGCAAGGGCCACGCCGAACAGGCATGGCAGGCAAAGACCGCTCCGATGGCGCCAGCCTCGAGACGCGGCAGGCGGTGCCTTCGCTGGTGCCTGCACTCCTCAGGGCACAGCCGGGGCACGCGGCAGGGTCGAATCGCCGAGTGTTACGACAAGCCGTTCCAGGCGCCCGGTGAAAGTGAAGGGCGTGCGGTAGTCCCGTTCATCGACCGAGGAGCCGGTATCGTGGCCGATGTCGAAGCTCTCGTCGCTCTGCACGGCGAAGGGAATGCTGCGTGGCATCGACTGCCGCGCCACAGCTCGGTCGTTCACAAGCAAGGTACCTGCACCGCCACGCCCTACGGGAGGGCCGGACGCCTCTGGCTGGAACTCGAAGGTGATCCGGTGCCGCCCCGGTGGGAGTGCTTCGGGCGCCTCCCAGCGCACCCGCTCGATGTCGAGCAGGTTCCAGGTGAAGACCGGGCGCCCCTGCAGCAGGTAGAAGCCCCATCCCACGAAGCGCCCGCCATGCGTCGCGATCACGCCCTGGGCACCTTCCGCCGGCACCTCGATCTCGGCCTCGAGGCGATAGGCGCGGTTGAGCAGGGAGGGTGCGACGCTCGCCGGTAGGCCGCCGCCCGGACCCCGATAGATGAATTCTTGGCGGCCGGCGGAAGGGCCGGGCCGCTGTGCGATAAGCCGGGGCAGGCCGGCATTGTCCAGTGGCAGGACCTGGTGGCGCGCAGCCTCCACCAAGAAAAGCTGCTGCAAGTCGCGCAGCCTTTCCGGGTGCTCGGCGGCGAGGTTGCGGCTCTGCGTCGGATCCTCAGCGAGGTTGTAGAGCTCCCAGGTGTAGCCGTTCAACACATCCGCAGGGGCATGGCCGGTGCTTTCCCAGGGCAGGGTGGGCGGTGTCGTATTGGCGTACCAGCCATCCTGGTAGATGCCCCGATGGGCCAGCATCTCGAAATGCTGGATGCGCCTGCGCGAAGGCGCGGCGGCATTCGCCGCATCGAAGGTGTAGCCCATGCTCACACCCTCGATGGGCCGCTGCGCGATTCCGTTGATCATGCGCGGCTCGGGGATGCCGATCGCGTCCAGGATGGTCGGCACCAGGTCGATCACATGGTGGAACTGGTGGCGGATGCCGCCGCGATCGGTGATCCGGCGTGGCCAGGAGATCGCCATGCCGTTGCGCGTGCCGCCGAAATGCGACGCCACCTGCTTCACCCAGCGATAGGGCGTGCTGAAGGTCCAGGCCCAGCCCACGGCGAGGTTCGGGTAGGTGCTGTCACTGCCCCAGGCATCGATCAGGGGCAACTGGCGTTCGACCGGGATCTGCACGCCGTTGAAGAAGGCGAATTCGTTTGGCGTGCCGTCCAATTGCCCCTCGGCGCTGCCGCCATTGTCGCCACTGATGTAGATGATGAGCGTGTTGTCGATTTGCCCGGCATCGCGCACCGCGGCGATGACGCGGCCGATCTCATGATCGGTGTAGGCGAGGTAGGCGGCGAAGACTTCCGCCTGGCGCGCGAAGAGCCGACGTTGATCGGCGGAGAGGCTCGCCCAGCGCGGCAGCGTGTCGGGCCAGGGCGGCAGCACGGCGTTCGGCGGCAGCACGCCCATGCGCTGCTGGTTGGCGAAGATCCGCTCGCGGATCACCTCCCACCCTTCGTCGAACTGGCCGCGGAAGCGGGCGATCCATTCGGGCGTCGGGTGGTGCGGGGCATGCGCGCCGCCCGGCGCGTAGTGGATGAACCAGGGACGATTGGGCGTCACCTCGCTCAGCAGGCGAACATGCGCGATCGCTTCCTCTGCCATCGCCGTCGTCAGGTTCCAGCCGGGCCGACCTTCGAAGGGCAGAATGCGCGTGGTGTTCCGGTAGAGATTGCCCGGCTCCCACTGGCTCGTCTCGCCGCCCATGAAGCCGTAGAAGAAATCGAAGCCAAGGCCCGAGGGCCAGCGCTGGAATGGCCCAGCTGGGCTGGTCTCCCAGGGCGGTGTGTTGTGGTTCTTGCCGAACCACGCAGTGGCGTAGCCGTTCTGGCGCAGCGTCTCGGCGACGGTCGCGGTATCCGCGCCGATGATCGCGTTGTAGCCGGGAAAGCCTGTCGAAAGCTCTGCGACGGCACCGAAGCCGACCGAATGCGGGTTGCGCCCCGTCAGTAGCGAGGCGCGCGTCGGCGAGCAAAGGGCAGTTGTGTGGAATTGCGTGTAGCGCAGGCCTGCCTGCGCGACCTGGTCGAGCGCGGGCGTCGGGATGACGCCGCCGAAGGTGGACGGAGAGGCGAAGCCGACATCGTCGGTGATGATCAGCAGGACGTTGGGCGCGCCTTCCGGCCCGGCGAGCGTGGGCGGCCATGCGGGCGTGCTTTCGCGCGCCGAGGGGTTGATGGTGCCGGCAAAGGGCGCCGGCGCCTGCGGCAGGACGCGGGAATTGGGAAACTCTATCGCCGAGGGCGAACCCGGCGTGCCGCGGAGCTGCTGCGCTGCTGCGGGCGACGCCGCTATCGCCAGGCCGGCGACGAGCAGACCGATGGAGGCGTTTGCCAACCATCGCACGGCCGGGCGCGAAGCATCACTTGCCCAAACATGATGACGTAAGCATTCAGCCGATCCGCGTGTTGAAGTGACGGAGGAGAAAGAGAGGCAAGAGGTCATGGACAGCATGGTAGAAGACAGATCAGGCCACATGTTTTTCTTCCCTTGCGCACGCAGGCGCGACCCGCGCACCGAGTCCTGATTCCTTTGGACGGGCCTAGTATCTCTGCACTGGCACGGCGTGCCTTGACGTGGATCAAGGAACCATAGTGCGGTTTCGATAATCCTGTCGTCGTGCTGATGGCGACAATCCACATACGCCGTCGGCACAGACCTTCGCACACGATGACGTGCGATGGGGCGCAAAGACGGTCTTTGCGCATGGCGAGCATGTTTACATGAAACCCGTTGGCTCTGCCCTCGATACGGCTGTGGCACAATCGGATCGAAAGGATGAGGGATGAAACCGAAGCGCGGATCCGCAAAGATGGCGGCCTTCGCCGGTGCCTTGGGCGGGCTGATGCTCATGGCGGCTCCCGCCGTGGCGCAAGCGCCGCCGCCTGCCGCCGATAGCTGGTCCTTTACCCTCTCGCCCTATGTCTGGTTCTCGGGGCTGAGTGGCGAGGTCACGACCCGTGCTGGAACGGAAAGCTTCGCCGCCGATTTCGGCGACATCTTCGGGACCATGAAGTTCTCGGCGATGGGATTGGCCGAGGCGCGGCGCGGCAATGTCAGCCTCCTGATGGATACGTTCTACATCAACCTGCAGCAGGGCGTGCCGGTCCCGGGCCATGGCGGCTTCAGCGGCGCCAGCGCGCGGACGCGCTCGGCACAGCTGGCGGCGATCGGCTTGTATACCCTGGCCGAGGGGCAATCCTCGCGCTTTGAACTCGGCGGCGGCGTGCGCGCCTGGTGGTTCGATACGGAACTCACGCTCGATGCGGGACGACTGCCCGGGCGCAGCGTCGACAATTCGACGAACTGGGTCGATCCCATCATCGCAGCGCGCGGCGTGTTGCGGCTGACCGACACGCTGTCCTTCACCGCCTATGGTGATGTCGGCGGCTTCGGCGTCGGGTCGGAATTCACTTGGCAGGCGATGGGCACGCTCGACTGGCGGATCAACGACAGGCTCAGCGTCTCGGCGGGCTATCGCCATGTCCATATCGATTACGAAAAAAGCAATTCGACCATCGGAATGGACATGAGCGGCCCGATCATCGGCGCGAGCTATCGCTTCTGACCAAAAGCGAGCGCATCGGGCGAACGCATCGCATGGCGTTCGCCCACTCAGGATCATACGAGGCAAGGGCGAAGACGATGTCCATCATCACGCGACGCAGCATCGGCGGGCTTGGGTTTGCTGCGCTTCTTGGCCATGGCGCCAGTGCGCAGACTGCCGGTTCGCAGCCTGCGCGCCCGGTCGGCCAGATTACCATGGTCCAGCGGCAGGTGAGCCTGCTCGGCAGCGTGTCCTGGGGCAGTGGTACGCTGACTTTCCAGGGGCGCACCCACAACTTCCGCATCCGCGGCCTCGGCGTGGGCGGGCTCGGCATCTCGGAGTTCCGGGCGGATGGCGATGTCTTTGGGCTGACCCGGCTGGCTGATTTCTCCGGACTCTACGGCGCTGCGCGGGCCGGCGCCGTGGCAGGCTCCTCGGCCGTGCAGGGTGGCGTGTGGCTGCAGAATTCGTCGGGTGTCGCCCTCAATATTCGGCCGGAACGTAGCGGCGTTGCCTTGCAGGTCGGCGCTGATGGGCTGCTGATCGAACTGGAGTGATCATGACGTGGAACGCCATCGGGCCGGGGTGAAAGCTTCACCGCGCCCGCTGGCGTAGCCCGCGCAGCTGCGCCAGCAGCGCGGCGGCTTCCCGGTCGGTGGGGTTCAGCGCCACGGCGGCGGCAGCAAGCCGCTCGGCCTCGGCAATGTTCGCGCGATCCCGTTCGATGGTGGCGAGCGCGATCAGGCTGTCACGGTGGCGCGGGTGGCGCGCGAGGTTCGCGCGCAGCACCGCCACCGCTTCCCCACTCCGCCGCACCTGATTCAGGGCAATCGCCTGGACATAGGCGTAGCGCGGTTCCTCGGGCCGCAAGGCCGCAGCCTGCGCAAGCGGGCTGATCGCGTCCGTGGCGCGGCCCTGGCGGGAGAGTGCCAGCGCCAGGGCGTAATGCGCCTCGGGCTCGCGCGGGTGCGCGGCGACAGCCCTGCGTAGCGCCGATTCAGCCGCCCCGTGCCGCCCACGCCTTGCCTCGAAATCCGCGAGGTTCACCAGCGTGCCCAGATGCGTCGCATCGCGGGCCAGGGCGTCGCGATAGGCCGCCTCGGCCCCAGCCACGTCGCCGCGCGCGGCAAGCAAGGCTGCGATGTTCGCATGGGCTTCCGGCCGCTCGGCGGCGACGCGCTCGCTCGCGAGCAGCTCATCCCAGGCACGCGCGAAGCTGGCACGCGCCGGCTCGGGCAGCGTATCGAGCGGCACGGCGGCCAGCGCGCGCGCCGCCTCGATGCGCACGAGGCGCGTGTCATCCGCCAGGAAGCGTGCGGCGTGCAGGCGGTTGCGCGGGTGCAGCCCCTCCAGCGTGCGCAGCGCCGCGCTCCGCACCAGCGGCTCAGGATCGAGCAGCGCGGCGCCAATCGCCTGTGCGGTGGCATGCGAGGCTGGCATGGGCAGTAGCGAGATGGCGGTGGCGCGCAGGATCGCCGCATGGGCGCGGTTGGTTACCACGGCGGCCAGCAGCGCATCCGCCCCTGGCCTTCCTTCCAGCCCCGCGGCGATTGCCAGCGCGGGGTGCGGGTCGTCGCGCCGGTTCGGCCCGAACCACTCGACGATCTGCTGTGCCGCCCAAGCCTGCGGGCGATCCGCGTGGCAAGAAGTGCAAGTGTCCGGAGCGCCGATCTGTGCCGCGACATCTGGGCGCGGCAGGCTGAAGGCGTGATCGCGTCGTCGGTCCACGCCCATGTAGGTCACGGCGGGCATGTGGCAGGATACGCATTGCGCGCCCGCGCTTTCGGCAGGGTGGTGGTGATGCGCGGCCGTGTCGAAGCGCGCGGGCAAATGGCATTGCGTGCACACGGCATTGCCCTCGGCGCGCAGCGTGCCGCGATGCGGGTCGTGGCAATCGGCGCAGACAACGCCCGCTCGGCTCATGCGCGATTGCGCGAAGGAGCCCCATTCGAAGACCTCGCCCTGGATCTGGCCATCGGCGTGATACTCGTTGCGTTCGAGCAGCAGCGGCGCGTGGGTGTCGAGGAAGCGGGCGCCGGGCAGCGGGTCCGCGACCAGCGGGCGGGCGCGGGCGTGGCAGGGGGCGCAGGTCTCGACCTGCGCGGAGGTGGATTGGCGCGGCGGCCCCTCCCAGCGCGCGATGCCGCGCGGATCGCCCTCCGCGAAGCGCCAGGCACCGCCCGAACCATCGCGCAGCCACAGGGATAGGCCGCGATGCGGGTCCTCGGCACGCGCGCCGGCCTGCGCCCAGGCGACATGGCCAGCACCCGGCCCGTGGCAACTTTCGCAGCCGACGCTGATCTCGGTCCAGCTTGTGTCGTAGCGATTCGTCGTGGCGTCAAAGCCGCGAACCAGCCCGGTCGAGTGGCAGGAAGCGCACATGAAGTTCCAATTCTGCTCCCGCCCGGTCCAGTGTAGCGGGTCCGCGGCGGGCAGCGGCTCATCGGCCATCAGATGGTACCAGCGCTGGCCGCCCTGTTCTCGCGGCCGGCTGTCCCAGGCCCAGGGCAGCGCCTGTCGGCGCCCATCCGGAAACAGCACCAGATATTGCTGCAACGGATCGACGCCGAAGGTTTCGGTGATGGTGAAATCCGCGACCACGCCGGCGGGACCATGCGTGCGGATCACGTAGCGGTCGTCGTCGCGGCGGAAGGTCGCGCTGTGGCGGCCATCGGTGACGGTCACGCCCGAGAAATCGCCGAGCACGTTCATGGGTACTGCGGCGCTCATGGCGCGCGCGTGGTCGCTCGCCCGCCAGGCGGCGGCTTCCGAAGCATGGCATGTGGCGCACGTCTCGGAGCCGACGAAGCCCTGCCTCGCGCGCTCCGTCGCCTGGGTCGCCGGCGGGTTGAGCAACAGCGCGACCATAAGGAAAGGCAGGGCGATCAGGGCCGCGCAGCCGGCCAGCGCGAGGACGCGCCTCAGTGGCATCGGCGGGTAAAGCCTCATCCGGGGGTGCACCAGAAACGATCACGGCCCCGCTTGTTTCCATGCGAGGCCGTGCCGTGGCGAGAGGCGCTTCAGTTCGGCGGCGCGGCCCGCGGAATGGTGCTGGCGCCCAGGTTGAACTGCAGGTTGCGCAGCGTGCCGGTGAAGGCGAAGGGCACCTGGTAGTCCCGATCATCGACCGGGGTGCCGGTGTCCTGCCCGACATCGAAGGGCTCATCCCACTGCATGTAGAAGGGGATGCTCCGCTCCATCCGCCGTTCGGCCACGCTGCGCCCATTCACCGAGAGCGTGCCCACGCCGCCGCGCCCGACCGGCGGGCCCGACGCATCGGGGCGCCATTCGAAGACGACGCTGTGGCGGCCGGGCGGCAGCGCCTCGCGCGCCTCCCACTTCGTCCGCTCGATGTCCAGGAAGTTCCAGGTCCAGATCGGGCGGCCTTCCCGCAGGTAAAAACCGTAGCCACCGAAGCGGCCGCCCTGCGCGGCCAGCACGCCATTCGCGCCGCCGGCGGGAACCTCGATATCGGCGGTGACGCGAAAGGCGCGGTTGAGCACCGGGGGTGAACTGTCCGAGGTCAAGCCGACGCCCATGCCGCTGTAATTGAACTCCGTACGGCCGGCCGAGAATCCCGGCCGCTGAATCAGCAGGCGGGGAAGCGTGGTGTTGTCCATCGGCAGCACGCCGTAGCGGGTCGCCTCCACGAGGTAGAGCTGTTGCATGTCCCGCAGCCGCTCGGGGTGTTGTGCCGCAAGGTCGCGCGACTGGGTCGGGTCCTCGGCGAGGTTGTAGAGCTCCCAGGCATAGCCGTTGATCACGTCCGCCGGGGGCTGCGTCGCGCTGTCCCACGGCACGGTCGGCGGCGTCGTGTTGGCGTACCAGCCATCATGGAAGATGCCGCGATGGCCGAACATCTCGAAATGCTGGGTGCGCCGGCGCGTCGGCGCCTGCGCGGCCGCGGCGTCGAAGGTGTAGGCCATGCTCACACCCTCGATGGGGCGCTGCGCGATGCCGTTGACCATGGTCGGTTCGGGAATGCCGATCGCGTCGAGGATGGTCGGCACCACGTCGATCACGTGATGGAATTGGTGGCGGATGCCGCCGCGATCCGCGATGCGCCGTGGCCAGGAGATCGCCATGCCGTTGCGCGTGCCGCCGAAATGCGAGCCCACCTGCTTCACCCAGCGATAGGGGGTGCTGAAGGCCCAGGCCCAGCCTGCCGCCATGTGGTTGTAGGTGCGGTCGCTGCCCCATGCGTCGATCAGGCCAAGTTGGGCTGCGACCGGCGTCTCGATGCCGTTGAAGTAGGCGACCTCGTTTGGCGTGCCGCGCAGCTGGCCTTCGGACGACGCACCATTGTCGCCGCTGATATAGACGATGAGCGTGTTGTCGATCTGCCCGGCATCTTCCACCGCCTGGATGACGCGGCCGATCTCATGATCCGTGTAGGCCAGGAAGGCGGCATAGACCTCGACCTGGCGGAGAAACAGTCGCCGTTCATCGGCCGAAAGGCTCGCCCAGCGCGGCAGCACATCCGGCCAGGGCGTCAGCACCGCATTGGGCGGCAGCACGCCCAGGCGCTGCTGGTTGGCGAAGATCTGCTCGCGCAGCGCCTCCCAGCCCATGTCGAAGCGGCCGCGGAAGCGTTCAATCCAGTCGGGCGGCGGCTGGTGCGGCGCATGCGTACCGCCGGGGGCGTAGTTGACGAACCAGGGCCGGCCCGGTGCGGATTCGCGCTGCGTGCGGATATGGGCGATCGCCTCATCCGCCATGGCAGTGGAGAGGTTCCAGCCCGTCTGGCCGAGGAAGGGGTGGATGCGCGTCGTGTTGCGGAACAGGTTGCCGGGCTGCCACTGGCTCGTGTCGCCGCCGACGAAGCCGTAGAAATAGTCGAAGCCCATGCCATTCGGCCAGCGGGTGAAGGGGCCCACCGGGCTCGCCTCCCAGGGTGGCACGTTATGGTTCTTGCCGAACCAGGAGGTGGCGTAGCCGTTCTGGCGCAGCGTCTCGGCGATCGTCGCCGTGTCGGGCGGGATGATGGCGTTGTAGCCGGGGAAGCCGGTGGACAGCTCCGAGATCACGCCAAAGCCCACCGAATGCGGGTTGCGACCGGTGAGCAGAGAGGCGCGCGTTGGCGAGCACAGCGCGGTGGTGTGGAACTGCGTGTAGCGCAGGCCGGCATTGGCCACGCGGTCGAGTGCGGGTGTCTCGATGACGCCCCCGAAGGTGGCGGGCGCGCCGAAGCCGACATCGTCGGTGAGGATGACGAGCACGTTGGGCGCGTTCTCTGGTGCGCCGAGCGTCGGTGGCCAGGCTGGCGTGCTGTCCCGCGCCGAGGGGGCGATGGCGCCTTCGAAGCGGCCGGGCGGCGCGGGCAGAACACGGGAGTTGGGGAACTCCACCGCGTTCGACGCGCCCGGCGTGCCGCGGAGCTGCTGGGCGTCAGCGCCCGTGCTCAGCACGCAGACCGACACCAGCGCGGTGAGGGTGTAGAAGGCTGGCAGCCGCATGAGTTTGGTTTCCTCGAAGATCAGGTGTTCTCGGTCTGCGGCTGCGCTGCCCCAGCGGGACTGGCGGATAACGCACCCAACATCCTGCGCGAAAACAGCGCTCCATGTGCCAGGATGCTCGGCGTCGGCACGCAGCGCCTTGATCTGGATCACATCAACAGGATGGCGATCGGCAGAGAGTCCTCAGCCCCGCGAGGTGCTGCCCATGGCGCCTGCAGCCGAGGAGTGACCGCGATGAAGTTTGGCACCGTTATCGTCTCGACGCTGGTCATCACCGCGGCAGTGTTCGTCGGCGCCGCCGCCCAGGCCACGGTGTACTGCACGTATGTCGGCGTCCCGGCAGGCTGTGTTGTCCGACCGGGGGTCGTGTTGCGGCCGGCGCCGGGCGTGGGCGCTCCCGGCGTTGGCGTGGGTGCACCTGGTGGCGGCGTGGCGCCTGGCGTTGGCGCAGGCGCGCCCGGCGTTGGCGTCCTGCCCGGTACACCGACCAATCGCGGCGGTCCGGTCGATCGAGCCGGTCGCCGATAGCCGTTGATCTGCCTGACCGTGCCTGCCGCCCAGGGTGATGGCCGATCCTGACAAGCCAGTTTGCCCGGCAGGGGGGAAGGACCTCGCCGATCTCGGTCATGGCGTGCAGGTCTTCACCATGGGCAGGCTCCGCGATGGCGCAGCTTCCGCGCCGTGCTCGAGGCATCCCCTCCTATTCCCCTTGGGTGAACGGGGGCGGAAGTGGGCAAGAGCGGGAAGATTACCGGTCCTGCTCCATGCCAAAGCTCACTTTCGGCACTCTTCGCGGGCTTCCGCGGTCCACCGCAGGGCATTGCCGGAGCCTGTCTAGCGGGCTCTTAATCAGCGGGTCGTAGGTTCGAGCCCTACAGCGCCCACCATGCAATCCTTCGAATTCTGACGACTGGCCCGGCGAGACGCAGCGCGCGTCCCCT
>Ga0315900_10011757_pt1 | contig 10814 bp, 16 predicted proteins | sample LakEriMetagenome_FD_203521 | JGI IMG/M metagenome (GOLD analysis project Ga0315900, IMG submission 203521) | Freshwater fungal communities from buoy surface, Lake Erie, Ohio, United States - Buoy 12 MA114 | ecosystem: Environmental > Aquatic > Freshwater > Lake > Lake biofilm | place: USA: Lake...
AAAATAAACTAATTAGACATAGAGTTATCAGTATCTATAACAGCTTTATTAATTATATCATTAATTACATTTTCTGATATATTCATATATTTAAATAATTCTGTAAAAAAGTAAATAATATTTTCTTTTGTAAACATTTTTTGAGTAGATAATAAGAGATATTTAAGGGTTAAAATAGTTTTATTTTTTCATTTAGATTTTGCAAAGCAAAATCCGAACCAGCATGGTGAGTAGAGAAAAAATAAAACGAGGTCTCGAAGAGACCGACAAAAATAAAAATCATTTTTATTTTTTATTCTTTCTTTATTACAACGATACAAATATTACTTTTATTAGACCATTCAACTAAACATTTCAAATAGGCATCCCAATTTCCTCCTGCTAAACCACACCCTATTCTATAAGGCATATATACTCTTTTTATATTTGGTATTTTTTCAATTTTACTTAAAGCACTGTTGAACCATTTTAATCTTATGTTGTTAGTATCGTCGTGGGATTGTTTTCCTTGGTGTTTTTGCCCTATAATGTTAATAATCTTTTCTTTTACGATGATATCACCTACAGTTCTATTTTCAACTTTGTTTTTACCGTTATATATGTTCGCTTTAGGGTATTTTTTAAAAAGTGCAGATGATAACCCAAAACACCTATTGTGAGTAGCATTACACTGTTGTGCTATGTACTCATTCTCAGATAATTCAATATCTAAAATATCGTCTATTAATATACTTAAAGTCATTTTTTCTTATCCCTTATAATAAGAAAAAATAATCATTTAGTTTTCATCTTTCAAAGAAAGCTATAAAACTTACATGATTCACTTCGTTCATTAGCGACTTCGTCGCGACACGTCGAGCCCGCTGACGATAACCAGTTAAAACGATAAGAGAATCGTTAAACTGAATATATCAGTCAGCGGGCTCGACAATTATTAATTTTTTAAGGGGAAAATTGTGCTACAAATTTAGGGTTTTCTTTTTTTTCAAAAATACAGAAATCTTGGAAAATTTCATTATCTTTGAAAACACCGTCTTGTTTGGTTAATTTTACCTTTTCAATTAATCTATGAGAATAGGCATTTCTCTCTTTTAAGATCTTGTCATCTAACTTATAAATATTTCTTTTAGTTACAATAACAAATCTGAAAATTTTACCTTTAGCGTTAAGTTCAAAAGTATTTAAAAACATTTCTTTATAATAAGATATTTATGGGTAGAAATAAAAAATAAAAATCATTTAGATTTTTCATATCTCGAAAAGATATGAAAAACAGGAGACGCTCTGCATCAAGTAGTTTTTCTTTGTAAAATCTGAACATAGTGAGTGGGAAATGAACAAAGTGATTCGATTCGCTACACTCATAAAGAGAAAATTTTATTTTTAATAGCTTGGCGTTGAACTCTCCAGCTGGTCATATCCAAGCGAACGCTTCTGTCAGCATTTTCCCAACCTCTGTAATTAACGAGCTCTCTTACACGCTCTAATAATTCAGGGTCGTCGTCAGGGATAAAACCAATATTTTTTCTTCCAATAGAAATAACGTAAAAATTACGACCATTTCTCCAATATGTTAAACGGTCATCTCTAACATACTCTTCAAGAATTAAGTTAGAAACATTTTTTACGTCCATCATAGGGACATTGATAGCGTTTTGAATTTCAGATAAAATAGATTGTTTTGACATTTTTTAAATACTTATGGGTTATATTAGGAAATAAAAATCATTTTAGTTTTCGCCCGAAGGGCTAACGAACGCAGTGAGTGAAAAGCAAAACACGAACGAAGTGAGTAACGTGATGGTGGCTTCGTCTACAACTATCATTAATATGACTGTTTGTAGACGAGGCCACCGTCGCAAAAAACAAAAAAATTATATCCTGTTTTGCAATTCACCATTTACAAAATTGACTTGATGCCATAATTGACCGTTCTCCCACCACTCTTTATACTCACCATGTCTTTTATCATTTAGATAAAATATTTGCTTAAATAGTTTTCCATTTTTATACCATCTTTTATATTCACCGTGTAATTTATGATCTACATATGTGGTTTGTGTAGCTAATTGTCCATCTTCATACCACTCTTTATATTCACCGTCTAATTTACCGTCTATGTATATTGTTTGCAGACTTATTTGACCATTATAAAAAAACTCTTTATATTCTCCGTGATATTTACCATCTGCATGAGTAATTTCAACATTTAGTTTTCCATTTTTATACCATCTTTTATATTCACCGTGTAATTTACCATTTTTATATGTAATTTCTTTCCAGATTTGGTTGTTATCTGCATCTTCATTACTATACCATTCTTTATACTCACCGTGTATTTTACCGTTTAAATATGCGGTTTGTATAGCTAATTGTCCATCTTCATACCACTCTGTATACTCACCGTCTAATTTACCGTCTATGTATGTTGTTTGTAGACTTAATTGACCATTGGAAAACCATATTTTATATTCACCATCTTTTTCACCATATTTAGTTCTATATTCAATAATATATCCCTCTTCGTTGGTTTCCCTGACGTTAGAGTAAATATATTCTTCGACGATATTAGCGATGTAAGCATCCATCATAGGCATTTCATTGAAAAGTTTTTTCAATATTTGACATTCAACTGAGTTATAATTAACAAATTTAGACATTTTACAATTATAAATAATTGAGAAGAGATATTTAAGGGTTAAATTACCTTTATTTTTTCATTTAGACGTAAATGTAAACGGCGGTCTCGTCTATCACCAATCCCGAAAAGGAAAGATAACAGACGAGACCGCCGTTTTTTCGCCCTGTGGGCTCACTCAAGGAAATCAATCATGCTTTTGCTTGTGTAATACATACTGAGCATATCGTCAGTAGTATCGTCGGCGAATATAGATTTTAAGCTATAACGCAAGATGCTGTTAAAATCGTGATTTTTTTGTAATTGAGAACATTCAAGAGCATAAGTGTAATATTCACCTTCTAATTTAGCTTGTTCGCGTTTATAATTTCTAATTTCTTGCTTACGTCTTTTTTGTTCGCGTGTGAGTACAGGGTAATTTGGGTTTGGCATTTTTTACAATTATGAAATAATTGAGAAGAGATATTTATGGGTTAAAATAATAGTAAAAAATCAATTTATTTTCGCGTCAGTGTACAGACTAATACGTGATTCACTTCGTTTATTTCCCACTTCGTGGCGAAACGGTGGCCTCGTCTACAACTATCCTTAATAGGACTGATTGTAGACGAGGCCACCGTCGAGAAAAGAAAAAAAGAAACTCTTCGTGAGCGACATAGTCAAGAATAAATTAAAATAATTCAATACACTCATCGATTTCTGAAATTTTAAGGTCTGTAACTTGGACCATAAATGTGGTGTTTACATCTTCATTAAAGACAACTGGAAAATTTTTAATTTCAGGATTTTCTTTTAAAAGAGTTTGAAGTCTTTGTAAAAGCTCTTTACCGTCGATAGAACTGTCTAAATCTCTATCGAATTCAAAGAGTAATAGAACTCCGTCTTCTATTACTTCAATGTCCATTATTGAACAAGGAGTTAAAAAGTCGAAAAATGTAACAGGTAAATTTCCATTTTTTAAGAGTGCAGATAAAGCGTTAATAAATTGAGTTAATGTAAACATTTTGTAATTGAGATATTTATAGGTTAAAAGAAGAAATAAAAATCAATTAATTTTCACCCGAAGGGCTAACGAACGCAGTGAGTACGTCTGTGTATAGACGTAAAAATAAAGTAGAAAAACGCGCGTCGTCTATATCATAGCAAGAAAGCTTGATATAGACGACGCGCGCATATAAAAAAATTAATCAAGTAAACCCATAATTAAACCACCAGCATATGCTTCGACGAAATTACCGCTTGAAATACCATCAGCTATAAGTGCAGCACTTAAAATTGGATTAAGCATGCTTGGTTCTCTATCTTCTTGTATAACACGACGAGGCGCTTGACGGTATTGAACTTTAGGTTGAACTTTAGTTTGTGTAACTTTACGTTGAGTGTTTACACTAGGTTGATATTTAACAGAAATAGTAACATCGAATAAAGTTTTCTTTTGAAAGATAAAACCTTCTGTCTTACGCAATATAAAATGTATGATTCTAACTTCATCTTTTTCTATACCTTTTATATCATTTCTTGAAACAATTTCAATATCGTCGTCTGCACGACGTAAACCTACATATTTGTTTCCATTTCTAAAATCAACTACTGGTCTAACCACAGTTTGTTCAGTAAAGGAATTAATTTTATAAGAATCATTTCCAGCGAATATTACTTCGAATTTAATACTTGACATCTTTAGAGTACAATTATGAAATAATTGAGAAGAGATATTTATGGGTTGAAATAATGGTAAAAAATCAATTTGTTTTGCCGTCTACACATTAATACATGAAGTGACGGTGGCCTCGTCTACAACTATCCTTAATAGGACTGTCATAGACGAGGCCACCGTCGAAAGTATTTATTTTTGTAATGATTGTATTTTTCCATCTTTATAAGTTACTAAAATTTTTAATTTACCATTTCTGTGATAAGTTATAACCTTACCTTCTAATTTACCCTTAACATAAGTTCTTTGTTCTTTTAATTTACCATTGTCGTGATATTTTTTAAAGTCACCTACAACACCATCTTTAGATATATATTCATAGTAAAGATTACCGTTGTCGTAATATTTTGTTAATGAAAATTCAGATTGCATATTGAGAATATTTAATTATTAGATAATTAATAAGAGATATTTACAGGTTAAAATAAAGAATAAAAATCATTTTGATTTAAAAAGTGAAAAAAATGCAAAGTTAACTAAAATAGGATATTTTTACCTTAATTTATATCTCGATAAAGTGGCCTAATATTATCCCCAATCGGACCCTATCCTAATTGAAAGGGCTTATATCTCGATTGGAATCGCGTTAAATCGGGCTATTTCTCACCCTATCCTAATTGAAAGGCTTTTATCTCGATTGATATCTCGATAAATCGAGATATTTTAGCCAAATATAACTTAATCCTAATTAAAAGGACTTTTATCTCGATAAATATCTCGATAAAGTAGGCTATTTTATCCCAATCAAGCCTTATCCTGATTAAAATGGCTAATATCTGAATAACCCAGGCTAAAATCACCTTTATTTTTTTAACTGCATTTTTTTCACTTTTTAAAATCTAAATGAAATTTTACCTTTATTTTAACCTATAAATATCTCTTCTCAATTATTTATAATTGTAAAAAATTAAAATGTGTTATACTCATACTTTCGAATTCTTATTTAACGGTGAAACTCATAATGTTGTAGTCATTGGTTACGACGATGAAGCGTGGGAATATGCTATCAGATATGTTAAGGAAGATTTTAATATTACTGATGAAGCGTTAATTGAATCTTGTTTAACTCTTGTCGATACCGATTATTCTACCAATTAATTTTCTTTTTTTCTTTTCCGACGCGTGCCCGTCTATGACAGTCCTTTTTAGGATAGTTGTAGACGGGCACGCGTCACGCCGCCGTCGTATTTTGTATCTCAGCATTAACCAAATTTTATACTTAGTAATTTTTTCATTTTTAAAAATTAAAATGATTTTTATTTCTTATTTCAACCCATAAATATCTCAATTATCTAATAATTGTAAATACTTTTATAAACGCTCTTAACTACAAAATGTCTTTCGTATCTTCTTTAAAAACTATTACCAACAAAATTAACTCTATTGCTAAAGCAATGGACGAAAAAGTTGAAACTTTCGCTGACTCCGTCTTATCTATAGTCGAACACTACGACCAAGATTTCTTTGCTAATGCTAAAGATGCTGAAAAAGACCGTGTTGACATGAAAGCTGCTATCATCAAACTTTTCGATATGTTCCAACCTGAAAATAAACCTAAAAATATCAACGGTTATATTCTCTTTACTAAAGAACAACGCGGAGAATGTGCTAAACGTAATCCTACTATGTCTCCAACTCAATTAACTTCTGCTCTCTCACAAGAATGGAAAGCTTTAGACCAATCTGAACGTGACGAATATAACACCCGTGCTAAATCCGTCGCACCACAATCCGAAGAAGAAAAGAAAGCAAAACGTTCCTCTTCTAAAAAACCATCTAAACCACAAGTTACCTGTGACTATTCTGGTTGTGATAAAGTTGTAAAAAATCCAACTCAACACACTGACGGTTGTACTTATTGTGCTACTCACTTCAAAAAAGTTGTAAGTGACGAAAAGAAAGCTATAACTCCTAAATGCCAACACACTAGTAAAGATGACAAAAAATGCACCTCTGATGCAGTTAACGGTGAATGGTGCACTCGTCACATGAAAAAATCCTCCCCAGCTGTAGCTCCAGTCGCAGAACCAGTCGCTGAGAAAAAAGAAAAATCTGCTAAAGACTCTGTCAAAGAAAAATTAGCAGCAGCAGAGAAAAAAATGGAAGAAGCAAAAGCAAAAGCAGCATCCCCTAAATCCTCTCCAGTGTCAGCTCCAGCGTCACCATCAACATCTAAATTTAACTTCAAAACTGAATCCCCAGTTAAAATCACTGAAGACCCTGAATATTGGATATGTGTAGGTATTAAATTTGACGGTGTCAATAAATCAAGATTACACAAAAAAACCGGCTTAGTATTAAAATTAAGCGAGGACGTCTTAGAAGGTACATTCATAAACGGTAAAGCAACCAAATTAGACGACTTATCAGACGACACTAAAGCATGGGCTAGAAAATGTGGTATAACCGTTGAAGAAGACGATGAAGATATGGATATGGAATTAGATGAAGAATTAGAATCAGAAGATGAAGAATAATTTTGCATAGCAAAATCGAACGAAGTGAGCGAGACTTTAGGTCTAGCAAAAATAAGGTAAGTAAAAACAAATAAAAAAATAAAAACAAATAAAAAACACGCGCCCCTAATTATAGGCATCTATTACTCCGAGTAAGCTCGTCGGAGGATAGACGTTTATAATTAGGGGCGCTTTTCCACGTCTTAACACAGTCACACACACTAAGGTATTTTTTTAAAAATGTAATTGAAAAATTAAATATTTTAAACAATTAAATATAAAAATGCAATCGCCATATAAATTAACCCGTACCTACGCTATTGGAAATATTGCAACTAATTCAATACAACGTATAGTTAATGTTAATATTAGGTTATTTAGTGATGAAGATTTTTATGAGGAAGTTCCAGTCACTTCTTGCGACGATGAGTCTATAAACGATGAAAAAACAGCTTACATTCAATCGAGTTAAAAAGAGTATGACTGTGCGTAAGACTATAATTTTTTTCATACGTATGAAAAAAATCTAAATGAAATTAAAAAAAAATTCCAACCCAGAAAACATCTTAAATATCTAATATTTATAACCCCCAAAAAATGTCTTCTCAATTATATGCTCAAGTTTCTAAAGTTATTCAAAAATTATTTGCTGCTGCTGTATTCAACGACGGATTCACTAAATCTAAATCTGAACAAAAAGAAATAGATGACGCTAACTCCGTCTTATGCAAGATTATATTCTATTTAGGTAATACTAAACATATATGTAATTCTGAAGTTGACAAATTATTTTCTAACTTCTACAAAGCTTTCAAAAAAACTAGAAAATACGAACAAGTCCTTGAATTAAACGATATCGTTTTCTACATTCAAACATGTATGAATCAAGGTGATATTAAAGCACTTAAAGATATCGATTATGATGGTATTGAATTCGCTTGTGATAGTGACTGTGAAAGCGACTACTCAGAATCAGAATGTGACTCAGAATGTGAATCAGATATGAGCGACGACGATATGAGTGACGATGAAAGCGATATGAGTGACGATGAAAGTGATATGAGTGATGACGAAGAAGAAGAAAAAAATTGCCTTTCAGATAATAGTTTAACACAAGTAAATCGTTATATTAACCAATTACTCAAAGCGAAAATTTTCAAAGAAGAATTTGATTATATCGTTGAAGGTTCTGACGACGTCCTTGTCATTGACTTATTAGATGAAGTGCGTGATATGCTTAACAAAGCTGTTGGCACCTTATCTAAATATTTAAACGGTGTAACAAGCGATATTTCTTACGTAAAACATTTATTATCATCAGCATTAGATGATTTAGAAGCATGTGCTGAATCCGTCGGTAAAAAACACGTAGACCAAGTAGAATTATTACAAGACCGTGTTCATTGGATACTTTTAATGTTAGACATGGACGACAATGAAATCGAAGATGAATTTGCGTGCTATGATGTTAAAGGTCTTAAAATGTCCCGTTAAGTGTAGGCCGAACAAGTGAGGCTTTAGGCCGAACAAGTGAATAAAATGAATCCTAACAAGTTTAAAAAAAAATAAAAAAAGGTGGTCTCGTCTATGACAGTCCTTTTCAGGATAGTTGTAGACGAGGCCACCGCCACGCTGCGTCGTGGTTTTCGTCGAGGGTAAAAAACTTTCACTTCATTCGGTTTTTGCAGTGCAAAAACTAAATGAAATCGTAAAAATATTTCAAAGTGTTTTTTTATCAGATAAAATGAGCAAACAAACTATTCAAATCGAGCGTGAACCTGGTGAATTTATAGAAGAGGATGAAATCATTCTCCCTACATTTACACCAAAAACAACCTATGAACCTATGCCACACCAAAGCGTAGCATTAGAGTGGATGAAAAAAAGGGAACTCGATAACGAGATTCCTGGAGGGATTTTAGCACTCTCACCTGGGTTAGGAAAAAGTTTTACATCACTATACCATTCATTTATAAACAATAAAAATGATAAATTTCCAACTTTAATTATTTGCCCTCGTACCACCGTCTATACATGGCTCGATGAGATTAAAAAATTCTACGGGAATTCCTTAAGTGTTTTAGTGTTCAGAAAGGACACGCCTAAATTCAAGGATATTACTATCGAAACTATAAAATTATACAATGTAGTTATTACAAACTATGAATTTATTCGTGCAATTTCAACAAAAAACAATATATATGACAAGGTCGCTATGACCGATGTAAATGGTAATCGCTTTGGTTGTAATGTGCCAAAACGCCCTGTATTAAAGGCAAAAAAGGGAGAAGAATTATTATACTCTATTCATTTTTCGAGAATAATCGCAGATGAATCTCATAATTTCTGTAATTATAAGACGAGTTTATGGCAAGCTGTGATGGGTCTTTGTGGAACATATAAATTCTGTCTATCAGGAACATGCATTAAAAACAGCGGTATTGACCTTTATTCACAAATGAAATTTTTGGGTTTTTATGAAGTAGAATTCGATGTGAAAAATTTTCACCATCAAAATTTATCTGAATATCTTTTACACATAGATTACTCTAAAGCAAATATAAAATTGCCTGAATGTAATCATAAAAGAATAGAATGTAAAATAACAGATAAACAAGCTGAAGTATATAATATGTTCTTAAATCATACTAAAGAAGAATTCAAAAATTTTACCGTCGGTACATCGTCGTTTGCTAGCGTATTTGTTTTATTCCTTAGATTAAGACAGGTCTCAATCGCCCCATTCACCGTTTGTCCCGAATCTTCAGAAGAATACAGAAAAGGAAAATTAAAAATTGATATGAAAGACTATGAAAAAGCTCAACGTGAATTAGATAGAATGACAGGCGGTTTATCAAGCTGGATAAGAGAAAAAAACGGTACTGCAGGATTACAATCTTCAAAAATAGTAAAAGCGACAGAGATTATTAGAAGTATAAAGAAAGGTGAAAAAATTATTGTATTTAGTATGTTTAAAAGAGTTTTAGATTTAATGGTTGAAAAAATGAACTGCACTGAAGGATTAAATAAATCATATATATTCGTCGACGGTAACGTCACTGGTGCGTTAAGGGATAAAGCTATAGACTCTTTTAAAAATGAAAATGTTGACATACTCTTTGTATCCTATAAGATAGGCAGTGAATCGCTCAATATCAAAGAGGCGACTCATATTATATTAATAGAAGGGTGGTATAATAACAGCGTTACAGAACAAGCGGTCGCGAGAGCGTTACGTATGGGTCAAACAAAGACTGTAAATGTATATGAATTATATACACCATCTACTCCAGAAGTAGCTTCGATAGAACAAGCAATTTATGACTTATGTCAAGTTAAAAAACAAATAGTTAATGACTATCTTAACAACGGTAAGAGTGAAGGAACAAAGATGAACGCAGCAACATTAGGTAAATTATTGAATACACGTCACAAAATAGACGGTGAAGGTGAAAAAGTAGAAAAACGTAAAGGATTACATTGTAATTAAAGGTAAGTTTGTGGGTAAAGGTAAGGATGTATTTTTTATTTATTTTTTCAGGTAAACTTGCCTGAAAAAATAAAAATGATTTAAATAATAATAATTATAATATTATAAAAGAATGACTGAAGCTTTAGAAGAAACTGTATTTTTTATGAAAAAATGCAATCATTGTAAATTTGCGAAATTACTTTCTGAGTTTGAAAAAGGAAGAAGACAATGTAAAAAAATGCAAATATAATAAGGGAAAATGTATACATGATAAACAAAAAAGATATTGTAGAGAATGTGGAGGTTCGTCTATATGTGAACATAATAGAGAAAAATTTAAATGTAAAGAATGTAAAGGAACATGTATATGTGAGCATAATAAAATAAGAAGTAAATGTAGAGAATGTGGGGGGTGCTTCTATTTGCGAACATAATAGAGAAAGAAGTAAATGTAGAGATTGTGGAGGAGGTTCTATATGTGAACATAATAGAGCAAGAAGTAATTGTAGAGACTGTGGAGGAGCTTCTTTTTGC
>Ga0315900_10011758_pt1 | contig 10813 bp, 9 predicted proteins | sample LakEriMetagenome_FD_203521 | JGI IMG/M metagenome (GOLD analysis project Ga0315900, IMG submission 203521) | Freshwater fungal communities from buoy surface, Lake Erie, Ohio, United States - Buoy 12 MA114 | ecosystem: Environmental > Aquatic > Freshwater > Lake > Lake biofilm | place: USA: Lake...
TGACACGCTCACGGGCGAGTGGTGGCTGCAGGCCGTGGACATCGTGCACGACGTGGGCCGCAGCATCAACCCGGCCATCGACCGCGGCCAGGTCGAAGGCGCCTACATCCAGGGCATGGGCTGGCTGACGATGGAGGAGTGCATCTGGGACAAGAAAGGCAAGCTGCTCACGCACGGCCCTAGCACCTACAAGATCCCCGTAGCGGGTGACGTGCCCGAGCACTTCAAGGTCAGCCTCTTCGACGGCCAGAACATCAAGCCCACGCCCTACCGCAGCAAGGCGGTGGGCGAGCCGCCGCTGATGCTGGCGCTGTCGGCTTACTTTGCGCTGCGCGACGCCGTGGCGGCCACGGCGGGTGCTGAGCAGGTGCTGAGCATGGATGCACCGGCCACGCCCGAGCGCATCCTGTTGGCCGTGGAGCAGTTGCGCGCCGCCCGGGCGTGACGCCGCTCGCGCTGCAGGCACTTTCCCAGGCCCTGGGCGACTCCATCCCTGGGGGCGCCAGTGACCTGGGCGCAACGCCCGGGGCCAGGCGTGCCGTGCTGGTCACCGTCCAGCAGGTGCAGGGTTCAGCCCCTCGCGAGGCGGGTGCCTGGATGGCCGTGTTCACCGACCGGCTGATCAACACGCTGGGCGGGGGGCACCTGGAGTATTCCGCCATCGCAGTGGCGCGCCAGTGGCTGGCAGGTGCGCTGGCCGGTGGCACCGACGCCGCGGTCAACGGCACCTTCTCACCCGAAGGCGACGCGCCTTCCAACGCGCTGCCTTTCACCCGCCGCTTCGCCCTGGGCCCCAGCCTCGGGCAGTGTTGTGGCGGCGTGGTCGAACTGCGCTTCGAGGCGCTTCAGGGGCCGCTGCGGGAGGACCTGCGGGAACGCCTGCAGCCCCGACGCACACCCGTGGCGCTGTTCGGTGGCGGTCATGTGGGCCAGGCGCTGGTGCGCGTTCTCGCCACGTTGCCGTTCGACGTGCGCTGGGTGGACAGCCGCGACGAGATCTTTCCGCCCGAGGTGCCGGACCACGTGCATTGTGAGCATTCCGATCCGGTGCAGGCGGCCGTACCAGACCTGGCGCCAGGCAGCCGGGTATTGATCATGAGCTTCAGCCACGCCGAAGACCTGGACATCGTGCAGGCCTGCCTGAAGCGTCAGCGGCTGCAGGGCGATCTCGCCTTCATCGGGCTCATCGGAAGCAAGACCAAGTGGGCCACCTTTCGCCGCCGACTGGTTGAGCGCAGTTTTTCCGCCCAGGAGTGCGCGCAGATCACCTGCCCCATCGGCATCACCGGCATTGCGGGCAAGGAACCGGAGGTCATCGCCGTAGCGGTGGCGGCGCAACTGTTGCAGTTGTCAAGTCACAAGGCGCAGGGCCCGGGCTGAAACCGGTGGGCGCGTTTGCTGCCATGACGCGCACAAAGCGCGCCAGGGTACGCCGCCGACACGACGCCGGGGCGCCCCCGTGAACTAAATGGTCTTCAGGTGCGCCCGCTCGTCACCGCGTGACATGAAGCCCGACCCCTCGTCTGCTGGTTTCTGGGCCGGTGAGGCCGCTTCTGCAGCAGCAGTGATCTTCTCAGCCTTGAAGTCGGCCACTTCCACGCTGGTGGCCTTCAGGCGCTTGGACAACATCCGCGCCATGTTCTTGAAGATCACCGCCTGGATGTCGGGCGAGTCCTCCAGGCCCTTGTCCTTGAACCACAGGCACAGCGAAGGCTCCAGGGCGCGCACCCGTGCCGACCGGTATTTCTCGTCGAGCAGCGACATCTCGCCAAAGGTGTCACCGGGTTTCAGCTGGCTCAATTCCACCCAGTGGCCCTTGGAGCGCTTTTCCACGACCACCTGCCCCATCACCAGCACGTAGAACGATGCCCCCAGCTCCCCTTCATCGAAGAACAGGCCTTGGGGAGCTTTGGTGGCGCGTTCAGCTCGCGCGAGCAGGCGAATGAGCGCCGTGCGGGGCATGCCGGAGAACAGGCTGACATGGCTGGCCAGCCGCAGCATGAGGGCGTCGTTGTTTTCGGCCATGTGATGAAGGCTCTGATGTTAGCGGCAAGGTGCCCGAGATGGTGCCGGGATGCCGTCTCAAGGTCGGCCAAGTGCCGACAAAGTTTCAGGTCACTGGAGCAGGATTGAAGAGAACAAGCTGATTGTGAAGCCGATGCGTCTCGGCCCAGGTTCGGCGCCCGCTGGCCACTTCCAGCAACAGATGGAACAGGCGCCACCCCATGTCCTCCACGCTGCATTGTCCATCGGCTACGGCACCGGCGTTCAGGTCCATCAGGTCGTGCCAGCGCTGCGCGAGCTCGGTGCGGGTGGCCACCTTGACCACCGGGCACTCGGCCAGACCGTAGGGCGTACCGCGGCCGGTGGTGAAGACGTGCACATTCATGCCAGCGGCCAGCTGTAAGGTGCCGCAGATGAAGTCGCTGGCCGGGGTGGCGGCATAGATCAGGCCCCGGTTCGTGGCGCGCTCGCCGGGCGAGAGCACGGCCGAGATCGGCATGGAGCCGCTCTTGATCACCGAGCCCATGGCCTTTTCCACGATGTTGGACAGGCCCCCGGCCTTGTTGCCCGGCGTGGTGTTGGCGCTGCGGTCCACCTGGCCGCGCTGCAGGTAGGCGTCGTACCAGGCCATTTCGGCCACCATCTTCTGTGCCACCTCGGGGCTGGCACAGCGGGCGGTGAGCGTTTCCACCGCGTCGCGCACCTCGGTGGTTTCAGAGAACATCACGGTGGCGCCGGCGCGCACCAGCAGGTCGGCGCACACGCCCACCGCCGGGTTGGCGGTCACGCCACTGAACGCATCGCTGCCGCCGCACTGCACGCCCACCACCAGCTCGCTGGCCGGCACGGTCTCGCGCTGGCGGGCATTCAGGCGCTGCAGGTGCTGCTCGGCGGTGGCCAGGATGGAACTGATCATGGAGGCAAAGCCCACGTGCTGCGCGTCCTGCAGGCAGACATGGGAGTAGGGGGCCTGTGTTGAGGTCTCTGCGGGAGAGCTCGCCTCGTTCGCTGCGCCGCGTTTCCCGCCCTTGAGCAGGGCGTCAGAAGCCACGCTGACCGTCTCCACTTTCAGCGGAAGGCTGCCCGGCGGCAGCAGCCGCTCTGGCTGCAGCTTCTCGCAGCCCAGGCTGACCACCATCACCTCACCACCGAAGTTGGGGTTGCGCGCCAGGTGTCGCACCGTGCGGATGGGGATGACGGCCTCGGGCGCATCGATGGCCACGCCGCATCCGTAGGCGTGCTCCAGGGCCACCACGCCGTCCACGTTGGGATACTTGGGCAGCAGTTCGCGGCGGATGCGCTCCACCGCCACCTCCAGCACCCCGGCCACGCATTGCACGGTGGTGGTGATGGCTAGCAGGTTGCGCGTGCCCACCGAGCCGTCCGGGTTCCGGAAGCCCTGGAAGGTGTAGCCCTCCAGCGGTTCGGCCTGCGGAGGGCGGGTCGTGGCGTCGAGCCCCATCGGCAAACCGTCCAGCCCGCGTGCCGGCGGCATGCGCAGCACGCGCTCGTGCACCCAGCTGCCAGCCGGCAGGTCGCGCAGCGCGTGGCCGATGGTCACGCCGTAACGCTTGACCGCACCGCCTTCGGGAATGTCCACCAGCGCCACCTTGTGCGCTTGGGGCACCCGTTCTCGCAGTGCCAGTCCGGCTGCCGGTTCCGGCAGCAAGGTGCCAGCCGGCAGGCCGCCTTCGTTGCCGACGATGGCCACGTTGTCGGCGGCGTGCATGCGCACGACCACAGGCACGGGCACGGCCGACGTCATGTCGCGCCCTGCACGTTCACATGCAGCGCATACAGGCTGTGGCTGGCGGCCATGAACAGCCGGGTGCGGTGACGGCCGCCAAAGCAGACGTTGGCGCAGCGCTCCGGCAGGTGGATGTGGGCGATGGCCTTGCCCTGGGGCGTGAACACGCGAACGCCGTCCAGCGCGGCCGGGTCAGCCCCGATGGAGCCATCGCTGCCCCAACCGCACCACAAGTGGCCTTTGACATCGACGGCAAAGCCGTCGAGCGCCCCCGGGCCCTGCGCATCCACGACCAGCCGCTTGTTCGACAGCGCACCTTCCGGCCCCACGTCATAGCCCCAGATCAAGCGGTGCGGCTTGGCGCGGCTTTCCACCACGTACAGCACCGAGCCGTCGGGCGAGAAGGCCAGGCCGTTGGGGCCGGCCAGGTCCCTCAACATGGCTTGCAGCCCGCCCGTCGCCGGGTCCAGCCGGAACACGCCCTGGAAGGGCAGTTCGGGTTCGGCCGGTTCGCCTTCCCAGAAGCCGTGGATGCCGAACGGCGGGTCGGTAAACCAGAGCGCGCCGTCGCGCGCGCAGACGATGTCATTGGGCGAGTTCAGGCGCCGGCCCTCGAAGCGATCGGCCAGCACCGTGATCGCGCCATCGAACTCGGTGCGGGTGATGCGGCGCGTCAGGTGCTCGCAGCTCACCAGCCGGCCTTGCAGGTCCCGCGCATGCCCGTTGGCGTGGTTCGAGGGCTGGCGGAACACGCTCACCGCCCCCGAACACTCGTCCCAGCGCAGGATGCGGTTGTTCGGGATGTCCGACACCAGCAGGTAGCGACCGTCACCAAACCACACCGGCCCCTCGGCCCAGTGCATGCCGGTGGCGAGTTGCTCCACCGAGCTGCTGAACAGCCGCAGCGGCAGGAAGGACGGGTCCAGCACCTCGATGGCCGGGTCGGGATACCGGGCGCTGCTGGTGAAGTTCACGCTGGGCTGGCTGCCCAGGGGCGGTGCGGCGAGTGCGCAGGGCAGGGCCGCGTTGCGCAGGGGGGAGGGGTGGTCATGCATGGGTCTGGGGCTCCTCGGGGCGTTGGCGCGCTGCGGCACACATCACAGGCCGAGCATGCGGGGCAGCCACAGGCTGAGCGCCGGAATGTAGGTCACCATCATCAGCACGATGAACAGGGCCACGAAGAAAGGCACCATCGCGCGGGTGACCACGCCAATCTTCAGCCTGGAGACCGCCGCGCCGACGAACAGCACCGAACCGACGGGGGGCGTGATCAGCCCGATCCCCAGGTTGACCATCATGATCATGCCGAAGTGCACCGGGTCCACGCCCAGCGTCTTGACCACGGGCAGCAGGATGGGGGTCAGGATCAGGATCAGCGGGGCCATGTCCATCAGCGTGCCCAGCACCAGCAGCAGCAGGTTGATGAGCAGCAGGATGACATAGGGGTTGTCCGACAGACCTGTGAGGAAGGCTGTCACCTTCATCGGGATCTGCATCATCGTCATCAGGTAGCCGAAGCAGGCGGCGAACCCGATCAGGATCATGACGATGGTGACCGTCTTGACGGTGCGGTGGACGAGCTTGGGCAGGTCCCGCCACTTGTAGTCGCGGTAGATGAACATCGTGACGAAGAAGGCCCACAGCACCGCGATCGAGGCGGATTCGTTGGCGGTGAACACCCCCGACAGGATGCCGCCCAGGATGATCACCATGGTCATCAGGCCCCACAGCGCTTCCGCGCAGATTTTCAGCGCCTGGCGCAGCGGGATCACCTCGCCCTTGGGGTAGTTCTCGCGCCGGGCGATGATCAGGCACAGCACGGCCAGCGTCAGGCCCAGCAGCAGGCCCGGCAGCACGCCGGCCATGAACAGCGCTGCGATGCTGACGCTGCCGCCAGCGGCCAGGGAATAGATCACCGCGTTGTGGCTGGGCGGGATCAGGATGGCCTGGACCGAGCCGCTGCAGGTCACGGCCGTGGCAAACGGGCGGGGGTAGCCCTTCTTCTCCATCTCCGGGATGAGCACCGAGCCGATGGAGGCGGTGTCGGCCACCGAAGAGCCCGAGATGGCGCCAAAAAAGGTGCTGGCCATGATGTTGACCAGTGACAGCCCGCCGCGCACAAAGCCCACCAGCACGCCGGCGAAGGCCACCAAGCGACGGGCCATGCCACCCTCGGCCATGATGGCGCCAGCCAGCACGAAGAACGGGATGGCCAGCAGCGAGAACTTGTTGACGCCTGAGCCCAACTGGATCATCACCGCGTCCAGCGGCAGGTCGATCCACAGCGCGCCGATCAGCGCCGCCAAGCCCAGCGCGAAGGCCACCGGCATGCCGATCATCATGAGCACGAAGAAGCTGCCCAGCAGCACGAAGGCGTCCATGGTGCGTCTCTCCGGGTTCAGGCCTCGCGGCTCAGGGCCGGCATCAGGCCGGGTCGCTGAAGCGCACCACCGCGCGCTCGTGTTGTGAGCCGGCCACCATGCGCTCAATCACGAAAAGCATCGTGAACAAAGACCCTAGCGGGATGGCCAGGTAGGTCACCCCTACCGGCAGCCAGGGCAGCTCGGCGATGGACTGGCCCATCGTGTCCAGGCACAGGCGGGCGCCATACCAGGTGACGCAGCCGCACACCAGCAGCATCAGTGTGTCCGCCATACGCGCGGCCCACTGACGCCCTGCAGCGGGCAGCGCGTCGGTCAGCATCGTCACGGCGATGTGGCCGCCGGCACGGTAGGCCGCCGCCGCCCCGATGAAGGTGAACACCACCATCAGCAGGATGGCGATCGGCTCCGGCCAGCGCGCGCCCACGCCCAGCACGTAGCGCATGAACACCCCCACCGGGACGATCAGCGACATCGCCACGATGGCGACGCCCGCCGTCCAGATGCAAAGCCGGTAGAGGTGATCGAGCGCTTGGTGCATGGGCGGTGGGTGAAGCCCTCAGCATGCCAACGCGGTCATGGCGGTTGGCAGGGCTTCGGGCAGTGCGACGTGCGGTGGTGTGGAGACGTGCGAGGGCGAGCGCTGGCTCAGCGGACAGCAGCGATGCGGTTCATCAGGTCGGTGAACTGCGCGCCGTACTTCGCACGCACCGGGGCGGTGGCGTCGAAGAAGGGTTTGTTGTCCATCTCGATGAACTCCACGCCCTCTGACTTCAGCTTGGCCGTGTAGTCGGCCACGGCCTTGTCCCACAGGGCGCGCTGCTCAAGCTGCGCCTCGCGGGCCAGGCGCTTGACCAGCGTCTGGTCGGCGGCCGACAGCTTGTCCCAGGCCACTTTGGACATCACCACGATCTCCGGGATGATGAGGTGGTTGGTCTGCGTGTAGTACTTGGCGCCGGCCTTGAAGTGGTTGGCAGTGAACAGGCTGGGCGGGTTGTTCTCCGCCCCGTCGATGACGCCGGTCTGCAGTGCGCTGAAAACCTCGCCGTAGCCCATGCTGATGCCGTTGCCGCCCATCGCATTCATGGTGTCGACAAACAGCGGGTTGCCCATCATGCGGATCTTCTGGCCCTTGAGATCCTCGGGCTTGCGCACTGGCTTCTTCGTGTACAGGCTGCGTGAGCCGCCGTCCATCCAGGCCAGGCCCACCATGCGGGCCGAGGAGGCGCTGATCTTGTCCAGCAGTTCCTGGCCGATCGGGCCGTCGATAACGGCGCGCATGTGGGCGATGTTGCGAAACACGAAGGGCATGTTGAACACGTTCACCTCGGGCACCACGGGGCCGACCGGCCCGAGCGAGGTGCGCAGGATCTGGATCGCGCCTACCTGGGTCTGTTCGATCATGGCCTTCTCGTCGCCCAGCACGCTGCCCGGGAACATCTGGAACTTGATGCGGCCGCTGGTGGCGGTGTCCAGCTTCTTGCCCATGTTTTCGATGGCGACCACCGTCGGGTAGCCCGCAGGGTGCACGTCAGCGGCCTTGAGAGTCTGGGCGTGGGCCGTGGCCATCACCAGGGTGGTACTCAGGGCCAGGGCGGCCAGGATCAGGCGTCTTTGCATGGGGTGATTCCTCGCAAGGTTTGGGGTTGGGGTTGGGGTTCAGGAGCTTGGGGCGTCAGAACGGCCCCATCTTGACGAATCCCCCGCCCTGGTAGAGGGCTGCGGGGTCGCTCAAGTCGATGTGCTGCTGGCGGGCCTCCACGGCGGCGCGGAAGGGCTCCGAGGAGTCTTGTGGTCGGTACCCCACGTGGCGGGCTGAGGTGTTGTCCCACCAGGTCAGGCGGTTGTCGCTCATGCCGTAGATCACCGTGTGGCCGACGGCCGGTGCGGTCAGGGCGGAGACGACCAGGCGCTCCAGATCGTCGTAGCTCAGCCAGGTGGCGAGCATGCGGCGGTCGCGGGGCTCGGGAAAGGACGACCCGATGCGCAGGCTCACGGTCTCGATGCCCCAGCGGTCGAAGTAGAACTGCGCCAGGTTTTCGCCAAAGGCCTTGCTGATGCCGTAATAGCCGTCCGGTCGCACCGGTTCACGCGGCGACACGGTCTCGTCCTGGCGCCGGAAGCCTGTGACGTGGTTGGAACTGGCGAACACGATGCGCTTCGCGCCGTGCAGGCGTGCGCCTTCGTAGAGGTGGAACAAGCCCTGGATGTTGGGGCCGACGATGTCTTCGAAGGGGCGCTCCGTGGAAACACCGCCCAGGTGCACCACGGCCTGTACGCCCTCCAGCAGGGCGATCACGGCTGCCTTGTCCTCAAGCGGGCAGGGCTGCACCTCCTCGCCCGGCGCCGCGTCGCCCAGGTCGGCGATGTCGCTCACGCGCAGCACGTCGCAGCACGCCTTCAAGCGCGGACGCAGCACCTGGCCCAGGCCGCCCGCAGCGCCCGTCAGCAGCAGGCGGGAAAAGCGCAGGGTGGTGGTGGCGGAGGTATCGGTCATGGGGCGCGGCCTTGAAATGCGGGTGCGAGGGTACTGCGGATGTGGCTTGCGCCATGAGAGGGAAAGTCCCGGGGCGCCGTTCGGGCCTGGAACCGCCTGGGGGCCGCAGTCTGGGCCTTAGGATTCGAGGATGTCGCCAGCCGTTGACCCGCATCCTCCCGCCCGCGCCACTCCGGTGGTGGTGTCCCTGCGTGCCGTCCCCGTGGCGGGCCGCGACGGGATGCTGTTGAACCTGTCGGGCGCCCACGCCCCGTTCTTCACCCGCAACCTGCTGATCCTGACCGACAGTGCCGGCCGCACCGGCATCGGCGAAGTGCCGGGCGGTCAGAAGATCGAGCAGACGCTGAACGACGCTGCGGCGCTGGTGGTCGGCCAGCCCATCGGGCGCTGGCAGGCCGTGCTGCGCGGCGTGCGCGAGCACTTTGCAGACCGGGACTCCGGCGGTCGCGGGCAGCAGACCTTTGACCTGCGCACCACCATCCACGCCTGTGCTGCGCTGGAGTCGGCCCTGCTGGACCTGCTGGGCCAGCACCTGGGGGTGCCGGTGGCGGCCCTCCTGGGCGAGGGGCAACAGCGCGAGGCGGTGGAGATGCTGGGCTACCTGTTCTTCGTGGGCGACCGCACGAAGACCGACCTGCCGTACCTGGCCCCGGCGGATGAGCCTGAAGAGGCTGATGGCTGGCGCCGGGTGCGCCATGAAGAGGCGCTGACACCCCAGGCCATCGTGCGCCAGGCCGAGGCCGCGCACGCGCGCTACGGCTTCAACGATTTCAAGCTCAAGGGCGGTGTGCTGCGGGGTGAAGACGAGGTGGAAGCCATCCGGGCCTTGCACGAGCGCTTTCCGCAGGCCCGCATCACGCTGGACCCGAACGGCGGCTGGCTGCTCAAGGACGCGGTCCGGCTGCTGCGCGACCTGCACGGCGTGCTGGCCTACGCTGAAGACCCCTGCGGTGCCGAAGAGGGCTTCTCTGGCCGCGAGGTGATGGCCGAATTCAAGCGCGCCACCGGCCTGCCCACGGCCACCAACATGGTGGCCACCGACTGGCGCCAGATGGTGCACTCGCTGGTGTTGCAGTCGGTGGACATCCCGCTGGCCGACCCACATTTCTGGACCCTCTCCGGCTCGGTGCGTGTGGCGCAGACCTGCCGCGACTTCGGCCTGACCTGGGGCTCGCACTCCAACAACCACTTCGATGTCTCGCTGGCGATGTTCACGCACGTGGCCGCGGCGGCGCCGGGGCGTGTCACCGCCATCGACACGCACTGGATCTGGCAGGACGGCCAGCGCCTCACGAAGGCGCCTCTGAAGATCGAGGGCGGTCTGGTTCGAGTGCCCGAGAAACCAGGCCTGGGCGTCGAGCTGGACATGGCCGAAGTCGACAAGGCCCATGCCCTGTACCTGCAGCACGGTCTGGGCGCACGCGACGACGCCCTGGCGATGCAGCACCTGATCCCCGGCTGGCGCTTCGACCCCAAGCGGCCTTGTCTGGTACGTTGACCCTTCTGTTCCCCGCAAGGACCCCCCATGAAAGAAAACCGCCTGCGTACCCTGTGGAAGCAAGATCGTGCCGTGGTCAACGGCTGGCTGGCCATTCCCGACAGTTTCTCAGCCGAGGTGATGGCGCGCCAGGGCTGGGACAGCCTGACCGTGGACTTGCAACACGGCGTGGTGGACTACCAGCGGATGGTGACGATGCTGCAGGCCATCTCCACCACGGACACGCTGCCCATGGTGCGCGTGCCCTGGCTGGAGCCCGGCATCATCATGAAGTGCCTGGATGCCGGCGCGCAGGCGCTGATCTGCCCGATGGTGAACACCCGCGAGGAGGCGCAGAAGTTCGTCGCCTGGACCTCGTACGCGCCGCGCGGCACCCGCAGCTTCGGCCCCGTGCGCGCCGGGCTGGTGCTGGGCGCCGACTACCCCGAGGCCGCCAACGACCACATCGTGCGCTTTGCCATGATCGAGACCGCGCAGGCCTTGGACAACCTGGAGTCCATCCTGTCGGTCGAGGGGCTGGACGCGATCTACATCGGGCCTTCGGACCTGTCGCTGTCGCTGGGCTGCAAGCCGACGATGGACGACGTGGAGCCCAAGGCGGCGCAGGCCTTCGAGCACATCCTGGCGCGGGCCCAGGCGCATGGCGTCGTGGCCGGCATCCACAACGCCGGGCCGAAGGCGGCCCG
>Ga0315900_10011761_pt1 | contig 10811 bp, 10 predicted proteins | sample LakEriMetagenome_FD_203521 | JGI IMG/M metagenome (GOLD analysis project Ga0315900, IMG submission 203521) | Freshwater fungal communities from buoy surface, Lake Erie, Ohio, United States - Buoy 12 MA114 | ecosystem: Environmental > Aquatic > Freshwater > Lake > Lake biofilm | place: USA: Lake...
CCGGGGACGTCAGTCCCCGGAACGACACGCGTCGGAGTCGAAGGCGAACATCACCTCCTCCGCAGACTCAACCCTGCGGCCACCCTTCATTTCCGCCTCCGACGATCCCAGCCGCGCGATATCAACCCTGTTGGTGCTGTCCGCCTTCGACTCCCTCGCTCGCTACGCTGCACGCGATGGCCAAGCCACTCGTCGGCATCACCATGGGCGACCCCCTCGGCATCGGACCTGAGGTCGTCGTCAAGGCGCTCTCCGATCCTGCGCTGCGCGCGTCGGCTCGGTTCGTCATATACGGCGACAACGAACTGCTGCTGGCCGCAGCCGACCGCGCGAGGATCACGCCGACCTGGTTCCGCGCCTCGAGCGACCACGCGCGCGATGGCACGATGGTGCTCGGCGACCTCACCGTCATCGACTACGGCATCGCCGCCACGCTTGGCAGCACGCACGAGCCATCAAAGGCGGGCGGCTTCGCCTCGAAGACGTTCGTCGAGGACTCGATCGTCGACGCCCTGCGGCCGCCCGGCGACCCCCGCCGCCTCGATGCGATCGTCACGGGGCCGATCTCGAAGGAATCGTGGGCATCCGCTGGCTTCCGCTGGCCTGGCCATACCGAACTGTTTGCAGCACGCACGAAGGCCAAGCGGCAAGCAATGGCCTTCGTCTCGCCCCGGCTGAACGTGGTGCTCGCGACCACGCATGTGCCGCTGATGGAACTGCGCAACCTGCTCACGATCGGCCGTGTGCACGAGCCGATCGTGCTCGGGCACGAGCTCTGCCAGCGCCTGGGCATTGCGAATCCGCGCATCGCCGTCTGCGGACTCAATCCACACGCCGGCGAAGGCGGTCTCTTCGGCGACGAGGAGATCCGCGTCATCAAGCCTGCGATCGATCTCGCGCGCAGCGGCGGCATCGACGTGCATGGTCCCTTTCCAGGCGACACGATCTTCATCGATGCGGCGGCTGGCTCGTGGCATCTGGTCGTCGCGATGTATCACGACCAAGGGCTCATTCCAGTCAAGCTGCTCGGATGGGACAAGGCCGTCAACGTCACCCTTGGGCTTCCGATCGTGCGCACGAGCCCCGATCATGGGACTGCGTTCGGCATCGCCGGCCGCAATCAGGCGAGCGAAGGCTCGATGCGCGCCGCGGTCGAGCTTGCCGTGCGGCTGAGCGCGACCTGACGCGCGTCGCCACGGCCGCGCGCATCGCGTCACTTGATGAACGGAATCGCCAGCGGGTAGCTGAACGGTCGATCCTGCACCGACGCGATGAGGCCGAGGATGCCGACGACGATTGCGTAGACGAACACGGCCGCCGCGATGCCGGCGGCAATGAACGGCCCGACAAGCACGAGGAGGCCGACGATGCCGACGACGATCGAGAGAACCCACGCGACAAGCATGGTGATGTGGCAGTTCAGCGCCGACTTCGCCTCTCGCACGATCCCTGCGTTCTCCTTACCGACGACCCAGACGATGGCCGGCACCACCACCAGTCCGACTGGGATCGCAACCGACGCGATGATGCTCGCGCGGCATAGCACGGCCGCAAGCTTCGGGTTGAGCCCGGAGATGGCTGCGGCCGTCACCGAGCGCGCGCACGCCGGACAGTTCGAAACCCCGATCTCATGACGCTCGCCGCAGAAGCGGCAGAAGAGGAACCCCGGCGACGATGCGCCTGCGGAAGATCCCGGCGATGACGGCGCCGATGAAGCCGTTGCGGAATCGACCAGTCCTGGAATCGCCGCGGCCTCGACCCACGTCGCTCGCGACGGATCATGGATCCACGTCGAGCCCGTGATGGAGCCGGCGGTCACAAGACGCCGAAGCTCATCGAACTCGACAGGTCCCATCGCAGTTCCACGCTGCGACCAGTACCAGCCCGGAGTTGAGGAAGTCGAGTGCTGCATGGAAACCGAAGTGAAGCGATCGCGCTCTCGCAGGTCGTGACACGGGCAGGCGACGATGTTCGGCGCGCAGCACGATCGGGGAACTGTTCTTCGGCGCACCCAAGCCGTGCTTTCACCGTCGGACCGGGTCGCCGCCAACCGGAGAAATCTTCCTGCAAAAGTGTAGGAAACGGAAGGTGCGGCTGGAACGTCGGATAGGTTCCGGGTCCTGTCGGACGCATCCAAGCGTCTGGAATACATCGCAAGACGGGCAGATGCCCGGGAAAGGAAGTGGGACCATGTCCCTACTCGCTGTCACATCGAATGGGGAGCTCGCACCGCGTTCAGGCGCCCGCACTGGAGGTCACGCATCTGCGAAAGAGAGCCGCCGACGCCAGCGCGGGCGCGATCGGTCGCCGGACCGACCGGCTGGGACCGGATCCTCGAGCGCCGGCGCCGCCCGCCCGATCTCGACGCCGTCGCGCGCCGCCATCTGCAGTGCGGCGCTCTCCGCCCTCGTTGCCGGTGCTGCGAACGCGTCGCTGATCGCCTCCTGGAACCTCAATGGAATCACGGCTGGCGACCCGCCCGTCGTCGCCGCATCCACTGGCTTGGGCACGCTCGACTGCACCGCGCTGACCCCAGGCTATGCCGTGATGCAAGGAACGACCCTCGGTGCGTTGCCGGGCGAGACCGCTGGCAACGCGCTCGCCGTCGTCGGGACGGACGCCAACAAGTCGGCGTTCTACTTCGATCTCGGCGCCGTCGGCGCTCGCGAACTGACGGTGAGCTTCGCGGTGCGTCGGTCGACCACCGGGTTTGCAAGCAACCGCCTCGACTACTGGAGCGGCTTCTCGTGGATCAGCTTCGCGAACTTCGGCGCAAGCACGACCGCATGGGAGCTCCAGTCCCACGCGCTCACCCTCAGCGCCCCATTGACGCCGGGAACGCTATCGCTACGCGTCGTCGTCGACGGCGCGACGGGTAGCACCGGCAGCATCCGCTTCGACAACTTCGCGGTGACGTCCACGCCCGTGCCGGCGCCCGCAGGAACGCTTGCGCTGCTCGGCGTCGCTGGCTGCGTCGCGCGGCGGCGGCGCCGTTAGGTTCTGTCAGACGGGGCCGTCGCGCAGGACCCGCACTGCATCGCCCCGAACGGGATACGCGAGCGATGCCGTCGAGTGGCGTCACTCCGCCCAAAGGAGATCCCGCCCACGCGCTGGCGTGGGCGGGGTCTCAGGAGTTGTCCGGCGGGCTCGTTGCTCCATGGGCTCGTTGCTCCATGGGCTCGGCCCCCGACGTCACGCGATGCCAAGCCACTCTCGGAAGAGGAACTCGAAGCGCTGCGCGAGAAGCGTGATACGTCCCATGACGGTGAGGCCGAAGGCACCACCAAAGGTGATCATCAGGAACCAGATGCCAAGGCGCGCGGTCTTGCCGACAGCGCCCTTGTGCTCGACCGAGAACAGGAAGTAGGTGAGCACGCTCAGCACCCCCACCACTCCGACGACTCCCGACACCGAACCCCAGAAGTCGAAGGACCGGATCTCGACGCCGGCTGCGTCGACGCTCGACTTGAACGCGACGAGCGGCTTCATGGTCGCCGCGATCTGCGCGAGGAAATCGGACTCGAGCGCCGATGTGATGCGCAGTCCGGCGGTCACGCCGATGATCATCGCGATCGGCCACACGGAGATCCACTGCCCCTTCGGCGCAAGCCGCCAGAGGAGCATTCCGCCGAGCACGAGCGGAACGAGCGAGAGCAGGAAATCCTGCGTCGGCGTCGCAGATACTGCGAGCGACGGCATCACATGCTCCCGGACAAGCGTCGGACTCAGCTTTGCGAAGAGCTGCGGCACCAGCGTCGACCAGAAGGCATAGACCATCCAGTAGGCCGCGGAGACGCCGATCAGGATGCTCTCGCACACCTTGTACAGCGGGTTGTCCTTGAACAGGAAGGAGAAGATGCCGAGCGTCATGAGCGCGGCGACCCAGATGCCCACGGTTTGCCAGAGCGACCGCGCGGCCTCCGCTGCCGAGGCGTCGCCGGTCTGGGCGGCGGCCGCCACTCTCAGCACGCAGATAGACACGCCGAGCGCGGCAAGCGAGATCCACAGGAGGGTGTGGCGTCGCGGTGCGGGACGGCGGTCGGTGGTTTCATTGCCTGCTTGGTCGTTCACCGAGCACCTCCGCGCGGGCGACCCGCGATCATGGCGACGTTTCCGAGGATGATCAGGCCGATCATGAGAAGGTGCGCGACGAGTTGCGGGCCCATGCGCACGCGGCCCTGTCCAATCACCGTGGAGTCAGGCGCGGGGTACTTCTCCTCGACGAGCGTCTCGTACTCCGCCGCGCCCTTGACGGCGACGAGGATTCCCTCGAGCTGCTGCGGGTAGTAGGGAAGCAGTTGTCCGACCTGAACGCCTGTCGAGCCTGCGACCACGCTGAACGCATCAGGCATCGCGCCGTTTCCGTACAGCACCCACTCCTTCGCGCCGGGGTAGCCGGCGGAGACGGAGGCGATGAGCTTGAACGCGCCGAGGTCCTCGACACCCTCGAGGAGCGGGAGATTCTCGATCGCCTCGCCGGAAGCGTCGTTGGGGTACTGCTTGGGCAGGTTCGTGGCCAGCAGCTTGATGACGCCCTCATTGCCCGCCTGGAAGCCGAGCTGTACGTAGTCCACGCCCTCCTTGTACTCGGGGTGGAACGGCTTGAGCACCGTCTCGATGGTGCGGTCCGCCTGCTGCTTGCCGAGCGGCCACAACGCGGTGAACACCATCTTGAGCCGACGCGACGCGCAGTGATGGACCAGCGCACTCGCCATCGGCTGCAGCTCTGCGGCGCTCGCGGGGTCGTAGTCGAACGAGATCAGGATCGTCGACCCCTCCGGGACGGCCTCGATCGCGTTGAACGTGGCCTTCGCCATCGGTCCCGGATACTCGGGGAAGCGCAGCTTCAGCAGGATCGGCACCGCGATCGACAGTCCCATCGCCAGGAAGATCCAGCGCCGGTCGAGGCGCGTCAGGACGCCGATGAATCCGCGCGCCTTGGTCGTTTGAGCTTCATTCGTCATGCATCACCTCGGTGAGGATCGTGCGGATTCAGTTCTTGGAGAGGTAGCTGCGGTCGATGCCGAGGATGAGCCGCAGGCTCATTGCCACGATGCCGAGCGCGATGCCGATCATGATCGCCCGCATGCCCGCGGTCTGGACATGGTTCATGATCCCTGTCTTGATGTGGTCGAGGCGCAGGAACGCGAACGCGCTGTCCTCGGGAATCCAACCGGTCAGGAACATGCCGGCCGCGGTCTGGGCCAGCAGCACGATGAACGCGGTGCCGAGCAGGAGGATCGACTCCACGTTCTTCGCGCGGAACGCGCGGAACGCCGCGCTCGCCACGTAGAACGCGAGCATCGCGAACATCGTCGCCGTCAAGGGCGACATCACGTACTCGTACATCCATCCGAAGGGCGACGCGGCGGATTCATACGAACCCGCGAACGCGACGCCCGGATGCTTCGGATCGGGCACGGCCCCGACCTTGAGGAGACCCACGACGAGCATGAACGCGAAGGACCCGAGCGTGATGGCCGCATAGCCCCAGCCCGCGCGCTGCGACGAGATCTTCTCGAGGTTCACCGCGATGAGGTTCCCCGCGCCAAGCACGAGCGCGACCGCGGCGAGGATGTTGAACCACGTGGTGACCGTCTCGCCCCAGCTCTGCGCGAACGAGAGGAAGTACGCGGCGACCATGATGGTGCCCGATAGACAGAGGATCGCGATTGGAATGGTTCGCTGCATCATGGATCAGCCTCCGATGAGATCCTTGAATCCGGTCATGAACTTCCCGATCTCGCCCGGGACGATCGCCGCGACGGTCGAGAGCCCGACGCCGACCACGATCAGCGCCATCGCGATCAGCTTGCCGAAGTCCTGCCCCTGGATCGACCCGAGTTGCACCTTCTCGCCGGAGAGGTACGCGCTGGCCGCGAAGAACTCCTCGCCGATCAGCGTGTAGTCGCACGCCGCCACGAAGAACGGAAGCTGCGACGGCTCAGCGGTGCCGGCGATCTGGATCGCTCCGATCGAGTTGCCGTTTTCCGCGAACAGCAGGCTCTCTGCGTAGAACGCGCCCATGTAGAAGCATGCGGCGGGGCGCTCGCGCATCATCGTTCCGGTCACCGCGGCGACATAGCCAAACTGCTCGTCGGTGATGTAGTTGATCTTCCCGGCGTCGTACGTCTCGGGCCGGCCTGCCTCGAAGTGCGCGGCCTGCACGACGTCGCGCGCCGCCGACATGACGATCGAGCGGCTCGTCGGCACCTCGAGCTTCGCGTCGTACTCGGCCGCGGTCTTCGCGACACGGCCGAGGATGGTGACGCCGGCGACCGTCTGGATCTCGGTCATGTCCATGATGCCCGGGATGAAGAGGACAGGCCGCCCCATCTCGGTCGCGCGTCCGATCGCCTCGTCGACTGCATCGAGCGCCGCCATCCGGCGGATCTTGACGACCCGGCCCGATCGCGCGAGCTCGATCGCGACGATGATCGCGACGCCGACAACCACCAGCATGACGAAGAGCGGCAGACGGTCCATCTTGAACCAGGTCCCCTCCGCAGCGACGGCGGCGGCGGCATCTGCAGCGCCGGCGCCAACATCGCCAAGCGCCGCCACGCAGGGCACGAGGATCGCCGCCGAAGCAACCGCAAGTCCGGTGTGCAATCGCCTTGAACTCAGTCGCTGCATGAACTCTCCTTGCTGCGCCATGGGGCGCGTCAAGCCAGTACAGGCTCAGGTCTCGATCAACTCGATGTTCGCCCTCGGCACCGTCACGCTGCGGCCATCGCCGAGCTTGACCTCGAGGACACGCGCCTTCGAGCCCGAGCCAAGCACTGCGGGCTCGCTCGGCAGCGCCGAGACCGAACCGAGCAGCCCGAAGTACGGATCGCGGATGAGGCGCACCTGCGTTCCGATCTCGAGCGCTCCCTCCTCAGGCCGCGCGCCCTGCGCAGGCTGTGCGTCGCTTGGCCGGCGCGCGATCACGATCTCTGGACGCATCACGCCTGCGCGGATCTGCGTCGCGCCATTCACGCTCGCCTCGCGTCCGCCGAGCCGTTCACCCGTGCCGTCCGCACCGTCGCGCGCGAAGCCCTCCAGCAGGGCGAATGTGCGCTCGGCCATCGCGATGTCGCCGAATCCCTCGGTGATCACGATCGTGATTCCGATCTTCTCGGTGCCCGTGATCGCGACACCAAGGTCGTAGCCGAGGATTTCCTTGAGGTCCGAGTCGTCGATGCCGCCGGAGACGATCGCCGCGACACCCGCTGCCTGCGCGGCCTTGACGGCGGCCGCCGTCACGCGCGCGCCGCCGACGACGACCGCGCCCTTCATGTCGGGCTTGATCAGCGTGGCGTCGAGCGGCTGGTCGTGACGGGTGCAGGCCATGCGGATCGGGCCGACGGTTTCGCCGCCGACACCGAAGATTCCCTGCACGAACGCTGCTTCCGTCTCGATCAGCGCACCCTCGTTCGGAAACACCTCGACCACGCGGCCGTCGACATACGCCTTCACCTCGACGGGAAGCGGCGCGCCGCGCAGGATCACCTGCCCTGTCGTCGTGCTGATCGACTCGATGGTGCCTGCCGCCGGCGAGGCGCACTCCTTCTTGCCGATGCCGAAGATGCCCTTCGACCGCGCAAGGGGCTGACCGGCGACGACGGCGTCACCCTGCTTCACGAGCATCAGCGACGCGAGGTCGCCGGCGGGCACGCCGAGCTGCGACGAGACCGCGACCGGCGTCACGTCGCCCTCGATGTAGGTGCGCGCCACGACGTCGCGCGCCTTGACGGCGTCGCCGACCTTGACGAGCACCTCGCCGTGCACGGGAAGAAGCCGGCGGCCGCGGTAGGCCGCGCGTGCAGAAACCTTGAGTCCGGGCGTGTAAGCCTTCGCCATCGCTCAGCGAGTCTCCCACAAGTTCGCCCAGCGCGCCACCGCCGCGCGGCGATCTGCCGGATTCTCGGGCAACACCAGCGGCCTTCCGCGTGCGTCAAAGAGGATCCCGACCGTGCCGCCCTTGACACGCCGCGTCACCGGCTTGCCCGGACCGGCGCCGAGGTCGAACTCCTTCGCGGGCTCGACAACCACCTCGACCTCCTGCTCGGGCCCGACGCGGACCAAGGCGACGTCGCCGCAGGCCAGTTCGCCCGAGGCGCTCACAGCGCCCGACACCCGGTAGGAGAAGCACTTCTTGCCCCACTTGCCCTCGCCCTTCGCCGCCACCGACCAGCCGAGGCGCACGAGGCAATCGCGCTCGAACACCTCCATCGCAGCCTCTGGCTGCACGCTCGCCAGCACGCCGAGGTGCGGCATCATGAAGATCGAGTCCTTCGCCAGCTGCGTGAAACCCTGCGGCTCGAAGCTGTCGACGAGCATCGCAGCCGTCTGTTCCAGCTTGGGCGCGTGGCTCAGCACTCCGCCGGACGCGACGAGGAGATCGAGTCGCATGTCGTCCACGATCGTCTGTCCGCTCGCCTGCTGCGAGAACAGGTCGCCGACGGTGCGCTGCTGCTGCACGCCCTTCAGCGTCGTGGCGAACTCCTTGTGCTGGACATACGCCAGCCGAAGCGCCTCGCGCGCCACGGCCTGCTCGAAGACCAGCGCCTCCGCCGACTGCGGGATCGTGGTCGGTCGGATCATCTTGTTCTTCACGCGGTTGCGCAGCTCGCGCTCGTCCATGTCGATGTGCACCCAGCGCAGCACCTTGTCGAGTCCGGCCTCGGCGCACACGTTCGAGATCGAATAGCTCATGCCAAGGTTCGCGCTCACCGTGCGGTTGAAGGTGCCGTCGAACACGCTGAAGACGTCGGTGGTCGCGCCGCCGATGTCGACGCAGACGGCGTTGAGGCGGTCGCGCGCGGCGATCCGCTGCAGGATGTCGCCCACGGCGCCGGGCGTCGGCATGATGGGCGCGTCGCTCCACGAGATGAGCTTGTCGTAGCCGGGCGCGTGCGCCATCACGTGCTCGAGGAACACGTCGTGGATCTTGTCGCGCGCGGGCCCGAGGTTCTCCTGCTCGAGCGTCGGGCGCAGGTTGTCGACCACCGCGAGGTCGAAGCCCTTGCCGAAGATGCCGCGCACCTGCTGCGCCGCATCCTTGTTGCCCGCGTAGATCACGGGCAGCTCGTACTCGCCGCCGAAGCGCGGCCGCGGCTTCGCGGGCGCGATCTGCTCTGCGATCTGCACGACCTGCTGCACGTTGCCGCCGTCGGTTCCGCCCGAGATCAGCACCATGTCCGGGCGTAGTTCGCGAATTCGCTGGATGCGCTCGTGCGGTCGTCGCTTGTCGTTCGACGCGATCGTGTCCATGACGATGGCGCCAGCACCGAGCGCGGCGCGCTTCGCGCTCGCCGCCGTCATCTGCGCGACGACGCCGGCAACGACCATCTGGAGTCCACCGCCTGCGGAGGAAGTCGAGATGTAGAGATCGCAGCCGTCCGGGTCGTCATGGCCCTTGCGCCGGATGATGGTGCCGTCGTCGGCGATGAAGCGGCGTCCAGCGAGTTCGCCGATCTCGGTCAGCGAGTTCGACACGCCGATGGTGACGTCCGCGAAGGGCTCCTCGACGGTCGTCGGCGCCTCGGCGCGCTGCGTCTGCCGCCAGCCGTTCGCGACGCGCTCGACGAGGATGGCCTTCGTCGTGGTCGAGCCGCAATCCGTCGCGAGGATGTAGCGGAGCTTCGAAGGATCGATTGCGGGAACGGAATGGGCGGACGGATGACTCGGCGCGGACATGCGGATAAGGTAGCGACGTGAGGGACTTTCTCCGCAACGCCTTCGCCCTCGACGACGGGAAGCCCTGCGAGCCGACCCCGAGCCAGCGCGTCGTCCTCGAGAAGCTCGCAGGCGAGATCGCCAAGCGACGGCTGACGGGCCCGACGATTGCCTTTCTGGAGATGTCGCGGCCCCTGAACGGCCTCGGAGCCGCCGTCATCCAGTTCATCACCCCCGTGGCGGCGACGTTGGCCAACCCGGAGCATCTGCGGGAGTTCTCGGATTTCCTCGAGAAGCGCGGATCGGTCGACTACCTCTGCCGCATGCTGGAGGCGGCGGAGAACGCCCGCTCCGGCGGCTGCTGCGAGGGGGCGCCCGGCGACGGTGACGACGCGACCGGGAAACCCAGCTGACGACGCGACCCGACTCCCGAGCGGCCGTCCGGCCGACCCGTCAGGCAGAACCTAGCGCGCGTCGCGCAGCGAGAACGCGGCGACGCTCTCCCGGAGCCGCTGGCTCGCGCGCTGGAGTTCCTCGGCGGTGCGGCCGAACTCCTCGGCGCTGGCGACGGTGCGCTTCGCGGCGTCTGCAAGCGCGCTCATCGACTGCGAGATCGTGGCGGCGCCCTGCGACTGGCTCGACATGCCCGTCGCCACGCTCCGGAAACGCTCCGCATTCGCGCCAACCTCCTCGATGATCGAGGACATCTGCCGGCTCGACGTCACCACCTCGTCGACACCGCGGCGCACCTTCTCGGCAAAGCGGTCCATCTCCATCACGCCTGCGCCGACCGCGGACTGCATCTCGCGCACCATCGACTCGATGTCGAGCGTCGCGCCCGCGGTCTGGTCTGCGAGGCGACGGATCTCACGCGCGACGACGAGGAACCCGCGGCCCTGCTCGCCCGCCTTCTCGGCCTCGATGGCCGCGTTGACCGAAAGCAGGTTCGTCTGGTCGGCGACCTTCGCGATCGTCGTCACCACGCCGTTGATGCCGGACGCGCGCTCGCTGATCGCGGCAAGGCGCGCGGCGATTCCCTGCGTCGCTTCCGCAAGTTCGCGCATGGTCTGGTCGACCGCCTCGAGACCGGCGCGCGTTCCGTCGGCAAGGCCTGCCGTCCGCTCGGCAGCGCCTTCGACGTCGCGCAT
>Ga0315900_10011763_pt1 | contig 10810 bp, 14 predicted proteins | sample LakEriMetagenome_FD_203521 | JGI IMG/M metagenome (GOLD analysis project Ga0315900, IMG submission 203521) | Freshwater fungal communities from buoy surface, Lake Erie, Ohio, United States - Buoy 12 MA114 | ecosystem: Environmental > Aquatic > Freshwater > Lake > Lake biofilm | place: USA: Lake...
ATTCTTCTCGCTACACCAGTTGCTCTATCTGTACAATTTTAAAACACGCCCTAGTGAATGCCACAGGCATCTTGAAGTGCGGCATCGCTAATCATGACCACCAGCTAAAGAAAAGCCCCCCTTCCAAGAAGAGGAGCTTCGCTTTTCACGCGGACAAGCCGACGTGAGTGTCCAGAAGGCAGTGGAGAGCTTCGGTGCGTTTGGGCAATTCGGCCAGGTTTCCGTCCTTCAGGGACTCCGTGAACGCGTTGAAAAGGCTCCAGACGTTACACCCCTCAAATACCTCATGACGCGGCTCTCGCCATTCATGAAGCACTTCCGGGATCAACCGGTTGGAGCACACATTCACATCGGTCGCACGGATGATGAGGGCGTGGGCATCGGTGTCATGGGAAGGCGAAGCGGCTGGCCCTCATGGTACAACGCGCAGACGATGACCCGGTCGATGCAGGGCGAATAATGCGTTCGCCGTGGCATGGTGGGTGAATAATTGACGGGCATAAAGCCCGCCTCTCAAGTTTGTATAACGCGGATGGCGGGGGAATTGCACGAGCCACAAGTTATTGAGAGCACAGGCTGGAGATATATAGCCCGAACAAAGAAGCGGGCAGACACAGTGAGCACATTCTGAGCACATCCAAAAAAGAAGCCCGCCGTTTCCGGAGGGCTTTTCTCTCACAACTTACTCATTATGAAAGTGGTGGGCAGGGCTGGATTCGAACCAGCGTAGACGTAAGTCAGCAGATTTACAGTCTGCCCCCGTTGGCCGCTTGGGTACCTACCCATCTTTCGATGAGGGCGCGATTATGGCGGCCCGCCCCCGCTTTGCAAACGGTTTGTGCCTTCATTTTAGCGTCGCTTTTTGTGACGATGCTCGAAGGTGTGTTTCACCTTCGGGCGGGTGGCGTGGATGACCTTGAAGGCGCCGTTTTCGTCGATCTTTTCGACGTGGGCGAACGTCTCGTTCAAGAGGTTCTCATACGGCAACTGGCGGTTGGCGACGAGCCACAGTTCCCCGTTCGTGCGCAAGGCCTGTGCGGCGGTGGCAATGAACTTCAAGCCGATGAGCGCATCTGCGTGCTTGCCTTCGTGGAAGGGCGGGTTCATCACGATGACGTCAAAACGAGTGCTGCCGATGCCTGCGGTCACATCCTGCCAATGGGGCTTGGCTTTGATGCGAGTCGGGATGACGCCGAGATTGCGTCGGATGCACTCGAAGCAGTCGGAATCCGCGTCGTAAATGTCGAGCGTGTCGATGTCGTGGCAGTTGCGCAGCAAATGATCGCTCAAATAGCCCCAGCCGCAGCCGAGGTCAGCCACATTGCCCTTCAAGGTCGCCGGCAGGTGCTTCACGAGCAATGCGGAGCCTTCGTCAATGCGGTTCCAACTGAACAAACCCGGCCGCGACCAGAATTTACCATCAAGCACGCGCCGCATCGCCGCGCCCTGCCGCCACTGTTCGAGCAGTTCGGCCTTCCAAGGCTTGGTCTCGTCTTTGATGGCCCAGAACACACGGCTGTGATGCTTGGACATGGCCTGCACCTCGCCAGCAGCTTCCACGAGATGCTGCTGGCAGCGTTTGCCGCCCGCGTCGTTGTGCTGGGAGACCAGCAGAATGCCGCCAGGGGCGAGATGATCGTGGCCACGGGCCAGATCAGCCACCATGAGGTCACGCTGCGGATCAGGCAGCAGCATGACGAGGTCGTATTTCCCGTTCACCTCGCGCTCGACACGACGCCCGGCCGCCTCGAGTTCGTCAGCATGAGGTTTCCAGCTCTGCTGGCAGGTGAGACGTCCGGTGAAATGATCCAGCGCGGGATGCTCCCGGGCGCGCAGGAACAGCACGCGGCCTTCCGCGCCGATTTCAGGATTGACATCAAGGGCGTAGATGAGTGCGTCGAGAGAGTCTTGAGCGTGGGACATGCGGGAATGAATCAAAGCGCCATGCGCAGCAGGTGCGGCGCGGCAAAGGAGGCCAAGGACAGCAATAACAGGCCGATCAGCACGGCGGCGAGACCGATGAAGGTGATTTCGAGCACTTTGACAGTGATCAAAGATGCGCGGGACACGCCGACATCTTCCAGCGTTTTGAATTCACGCAGCCGCAGGCGGAAGGAGAGCGCAAAAACGAGCGCGGTGACGAGCAGCGCTGCGGTGGCGGTCAGGAGCAGGGCGCTGGCGGCGAACCCCTCAAGGCGCACGAGCTGGGCGAGCAGCGCCTCGATCTCATCGCGCGGACGAATGAGCTGCTGGTCTTTGGAACGGGCGAACTGTCCGGCAAGCAGCGCCTCGGCTTTCGCGTCCTTCGGAAGCACGATCACGGCGCTGATCGGATAGGCGGAGATGTCGCCATGAAAATGGAAGGAGGAGATGTTGGCGTCAGTGACCTCGTTAAACATCCGCACGGCAGCATTGCCCACGATGTTGTGCTCCTCCTGTTTCAACACGACCGACTCGTCCTTCTTCAGATCGTCATGGCCGTGGGAGCGGCCCTCGATGAGCCAGGCGGTCTTCAAATCGACAAAGATCGCGTCATCATCGGGTGTGCCGTTCGCGGCCAGAACACCGGTGACGCGCATCTTCAGCGGGTAAACACCCGCCATGTCGAATGCGAGTTCCGGCGTCGAGAAAACATGCCCCCCGGGCTGAAGCCCGCGCTTCCGGGCAAGGCTCGCGCCGACAACACAATCGCCGAGGCGGGCAATTTGCTTGCCGGAGGCGAGGCGCAAACCGCGAAACGGGAAGTAATCGAGCTCCGTGGCTACGATCGGCGCGTCCTGGGCAGCAAACCGAACGTGCAGCGGAATGGCTGCGGCGTCCGCATTGCGCCGAAGCTCGGCCAGCACGCCGAATGGAAGCGGGGTCAGGTTCTCGCGCTTGAAATACAGCGCGGTCATCATGAGGTCGAGCGCGCTGCCACGTGTGCCGACGATCTGCGGAGTGGCGGCGGCACGGGCGCGCAATTCGCGCTGCGCGTGCTCGATTAGGACGCGCAGACAAAGCGGCAGGGCGAAGACAAGGCCGAGCGCGCCCGCGAGCAGCGAGCTTTGAAAGCGATGCCGCAGGACATAACGAGCCGCGAGATGAAAGGCGGCGCTCATGCGGCGGCGAAGTCCTCCATGCGCACGGTTTGGTCGAACAACGGCAGCAGATTGGGATCGTGCGTGACCATAACGAGGCACGCGCCGCGGGCGCGGGCGTCCTCGATCATGAGATCGACGACGATGCGGCCACGGGATGGGTCCAGCGACGCGGTCGGTTCGTCGGCAAAGATGAACCGCGGCTCATGCACCAGCGCGCGGGCCACGGCCACGCGCTGGCGCTCGCCTTGGGAGAGCTGTGCGACGCGTTTGCCGAGGTATTGGGCGATTTGGAGGCGTGTGGCGAGATCGTGAGCCTTCGTGCAGGCGGGAGTGCCCGCATCACCACGGAATTGATGCGGCAGCAGGATGTTCTCGGCAACGGTGAGGTAATCGAGCAGCGCGAAGTCCTGAAAGACGAGGCCGATATTCTGGAGGCGGAAGGCGCGGCGTTGTTCGTGATTCAGCGTGTCGATTTGCGCCGAACCGAGGCGGACTTGTCCAGCCGTTGGCGGGAGCAGACCGGTGAGCAAGCGCACCAAGGTGGACTTCCCTGCCCCGCTAGGCCCGGCGAGTGCTAGAGCTTTTCCCTCCGCCAGTTCCAGCAGCGGCACGTGCAAACGAAAAGCGTCACCAGGATAGGCGAAACGCAGGTCGGAGACGTGAAGGCCGTTGAGGTCGGGCATGCGATTGCATTCTTTGCATCACAGCAGCATCCCGGCAACACAAGCCGTGCAGTAGCAGGCCAGAAGTCCGCCGATCATGGCCTTCAGGCCGAGCTTGGCCAGCTCGCCTCGCCGCTGGGGCACCAGCGCGCCGATGCCGCCAATCTGGATGGCGATGCTGGCAAAGTTCGCGAAGCCGCACAGCGCATATGTGGTGATTTCCACGCTGCGCGGTGCGATGCCTCCCGCCTTGATCTCAGCTCCGAGGTGGAGGTAGGCGAGGAATTCATTCAGTGCAACGCGCTCGCCGAGCAGCGCACCAACCTTCTCGCAATCCTGCCACGGCACGCCCATGAGCCAGGCGCAGGGGGCGTTGAGCCAGCCGAGCGCGAGCTGCAAGGGCTGCGGCACGTTTTGACCGCACACTCGCAGGCCGAGGGAGAGGAGGTAGTTCGCCAGCGCGACGACGGCGACGAAGGCGATGAGCATGGCCATGACGTTGATGGCGAGCTTCATGCCATCGCTCGCACCGTGGCAGAGAGCGTCAATGCCGTTGACGGTCTCGCGCTCGACTGGCTTGTGAGCGCCATGGGCCGTTTCACTTTCCTCGGTTTCGGGGAGGATGATTTTGGCCATCATCATGGCGGCCGGCGCGCTCATCACGGAGGCGGTCAAAAGGTGACCGGCGGAAACGCCGAAGGAGACGTAGGCCGCGAGCACGCCACCGGCGATCGTCGCCATCCCGCCGACCATGAGGCACATGAGCTCGCTGCGCGTCATGCGGGCGAGGTAGGGCTTGATTACGAGCGGGGCTTCCGTTTGTCCCATGAAGATGTTCGCGGCTGCGGCCAGGGTTTCACTGCCGCTGGTGCGCATGACGCGGCGCATCACCCAGGCCGCGCCTTTGACGATGATCTGAAGCACGCCGTAGTGGTAGAGCAGCGAGGAAAGCGCGGACACAAGGATGATGCTGCCGGTGATGATGAGCGCGACGACGGCCCCGTTGTTCTCACCAAACGCCGCTCGCAGGGTCGTGCCGCTGCCCAGCGGGCCGAAGACGAAGCCGATGCCCTCGTCCGCAAAGCCGAGCAGCTTGCGAAAGGCCTTGTCGAGGAAGACAAAGAAGCCACGCCCGCCGTCCGTGCGCAGAATGAGGGTGCCGAGGATGAATTGCAGTCCCAGCCCGGTCAAAACGATGCGCCACGGAAACAAACGGCGCTTTTCCGAAAGCGTCCAGGCCAGCGCCACGAAGACAGCGAGACCCAGGAGGCAGATGAGACGTTCCATGGGCGCGAGGCTAGCGGTTCATGCCGCGCTGGCAATCGGGAATGAGTATCAGCGGCGCTCGATGTCCCATCCGCTGCGCCCCCACGCCTGCATATCTTTGTTGCGACCCGTCCCAGGACTCCACGACGGCGGATAAGCCCGCTTCACCATCCAGTGATAATCCGACGGCGCCTGGTCAAAACAGAAAGACACGCCAGGCGTTGAGAACACGTCCCGCGCCTCCGCATTTGGCAGCTTCGGCTGTATCTTCCACGTCTCGCCGTCGGGATAATGAAACTGCCGCGTGGGATGATGGTAGTAGGCCTCGTAGCGGGGAAAATAAGTGTAGTTGTGGGTGACTCCCAATCGCGGCGCATGAGCCGCCAGAGCTCCCGGATAGCCGTAGCCAGGCTCAGTCAGCCCCCACTGCGCACCGCAGCCCGACAGAGTCAGCACCACGGCCACGAGGCCACAGTAAACAATGCAAGTCCTCATTTCAGCTCCTCCACGTCGATCACATTAAGCTGGATGAACTGGCCGTTGAAGGGCTTCGGCGCTGGCGCGATCTCGGGAACGACTAACTTCGAGAAGTTGGTGATCATGTGGCCGTTCTGGCCGTCGCCGTGCAGGGTGATCGTGGCGCCGCCATCAATCTCGATGGTGGCGGTGTAGTCGATGATGAAGATGCGGTGGCCCACCTTGTCGTCGCGGTTGAAGAAAAAGTGCTGCGCCGGGGAGGAAACCATGAGCTGGTAGATGTTGTAGGTCTTGTTGTTCGGCACACCGCCGATGTAGAAGCGCTCGCCCACCTGCCGGCCGTCCTTGTACATCATCGGCTCCACCACGCCGCGCACACGCAGGGTCACCTTGTAGCGCTTCCCTGCCTCGCCACCGAACTTCTTGGTGTCGGTGAACTTGTCATTGGTCTTCGGATCATCCGTCATCCGCGCCGAGATGCCGTCCGCGCCGGGTTTCGGATTCTCCGGCATGGGATCACGGCATGGGAACTCAAAACGATAACCATCGAGATCGGCGGCGATCTTTTTCAAATCGTCAGCAGCAGGAGCTTGTAAAGCAATCAAGACGACGGCGAAAGCCAGGGCGGGAAAGCGGAATAAAAGCATGGTGGTCGGGGGATGATGTGAATGAATCGGGCAGGTTTCGCGGAAGTCACTTCGCTTTCGCAACGGAATACCCCTGCCACAGCCATTCCAGCGCCTGCGGCAGCAGCTGGGCCCTCGCGTTGCCGATGCCGTGGCCGGCGTTGAGGCAATAGACGTATTGATAGTGGTAGCCCTTGGCCTTCAGCACCTTCGCCATGCGATGGTTTGCCTCCACCCAGTCGTGCATGCCGTCGCGCATCACGTTTGGATTCAGCAGATCGCGGTCGCCGACGGCCATCCAAATACGGATCGGCTTCACCGGGCTCTGCGGGATCAGTTTGTCATGAAAATCCCAGGCACCGCCGGGCGTCTCGGGATTGAAGGGCCACTGCTGGTTCACAAAGGTCCCGGAGGTGGTCAGCACGCGGTGATACAGATCATTGCGATACCACGCCATCGCCAGCGCGCAGGAGCCGCCGGAGCTGCTGCCCATCGTGGCGCGGCCTTCGGGATCCTTGGTGAGCTTCACGCCCGCGTTTTTCTCCACGAGCGGCAGCACCTCGTTCTCGATGAAGGTCGCGTACAGGCCGGACATCGTGTCATACTCGCGCCCGCGCTCGTGCCCCTGCGCATCGCCGCCGCCGCTGGAGATCAGGATGGCGACCTGCACCGGCACACGCTTCTGCGCGATCAGGTTGTCCAGAATGCGCGGCAACGTCATGTCCGGCTTTCCACGCGGACCGTCATGCCCGACGATGAACGGTGCCTCGCTGCCCGCGACGTATTGCGCGGGCACATAGACCGTGATGTGGCGCGTGTAGTCAATGGGATGCGTCTCCACGATGAGCGTCTTCGGGTTGTTCGGATCGACCGTGCCGAAAACATCGCGCGCGATGCCGGGATTGAAGAGCTTGCAGTCCTTCGACTCCATCGTGAACTGCATCACCCTGCCCTGCGGCACGCCTTCGGCACCCTTCGCCTCCGGAGCCGTGACATACTCCGGCCCCACGACATAATCCCCTTCCTTGTCCACCGGGGGATTCACGCCAGGCTTGCCATCCAGCCGGATGAACGCCGGCGCGCCCGGAGCATCGAAAGACCGCGTCGGCGGCTGTGGCCGGTCTGGCTTCTTCTCCTTCGCCTTCTGGGCGACTGCGGGGAGAGCCAGGGCGGCGAGAAGAACGAGGATTCGAGGAATGATCATGGGCGGGGAGCGATGGTTTCGATTCAAGAACGCGGAACGCGGCTGATTCAACGTCGCGAGGTCCTTCCACCGTTCAACGGACAGGAAAGCACGAGAGAAAAGCTGTGGACTCCCACTCAATGCTTCTTCGGCTGAGCTGGCACCGTCTTGAAATCAAAAGCCCTCACCACCTCGGCAGAGGGCATCGAGAAGCGATGATGCAGACGATCAACTTCCGGACGTGTGTCCTTGTCGTCGGTGCCTTGGTGGTTGCACAGAAAGATCACAAGGCTCCGCGAGAACGAATCGATCCACAGCATGCCCCGTCTAGCCCGTGTGACTGTAGCTACCGGGGGGTGGAAAGAGCGCCCCCGCGTGCGCGACGGTAACGCGCAAGAGCACAATTCCTGCATCATCAGCACCGTCGAGATCAAGCAGCCCGGCATCCACCGCCTGCGCCTCAGCGCCGTCGAAGTCCCGGAGCGCGAGCAGCTTTTCCGGCTCAAAGGCATCGAGCTCGTAAGGAAATGAACGCGTTCCGCCGATGCGGCGAAACCTCCTTGCCATCGCATCCCGTGCCGCCATGATGGGCAACCTCTTTTTCCTGTCTGACCATGCCGCGTCCTCATTTCGTCCTGTTGTTGACCGCCTCCGCGCCGCTGCTGCTGGCTGGCTGCGGTCTGATCCAGAAGATTCCGGTGCCGAAGCTGCCCAAGCTGGGCCTGCCGAGCATGAACACCATCGCAAAGATCATTCCGGGGCTGCCGGAGCGGGACACGGAAGGCTCCGAGGACCCCGAGGTGCCCTTCTCCACGCAACAATCCCTCGGCTTCGGCCACACGCTGCGGCTTGAGGTTTACGAAGGAGCCCGCGACCCGGAACGGATCTACCGCGGCATCGTCATGGTGAACTCAGAGGGGCTGCTGCCGCTCGGCCAAACGGGCACGGCCCGTGTCGGCGGCCAGAAGCTGCCGCAGGCGGCCAACTCCATCGCCTCCGTGTTCCGCGTGGCGGGACGCAACACGCGGCCCATCACCGTGCAGATCGTCTCGGTGGAAAACACACCGGTCATCGCCATCGACGGCGATGTGCGTGATCCCGTGTTCATCCCCGCATTTCAGGAACTGACCGTGCGGCAGGCGGTGGAAAGTGCCGGCGGCCGCAAGCCCGGCTCCACCAACCGCGGCATCTACATCTCCCGCGCCGGCCAGCGTCGCTTCTTTGCCTCCCTCGAATCAGCGGACCACCTGTGGAGCCCGCAGGCGGGAGACATCATCACCCTTTCCCCGGACATTTGACCCTCACGCCATGATCGAACACATCGGAGGCAATCCCGCGGCGGCGGAAAACCCGCTTAGCTCGTTGTTCAAGACCGTGGCCGTGCTGCGCATCGGCACCGGGGTGCTGCTGATGACCCGGCATGCCTTCAGCGGAGCGCTGGAGGCGTATCGTTTCTTCTGGAAGGAGCAGCCGTGGGCCTGGGTGCCCGCATTTCATGAGGCCGGCCTGCCATACGCGCACCTGCTGGCACCGCTCACCGCCGTGATCGTCCTGGGGGTCGCGTTCAGTTGGATCAGCGGCTTCCTCACACGCTTGTTCGCGGTGTTTTTCCTGCCGGTCGTCATCACCGCGCTGGTGCTGCTGCAAAAGGCGGGATCGCCGATGGTGGAGTCCGCGTGGCTGTATCTTTTCATCACCGTCACCCTGCTGCTGTTTGGATCGGGCGCCATCTCGGTCGATCAACTCTTCCGTCTCGGCGGAGGCGGCTCGAACCCACGCCGCTGATGGCCCGAATCATCCGCCGTGAGCAGGAGGACAACGGCCCCGCCGGGGTCGAGCGCGTGCTCGCCATCGACCCGGCGCTCCGGAAAACCGGCTGGGCAGTGGTGGAGAACAGCGGAGGCACCTTGAAGGCCGTGGCCTGGGGCGTGATCCACAACAAGCCCGCGCTGCTGCCCTCCGGCTGCCTCGTGGCCATCCGCGAAGGCTTGAACGATGTGATCAAGCAGCATGCGCCGACGGTGTGCGCCATCGAGTCCACGATCTTTGTGCAGAGCTTCAAGACCGCGATCGTGCTCGGCACGGCGCGTGGCGCGTGTTTGATCTCCGCCGCGGAGCACGGCCTGCCGATCTACGAATACGCGCCGCGTGAGATCAAGCAGGCCGCCGTGGGCCGCGGTGCCGCGCAGAAAGACCAGGTGGCCTTCATGATTCGCGCGCAACTGCACCTACGCGAGACACCACCGGCCGATGCCGCCGACGCGCTGGCCGCCGCCATCACGCACTTTCAAAGCAGCGCCGCCGCCCGCGCCACCGAGCGCGAGAAGCGGCGGGTGTGAATTCACTTCAAGCGCACTTCCTGGCACTCACCACGGGCTTCGTGGCACCGTTCGCGTGACCGTTCAGCTTGAGTTTGCCTTTCTTGGCGTCTTGTTCGACCTTTTGCAGCTTCTTCAGCAGCTTCGGCCACTGTTTCTCCTCCACAATGAAGCCGACGCAACGCTTCGAGCCGCAGCGGCACGGATGCTCGTCCCAGGTGTCCACGTCGAATCCGTAGTTGTAGGTCAGCTCCTCGCCTGCCTTGATCTCACGCAGGGAATAAATCCAGATGCGCCCGCGGATGATGTAGGCCTCGCAGTTCGGATCGCAGGAGTGATTGATGTAGCGCGCCGGATTGCGCCCTTTCGCACCGTCGATGTCGTAACGCTGGTTCAGGGTGAAGACATAGACCGCGGCGCAGCCGGTCTTCTTGGATTTGTCGATCAGGGCGTCCCCGCGGCGCCTTGACTCGGCCTTGGTGATCTTCTCGCCGACATATTCGATGATCGGCGAATCGTTGGGAATGTCACAGCGGGCGAAGATGCCGCGGTTGTGGATGGAGGAGGAGCGAACGGTCCAGTAGCGTTTCGTGGGAGCCTTGGGCATGGGGGATTTGAGCGGACTGCGGGAGAAAAGGAGCGCATGAAGTGTGCCGGGCGCATGAAATGTCAAGCTGAGTGCCGCAGGAGGTGAAACACCGTTTGAGGCGGCTTTTTCCGGTTGCCGCCGGAGCATGGAGCGCCTTATTGCGCGCCCTTCAACCGCCCGCACGACCATGCTCGAATTTTTCCGCCGCCATCGTGGCGCCTTCCTCATCACGCTGACGATCATCATCATCATCTCTTTCTCCGTCTGGGGCGGCTGGCGGACTGACGCAGGCTATGAGAAGAAAGCGCTGCCCACCGACCATGCGCTCACCGTGTTTGGGAAGGAATACACCATCGCCGACGTGCAGCGCGCGAACACCTCCCTCCAGATCGCGCAGTTTTACATGCAGGCCTATGAGCTGCCCTCCATGCTCATGATGCTCTCGTCTGACGGCGGCTTTGGCGGCGGCGGACTGGACCGTCTCGTCAACCTCTTCATCGCACGCCACCTCATGGACGAGTTGGGCATCCGCGCCAGTGACGACGAGGCTCGCGCCGCTCTCGAAAAACTCCCCTCCCTCCAGGAGAACGGCAAGTTTGAGATCAC
>Ga0315900_10011768_pt1 | contig 10807 bp, 5 predicted proteins | sample LakEriMetagenome_FD_203521 | JGI IMG/M metagenome (GOLD analysis project Ga0315900, IMG submission 203521) | Freshwater fungal communities from buoy surface, Lake Erie, Ohio, United States - Buoy 12 MA114 | ecosystem: Environmental > Aquatic > Freshwater > Lake > Lake biofilm | place: USA: Lake...
CCATATTCACCCGCAGGTAAACGGTCTTTAGCGTAGCGATACATCTTTTGGAGTTCGGCAACCGCTTCTATCTGGCGCTTAGACAAACCATCTGGGCTACGAAGCGCAAACTCTGTGGCGGCATGCACGATCTCATGCAAGACAACACGATTCGATGTGCCAAAAGTTGGGTTTGGGTTAATGTTGATTACATCAAACGCAGGCAAGAAAAAGCCGGGTGCGTTCATGTTGGGGATAAGTTCACCAAAAACTTTTACTACAGATTTAAACTCACTCTCAACCGGTGCTTTCTTGTACTTACCTTTGTCAAACTCGCGCAGGCCATCCATGACGCGCTCAAGATTCTCTTCACGATCGAAGTTTTCAAAATACTTTGTGTACAGGTCAGGGTACATCTGACGGATGTACGAGAACAAATGCACCTGCTGCGGTGCAGTCTGGCGGTCAATTTCTTTACGGAACAACTTGCGCTGCTGCCCAAACACAATGGTGACTGGTAAATCTAACTCTGCTAAACGTGCGGCTAGCTCCCGGGTAAAGCCTGACGTGTTCTGTGCCATAGCACGGAGAGCACCATTGACATCATTGTTTTCAATCGCCTTGGCTACATCAGGGTGCAATGAACTAGATGCTTTTACGCCAGTCTCTGCAGTCTCCCAACCTTTTGGACCTGCATATTTAGCCGACTCCAAATCTTCCCCTGCAAACAAAGCACCGGGAAGTTCAGTCTTACGGGTGAGTCCTGACCACGCTTTCTTTTTCTTTTCAATTTGTGTGTTTAGCTCATCCCACTGTTCACGTTTCTTTGAGCCATCAGCAGGTAACTTACCTGCCTTAGTCAATAGCTTTTGCTGCTTATCTGTAAGTGCACGAATCTCTGTATGTAGGGCTTCAGCACGGGAGGTGTCCCCTGCTTCAGTAGACAAAGAAAGAATTTTGTTTCCTTCTTTAGCGGCTTCTAATATTTGTTTTGGCGTAGTAAGTTTTTGTAAACTTCTTACAGTGTCAGGAGTTATGTTGAATAGGTCGTCTACGTCAACTGCATAGACGTCATCTCCATGAGCTAAAGACTCTGTTGCGGCACGGGACGATTCAAGGCTACCTTCTTCAGTCAACCTAGTAGTTAGGGCTTCAAAGTCTATAGGCTTTTGGTTGAGGAACTTATACGCCGCCGCGTTTATAACTCTAGCTTCGCCTTCTTTAATAAAGTTTGCTTTTTCATGGATTCGTTGAACTAACTGTTCATCAGTAAATGCTGCTGCTCTAGTGGGCGGAACCATCACAGCCCTAGAACCATTGGGTCTAGATATCACAGTCCAGCCGTCATCACCCCTAACTACTTTATAGTCTTGAGTTTCAGTTGTGGTTTCGTCCCCAGCGTAATTTGTTACATCGTTTGCCGCCGTATATATAGGCCCTTTCCGCGCCGCGCCTTGCTTTATTTTTTTATTAAGCTCTTCGGTAGGTAAATTTAATGTTTCTTCTACAGACTTTTCATCCAAACTTTTTTGCCCTGCCATAACTGCATCTTCATCAAGAACTTCAGTAGATACAGGGGCGACGTCGGCGGGTGCTTCTTTCTTTGCTTCGTAGTAAGCATCGATTTGTTTTAGGCGTTCCGAAGACTCTGCGGTTTCAGCTTGTTTTTTAGACCCGTAAGTACCAATTACCTCACCATCTTTAGTAAGCGTCCATTGTTCTTGGCCCCTTATTTTTCTAACCAAATACCCTGAAGTATCGGGCGGAGTAACTGTTGCAGTTTCTTCTGCAAATGGGTCAACCTCAAACGGATCGACGATAGCCGTCTGCTTTGGTGCAGGGGCAAAGATATCAGGAGGCTCTGGGGCTTCTAGTTGAGTCTCGTCTACTGCACCTGCCTGTATTGCGGCACGCTCGACATCCATTTCCTTCTGTACTTTTTCGCGGGCAGCGCGTTCTTTACGTACGGCAGGTGGCTCAAGTGCTTGGAGTTTGCTCTCAAGCGTGGTTTTCAATCCTTCGTAGTCGTCAACCAAAAACTCAGGGGCTTCGCCAAACCGTTGCTCAGCCGCGTCGACCTTAGCTTTAGCCTCATCGACTCTTGCTTTTAACCTAGTGAGTTCATCCTGTGCAGGGGGAACTGTCATGTCTTGTTGCGTAAGCGCAGGGGCAGCAGCAACGGATTGCTTCAACGCGTCGACTTCAATCTGTTCTTGCTTGGTGCGGGTTGGTTTTTGCTCCAACTCAGCGATGCGTTGTTGTTTCTCTTCCTGTGCAATCAGTGCATCCAAGTTTTTAATTTGCTGACCTTCGGGCGTACCCTCTAGTTCCATCTGTCGGCGAGCCTGTGAACCTTCTCTAGCACCAACAGCAGTACCTAAACCAGCAGCAGTTAACGCGCCTAGCGTACCTGCACCAACAGCGCCACGGAACGTAGGTACATCAAAGCCTTCACGTTGCTGAGCAATATTCTGTGCAACTTGTTCTTGGCCTTCTTGTCCGAACTCTGTACCGGCCTCGGTTACGCCCGTGATAGCCCCTTGTTTATATGGTCCGCGTTTAGCCGCAGTCTTAGTAGCCGCTTGCGTAGCCTTCTCAACTGCTTCGCGCTGAAGAATATTTCCAGCCGAACGTCCTGCAATCTTTTGTGCCATCTGGCGGGCAACCACACCTTCTAAGCCAGTAGCCGCACTAAGACCACCGATAGCAGTGCCCATCAAAATCTGATCTAGGTTTTCTCCGTTGTAAGACTGCGCTAGCGCCGCACGCTTTTCGATTTGATCCGGTGATAACTTAGTATTGGCACTAAGCACGTCTTTTACCGCTTCGTAGATAGAGCCTTTTACAGAACCAGTACCCATAGCCGCACCAGTGCCAGCGCCAACAGCCGTAGTAGCCATAGCACCACCACGCAACAAAGTCGTTGCTAAGCCGCCAGCAATGACAGGCATTGCATTACCAAAGACGTTCGCTAGTAAATCAACGGGAGCAACGGAGAATGCCTTAACGCCAGCCAACACTTGGTCAGCAACGCCTTTATCTTCGGCATCTTTCATGATGCGGCTGATCTCTCTGGAGTCCTTCTTAGACTGAGCGCTTAGTAAATCGCCGACATAGTCCTCGACACCACGCAAGCCTTTAGAGACTGGGTTATCCGCACCAAGCACGTCAGTCAGCATACGCACGCCCTGAACTGCGCCCTTAGTAACTTGTAGGGGAACGTCCGCTACTTGGCGGAATCCAGACTGAGACTCTGGTGTCGGCTCAGGTGTGGCAAACGGATCGACGATCCCTCTGGCTTGCGGGGCTGCTTGTTGTGCGAATGGATCAACAATCGCCGGTGCTTTAGGGGCAAACGGATCAACGATCGGCATAGGGCTCTACCTTACTTTTTGTATTTAGTGTTGTAGTATGCCGTTAAATCTGCGTCGGAGACTCCGGGGTTTGCCTTTCTTGCTGCTTCTAAGAAGGTATTTAGGTCTTTAGGTGCCTGCATTGGTGCAGGCGCTGGTGTATTAGCACCTTGCATCGCTGGGTGTGACGCTGGTAATTTATAGCCAGCCGCCGCTGCATTTTTCCTATCGAGTTCAGCAATCTTAGCTGGGTCGCCCTTAGCAGCACGATAGTTTTTAGAATCCATGATTTTTGCAGTATTAAAGTCTTCGCGGGCTTTAATCTGTTCGGTAGACTCAACCTTAGTTGCAACGCCTTCATAACCAGCGCTCTTACCTGCCATGTATTGGCGACGGGCTTCAGCTTTCTGTTTCTCTGGCGACCACTCTGGATGCTCTTCTTTAATCTGCCCAAGCAACTCTGCTGGGCCAATGACGTACTCCTTGCTACCCGCACCACCTGCACCGGAGCCACCAGAAACTTTGTTTGCCGCCATCGCTCTAGCGGTTGCGTTTGCTGCGGCTGACTTGGCTGCGGTAGCGTTCTTATCTGCGTCAATGAGGAACTTCTGTCCAGCGTCGTAAGCAACACGAGCCTCATGATGTAAGCCCATGCGCTCTTTGCGCTCGGCGTCTTTAAGTTTAAATTGGGCTTCTGATAAGTTTGCTCTGCCAAGTCTTTCGTTTTTAGCAGCTTTAGCTATACCACCACCAAATTTTGCTACGCCACCAGCGATACCACGCAATGCGTTATTACCTTCAAGGATAGCTGGAATTGCTTCAAAAGCGGCAGCGGCTTCGTCTAGTTTGCGTTCTGCGCTGATCCCAGCGTATTGCCCTTCGATGTTTTTATTAAGGTCTCCGTACGGACTTGGGCCAGCGGCTTTCTGCGCTTCAGCAATGTACTCGGCTTGCGCTTTCATACGATCTTCTTTAGTTCCGGGTGTGACACCTTGATGCTTCGATAGGTAATCAATCAGTGCTAATTGACGAGCACCAAGCTGCGCTTGAAGTCGTGGGTCTGCTACGCGAGTAGCAAACATAGAAGATAGATCAGGGGCCTCATCACTCTCTCCACCATCCTTAAACGCCAAGATGCCGCCACCAGCGGCACGGACTACACCGTCTTGCATCTGTGGGGGAAGGGAGTTGAACGCACTGCCAAGGCCGCGTTGAAGTGATGCGTTCTCCGCCATCTGTTTCTGTAACGCAATCTGTGCATCTAGGTCGTTGCGTTGTTGCGCCATCTGTAGTGACTTGGGTACTTGCTCTTTAGGAAGGAAGTTAGCAATGCTCTTTACATTTTCTTCGCTAGTTACGGAGCCACCATCAGCATAAGAGTCCATTAGGCCGCCGTTTGCGCCCATTTTGCTCAGTTGGTTAATGCCATATGCACCCATACCCAAAGCGCCTACAGTTTGTAGAGCACTAGGAGGGGCTTGGTACATCTGAGTAACCGATGACGAACCTGTCGGCGTACCGCGCAGTAAGTCGGACATAAAGCCCAACTGTTTGTATGGGTAGTTTTGCTGGTTGAGGAAGTCTTGATACGAAGTATCCAAACCTTTTTGCATCTGAGCTTGTTGCTGACCACCATACTGCGCTTGCAGTTGATTGATACCCATCTGCTGACCATACTGAGTCTGGCCTAGTTGACCCAACGTGCTTGCACCTTGCAAACCAACACCTAATCCTTGTAGGGCTTGCTGCTGTGCTTGGTTGTACTGATTCTGCGCTTGGTTATACGCGGTGTTGTAGCCCTGACCAATAATGCTACTTAAACCCATATTACGATTACGTTCGTTCTCCGCAGCCATGATCGCTTCACGGGAACCTCCAAACGCACCGGCCTGTGTTGCCGCGCTCTGTTGTTTAGTAGCACCAATATCATATTGACGGTTAGCTTCAGCAAGTTGAGGAGCCAGCGAATACTGTAGGTATGGGTTCATGTACCCACCGACTTGGCTTTGGAAATTCTGGGGGGTTGCACCCATTGCCATACCAAGGCCGCCTAGCCCCGCACCATACGCCAGTCCACTACCCTGCGCTACTTGTTGAGAAGGCTGCATCCCTGCCGCGCTCTGCATAGCCTGCTGCTGCATTGGGGAAAACCCCGCAAGGCGTTCTTGGTTGTATGTTTGGTACGGGTTTTGATTGATGTCAGTTAAAGCTGCGCCTTTAGCAAGGATATCCTTACCATACGGTTTTGCCCATTCTGGTAGTTCCGTAACAGCTTTTTGTTCTGCGGCTGGGGCTTGTTGTGGACTGCACATATTGGCTTCCTTAGAATTCGTAGATCATTTGTGTAGCGGCTTCTTTAAAACCCATACGGCCCCAAAGTTTCGCTACACGTAAGTCGGTCATTGCCGACACCATCAAACGTTTTGTACCCCTAGATTTTAGGTCTTGGAGTACAAACAAAACAAGTTTTTTACCAACGCCATTGCGGTGCGTTTTCAACACAAAGAGAGTATCTTCTTGCGAAATTAAATCTCCGTTGTGCATGTCGTTGGTTAGATACACATTAGCGTACCCACAGGCTTCCCCATCATGGCGCAAAACATAGGTGAGTAAATCACCACGCTCGCAGGCCGCACCATATTCATGCAACCTAGGGTTATACGGGGAGTACGTAATACCCTGACCATCAAGACGCTCAACCATCTCAGCATAGTGCTGACGGTACAAGGGCTCAAGCTCCAAGTACGTGTCGGTAAACTTCTCGACGTTTATTTCGTAGGTCATGCAGGTAAATATTTATCTGCACGGTTATTTTTAGCAACCTTGCCCTTACCAACTGTGTTCTTTCGTGACGCTTGAACTCTGTCCATCATTGCGTATAGTTTGCGGGCACCAGCCTCAGTTGAACCGTTACCCAACTCAGAGACGATACGGGCTGGAACTACGAACTCACCGTCGGCTAAACGAGCAGGTTGCTTCTTACCAATTACGGCAGGGATCGAATCAGATACGCCATCTCCCGGCCCGCGAAGTAAGCGACCGCCGTCAGAATAACCGCCCAAGTTATATCCCGCATCTGAGATACCTCCTGTAGCCATTTGTTGGTACTGCCGAGATTGTGGGTTGTATGCGTATTTGAGGGCGGGGTTTTGTTGTTGCTCTGGTATGTTGTACGCACGTCGTATCTCAGCCATAAAATCATCGTTGGGTGCACCTTCGCTTATTGCTGGGCCAGCCGTGTACTTCTGAGCTTGCGGGTCGTATGTATAGGAGGGTCTGCTTTCAGCCTCACCACCTTCAGCCATACGGGTGCCCTGCATATTGGGTTCACCGTTCATGGTCACACCGCTGTCGCTGGTAGGCGCAAGCATGTTAGTAGACACAGGAGACTGATAAGGCGTGGCAAAAGATGACGTAGCCATATTAGCCATCGGATACATAGTGTTTGCACCCATCGCGGCTTGGTTAGACATTTGTTCTACAGGGCCACCAGCAGCGTAGTTATACAAATCTTTAGCCGCAGTATTAGAAATTGGTGTGTATGCAGGACTGAAATACTTTTGTTGGCGACCGTAGTTGCCCTGCTTTGTAAGCATATCTTCGTACGTTGGTACATCAGGTTCAGGTATTGGGTTTGTTGCGCCGGGGCTGTACGAGTACCGCTGACCCATATCCTTGTCTGGTTGAGACATAGTGGGGTCTTTTTGCATACCCGAAGCAATACTTGCCGCAGCGCCAACGGCAGTCTTAGGATTTGCCGCAATAAAATCACCTGCATTACTAAACGACGCACCGCTTCTAATAGATGCAGCACGGTCGGCAGCATTCATACCCTCAAAAGATTTTGGTATTGTCGGCGGCTGTGTACCTGCGGGGTAACCGTAAGATTGACCGTCTGTGAAGGAAGGTCCCGCTTGAGAAATTCCTCCGGTTGGCGGAGTTGGTGCCGTTACATTCATACCACCCGGGCTAGTAGGTAACCGCGCTGAACTAGCTGTATGTTCCCCTACAGGACCATAATCTGGGATCGGTGCTGCACTACTTACCACTGGTGGGGGAGCATTTAAAACTGAGGGGTCAAAAGATTGAGCATCTGTGAAGGACGGCCCATATTGTGGAATAGTGTTAGCAGTAGCATTAGCAGCGTTTGTGGTACTAGCACCCGCAGCACCAGCCGAACCAGCCAGACCAGCGCCACCATAAGCACCGAGGCCAGCCATAATGCCCTGCTTCAAACTACCAGTGCGTGCTGTTTGTAAGCCACCAACAATAAGCCCCGCAGCACTTGCTTGCATACCGGGAATCATCATTAAGCCCGCGCCAGCGACCATTGGCAAAATAGCGGAAAGGAACCCTGCTTCGGGGAGTCCAGTTTGTGGGTTAATAGTTAAAGAACCCCCATTAGCTAACGCTAACTTTTGTAGGCTTGCAATCTCACCTTTATCCATATGGATAAGTTCGGTGTCTTTACCACGACCGTGAGCGGCTAGATGTTTGGCAGCGTGTTGTAGGCTCATTTTTGCCTCGTAGATGGGGGGTTAATCGAGTTTATCATGTTAGACCGTTGGGAACAAGGCTGATACAAAAGACATCGTAGCCACCACAGACTGGGTGGAAGGCTTAGTCGGCGTACCGGAAGCGGCAAGATGCTGGATGGTTACAGCAACATTAGGCACAGACCAATAAATTTCAATGTAGTCGTTTGCCGCCATGCTTAGAAAGTAATTCCAACCAATAATTGAGTGTCCATCTGTTCCAGCGTGTCTATTTGGCACAGATATAAAACCAGTTGAGCCGGGGATATCTACTCCGTTTTGCTTGAGCCAGATATAAACATCTTGGAAAGCAGTGTCTGTGTTTTGAAACTGTGCGCTGAACTGTAGGTTATAAATCCCTGATCTTTCTACCGTAATCTTAGACGAGGCAATAGATATACCGTTGGCAAAGTCGGTTGTGTTTAGCGTCATCAACGTGGCTGTATTAGCCGTTGCAGTCTGGTCTTGGTCACTTGAAAACGCCCCGTAAGGCAACTGCAAGAACGCCCCGCCTGTAGCAGAAGAAAGGGCCTGCGTAAAGTTATCAATAGTGTTGAAGTACTGACGCAAAATGCCCGTTAAAACATCTACGTATCTCTGGTCGTACTCAACTGGAGCCGCAGGTAGACGCGGCGCATTGGGCGGGATTAACGCAAAGGAGCGTTCTAAAGGTAGTGTCATCGACGACCATCCGGTCTTACATCAATACGTGGAACACCTAACTGCCACTGCGTACCGAGGTCTGATGATGAAATCTTAAACGCCATCTGACGACCGCGTATCCGCACAAACACCTGCTGGGTAAATTGCTGGATGTTGTACGTCGTTGTGCTTGCGTAAGACTGTGCGCTTTCTACGGATGGGTTGTTTGAGGTGCCGTAATTGGAGCCGGGGTTTTGACGAGGTCTTACCGTAAAGTAAGCGGTAGGCGCTGCTGAGGAGGAGCCATCAAATGTGATGTCAGGAATAAGCCTCCACACAAAACCAAAATTATGACCGTCACCAATATCAAAGTCCGAGGATTGAACATAGGCATCAATAGCAACTGGGGTGCTAGTCTCGTTGTTGTCAACAGTGGTTTCATGGTACACCACAGCACCATTTGTGTAGGTTGCAGGCACACCAGAACTATTATTAGCCGTAAAACCAATAGCCGCCATAGGCTCAGAACGTAGTGGGCTATCCAACCAAGCCGTGCGAGGGCGCACAGTAGAGCCGTTCATAGTGCCATAGTACCAAGTACGCTCTAAGTGGTTAAAAATGACGTAGCGGTCAATCAAGATGTTGGGCGAACCAGCAGTGCCAGTGCCGTTTTCACCAGTAGCAGTGGTGCCTGTAATAGATGGGTAGAACCACCAAATCTCGTTATAACCTTCGTTCGTACCAGAATGGATTTGATAGGATTCTTGTAAGTTGATGTTGCCGTAGATGTACTGACGCAAGGCGCAAGGTAAGGTTTCCACCCGACCAGAGTACATATAAAACTTATCTGTGCCCATCCAGTAAGTAACGTTGTTTACTGTAGATACTGCGTTGGGACTAGCGATAGAGATGTTATCCCCAAGTATCTGGCTGTTCCACACATAAGGAGCGCCAAGGTACTGAAAAGAATAGACGGCTGAGTCTGTGAAAACCAAAATCTCTTGCCGAGTCTGTATGGCAGTAATGATTGTTGAGCCGTGGCTTAGACGGATACCACCTGCTTGGTTAGTAACAAGAGGCAACCATGTAACCAGTGTATTCTGGTCAGACCAACGCACTTGCATAGGGTCTTGCGCGGTCGTTGCATACACGCCAGTTGGGTCATTACAACCAAAAGCAAACGTGAAGCGGGATGCGTCAGACACCAACACAAAGTTAGCAACAGATGGGCAAGTGGCATCGGGTGTAAAGCCTGTAGGGTAAGGCGCTGACTTTGTGTATATGGGAGTACCTGCTTTGATAATCTGCCCACGGTCGTAAATGTTAGGATTGGTGTTGTTTGCCCAGTAGTACATAGCACTGCCACGGGGGTTAAACACCAAGTCTTCACCGTAGTTAGACTGGCTCCATAGGCGCAACTGCACACCAACACCTAGACCCGCTGGCGCAGGAGAACCCCAACCAGTAGAAGAATATCCTGTAGTAACACCACCCCAGCCACCTACACCCCAGCCCGTACCGTAAGTAAACGTTGTGTTACCCGTAGTGAGTTGGTAATTAAATGTTGCAGTGACAGCAGATGTGCCAGTAGAGGTTGCCGTACCACCCGCAATAACTGTGTATGTGTTGTTACTCGTAACAGTTTGGATTTGGAACTCTCCAGTTAACTGGGCGGCAGTTATGCCGTTAACAGCACCTGATACGCTAGTAATATTTACAAAATCCCCTGCCTGTGCGCCATGTCCGGGGTCGTTAACCGTTACAGTCGATGAGGTGTCCGTCGTAGTGAAAGCGTTGGCTACAGTTGCATTAGTTAGGCGAATTGGGGTTATGTCGTTGTACGCACCGCCAGATGAGTTCTGTATGTAGTACTTGAGGTTAGTGCCAACCGCTAGAAGGTTGTAGCCTGTAAGGTTAATCCAATTCCACATGGCTTTGGCAACACCCCAGAACGCACCGTCAGGTGGCACAGCCGCAGTTGTAAGCCCACTAGTAGCCACAAGTGTTGTAACAGGTTCTGTTGTAGCAGCTAAACCGCCGTCACGTTGCCAGCCACCAATCTTCTCAGGGAATCCAGAGCGGAAACGAACCTTGTCACAGTCAAAATAGCCACCCTCGTTAGATAGGGTAGTACCCTCGCGGTTAACGCCGGGTCTAAACTGTAGTTTTTGTAATGGCATATTACTTTGCGTGGTATTCGGCTTCTGTCAAGATGCCGGGTTTGTATTTGCCTTCTGGCTTATAGATAGTCAACGCTTGCTGACGCATCTCAGGTGCAAAAGAAATGTGCATCCAACG
>Ga0315900_10011771_pt1 | contig 10807 bp, 7 predicted proteins | sample LakEriMetagenome_FD_203521 | JGI IMG/M metagenome (GOLD analysis project Ga0315900, IMG submission 203521) | Freshwater fungal communities from buoy surface, Lake Erie, Ohio, United States - Buoy 12 MA114 | ecosystem: Environmental > Aquatic > Freshwater > Lake > Lake biofilm | place: USA: Lake...
CCGGAGTGCAGACATCGGGCGGTCTGTGAGTGTGCGGATTGGATATTACTCAGACTGGGAGCGTGCTGCCGATGCAGTCGATCAGCGGATCGCGGGACGTGGTGATTGTGGGCAGCGGTCACAACGGTCTGATCGCTGCGGCCTATCTGGCAGCGGCCGGGAAGTCGGTGCTGGTGCTGGAGCGCAGCCCGGTGGCGGGTGGGGCTGCAGTGTCGCAGCGGGTGTTCCCGGACCATGACGCCTGGTTGTCTCGTTATTCGTATCTGGTGTCATTGCTGCCCGATCAGATTGTGCGGGAGCTGGGTTTAAATTTTCGGACGCTGCGGCGCCGTGTGTCTTCGTATACGCCGTGGCGGGACGGGGCTGGTCGGCAGCGGGGTTTGCTGCTGTTTCCGGATGATCTGCAGCGTTCGCGGGAATCGATGAGTGAGTTGCCGGGCGGTGCCGCGGAGTGGCAGAGTTATCTGGAATTTGGTCGGCTGCAGTCGGAGCTGGCGACTGTGGTGGCACCGTCATTTCTGCAGCCACTGCAGACTCGGCAGCAGTTCCTGAGGCAGTTACAGACAGCCGATCAGCGTCGGGCATGGGACAGTTTTGTGGAGCGACCGCTGGGTGAGGTGATCGAGCGGTGTTTTCGAACGGACGTGGTGCGCGGGTTGGTGATGACGGACGGCAAGATTGGAGTGCTGGCTTCGCCGCATGACGAGAATCTGCTGCAGAATCGATGTTTTCTGTATCATGTGTGCGGAAATGGCACGGGGGAGTGGCGGGTGCCTGAGGGCGGTATGCGATCGCTGACGGGGGCCCTGCTGAGTCGCTGTCGGGCGGCGGGTGCGGAGGTGCTGACGGAATCTCCGGCGGTTCAGATTGAGCCTGGTCCGCGGTGGCATCGGGTGACATTTCAGCAGGACGGTCGTGAGTGCGGAGTTGATGCCGAGTACGTGTTGCTGAATGCGGGGCCGCGAACAGCGGCGCGGCTGCTGGGGCAGAATTATCAGTCGCAGCCGGCTGACGAGGGTTCCGTGATCAAGATCAACATGCTGCTGCGACGGCTGCCGCGACTGCTGGACCAGGGGGTTCTGGCACGGGATGCGTTTGCCGGCACCTTTCATGTTGACGAGGGTTATGAGCAGATGCTGCAGTCGTGGAAGGCGGCCGTTTCCGGAGAGATTCCGAATCCAGCGCCGGGTGAGATCTACTGTCATACTCTGACGGATGCGTCGATCCTGTCTCCGCAGCTTCAGGCGGAGGGATATCATACGCTGACGCTGTTTGGTCTGGACATGCCGTGGCGGCTTTTTGAGCATGATCATGATGCACGCAGGGAGGCCGTGCTGCAGCGTTATCTGGCGGGTTTGAATCGGTTGTGTGCAGAGCCGTTTGAGGACTGTCTGGCGCGGAGTGCAGGGGGTGAACTGTGTCTGGAGATGCATACTCCGCAGGATCTGCAGTCTGAGCTGGATCTGGACAGCGGCAATATTTTTCACAATCAGCCGTCGTGGTTTTTTGCGGAGACGGGGGAGTTGTCGGGGCAGCGTGGTGTGGAGACACCGTGGTCTCGAATTTACCTCGCAGGTTCAGCAGCGCTGCGTGGTGGTGCGATCAGCGGGATTCCGGGGTATCACGCAGCGCGATGTGTGCTGGAAACGTGACTCGTGCGGCGCGTCAGGCGGGGATGTCGCGGCAGGGTCTGCATCGGGCGCTGCGGCGGCATGGTCTGCTGCCGGATCAGTATCGGCGGCGTGGAGATTTCCCATGATTCTGCGGAACGGGTGCTTTCAATTCGATCGCCCCCCGTTTATTCTCTGGGGTCACCTGAGACCGAAATCCTGCTGAAAGTAACAGGGAGTCTGAGTTGACTGCTGCAGACACGAATTATGACATTCTGCCAGGGGACTGGTGGCTGATCCGGCAGTGTAATTTGAACACGCAGTCTGTGCTGCGACCGCGTCGCCGGCGCGGTGTGGCGACCGTGAAATCCCGCCAGCTGACCATGGCAGAGTTAAGTGAGACGGCTGCCAAGTTGTGTTTCCGTCTGCACTCCATGTATTTGCAGGGTGTTCCGTGTTTGCTGAAGGAACTTCAGCAGGACAGCCTGCCGGCCGCGCAGTACATGGCTCGGATTCGTGAAATCAACCGGCGACTGGACCTGGGTGGCAAGCGCATTGAAAAGCTCAAGCAGGGCCGTGATGTGCAGCGATTTACGGTGGATCAGATCTATAAACTGGCTGTGCTGCAGGGGGTTCCTGAGCCTGCCCCGTGTGTTCTGGAATGGGGGGCAGTGCTGACGTGGTTACTGCTGCATCTGGGCAGTCATTCTGTGGATGCCGGTGGTACGGTGGGAATTCCGGGTGGTACGGTGCCGCTGGAGTGTGTGGTTTACGCTGCGTGCGCCATGTTCCTGATTGAACCGATTGGCCCGAAGAAAGACTCTGGTGCTGCGCAGGACGGTGATGCAGGTCTGGCATCCGCGACGTGGCAGCGGCAGGCTCTGGAGGCCTGTGAGCAGTATCTGAGTCGTCCCAGGCTGCTGCTGGGGCAGGCTGATTTCGTGAGCCTGTCAGCTTTTCTGGAGGACGATCCTGCCGAAGTCTTTCGAACTGCTCAGCGGTGTTCTGAGCGTTTGCGTCCGCTGCTGATCCGCCTGGGAGTTCGTCGATGAGTTACGAATCTGCGGAGTCGAAGGGTTCGCCGGTCACAGCGATGGATCTGGCGCTTTATGCCGAGGGTCTGCTGGACGCTGCGGGGTGTGAGCGGGTGGAAGGACTCCTGCAGCGATATCCTCAGCTTCAGGGCTGTTGTGCGGACTGGTCCGGGGTGGAGCAGTCGGAGTTATCGGAGTTATCTGAGGCAGTGCGGGCTCAGCTGACTGAGCGGTTGCCGGGGCTGGAGGCAGCAGAGCGACCGGCGCTGCAGCGTCGAAGCTGGGTATCGCTGGCGGCTGCAGTGCTGCTGGCGACGGCCGTGGTTGCAGCGTGGCGCAATGCCGAGGCGGGTGCCTTTGATGCAACGTTGTCCGTCACGGAAAGGGCGCTGCAGTCCGCGGGTGCTCAGTTGCCTCTGGAACTGCAGCGAAGTCGTCAGTCTCTGGAGCGTCTGCAGAAGTCGTTCTGGATTTCGGATCAGCAGATGCGGCGTCGGAATCGACTGCTGGCCGAGTCGATGCTCGCGCAGGTCGGCATGGAGCGGAAGCACGTGACACCGCTGGAGTTTGTGGACAGACCGGATCAGTATCCACCGCTTGAGCTGTGTGGTCAGGCGGTATCGCTGCTGAACGGTGTGGCGGCGGATGATGTACTGTCCCGGAAAGTGCTCGCGGATGCCCTGTGTACGATCAGCGAGCTTCGCGACGGACTGGCAGCGGTGCAGCGATTTCAGCGGGATTTGCCGTTTGCGGATCAGTATGCGTTATCGGCAGCAGCGGCGCTGGACGGGCTGCGGGCGGCGCCGGATGGTCGACAGCGACTGATGCTGCTGAATCTGTTGTATCGTGCAGCGCACAAGGGGGCCCTGAGAGGTCGGCTGCAGACAGCGGAAGGCGGGCTGGTTCCTGCTGAGCCGATACTGTTGCCGCAGTTGCGGGAACTTATGCAGAGTCTGGCGCAGGATTCCGGTGAGGTGGTGGCGGAAGGCTGGAGTCAGCTGGCGGTGCCGCTGGGGGTGGCGATCAGTCGCCTGCCGGTCACCAGTTTTCAGGATCATCTGGCGATGATGGGCATCTGCAATACGCTGGGGATGAGACTTCGTGCGAAGGGTTCACTGGCCCGGTCTGTGCTGGAGCAGGGTATTCGGCTGGCGGAGCAGGTTTCCGGTGCCGAGCAGGATTTGACTTTTCAGTTGACGTATGGCCGGCTGCTGGGCAATTTGGCGGATGATATGGCCGGTGCAGTGCCAATTTCGGATGAGCTGTTGCAGCGGGAAAAAGCCGTGCAGCATTTTCGTGGTGTGACGCGGCGGATGGTCAGCCAGGAGCTGCAGTCGGAGTTATGCTGGGTGACTGCTCGACAGCTGCTGTTGCTGTACGTGGCCGAAAAGCAGGGCCTGCAGCCTGCATCGCGGGTTGACGAGTACCTGGGAGCTTTGAAACAGATTTCCAATGGGCTGACATCGTTTGAAGGTGCGCAGCTCAGTCTTTTTGAGATCGAACTGATTCGGGCCATCTATGCGGACCGTGAAGGTCGAGTGTCTTTGGGACAGGGTCTGGTACACTCGGCCCAGTTAGCCTCACGGAAGCCTGATGATGCGACGGCCGACTGGGAGATTCGTCGCCGCCTGTTTGCTGCGTTTCGCGACAGTGCCTGCTGTCGTTCTCAGCCGGAGTTTGCTGATATCCTGAAAACGCATGGGATCGAGTAGGTTGCTGGTGTTGAGAGGGCTGTCGAGATGACCGAAGTGCTGGTGCTGACCGGGCAGCGAGTGAGGCTCGAATTGCAGCAGCCTGCGGAGGTTCTGCGGTGATCAAACGAGTGTCCGCAGAGTTATCGCTCATACGCGACCGGGGAACACCGCATCGGCTCGCGTGTTGCAAAAATGTCAGTTTGCCTGTTGTGGACTTTGTCAGCATCCCGAGGACGGTGAGGTATTTCTGTGGGAGCGATGGTTGGCATGAAACGCTGTGTTCTTGTGCTTTTGACACTGTGTGTGTGTGGCCGTGTGCAGGGACAATTCAACGACACAGGTTTTGACCCGCAGCAGTTACCGCAGGTGCAGCCGGGGTTTCGTGTTGAGTTGTTTGCGGCCGAGCCGCTTGTGCGGCAGCCGTGTTCCATGGCATTTGATGGTCGCGGGCGACTGTTGATCGGGATGGGTCCGCAGTATCGCAATCCGACTCCGGAGACGCCTGGTGACAGTGTGGTGCTGGTGCTGGATGAGGATGGAGATGGCCGGGCGGAGACGACGAAGGTTTTCGCCACGGGCTTTAATGCGATTCAGGGTTTGGCGTGGCGCGGGGGCGATCTGTGGATCGCAAATGCTCCGGATCTGACCATTGTTCGCGACGTGGATGGCGATGATGTGGCGGACGAGTATGTGAAGGTGTATACGGATCTGGGCAATCTGGAGCATGGTCTGCATGGCCTGACCTGGGCTCCTGATGGTCGACTGTATATGAGCAAGGGAAATTCCAAGGGCCTGACTGAGCCTGGTCGTGTGGCGCCGAAGGTGTTTCGCGACCTGTGGGGTGTTACGGCCCCCGAGGGAACTCCGGATTTACCACCGCCGCAGACTTTTACGGCGGCTGCCTACAGCCGTGCGTACCATGATCCCGCGGACGACTGGGGGCGAGCCGGGGGAATTTTGCGGTGCGAAGACGGTGGGTTGAATCCGGAGCTGGTAGCGGAGGGATTCCGCAATCCGTGGGATATCGCCTGTGACGGCGGATTCAACTGGCTGGGGACGGACAACGATCAGAACCAGGGGGATCGAGTCTTCATGTCGATTCCTGGCGGGCAGTATGGCTGGAATCATGCGTGGAGTTCGCATTGGGGGTTGGAGCCGCACCCGCCGACAGCGCCAGTGAGTGGTCCGTTGTTTGAGGGTTCGGGAACCGGAGTGGTCTTTGGGGGTGGTGCATTTCCGGATTCGTATCAGGGTGTGTTCTACATCAACGACTGGTTGCAGAAACGGACATATGTCTGGAGACCGACGTGGGATGGGGCTCTGATGAGGCCGGCAGGCGGGGACTGGTCTGTATTTGTGGAGGGTGGTCGGTCGCTGTATCGACCGACGGATCTGGAGTTTGGTCCGGATGGCGCGTTGTGGGTACTGGGCTGGAGCAGCGGGTATGGGGCGGAGTGGCAGAACGGCGAGCTGAAGAATGAGGGGCGAGTGTACCGCATTGTGGCGGATCCATCGACGGCTCGAGGGAACTGGGAAGCGTATGGTTCAGGGGGGGCAGAGGGGTTGAGTGAGCTGCAGCTGATCAGGCAGTTTTCCAGTCCTCTCGCGGTGCACCGAACTGATGCGCAGCGTGAATTGTTGCGGCGTGGTGCTGTCGGGCGTCGGGAATTGCTGTCGGTACTGGAAGCTGGTGGGCTGGGTGAATTGGTGGAAACGTGGTGTTTGTGGACGCTGGGGCTTTCGGAGGCTGTGGCTGGGGAGCTGGAGGGATATTTTCGGGGGCTGGTGGCGGATTCGCAGTGTGGATTGAATCGTCGAATTCAGGCTGTCCGGATACTGGCTGATCGGCGACATCGCCGGGGTGCTGGTGAAACTCTGCCGGCGGAGGTGACGGAGTTGCTGACAGCATCTGAACCGAGGTTGCGACTGGCTGCGGTACTGGCGGTTCAGGAAACTCGCGATCGGCAGGCGCTGCCGCTGGTCGTTCGCCTGGCGGATGAGGAATCGGACCGAGTCGTTTCGTACGTTGTCTGGCAGACGATGCGGAGGCTGCTGAGTGAGGCGGACCTGAATGGATTATTGCGGTCGGAGTCTGCGGGTGTGCGCAGGGCCGCATTTTTGGCTCTGGCTGAAGGCGGTCGTATGACCACGCCTGTTGCAGAGCGTCTGGCGGCGTCGGAACCTGTGGCACAGTTGTGGCTGGAGCGGATGGCATCCGGGGCTGAGGCTTTAGTGGTACGGGGCCGTCCGCTGAATGCGGGGCAGGGGCGTGGCGCATCCGCCGAGTCTCAGGCGGGGTATGCTCCGGTGGTCAGTCTGCTGGGGGCAGTCAGCAGTCGAGGTGGTGGAGCATACCGGAAGGCGGCGACGGGTCTGCAGGCCGGTGCGACAATCTTCACGGATCGAAGTTATCAGTTTCGTAGTGTGCCTGCGGCTTTTCAGGGTGCGGAATATGTGCTGACTGCGAATGACGATGATGGTTCTTCCGGGCCCGATTTTCTGACTTTGCAGGCACTGTTGCCGGTCGTGGTCACTGTGGCGTGGGATCAGCGAAATCAGGTTTTGCCGGACTGGCTGACCGGCAGGTTTCGTGAATTGCCGGAGTTGATTGAGGCGGATCACTGGCGGATGCGGTTATTTCAGGCGGAGTTTCCGGCGGGCCTGATTGTGCTGGGCGGCAACACGGTGGATGGTCAGGCTGGGGGCAAGAGCCAGTATTCGGTGATTGTGCAGATGCAGTCGCGTGGGGTAACGGGTGAGGCGGCGGATGTGGAGCAGGTATTATCGGCGATGCCGCAGGCTTCTGCGAAACGGGGTGAGGTCCTGTTTCGTCATCCGCAGGGGCCCGGTTGTTTTCGCTGTCATTCGGTGGACGGAAGTCGCAACGGTTTTGGTCCGGGGCTGGCGGAGCTGGGGCGGCGCGTATCCCTGCGGCAGATCGTGCAGTCATTAGTGGAGCCGAGTGCGGTGATTACTGAGGGATTCCGGCTGCAGACTGTGGTGACAAGGGATGGACTGCAGCATGCCGGGGTGCTGTTGGAGGAAAGTGGTCTGACGCTGACACTGGGGCTGCCGACGGGCGAGCGGATTTCGCTGCCGAAGGAGCAGATTGAGGAGCGACGGAGTGAGCCGATCTCGGCAATGCCGGTGCTGACCGGTCGGCTGTCGGCGCAGGAGTTTGCGGATCTGGCAGCGTGGCTGTCGAGTCTGACGGAACCGGCAGCCGGGAATTTGCCGCCAGGTGGGCCGGGAAACGCGGTCAGCGACCGGATCCAGCGAAAGGAAGATCGTCTGATACTGTCTGACGGGGACGGTGTCATTGGGGAGTATGTCTTTCGTGATCCGAAGATTCTGCGTCCGTATTTTGCGGGCCTGCGTTCTGTTTCAGGCTTCCAGGTAACTCGCCATCATCCTCCGCGGCCGGGTGTGGATGCCGTGGATCATGACACAATGCATCCGGGGCTGTGGCTGGGCCTGGGGGAATTCACGGGAAGTGATTTTTGGCGTAACAGGGGCGAGTGGCGTCATGTGAAATTCGCAGAGGAGCCGCGAGTTGAAAACGGTGAAATTCGATTTGCCACCATTTCGGAAATGCGGAATGAGCAGGGGGAGGTTCTGGGCAGTTTGATGACTCGAATTCGGGTACTCAGTCGCAGCGGTCAGCGGATGATTGTTTGGACGGCGGAGTTTTCGAGTGAGGGGCGGGAGCTGGTGTTTGGGGATCAGGAGGAAATGGGCTTTGGTGCTCGCGTGGCGACTCCGCTGACGGAAAAGTCCGGTGGTCGGATTGTCAGTTCTGCGGGGCGCAGCGGTGCCGCGGCGACCTGGGGGCAGGCTGCGGACTGGTGTGACTATTCGGGGACGCAGGGCTTGTTGCGTCCCGGGATTACGCTGCTGGCGGCTCCTGCGAATTTTCGTGGCAGCTGGTGGCATAACCGGGACTATGGCGTGTTTGTGGCCAATCCATTCGGTCGCGAGGCGATGAAGCAGGGTGATCGAAGTGAGGTCAGGGTGCCGCGCGGAGAAGTGTTTCGGGTGGAATTTGCCGCGGTTTTGCATGATGCAGCGGAGTATTCTGCGGAATCCGCCTGGCAGTGGTATTTGGAATTGTCAGGCGGGCAGCCTGCTGTCTCCGGCAGGTGAAGTTATCTGCATCAGGCCATGTCATCAACGGGCAGGCCACGTTCCAGCCTGATGCGGCGAACTTCGGCGAGCACGGCTTCAACGATTGCCGAGTTGCCGGCGATGCGGAAGTACTGAGTAAAGTTGACCAGCAGATTCACGCACCAGGTGGCGATGGCCATGGAGAAGTGCAGCAGGGAGTCAGAGATCCCGGTATAGCTGGTCAGTGAAACGGCAGTTGCGGGATCCGCAATGGCACCACAGCAGCCGGTACCGAGAGCCATCAGAAAGGTGAACATAATTCCCGGCAGGATGCCGTACTTGAGTTTCTGGTTGGCCTTGTAAAGCTGAGGAGACAGGCTGTAAGCCGCTGATGTTTCTTCGATCCAGCGGCCGGTACCCATAAAGTATGTGAACAGCAGGGCGTGCACCATGGTGACGCTGGTGAGTGCAAACAGGCCGATGAGGATGTGGGTACCGATGCGGCGATTGACATCCGGGTCGCGTCCGCCGAGTGTCATGGGGTCGCCGATTTGCAGGCCCATGAGCAGCGAGGCCAGCATCGTTACGTTGGCAAGGACGGCCAGCGTGAGGAAGATGCGTTTCATGGAAAGGTCCAGACGAGGTCTGAGTGTGCAGGCAGAAAAGGGATACCAGCGATGCTGTGGTACAGATGTTCTGCAATCGCATTATTCTGCGGCTGAGCAGTCTGCAAACACCCGGTCTTTGTCTGACCGGCAAGTTTCCCGTTTCCGGCGAACAGAGAGACGAAAAAAGCCGCAGGCATTTCCCTGAGGACGCCTGCGGCCGCGGTTTTAGGTGACGGACAGTGCCGGGTGCCGTTCACTGCAGTTTCATGACCGTCTTCTGTTCGACAATCTGGTCAATCTGCTGGCCGAGCTGTTTGATGGTCAGTTCCATGGTCAGGTCAACGTCGGACTGGGCGACTCGACCGGCCTTCTGGTCGAACAGCACTTTCCCTCCGCCTTTGGCACTCTTCAGCGTAATTTGCTGAGGCGAGCCTTCCTTGCTTTTGATGGTGATTGTCGGCTGCATTTGAATTTCAGCAAAGCCGGTGGCGGCATCGATGCCGTTGAATGTCAGTTTGGAGTTGATCGTCATGACACCCACGGGCATATCGACATTCTGGACGTTTTCCCAGGATTCCCCCTTGCGGATGCCTTCCGTGGGCAGTGTGACGGCCGACTGGGTCATCAATTGCTTCAGAGTATCCTCGCTCATTGCTCCACCGGAACCTGCGAGGGCACTCAGCAGTTCTTCCGGCACTTCCACTGCACCGATCTTTCCTGTGGGCTGCATGGTGACTGCAAAGGGCTTGTTGATGATGCGGCTGAACACATCGGCCATACTTTTGGCGACAGGTGATGTGGGAGCAGCTGAATCACTGGAGTCATACTTGAAGCCACCGACGAGGCCACCGTCGGATTCCACCTGGACACGTCCAATCGTCTGGACCATTTTTGCATCGCCGTTGGAGGCGATTTCGTTGATTTTCCAGTCCATGTCGAGGGTCTGCTTCAGCTGCATGCTTTGCTTCTGGCCACCGAAGGACATTTGCATCTTCGTCGACTGTTCCACGACATATTTGAGGGATTCATTGGAATTGAACTTCCATGCCAGTTTTTCCTGAGCGATGGCAGGGGTGATGGAAGCCAGAGCGAGCCCCAGCAGCAGCAGACGACGAAGGGTACCTGACAACATGAGTGGAGTCTCCAGTGGCGAGGACGCTGTGAGTAAGGAAGTTGGCTGCGAGTTCCCGGCAGGAATCGCGACCGGATGATCGGTCAGACACTCTTTGAATATATCAGAACCGGCAAATTCTGCAGAAGACTGAAATGGCAGCTTTCGAGTTTCGGGCAAATGTGCAGTGGAATTTACGTCATATTCACACGGAGCGGGCTGAATGCAGCCGTTTTCGCAGCATGTTCAGGGCCGTCCGAGCCGCTCGCTGGCGAAAAATCGCCAGATTTCCTGACATACTGACGTCCGCTGTCTCCAGTTCGTCGGCCGATGCGAGTGCGACCATGCCGCGTCTGACAGAAACTCCGCCAGGGGCCTGCTGGTCCTCGACGGGCGATGACAGCAGAGCCCATTTGCAGGAATGGCTTCGGAAATAGCCTGTCATCAGATCGCGAGCGAACTGAGGCCAGGTATCAAGCGAGCATCCGGGCTCCCAGACAGGCAGCACGAGGGATTCATGAAGCACAGAGGCTGCGGCGGGTTTTTCGGTGAGCCACATGGCGATTTGACCGCCGGTCACAGCACCCTCCAGCAATGCCACACTCTGACCGCTGGAAATCAGCAGGTCTGAAGTGACATCGTGCAG
>Ga0315900_10011775_pt1 | contig 10806 bp, 7 predicted proteins | sample LakEriMetagenome_FD_203521 | JGI IMG/M metagenome (GOLD analysis project Ga0315900, IMG submission 203521) | Freshwater fungal communities from buoy surface, Lake Erie, Ohio, United States - Buoy 12 MA114 | ecosystem: Environmental > Aquatic > Freshwater > Lake > Lake biofilm | place: USA: Lake...
CGCGCCGCTGCCGAGCCCGTGGTCGAACGACCGCGCGATGAGCCAGGCTGAGAAGGATGCGATCGCGGCGTGGATCGCGGCTGGCAAGCCCGAGGGTGACCCGAAGGATCTCCCGCTGCCGCGCGCGTTCGCAGAGGATGGGTGGAAGATCGAGACGCCCGACGCGGTGTTCCAGCTCCCCGAGCCGATCGCGGTCAAGGCCGACGGATTCATGCCGTACCAGAACGTGCTGGTGCCCACGAACCTGACCGAGGACCGCTGGGTGAAGGCCGTGCAGATCGCGCCGACCGATCCGTCGGTGGTGCACCACGTGCTGGTGTTCGCGCTCAATGAGGACGCGGCGAAGGACCCCGCGATGCGCCGCCGCCTGGGCGCAGACGAGTCGAGCGGCTACTGGGCTGCGTATGTGCCCGGCAACGACTCGATGGTGCTGCCTGAGGGCATGGCGCGGAAGCTGCCCGCAAAGTCGTCGCTTCTCTTCCAGATCCACTACACGCCGAACGGGAAGGCGACGAGCGACCAGATGAAGATCGGACTCGTGTTCGCCGACGAGACCCCGAAGCATCTCGTGCGTACGGCGGCGGTCGCGAACATCCGGCTTCGCATTCCGCCAGGGGCCGCGAACCACCGCGAGACGGGACAGCTGCGCGTGCCCGCCGACGCGAAGATCCTTGCCTTCATGCCCCACATGCATGTGCGCGGGAAGGCGTACCGCTATGAACTCGAACTTCCCGGGCAGCCCAAGCGCACCGTGCTCGACATCCCGAAGTACGACTTCAACTGGCAGCTGCGCTACGAGCTGCGCGAGCCGCTCGAGGTACCGCGCGGCGCGGTGCTGCACGGCACCGCGTGGTACGACAACAGCGCCGACAACCCCGCGAACCCCGACCCGACGAAGACGGTGCGCTGGGGCCAGCAGACCGTCGACGAGATGATGCTCGGGTACATCGAGTACTACATCGAGGGAGAGGATCCGATGAACCCGATGGACCTGCCGGGACGCGGCGCACTGCGCGGGCGATTGGGCGGTGGCGGCACGGGCGCGGGCGTGGGTGGCGGACGCCCCGTGTCATTCGAGGCCTTGCAGCGCCAGTTCGACAGGAACGACGACGGTCGCATCGAGAAGCCGGAGGTTCCGCCCGCGCTTCACCGTCGCTTCGATCAGCTCGATGCGAATGGGGATGGCGTGCTGACCGAGGACGACTTCGCCGACGCGGCGGGCGAATCATGAGCGAATCGACGCAGAAGGGATCATCCATGCGTTCCAGACTACTTCGACCAAGAAGACTTCAACTCAGATGGCTTCAGCTTGCGGTCTGGCTCATCGCCCAGATGACGATGCTCCTCTCGATCGGATCGCTCGGTCGCGCATCGTGGGCCGACGCACCGCCCGCTTCAGACGGTCCGAAGCCAACGGCGCCTGCCGCGAAGGCTGCGGTCGAGCCCGCAATCGAGGTCCTCGAGTTTCCCGACCTGATCGATCAGGCGCGCAAGGCGTCTCCCTCGGCGGAAACCCGCCGCCCCCGGTTGCTCGAGCGCAAGAAAGAGGCCCCGCCCACCGCTGGCCGGCGCGTGCCGATCAAGGTGCATGTCCCGTCGAGCGGCGGGCCGTATCCCGTGATCGTCGCGTCGCATGGCGCGGGCGGCAGCTGGGATGCGCATTTCGCGCAGGCGCAGGACCTCGCCTCGCATGGCTACGCGGTGCTGTGCGTCGAGCACGTCGGCAGCAACACCGAACGCATGAAGCAGGGTCTGCGCGCGATGAAGAACATCGAGGCGATGACCCGCGACTCGGACGAGGTGCTTGCACGGCCGCGCGATGTGTCGTTTGCGATTGACCGCGCCGCGGAGTGGAACGAGAGCCACGCGAAGCTCAAGGGCCGGCTCGATCTTTCGCGCGTCGGCGTGATGGGACACTCCTTCGGCGCCTACACGACGATGGTCGCGTGCGGGATGCGGCCTGCCCTCGACTGGTTGACGCCGACCGTCGCGCCGGGAAAGGGCCTCGGCCCCGACCTTTCCGACCCGCGCGTGAAGTGCGGCGTCGCCCTCTCGCCGCAGAGCCCGGGCGAGCCGTTCTTCATCGCGGAGAGTTTCGCCGGCCTGCGCGTGCCGCTCCTTGGGATCACGGGATCGAAGGACGACCAGCAGGCGGGAAAGACCGCGAAAGACCGCAAGGATTCGTTCGCACTGTGGCCGAAGGGCGAGCATCGCCTCGTCTGGCTCGCGAACGCGCAGCACTTCGACTTCTCCGATTCCTCGGGAAGCGACGACCGCGCGCTTCCCTCGCGTACCCGCGCCGACGCGCAGCCCGTCACGCGGACGGCGACGCGCGCGTTCTTCGACCTTCATCTCAAGGGTGATGCCGCAGCCGCGAAGGTGCTCACGGTCGACGGGCTGAAACCCCAGCTGCGCGGTGCGGTGAACGGCGTCGAAGTGCTCTCGAAGTGACGGGACGCGCGGCCGACGCAGCGATGCGCCTCCAACGCGACCCATTCGGGCCGACTTCGGATCGACACCCCTGCTCACGCCCCGTGCTGCCACCTTTCCTTCGGGCACGGCTTCTCCATCGATCGATCGGAAGGCACGGGCCGGTCGCCGAGTTTCTCGCAGAGGCCGTGGGCGTCGCGGGCCGCGAGGCACCATCGCCGCCGGGGCTGGAGATCGGGGTGGCGCTCGAGCGCCCCGAGCATGCGGCAGCTGACCGTCCACCCGCCTGAAACTCTTCCATGCGTGCCGCACAGCCGACAAGGGGCGGCAACCCGCTTCCGGCATAGAGCCCCGAATGGGTGGCGAAGTTCTCCAAGTGACTTGTGCGAAGGCATGAATCGCGGGAATCTTCAACGGAAGCGCAGTCGAAGCCGCATCCCATGGGACACCGGCCGACGTGCCGCCGACCTCGAACCATCCGGAGATCCTTCATGATTCCCCTCGCACTCTCGATCCTCGCATCCTTCGTTCTCGCGCCATCACCCGCGGCGAAGGCCGAGCCGTCGCAGGCCGCTCCACCGATGCAACGGACGACCGTCGCGGCGACCACCGCGAGCGACATCGTCGATACGGCAATCGCCGGGAAGTTCGACACGCTGGTCGCTGCAGTGAAGGCTGCGGGCCTTGTCGACGCGCTGAAAGGTGAAGGGCCGTTCACCGTGTTTGCGCCGACCGACGAAGCCTTCGCTGCCCTGCCGAAGGGAACGCTCGAGTCGCTCCTGCTTCCTGAGAACAAGGAGTTGCTGCAGGCGATCCTGCTGAACCACGTCGTGCCCGGCGAGCTCATCTCCTTCGAGGTCGCCAACATCGATGAACCGCAGATGGCACGCACCGCTGGCGGTGGCCGCGAGAAGATCAGCGCCGATCGCAAGGGATTCCGCTACGGCGAGTCGGCGGTGACCCGCGCGGACATCAGGTGCGGCAACGGCGTGATCCATGCGATCGACCGCGTGGTGCTTCCGACGCTCCGCCGCTCGGAGCAGGCGACGAAGGCGGCCGTAGCGAACGCCGAGCCCGCCGACCTTCTCGCCGCGCTGCGCGCCGTTCCCGACGGGCGCTTCTCGACATTCCTCGCCGCCGTCGAGGCGAGCGGCGCCGGCCAGGATTGGGCCCAGGCAAAGCCCTCTGAGACGTGGACGCTCTTCATCCCGACGAACGATGCCTTCGCTCGGCTGTCGGAATCGGAGCGCGCGGAGCTTCTTGATCCGAAGAACAGAGACACGCTTCGCGCCGTGCTTGATTGGCACGCCGTGCCCAAGGCGCAGACCTGGGGCCACAACCTCATCAGCGGCGACCGTGGACCGACCATGATATCGGAGAACAACGGCCGATTCGTGCTCGACGTCCTCACGACCGGCGCCGTCTTCGTATATAGGCTGCGCTCCGCCAACATCGACCGCTCCCTCGAGGAGCCCTTCAAGGCGCGCGTTGTCGCGGGCGACATCGTCGTCGGCCGAACCGTGGTGCACGTCGTCGACCGGGTGATGATCCCGCCGCAGTACGAGAACAAGTCGATCGCCTCGCAGGCCTACATTGAGAAGGACGTCAAGGCTTTCGCGAGCGGCTGGGACGCGCGGTTCTCGGCGAGCGTCATCGCGCTTGAGATGGTCGCGCGAGCCGAGTCGCTCGACGACGCCGGAGCGATTGCGATGTATGAGGTCGGCCTGGGCATCCTCGAGGATGTCGTTCCCGTGAGCCGAACCGGCATGCTGATGATGGGAGAGCGAGGCGCCACGCAGCGCGAGGCTTTGAAGAACCGCCTCCGCGCACGCGCCGCCGAACTCGACCGGGTCTGGTACGCGACGTTCATCGAGGATAGCCCGACGGCGACCTCGCTCGATGCCCCGATCCGGGCCACGCTTCCAGCGGAGCGATCGGCCGGTTGACTCCCGACTCGCGGGAGGCGAGGGGCGCGTCGACCACGCCATCCGGGGAGCTTGCTTGCCTGTTCCGCCCAACTCGCGAACCGCCGTTCATCGAGCGCTTCATGCTCGTTGACGTGGAAGGAGCGCGTGTTGCCACTCCTCGAAGCCACGGGCGGCGCGGGCTCGAGCAAGGCGCCGTCAAAGAAGCCGACCTTGACGTGCGTGGCGAAGCCGTGCATGCCGAGGAACCAGCGGCCGTGCTCGGTGCGGTCGAGAGGCGAGTTCCGCTTCACGGCTTTCGCTGCGCCGCGAGAGGCGCGCATGGCGCCAGCATCGAAGCGCTGGCCGACGGCGCTCGACGACTTGACGTGGGCAGCCGTGCGCGCGGCGAACGCCAGTGCGGCCCCTCACGCTGCCAGACGCCGTGTTCGCGGCTCTCAACGCGAGCGAGCGCGTCGGCGCGGCACGGCGAGGCCGAACAGGCCGAGCGCAGCGATGGCGCCCGCGGATGGGATCGCCTCGACCCTGGCGATGTAGCCCGTCGAGTCGTAGATGCTGTAGCCGAGATAGGAAGACTGACCGCCGTACTCGAATGCACGCACACCGTTCGGGTCGATCGAGAAGTCGATCGTTCCACCGGCCGCGAGGGTGAAGGTCTGCGTCACGGTCTGATACTGGAAGGACTGCGGCAGCGACGCCTGATCCCAGGTCTGCAGGTCGACGAAGTCGCTGTTCAGCCACATGCGCACGCCGTCGCGGCGGTAGTCTGGATATCCGCTGACGCTGTACGGGTTGTTTCCGGGATCCAGAAGCTTCGCCTGGAAGGTCGCCGCGTAGACGCCTGCGGTCGGGGCGATGAACCGAAGGTTGGCGCGGACGCCGGAAAAGTATCCGCCGGAATGCATGTACGACGCGCCGACGAGCGCACCTGAAGCGCCATTGAAGAGTCCGTCGCTGAACGAACCTTGCGTGAAGTTGCTGCCCGAGGCGTCGAGGCTGCCGTACCGCCAGACCCCGGTGGCGCCGCCTTGGGCGCCGTTGAAGTCGGCAGCCGCGTCGTACAGTTCAGCCTGTGCCGACGCCGTGATGGCCAGAAGCGCGAGGCCGACGTTGAAGGTGTGTTTGCGCATGAGTCCGTCCCCCATTTGACCTACCTATCAGTCTGCCGCCCGAAGTTCGAAGTGCAAGCACGGCGGGGTACACGACCCCAGATGAGCCTTCGCGGAGCCACACAGATCGGATAGGCCTCAGAGACCGACCCACACGGGGCGCGAACGGATTCGCGCGGGAATGGCCGCGTCCGCGTCGGGCATCGCTATAGTGGCGCCATGGGCATCGACCAGGAACCTGCGTCGCAGTGGGCCGCGGTCGACCGCGCGGTTGAGGATTGGCTCGCGCCAGCTGACGACGCGCTGCATCACGCGACGGCCGCCGCAACGCGCGCGGGGCTTCCCGAGATCGCCGTCGCGCCAGCGCAGGGACGGCTGCTGCAGGTGATCGCACGCTCGATCGGCGCGCGGCGGATCCTCGAGATCGGCACGCTCGCGGGCTACAGCGCCATCTGGCTTGCGCGCGCGCTGCCTGCGGGCGGACGGCTCGTGACGCTCGAGCTTGACCCTGCGCGTGCGGAGATCGCGCGCGGCAACCTTGCCCATGCAGGCCTCGCGGACCGCGTCGACGTCGTGACCGGGCGCGCAGTCGATTCGCTTGACGCGATGATCACGCGCGGCGAGGCACCGTACGACCTCATCTTCATCGACGCGGACAAGGAGAGCTGCCCGCAGTATCTCGAGCGCACCGTCGCGCTGTCGCGCGCCGGCACGCTGATCCTCGTCGACAATGTCGTGCGACGCGGGCGGCTGATCGACGCGAACACGGGCGATGCGGGCGTCGATGGCGCGCGCAGGATGATGGACATGGTCGCGCAGCACCCGCGCCTCGAGGCCGCGGGCATCCAGACCGTCGGCGCGAAGGGCTACGACGGCCTGCTGATCGCGCGGGTGACGGAGGGACGCGACGCCTCGGCTTCGCCCGCGCATGGAGCACGCCCATCCGATCCGCTCGACATCTCTCTCGCGCACAACGCGTGGGCGACGCGCGAGCTTCTGCGCGCGTGCATGAAGCTCGACGCTGCGCAGTGGCACAAGCGCTTCGACGTCGGACCCGGCTCGCTGCACGACACGCTCACGCACATCGTCGGCGCGATGCTCCGCTGGGCAGATCGCATCGACGGACCGCCGCGCGCGGTCCGGCCATCGATCGAGGACTCGACGCAGCGCACGCCCTCCGAACTCCTGGTTCTCCTGGAGGCGGCCGAGACGGATCTCGCGGCCAGCGCAGGGCGCGCGCGTCAGCGTGGCCTCGAGACCGCGCTCGACGTGACGCTTGGCGGAACGCCCTACCGCTTCACCCTCGGCGCGATGCTGACGCACGTGACCACGCATGGCATGCACCACCGCGCGCAATGCCTGAACATGCTGCGGAGGCTCGAGGTCGCCGGACTCAGCGACGCGCTGCCTGAGCTCGACGTACTCGAGTGGCATGCGCGCGCATAGCGCGGCGACCGCGGGGCCCGGTACTCCGGCCGGCCACGCTCACCAGTACCCGGCGCGTGCAAAGCAGCGCCCCGTGCCCGGATCGATCCAGAAGGAGCAGCCTCCGCCGTCGCTCTCGCGCGGCGAACGGTACCGCTTGAATCCTTTGAGAGTCCCGACATCGAACCCATCCGGCGCGAGCGGCAGCAACTCCGAAAGCTCGCGTCGGAGACTCTCGATGCGGCGCTCATCGGCGTACGGATCGCCTGCGCGCGTCGCGTTCCACTCGTCTTCAGGATCGGCCTCCCGCATCTCGCCGATCGCCGCAAACGCCGCGTCGAGATGGGCCTCGAGCGCCGAGGGGTCTATGACGAAACACGCCCTGAACCCTGCGCCCGTCTTGTCGAGCGCAATGTCGCGTGCGGCAGCGGGCAAGTAGAACCGAACTCGCCGATCCCAGATCCCGTCGATCGTCGCGTGATGCGAACGGCCCATGGCGAGGTGCTCGATCGCGACCGATCCAAGCGTGCAACTGGGAATGAAGGCAACGATCGAGGACGAGATGGCGCGGTTGACCATCCTCGCGCGGCCGACGCCGAGCAACGGAGCGAAGAACACCGCGACGACGCTCATGCCAAACAGCGCCACGGCGGTGAGCAGCAGCATGACCTCGAGCGAGAAGTAGGTCGTCATGTGCATGGACTGACCAACGCTTCGAACCGTGCAGCCGGAACCGCACGCCGGTCGATTGGTGCGGCGATCTCGACCGGGTGACCGAGCACAAGGTCGCCCGCGCCACTCACTGCGTCGGCAGCCCCTTTGGCGTCATCTTCAGCACCTTCACGAGGAACGCCCACATGTCGGCAGTCTCCTCGATCATCTTCGAGACCGGCTTGCCGGCGCCGTGGCCGGCCGCCGTCTCGATGCGGATGAGGACCGGCGCTTCGCCTGCGTGGCACTCCTGCAGGCGTGCCGCGAACTTGAACGAGTGCCCGGGCACCACGCGGTCGTCGGTATCGGCGGTCGTCACCATGGTGGGCGGATACGCGGTTCCCGGCTTCAGGTTGTGATAGGGCGAGTACGCGTAGAGCGCCTTGAACTCCTCTGGATTGTCGGAAGATCCGTAGTCGTCGGTCCAGTAGCGGCCCGCGGTGAAGCGCTGGAAGCGCAGCATGTCCATCACGCCAACCGCCGGGAGCGCAGCGCCGAACAGTTCCGGCCGCTGCGCCATCACGGCGCCGACGAGCAGTCCGCCGTTCGATCCGCCCTGGATCGCGAGCCGCTCCGGGCTCGTCCACTTCCCGGCGATCAGGTGTTCCGCCGCCGCGATGAAGTCGTCGAACACGTTCTGCTTGAGCAATCTCTTGCCTGCCTCGTGCCACTCGCGGCCATACTCGCCGCCGCCACGCAGGTTCGCGACCGCGAGCGTCCCGCCGAGGTCGAGCCACGAGGCGAAGGTCGGCGAGAACCACGGCGTCATGGACGCATTGAACCCGCCGTAGCCATAGAGAAGCGTCGGCTGCGAGCCGTCTCGCGGCGCTCCCTTGCGCTGCACGACGAACATGGGAACGCGCGTGCCGTCCTTCGACGTGTAGAAGACCTGCTTGACTTCATAGGCAGAGCCGTCGAAGTCGACCTCCGTCCTTCGGAAGAGGGTCGACTTGCCGGTGGCGAGCTCGAGCCGGTAGCTCGTGGGCGGCTGGTTGAACGAGGCGAACGAGTAGAACGTCTCCGTATCGCGGCGTCGGCCTCCGAAGCCGCCGGCCGACCCGATTCCAGGCAACTCGACGTCGCGCACGAGGCTGCCGTCCGGGCGCAGCATGCGGACGAGCGGACGCACGTCCTTGAGGTACTGCGCGAAGATGAAGTCGCCCACCATGCCGGCTCCCTCGAGCACCTCGGGCTGCTGCGGCACGATCTCGCGCAGCGACGCGAGCCCCTTGCGAACGTCGAAGGAGACGATCCGGCGTCGCGGCGCGTCGAAGTCGGTGGTCGCATAGAACGTGGTGCCGTCGTTGCCGATGACGGACCACTCGTTGGCGAACGCGTCCACGATCTCGCGGGGCTTCGAGCCAGGCTCGTTGAGATCCTGGATGAGCAGCAGGTTCTTTGGATCGGTGCCCTCGTAGACCGAGATCACGAGGTAGCGCCCGTCCTCCGTCACTCCCGCGCCGAAGCCCCAGGTCGGATGCTCGGGTGTCGAGAAGACAAGCGTGTCTTCGCTCTGCGGCGTGCCGAGCCTGTGGTAGCGGACCTCGTTGTTGAGGTTGAGCGACTGGAACTCCTCGCCCGCCTTCGGCTCGGGGAAGCTCGTGTAGAAGAAGCCCTTCTCGTCCTTCGACCAGGACGCCCCGCCGAACTTCGACCAGCGAATCTCGTCGGGAAGCATGACTCCGGTCGCCACATCCATCACGCGCCAGCGCTGCCAGTCCGAGCCGGCCTCGCTCTTCGCGAAGGCGACCAGATTCCCCGAGTCGGAGAACGCCATGCCCGCGAGGGCGATGGTGCCGTCCGTCGACCATGTGTTCGGGTCGAGCAGCACGCGCGCCGGAGCGTCGAGCGAATCCTGGATGTAGACGACCGCCTGGTTCTGCAATCCGTCGTTCTTCGTGAACACGTAGCGCGAGCCCTGCTTCGACGGCGTCGAGTAGCGCGGATAGTCGAAGAGTCTCTCGATGCGCGCGCGGATGGCCGGACGCTCCGGGATGGAAGCGAGGAACGCGTCGGTCACCTTGTTCTGCTCGACCACCCACGAAGCCACCTCCGGGTCGACCCGCACGTCGTTCTCGAGCCAGCGGTAGGGATCAGCCACCTTCGTGCCGTGGTAGTCGTCGACCTGATCGACCTTGCGAGTGGCCGGATAGACGAGCGGCGACGGCGTGACCTCTTCGCATGGCGCATCGCGGTGGGCGGTGGCGCACGACGGCAGCATCGGAACGGTGCAGGCGGAGGCGAGGAGCGTGCAGACGGCAATCTTGGAGTTGTGGCGCATATGTAAACCTGTTGGGCGGCATCCCGCACCGCCGCGGGGGATCGATTGATCGGCCGCCCTGCCACGCGGAGCAGAAGGCATGGAGTCTATCCGGATCGAGGGTGCCGGATCACCGAGTCGCATCGAGGAGGCGTCGGCATCCCTCGTCGGTCGGGCACGCGTCGGCATCGGCGCGAACAAGAATCGCCACCGGCGATCGCAACCGGCTTCGATTGCCGCCATGCCCCTACGACGCCTTCCCCCAGCCCGGGAGCTTGCTCGCCTGCTTCATCCAGCGTGCGACCTGCGCGCTTTCGCGCAACTTGCCTTCGATCACGTCGCCCTCGTCGATGTGGAGGTACCGCGTCGCCGCGCGCTTCGACCCAATCGGCGGTGGCGGCGTCAGCGAACCGCCGTCGAAGAACGCGACCTTGATGTACTTCGTGCAGCAGTGGACGCCCGCAAACCAGCCGCCGCCCTCGACGCCGTAGAGCGGCGAGTTCCACTTGACGGCCTTGCGCACGCCGGGAACGGCGCGCATGACGATGGCGTCGATCGCTCGTCCGGCGCCGCTCTTCCAGCCCGGCATCGCGGCGATGTACGCCTGAACCGGCGCATCGCCATCGGCCTTCGCGATCTGCGGATTGCCGCCAGAGAGAAGCCTCGGCTTCGCGCGTGCTGCTGGCTTCTTCGCGGCCGTTGCTGGCTTTCGTCGCATGGGAACCTCTTTCGTCCTCACGATTGCGCGCCAGCCGGCTCCTGCCAGCGCTCTTTCGGACACTGCTTCTCCATCCAGCGGTCAGCGGGCACGGGGCGATAGCCGAACTTCTCGTAGAGACCGTGGGCGTCGCGCGTGGCGAGGCACCAGCGCCGGAGCGTGTGCAGCGACGGATGGCGCTCGAGTTCCTCGAGCATGCGCCGGGAGAGGCCGTGGCCTCGATGCGAC